>Ga0315285_10003213_pt1 | contig 17095 bp, 13 predicted proteins | sample YL17G09_36_MG_FD_203698 | JGI IMG/M metagenome (GOLD analysis project Ga0315285, IMG submission 203698) | Sediment microbial communities from Yellowstone Lake, YNP, Wyoming, USA - YL17G09_36 | ecosystem: Environmental > Aquatic > Freshwater > Lake > Sediment | place: USA: Wyoming | collected... | reverse complement strand
TTCTCTATCCTGATAGAATTTGTTGTACCCGTTCCTGTCTGTAACGTGTCCCATCCAAAACTGAGCACAGTCCTCATCAAACCCGTCTTTCTTGGCCTGCAGATGCAGAAGTGTTATCGCTACGTCTCGGAACTCGTGCAATCCATAGCCATGTCTAGTAGCGCCCCCTCCCCCCTTTTCACGCTTGATATAGTTCAGCTTCTCGAGAAGGCGCAGATGTCTGATTGAGATCGCCCATTTGCTCAGAGGTTTACCGTTTCGATCAATGACTACGGCCTCGCCCTCTTTCGGCCAACCCCTAATACGTTCGAAATAGGTTTTCCAAGCAGTTAAAGCGTCTCTGCCAATAAACGAGTAGAAATAGAGTTTGCCTTTGCTCTGCTTGCGGCCTGGATACTCAAAAAAGAATGGTTCGTCAACACCCTTCGTTTTAAGGTGGTCGGCAAGAGCTGGACCTGCCTTAAGATTAAATTCTCTAAACCGTTCCTGGTCACTGATTCCCTGAAACAAAGTCAGATAGACGGCGCGAAGATCGAGATCTGCGGCAGAGACTAGATTCTTAATAACGTCAATGCTCAGTTTGCTTTTAATCGGATCTCTTGTGGCTTTTATGCGAAAAGACTCGCCTGGTAAAGCAGCCCTATTCCTCTCAAAGAAACTGCATACAACACTGTACCGCGTCGTCAAAGTCTTGTGTGTGCCTACCTTCTGGTTAATGTATCCTTGAAGAAGATCCAGAATCTTGTATTGGTTATCCTTGCCAGCGGCTCTTTGAAACTCAACAAGGCTTAAAGGAGTAGCATCCTTAAACTCAGGCTTGGAGTGAACATAACGAAGAAAGTCACGCAAATAAGAGAGACGATTCCGATGACCTTCCGCCACATAATTACTAAGCCACTTCACAACCGCAGAATCCGAGCCAATATCATTCAAAGCACGCAGACAAAAACCCCCAAAATAACCCAAAAACCCAATTTATAACATACGCAGACGACATATAAGAGCTTTTATAGCATCTTCAGAGAGTCGGTAAGATAGGATTGCCAAAGAGAAGAATGGAAGTGTGCGGAACTACGTGCCACAAGTGAGTGTGTGTGCGTATCTTGGAATGTTCCGGATCATGTTAGATTTCCAATCTCTGAGTTAGATTGTCCTGGGTGAATGCTTGGCCGTGAATGAGAGTCTAGAAGACTATTTGTCGAAGAGCCGGATGAGTCAAGACACGCTGAAGAAATCCTCTCCCGCGCCTAGATCATCAGAGGACGCTGTTGAGGGGTCTTATCTGGTCGCTTCCTGCTATGACGGAGAGAAAAAGTCAGCCTACTTGAAGCTCTACGACTCCTCAACACAGAAGATCATGCTCTGGTTCGATGATAGCGGACACAAGCCATACTGCCTTACAGACCTCTCGATAGAGAACCTAAAAGAGAACCAATCATTGATGAGCAACCCAGGTCTTGATCATTTCGAAACGATTACTAAGTACGATGCTCTCAGAGATCGGGAAGTTTCGATGACAGTTATTGTGGCCAAGGATCCGCTATCAATAGGCGGCAGACCATCAGGCACAATAAGGGAGACAGTGCGTTCTTGGGAAGCTGACATCAAGTATGTAGAGAACTATATCTACGACAAAGACCTGAAACCTGGTCTGCCTTACAACCTGACAAATCGTGGACTTGACCGGGTCGACTTCCAAATTTTCGATGAGGTCACAGAGAACCTTAGAGGAGTCTTGGCCACTCAATCAGAGGACCATAGATCTCTCATGAGCGAATGGGTTACGTTACTAGAATGTCCGGTTCCAGAGATCAAGCGATTAGCGTTTGATATAGAGGTATGTTCTTCTGTCCCAACAAGAATGCCTGACCCACAGGCAGCTGAAGACCCGATCATCTGCATTGGTGCAATCGGATCCGACGGAAGAGAGACAATTTTGCTTTTGAGGAGACCCGGTGTCGAAGAAGGTGACGATGAGATTCCGAAGAAGGCGAAGGTTGAATTCTTCGACCGCGAGGAGGATCTTCTCAGGGCAACTTTTACTCTTCTTGCTGATTACCCGTTCGTTATAACTTTCAACGGCGATGATTTCGACCTTAGATATGTCTGGAATAGGGCACAAAAGCTAGGCTTCACCAGAGAGGAGATCCCTATTGAGGTAGGACGGGATTTCGCCACACTCAAGTCAGGCATACATATAGATCTCTACAAGTTCTTCTTCAACAGGTCAGTTCAAGTATATGCCTTCGGCCAAAAATACCGTGAGAAGACACTTAATGAAATTGGATCGGCACTTGTCGATATGTCGAAAAAGCCAATAAACTTTCCCGTCTCCCAGCTGACATACTCGACCCTAGCCTCATACTGCTACCGAGATGTCGAGATCACAATGAGGCTGACACAGTTCAACGACGAACTGGTTATGAAACTGATGATGATACTTGCCAGGATCTCTTACATGGGCGTGGATGATGCAACGAGGCAAGGCGTTTCCTCATGGATCAGGAGCATGATATATAGAGAACATCGCAAACGGGGCTACCTGATCCCGCGGCCAGAGGACATTCTTAATCAGAAAGGAGGAACAGTCACTGAGGCGACAATAAAGGGAAAGAAATACAAGGGCGCGATAGTGGTCAACCCTACTCCAGGCGTCCACTTCAACATCTCAGTCCTGGATTTTGCCTCACTATACCCATCGATAATCAAGAATTGGAATCTCGGATATGAGACAGTCAACTGTAATCACACAGATCAAGAATGCCGATCAAACAAGATTCCCGGGACATCCCACTGGGTCTGCAAAAGAAAAGTCGCATTGGAAAGCCTCCTCATTGGATCCCTTCGAGATCTTAGAGTCAACTGGTACAAACCCAAATGCAAGGACCCGCAGATGCCTAGTGCACGCCGGGCTTGGTACAAGGTCGTGTCAGACGCCCTCAAGGTTATCCTGAACGCAAGCTACGGCGTGTTCGGATCTGAGAGCTTCTCGCTTTACTGCCCCCCAGTCGCCGAGGCAACTGCAGCTATTGGCAGATTTGTCATCTCCAGGACTATTGAGAAGGCACAGGAGCTGGGGATAGAGGTGTTCTATGGTGACACAGACTCGATATTCCTTGAGAGCAAGCCTGAATTACTGGAGAAGCTGATGGTGTGGTCAAGAACCCAAGTTGGATTAGAGCTTGAAGTGGACAAGAATTACCGTTATGTCGCACTCAGCCTTCGCAAGAAGAACTACCTTGGGGTCTATCCAGACGGTAATGTCGACATTAAAGGGTTGACCGGAAAGAAGCGACACATACCAAACTTCTTGAAGCAAGCATTCTATGAAATGATTCAGACTCTCAGTCAAGTGAGATCTAAAGATGATTTCGAGCAAGCGAAAGCCACGATCAAGAAAATAGTGAAGAGCTGCTATGTCAAGTTGAAGAACAGAGAGTACTCATTGGAGGATTTGGCATTCAATGTCATGATGGGGAAACCTCCAGAATCCTATGTCAAGATTACGCCTCAGCATGTCAAGGCGGCGCAGCTACTCGTAAGAAACGGTCAAGAAATTAGAACTGGTGACCTAGTTTCGTTTGTCAAGGTGGTGGGGGAACCGAGTGTGAAACCAGTCCAACTGGCGACCATCAATGAAATCGATGTTGGGAAATACGTAGAGTATATTGATTCAACATTCGAACAGGTCTTAGACGCTCTAGGGCTAAGCTTCGCTGAACTCATAGGCGCTACAAAACTGGATACCTTCTTTCAATAGAATGAGCTCGCATTCGGACGATTCCAATAGGCTGCCCAACAATTAGATCATGTCTTTAGAACCTGAATTATGGCCTTGCGCGCTAGCGCCCGCGGAGAACAAAACTTACCACAAGAAGGCCGAATAATTCCTAGTAAAAGCAAGAGGGGCTAAGATAGGCCCTCACCTTGCCTAGAACTATCTTCAAATCCAACTTCAAGCGTTTTGAGTAGAAGATTGAGTCTGGAAATGCGCAGAAACTTGATGGTGCAGGGAACTACCTCCCACAGTGGAAAGACCCTCCTAGTAATGGCATTCTGTAAGTTATTTGCAGATGAAGGATACCGGGTTGCCCCCTTCAAAGCTCAGAACATGTCGTTGAATTCTTCTGTGACAAAAGATGGGGCTGAGATTTCAAGAGCCCAAGCGCTGCAGGCTTTTGCTGCAAGAATCGAGGCTACAGTCGACATGAATCCTATCTTGCTTAAGCCGAAGGATTCGAAAACCTGTCAAGTAATTGTCCATGGAAAACCAAGAATTGACCTTAGCTACAACGATTATATGATGAAGTTTGCGCCGGCCGAAGGGCTCGAGGCAGTCAAGGAATCATACGATCGACTTTCATTGATCTGCGACATAATCGTCATTGAAGGTGCGGGAAGTCCTGCCGAGGTCAATCTTCAATATGACCTTGCGAATATGAGCATCGCGGAAATGACGAACGCGCCAGTTCTACTCACTGCCGACATAGATCGTGGAGGTGTTTTCGCGAGCCTAGTCGGTACAATTAGTCTGCTGAACAAGCGGCAAAGAGAGCTCGTAAAAGGACTGATAATAAACAAGCTTCGTGGTGATCCTGATATCTTGCAGCCGGGAATTGATATTGTTCAGAGAAGAACCAGGAAGCATGTACTGGGCATAATCCCCTACATCCAGAACCTTGCGCTTCCACAGGAAGATTCTCTTTTCCTAGAAGACTACAGGCCCGCACCTCGAGGCAAATTCGACATTGCAGTGATAAGACTCCCTCGCATATCCAACTTCACGGACTTGGATCCTCTGAGTGCCATCGAAGATGTACGTTTGAGATACGTATCTTCCGCGAAGGAACTCGGTGTTCCAGATGCTGTAATCGTCCCGGGTACAAAGAACACCATAAAAGATCTCAAGTGGCTGCTCGCCAATGGCTTGGCCAAAGAAATTATAGAGATTGCCAAAATGAAAGTCCCGATAATAGGGATATGTGGTGGATACCAAATCCTAGGCAAGACAATCCAAGATGACAGAGGAATCGAAGACGGCTCCGCAGATACCCTTCATGGCCTAGGACTCCTAGATGTCCATACAGACTTCGAAGAATACTCTAAGACGACAAGAAATGTCGCAGTCAAAGCAATCGGTGGTGGGCCAATTCTCGAAAAGACAAACAACCTGACTCTCAGTGGGTACGAAATCCACATGGGAAAAACCGTTCTTGGGCCTCTTGCGAAGCCAGCGTTCAAGGTTGTTGAGGCAGAAGCCACTGACGGTGCAATAGATGCCTCAGGACTAATCATCGGAACTTACCTCCATGGTTTCTTTGACAACCCGTCTTTGTGTAAAGCGTTGCTAGGATATGTCGCCATAAAAAGGGGGATCAAAGAGCCTAAGCAACTATTACGATCTCCGCATGAGGATTGGAGTTCTAGCATAGATCTAATTGTCAAAGTCGTAAGAAGAAGTCTGAATATGGATGAGGTTCACAGAATTGTCGGCCTCAACCAGCAATCTAACCATGATAAGGATCCGAAGTCTGGGTAAAGAGGTCTTGCTCCAGATCATCCTCTTTGCGATAGTCGTGAGACTATTCTAAGAGTATCCTCCATGCTCGTAGGACTAGCCACTCCTTTGCCGGCTTTGTCAAAAGCAGTTCCGTGAGCCGTCGTGCCGCATGGAACAGGAAGTCCCATGAAGAGGGTGGTTCCTTTCATGATGCCAATCAACTTCCTTCCGATGTTTATCTGATCGTGATACATTCCGACTATTGAGTCAAACTCACCGTTCTGGGCGCGTATGAATATTGTATCTGCTGGAAAAGGGCCGGATACCTCTATTCCAAGGTTCCGTGCCTCTTCTATTGCAGGGGTGATAGCTGTTTTCTCTTCGTTGCCGAAGAGACCGCCCTCACCGCCATGCACGTTAAGAGCAGCCACTGCGATCCGTGGCCTATCAAATCCATACCGACGCATCTTCTGATTTATGGCAGTAATGTGGAAAAGGACACTCTGTCTGGTTATTCCTTGAGCTATCGCCTTAAACGATATGTGATCCGTTACAGGAATGCACCAGAGATCCCCGGTGACACCGAGGGAGAAAGGCCATTGACTTCCTGTAATCTTTGAGAAGAGTTCAAGTTCATCTCTAAATGCGTAGCCGCCTTTGTGCAGTGCTTCCTTGTTCAGTGTACCAGAAACTACGCCGTCGACTATGCCATTCATAGCTGCTTTCCAGGCTATCTCAAGGTATTCTCCAGATGCCTTCCCAACTGCAGGGATGACCTTCGCGTATTCAAACTCTCCTCCTGAGATGTTATGCAGATCCACTAGATCGATCTCTTCAGGCTTGAATTCTGCTTGTTCAGGACTCTCAATTATATTCCACGAAATTGCGAGTCCGCATGTCTTGGCGATTGCATGAATTATCTTGCTATCGCCAATTACTATGGGGCGACACAGAGAACGATTCTTGGGCGTGGAGAGTGTCTTGACCACTGTTTCCGGGCCAATACCACCTGCATAGCCCATGGTTATGGCAATCCGGGGGAGGTTATCTTTCTCCAATCTTCCAGTCCTCGACCACATCAATCCCGCGAATACCTTACCTTCCAACTAGGATCCGTTTCAGACTATAAATTAAGTAGCGCATGACTCTTGCCTGACACTTTGATTCCCAGACTGCGAACATGAATCTCGGTACTTCTACGGAGGCTGTGGCGATCTAGTGCGCGCGCTCCCAACTGCTCTTTTGGCTAGTAGCTAAATACCGGCATCACTGGTTTCCGTATTGGTGTAGATCACCTAATCAGACGAAGAAGTGCCAGGGCTCTAATAGTTCTCAAATCAGAAGATTTCCGACAAGCTTTACAGAGTCGTGCAAGAATCATCTAGAAATGGGCACCAACGTCAAGTGATAGAGAAGAATGCCTAGACCTTGGTTATTGGAGATGAAACTGTGGTTTCTGAGATCAAGATATTTGGCTTAAGGGGAATGCCATCGATAGAAAAGGGGGATGACTTGGGCAGAGTCATCGTGGATGTAGCGAAGCGTAAACGGAAATCTATCGTAGATGGTGATGTCATTGTCATAGCCCAGAAGATAATCTCGAAATCTGAAGGTAGGATCGTGGACATCAGATCCATCACTCCATCCAAATTCGCCAAGAAGTTGGCCAAGAGATCCGGAAAGCTTCCACAGCATGTGGAGGCAATTCTAGGCCAAACCAAGGAGATAGTCAGGATGGAGGGGCACCATCTGATAACTGAGACACATCATGGCTTTGTGTGCGCTAACGCGGGTGTTGACAAATCAAATGTTCGAGGTGAATGGTTAGTTTCCCTGCTTCCTCGAGACTCTGACGCCTCCGCGCAAAGGATAAGGAAAAGGATCAAGGAACTGACTGGAAGAAAGGTGGCAGTTATAATCTCAGACACTTTTGGAAGGCCGTGGCGGATCGGTCAGACAAATCTTGCGATTGGCGTCTCAGGAATGAAACCTCTAGTCGATTATCGTGGTCGCAAGGATATGTATGGACAGACGCTCAAGTTGACAGTCATAGCTGTCTCGGACGAGCTTGCCTCGGCAGGCGAACTTGTCATGAACAAATATGACCGAGTTCCAGTTGCCATAATCAGAGGGTATCCCCACGTTAAAGGCCGGGGATCAATCAAGGAGATCATTCGCCCTAAGGAGTTAGACCTATTCAGGTAGCAGAGAGTGAGAACGCTTGTGCACCGCCTTTACTTCAGTTCTAGAGTTTTCTGCGGGTCAGCCCATTAGCTTGGACTGCGTGACTGACTGAAGGAAACAATTCTACATCGGCATTCGGGATGTCTATCGCTGACATGAACTCTTTTTGAAACTCAGAATCTGCACCAAGCTCCACGTAACGGGTCTTGTGGAGTACCTTCTCAGCTATTTCACGAATTGGCGTGGATATCAGTGCCATTCGTGCGCCAGCACCGGCTGTGTTGCCCACGAACTGGATTCTGCTTAGCGGGATATCTGGGAACATCCCGATATCACGGGCGCTTGACGGGTCAATATATGTTCCGAAGGCGCCAGCAAGAAAAATTCTCCTAATCTCTTCTGGCTTCACTTGCATACGCTTCATTAGAATGGAAATGCCAGTATAGACCGCTGCTTTAGCCAGCTGTATTTCCCTGACGTCAGACTGAGTTATTACAATGTCGTCATCTATCCCCGTAAGGCTCCTGTCTACTATCATGAATTCCATTGTTCCATCGACTTCTCTGATTCTTTGTGTGTCTCTGCCGCCACATATTCGGCCTCTGGAATTAACTATTCCAGCCCTAAACATCTCTGCTACGCCCTCAACTATCGCTGAGCCGCATATCCCGACAGGCTCTATCCCGCCAATCACTCTGTATGAGACGTCAAGAGTCTGTGGGTCTATCCATATCTTCTCTATTGCACCTTGAGACGCTCTCATACCCTGTTTGATGTGAGCGCCCTCGAACGCCGGGCCTGAAGCACACGAACAAGCCAGAAGTCCCTTGCTGTTTCCTAAGATTATCTCGGCATTTGTCCCGATGTCAATCAGCATCGACAAGTCTCTCGCCAAATGGATCTCTGTCGCAATTATGTCAGCAACGGCGTCGCCACCCACAAATCCCGCTACCGCCGGAAACAGATACGCTCTCGAGTCCGGTGCAGTCTGCAGTCCGAGATCTGCGGCTCTAATCTCCAAACCTCTCCTCAAAACGGCAGGATATGGTGAGAGGGAGAGATATCTTGGAGTAACTCCAAGAAACATATGGTGCATCGCGGTGTTACCTGCAACGGTGATGTCGGCTATATCTTGAGGTGACAGCCCTGACTTCTCACACGCCTCCCGGATTAGCCTATTTACAGCGTCGATAATGCATCTCGTTACTTCTACAGCTGCCTCCTTACCTTTCATCGAATAAGTTATCCTAGAAATTATGTCCGCGCCAAACTTAGCTTGCGGATTAAGACTTGAAACTGTCACGACCGTTTTGCCGGTTGTCAGATCGACAAGATATCCTGCTATTTTGGTTGTTCCTATGTCAACTGCGAAGCCAAAACATGAGTTACTGTCATCTCCAGCCTGAATTCCAATGATCTCCTTGTCCCTGAATGTTGAGGTTGTGACCTCCCAGCATCCAGTTCTGAGGAGATAAGGGAGCTCTTTGAGGGTGTCGTATCCTATCTCTAGATGATCCAAACCCGTCTTCTTCTTCAAGACTTCTGTCAGACGTTCTAGGTCTGCCGTAGTATCTTGGAGACTGGGTGGTGGAAGTTTGATGAAGATCTTCCTGACGGCGGGAACTAGCCTTACGGCGGGAGCGGTTCCCGAGACCATTAGCCTTTGCTGACTTTGTTCACTCTCTGGGGGGATCCTTATTTCGAGAGTTGTTGATCTTATTGCTCTTGTCAGACACGATAGTCTATATCCAGAATTGAGATCTTCTTTGGATAGGAGTGCCTTTTCCGTCTGCTTGGGGCCTGCCAGTTCGTCGGTTCCCTTAAGGACAACTACTCTGCACTTCCCACAAGTTCCTCTTCCTCCACACATGGTGAATATGTCTTGGCCCTGGCTCCTAAGTGCCTCCAGCAGGCTCTCGCCCTCCTTTATGGTGATCTTCAGTTTTGTGTTTCCTCCCCACGTGTCGGGCAATTCTGAGTCATTACCAAACGTAGTGCATATCGATCTTCCTAGAATGGGCCACTGAGCAATGTTGAGCGGTTGTACCCCCTTATTTGGCTGCCGCTGAGGGTTCTAGTGTGCGTGACTACATTCTCTCGCAATAGCTATTAGTGACTTTCCAGCCTGCTTTTAGGATCTAGCGCGCGCTAAAAGTGTTGAGTCTATGAACCGCGTAGTTCGGAACTCCCTTTTTGTCCTGAGCCTAGTGACCGTTGTTGCTGGGTTAGCATGGATCGTCGTCTTTGCCAATTCGGATTTGGCAATCCCAGAGACACTGGGAAGTTTAGACTATGGACAAGAGCTAGCTTATCGTGAGCTTCAACTGCCCAGCAGAACTCGGCTGACAGTCAAGTATGATTGCATCCAATCTAAAGGCCAACTTGAGGCAATGGTTCTGGACAGGGACTCATTTACCAGAATTCGATCTGGGGTAAACACATCAATAACGCCGATGGCCCGTTCCGTTGGCAAGAACGAGACTCTAAATGTTTACAATTCAGAGGGTATGGAGCTCTACGTGATATTCAAACCCGTGTATATGACGCAGATTAGGAAGTACAGCGACTCAATTCTCAAAGAGCAGAGATTCGGCTACTATGCGGCAAGGCTAGAGAACAACACTCACTTCAGGGCAGAGTTATCTATCAACCGATCTACTGATGTCATTCGTCTAATGATAATCAATCAAACTCTATTAGACAAAATGCTTGTAGGGGGGATCCCCTTAGCGAACTCTGGTTATTCGGAAGTGTCCGGAACCGGAAACCTAACCGTGAATTGGAGAACAAAGAACGATGATAAATTCTATGTTATGGTCCTTCCAACATCACAGGATTGGCCTGTATCTTACCTGTTAAGACTTTCCGCGGTCAAAACCGAAGGCGATTTTCCAATCAGTTTCAAATACTCAATCTACGGCAAATCTGAAGGCCCATGGATTCTAGGCATAATCCCCATCATCGGAGGAACTACGGCGTTGATGCTCATATCGGCAGCAGCATCAAAGAACCCCCCCCAAAGGAAGGGTCCCGGAGGCGAGGAGTAGCGCAGCGCGCGCCTGAATTGTATTACCCGGAATAACCTAGATAGAGCTTGCCTCTCACTCCGGAGAGAGAACTCTGTACGACAGGCTGCTCAAGATGCCGCTAGAAAGGCTCTTATGTGTGCCGCACCTCCTTTTGAGATGAGTCTTCAAAGTGATTAACTGTTGATCTCAGATAAACCCCCAGTCCCAGTAAGAGTCGCCGACATGAAGAATTTTGCCAGACTTCTCCTGGCTTTCAGCGAGGGCTCGCAAATAGCTTGGGCACTCCCACACAAAGGCAAGTACGCCCTATGTTTCTTCACCGCATACATGTATTGGGAGGGAGATTTGCCCCTACTGGCCTACATGCCTGATCAGAAACCATCAAAGCCTTTCCTAGCATACCGAAGCGATGGTGCGACTGGAGAAGAATGTTTCTACACCGATGACTTCGACGACACGAAATATCGTTACGCCTCAATAATCACTATGAAAGAGACTCCAGAACTCTTCAGAAGATCTCTGGAGGGGGATTATTCTCAACCTCCACAACCTCTTATGATGGAGGTTAACGATGTCGCATCTCTCATGAGAGTCTTGGTGCCCCTTTCATTCCGGGAGGGGACTTCCTTCCCAGTATGGCATTTCGTCAAGGGCGGCACTCATAACCTAGGCATTTTGATTCCCTTTGAACACTATTACGAAGCCGATGCGCTACCAGTACTTTTCCATCTGAAAATGAATGAACCGCCACGAGGGCCATTCCTAAGATACAATGCATTGAAACCGGCTGGCGAGAGAGTGGAGTTTACATCCAATACCTCTGATGTGAAGTACTTCTATGCCAAATTGATCGATATCGAGCGCTTTCCCCTTCTCCCGTAAGATCCACTGAAAGAGGCCTCTCAAGGGCAGAGAGACCAACATCGTCTCTGTAGGGCAAAAGCTGGATAAACTACAAGCTTTTTCAAGTGGTTGTTGCAAATCAGTGTCGGCCGTGAGTCTGAAATGAGTAAGATCAATGTTGCCGTAATTGGAGTCGGAAACTGTTGCTCAGCCTTAGTTCAAGGAGTCCATTATTACAGAACTTCCAGCCAGAGAAGCAGTTACGGCCTGATGTCCGAGCGGGTGGGCCAATATGATGCCAAAGACATCGAGTTCGTAGCAGCGATAGACGTAAACCAGAAGAAGGTGGGACGTGACCTCTCAGAAGCAATCTTTCTTGACCCAAACAACACTCCCAGATTCAGCGCCGTGCCGAGAATAGGAGTAATTGTGAAGAAAGGCCCGCTTCTTGACGGCTTGGGAAACCATGCCAAAGAGCTGATCCACGTAGATTCATCAAAGCCGTCAAATATCTCAGAACTTCTCCGGGAAAGCGAAGCAGAGATACTGGTAAATCTTCTTCCCACAGGGGCAAAAAGAGCAACCCAGTACTACGCTGAACAGGCGCTCAAGGCTGGCTGCGCCTTTGTAAACGGCACACCCTCAAAACTGGCATCAGATAAGAATTGGCAAAAGAGATTCAAATCTGCCAGACTCCAGCTAGTGGGCGACGATATAAAGAACCAAGTGGGCTCAACAGTCCTTCACGAAACCATACTCAGGATGCTCTCAATGAGAGGAGTAAGGATCGATGAGAGCTATCAACTGGACATAGGAGGAGGAATGGAATCACTGAACGCTTTGGATAGAGACCGATCCATTATCAAAAGAAAAGTAAAGATAGGCACGGTCAGTTCGGCTGTTCCCTACAAGTTCCCCATTGTTGCAGGATCATCAGACTATGTTGAGTTCATGAAGAACTCTCGAACAAGTCATTTCTGGATAAAGGGCAAGTACTTTGGCAAATCTGAATTTACTCTTGACATGACCCTGAATGTGGTTGAAGGACCATCGTGCGCTGCAGTTCTTGTTGATGTTATAAGAGCCACGAAAATCGCAAGGGACAGAAAGATTGCAGGAACACCGCTCGCGATCTGCGCTTACGGCTTCAAGCAACCCCCAGAACGCCTGCCTTTCGATGAGGCAACAAGGTTATTTGGTGAATTCTCCGCAGGCCGGAGAAGAAAGGGGAGCTGACTGTATAGCTGAAAAGTAGATGAGGGATTGGCCTCTTTCAAGGATTCAATCAGAGAGATATCTGAGAACCAAGATAGCAATCTAGTTCTAGCCCTGGATATAATGGACGAAGATCGTACGAGGCTATCTTCGAGAGCTCTACAGATTCTCGAACAAGTCAGCCCCTATATTTGTGCATTGAAACTAAACAGGCCACTCATCCTGAAGTTGTGTATCGAAACAGGTATCAAAGACATCTTGAAACGCGCCCACGATCTTGGACTTGCGACCATAATGGATGCAAAACTCAACGACATCGCATATACAAACTTGGCCACCGCAACTCAGTACTTCAATGCTGGCTTTGATGCACTCACGGCATCACCGTTTGTTGGGTGGGAAGGCGGTTTGGACTCGCTGTTTAGAGAGGCTTCTGAAAGAGGCAAAGGCATACTCCTTATCGTGCACATGAGCCATAAAGGCGCCACGGACGGTTATGGACAAGATGTCTTTGACAAGCTCACCGGTGAAAGAAGGCAACAATTCATGATATTCGCTGAAAAAGCCATAAGCTGGGGGGCGGACGGGGCCATACTGGGCGCAACCCACACTGAGAAGATCGCTAAGGCTTTAACAATTCTGAAAGGAAAGATTCCAATATACTCGCCAGGAATAGTTGCTCAAGGAGGCTCACCCAGGGAAGCGATTAGAGCTGGGGCCGACTATCTAATCGCCGGAAGAGCAATATGCAATTCCAGCGACCCTGAGGAAGCAGCACGCTCGATAAGAGATGAGGCAATCTCAGCCTTAGGGACTTCGTGAGAAGTACCAGGAATATGCTTGTACGGTTCTGCTGTCGATATTCGATTCTAAGCAAGGCTTTTGTAGCCTTCTGGCCTATCAATGAGGAAAAAACAAGGTGTATGGTCATTTGCCAAACATCAACGTAGCCATCGCCGGCGTTGGGAACTGCGCATCAGCAGTTATTCAAGGGGTGCATTTCTACAGAAATGCTTCAGAACAAGAGACAGTGCCCGGATTGCTACATGTGAAATTCGGTGGGTACCATCCTTCCGACATAAAGTTCGTAGCGGCTTTTGATATCGATTCAAGAAAAGTTGGTAAGGATCTTAGCGAAGCCATTTTCTCAAAACCGAACAATACAAGAGTTTTTGCCCATCCCCCCAACATGAAAGTGAGAGTAATGCGTGGACCCGTGATGGATGGTCTTGGCAAATACCTAAAAACAGTAGTCAAAGTTGAGAAGGAACAGAATAGTGTAGATGTTGCTGAAATCCTCAGGAAGTCCGAAACAGACGTTCTAGTCAATTACTTGCCCGTGGGAAGTGAAGAAGCAACAAGATGGTATGCCGAACAGGCGCTTAAGGCTGGATGTGCATTCATCAACTGCATCCCAGTCTTCATTGCTTCGGATCAAAACTGGGAAAAGAGATTCAGATCAGCGGGCCTACCTGTCGCCGGCGACGACGTCATGAGTCAGCTAGGTGCAACAGTCCTTCACAAGACACTGGCAAAGCTACTGGTAGATCGCGGAGTCAAAATCGATGAGAGCTATCAGCTGAATATTGGTGGAGATACGGACTTCCTTAACATGCTGGAGGAAGAGCGTCTAAGATCAAAGAGGATAAGCAAGACGAGCGCGGTTCAAGCCATGATCCCCTATGATGTCCCACTCCGAATCGGTCCAAGTGACTACGTTGATTTCTTGGATAACAAGAAAATCTGCTACGTTCGTCTTAGAGGCAGATACTTCGGTGACTCTCCGGCCAGCGTTGATGTAAAGCTTGACATTTGGGATGCCCCAAATAGCGGGGGCGTCATAATTGACGTGATAAGAGCAGTCAAACTCGCTCTTGACAGAAAGATCAATGGGGCACTAGTTAGCATATCATCATACGCATTCAAACATCCGCCAGTTCAAGCGTCCACAAGTGTCGCAAAACAATGGGTTGAAGACTTCATGAACGGCTCTCGAGAAAGGTAAGTCACTAGCGCGCTAAAGGCTTGGGTACAGGCTGGCGAACAAGAAGTGTGAGAGTTGGCTCTCCGAGCTCCTGAACATGGTCAGCAAAATGTTTAAGACACAGCGGGCGGGGCCAGGCACCAGAAACTCCAGATGATGGGCAAATCTACAAAAGACTTTTATCAGACAGGACTTTGCTTTCACTTTGGTGGAAACGTTGGGCGGCGCCAAGAAGAAAAGCATCTCCAAGATGGGAGACACTCAGCCAACTCAGGAACAGAAGCCACAGCAAACAAAGAAGCCTAAAGGTAAGGGAAAAGGCGAGTTTGAGAAGAAGGAAAGAAGCATGAAATTGCCTGACATCAATGACGGAAAATTTCTATCAGATATTTCTAAAATGGGTGCACTGACTCCCTACTCTCTCGCATCACAGTTCAACCTTAAGATAAGCCTGGCCAAGGATCTTCTCGACGAATTGGCGAAGAAACGTCTTGTGAAGCTCGTCGGTGGCAACGCTAGGGTTAGGATATACCAAGCAGCAGCAGCCGCCTAGAACTTTAGTAACCTTTTGGTGCAGCTCAACTTCTTTTCAACTAATCATCTCCATTCTGATTCTTCTTCCAGATCCTGCTCTGGAAAAGACATCGAGATTCTGGGTAACCTTCCCGATGAGATTGACTGGGCTGTAAGGTTCGACACTATCTAGAAATATGCAGAAGGCAGACCCCATCGGCCAGTATGCCAGTGTCCCAGCTTCGATCTTTGTCTTGGGTTTTTCGGTGCCCAATTTGATGGGTATTCCGAAGTAGACCATCCTCTCAGCAAGTGCAGTGATTCCATCGATCGGCATGGCTCGGAGCAGTGCCTCAACCGTTCTCGGGGCCAGGTATCTTACCAACTGGCCTTCTGCGTCACCGAGGTCCTCTATTCTAAATCTGATTGTGCTCCTTGATACATCGCCTCCCAACTATCTCACTTCCGTAGATGACCATTTCCGGAATACTTGACAATGCGAGGACAGATCAATTGAGAGCATTCTGTTTCACTGTCTAGCGAGGATCTTCTCGAGAACCGATGACAGGTCGTCCAAGTCATCTTGGCCTACCATTGGGTGAATTGGTAGCGAGAAGACTTGTCTAGCGGCTCTTTCGGTCTCCAGCAGGTCGCCCTTGTACAAGTTGCCCATCTTACGATATAGTGGCAAAAGATGGACTGGGGTCTCATAATAGACGGAAGCCCCTATGTTCTTTGCACGAAGCTTTTCTACAACTCTGTTTCGTTTGCCAGCATTAGCCCCCTTCATTCTTACCGTGTAAAGGTGCCACGAATGCTTTCTGTCCTCTGGCTCAGTAGGGAGGTCAAGTTTCTTGGAGTCAGAGAGTCTTTTTGACAGGTAGCTGGAGTTCTTTCTCCGTTTCTCCAAGAAGCTAGGGAGTTTCTTGAGTTGAACGATTCCAATAGATGCTTCGATCTCAGGCATCCTGTAGTTGTGACCAAGCCTAGAAACCCAGTTGGGTCTATCTTCGCCATGCACTCTTATTGATCGAAGCTTCTCTGCCAATTCATTATCGTTAGTGGTTACCATTCCTCCTTCTCCAGTCGTGATATTCTTCGCTCCGTAGAAGCTGAAGCAGGTTGCGTCACCTATCGCGCCTATCTTCTTGTCTTGGTATTCCGCTCCGAGTGCCTGGGCTGCATCCTCAATGATGACTAGGTTGTGCTTTCGCGCAAGCTCTCTTATGTGACCCATGTCTGCTGGGAGACCGTAGAGATGTACCGGCATGATGACCGTTGTTCGGCTTGAGACCTTGCCCTCCACGCTGTCCATTCTCAGACAATAGGTCTTAGGATCGATGTCGACGAAGACCGGTTTTGCTCCTGTCATCATAACGGTTCCGGCGGTTGCCGAGAAAGTGAATGACGGTAACAGCACTTCGTCCCCGCGACCGATCTCTGATGCCATGAGCGCAGCGTGAAGCGCGGCCGTGCCACTGTTGACCGCCACGGCGTATCTGGCCCCAACGTAATGTGCGAATTCTTTCTCGAATTGAAGGACTCTGGGTCCAGAGCCGCTCTTGTCTGTCAGAACGCCATCTCTGAGAACTTCAGCGACTGCTTCTATCTCTTCTTTTCCCAGGAATGGCTGATTTATTCTGAGAAGGTTGCGCATTTGAGACCCTCTTGATAAGTTGCATTATTCAACTTGTTCACGGCCATCTTAAGTTTTGCTTACTGATTAGGAGGCGTTGAGCGTGTGCATTAATTATGATTCTAGCGCGCGATTTTGCGTTTAGACTCTTACCGCTACTAGTCTGAAGCATGCTGGATTTTTCCTATCAC
>Ga0315285_10003212_pt1 | contig 17096 bp, 11 predicted proteins | sample YL17G09_36_MG_FD_203698 | JGI IMG/M metagenome (GOLD analysis project Ga0315285, IMG submission 203698) | Sediment microbial communities from Yellowstone Lake, YNP, Wyoming, USA - YL17G09_36 | ecosystem: Environmental > Aquatic > Freshwater > Lake > Sediment | place: USA: Wyoming | collected... | reverse complement strand
TAGATACCGCGCAGGATATTAACGTCCTTAGTGTGATAGCCACCATAGGCGCATCCAAATGAATCGTACAGGTAGCGCTTTACCTCGTGTACCACGTTTTCCGGCAGGTCCTCATATTTGAGGTTGATCGCAAATTCCGCAATTTGACGTGAGATTGATTTTTCCATAAAGGCCCTCTTAACAGTTATCAGCGATTGTCGTAAGATGCAATTTTCCTATTGTAGTGGCGTTCAATTGAACGCCCCTACCATACCATTTAATATTCCCAATTACGTGTCACAATTTATCGTGACCTCTAATTCCCATATCCCTCAGCATGGAAGCGCACTTTTTGCGAAATCCTAAGGGATGCCTTCCATTTGCGGCCTGTAGCCGAGGTCCTGAAGGGACCTCGGGTTTCATATTCACTCGCCGAATTCCCCCTCGGGTTCATCTTCATCTTCGACTCCCCAACCATCGGCATAATAATCTTTGAACTTCATTATCGACGAATGCGGGTATTCGAACGGGTTTTTCACTAATCCATGTTTCACCGGGTTCAGGTGGATGTAATTCAGGTGCCGGTAGAAGTCGTCCTCGTCCCTGATGATATGATCCCAGAAGCTTCGTTGCCAGATGCGATTTACGTGCGGATGTTTTTTGGAATATTCGACCGAGAAAGATAGCTTAATCCTTTGCATAATATTGGAAATAATCTGCTCCTCGGGATTAATCAACAAATGAAAATGCTCCGGCAAAATTACCCAGGCAATTAGCTCGAAACCCGCCTTTTCTTGAATGGTTTTAATCGATTTCCAAAACATATCTACATTGCGTAAAAGAATTGGACATCTCAAGAATGTGATCGCCGTTATAAAATACGTACAGCCAGGAACGTAAATTCTTCTAATAGGAACCATAGTGCCACGCCAGTCAAAGACCGAGGTCCCTTCAGGACCTCGGCTACAATCGCAAAGAGTATTAGCTTCCCCCCAAATTCCTCTTCACCCAATTCTCTAATCCCTCGGTAAGCACCAGCTCTTGGGCGGCGGCGCCGACCGGATCGATTGAATAAGTATCGCCGGCGGCTTCGATTTTCGAAAGGCGGAAATCGACTTTAGCCTTGATACCGGTTTTAACTGAGAGTTTTTCGGTGCCGAATTTAGCCTTCAAATCGCGCACCAGTTCGGGCGCGTCAATCGCCAGGAAGCCGTTGTTGATCGCGTTGCGCTTATATGTCTCCGAAAACGAGCCCGCCAATACCAGCCGGATACCTCGGTATTTGAGCGCTGTGGCCGCCTGCTCACGCGACGAACCGGTCCCGAAATTGAACCCGCCCACCAGGATATCACCCTCCTTGACTATCTGACCGAATTCGGGGTCGTAATTCTCCATGACAACAACGGCTTGCTGAGCTGGCGTGAAATCATCCTGATAGGTGTATTTGCCAGGAAAGATGCCGTCGGTATTCAGATTGTCTTGATGGCAGAAAATAAGCTCGCCCTCGATCATCTCCGGAAATCCCTCGATAATTGTCACCGCGCCAGAGACGGCGCTATCTTTCTGACGCGCGCGAATTTCGCCCACAGGTTTATTTGACGTGAACTCGCCGGGTAGATCTATCACTCCGGCTACCGCCGAGGCCGCCACTACCGCCGGTGATGCCAGGTAAGCCTGCGCCGATGGTGAACCCATACGTCCCTTGAAATTACGGTTAGTGGCTGAGATGCCGATTTCGTTGTCTTGCAAGAGCCCCCTGCCCAATCCTATGCAAGGGCCGCATCCGGGGGGCAGCGGGACAGCACCGGCATCCAACAGCGTTTGCCAATCACCGCGGCGTTCGCTTTCCGCCTGAACCTCGCTGGAGGAGGCGGCGACATAGAACTCAACACCCTCGGCGACACGTTTGCCATGCACAATGGCGGCGGCTTCAGCCAGGTCTTCGACCCTGCTGTTGACACAGGACACCAGGTAGGCCTTTTGAATTTTAACCTGCTTCTTTCGCATCTCGGAAATCGACGACATCGTTTTAACCGTGTTGGGGCCGGAAACATATGGCTGTACCGAGCCGAGATCGAGTGTCAACTCCTTGGCATAATAAGCATCAGGATCAGCGAGAGTCACATTTTTCCGGAGTTCGTCAATCCGAACTTGATTGAGCCTGGGATGCGTACCTTTGCCGTCGATATCCGACGGCACACCAGCCAGGCCGCGCTTGCCAATGAAATCGGCGCGAAGCTGAAGCCATGAAACGGTCACATTGTCGATCGGGAAAATGCCGACCAGGGCCCCCCATTCGGTGGTCATGTTGGCAATGGTCAGGCGCTGTTCGAGATTCAGCCCAGCCACCCCGTCGCCGACAAATTCCACGGCATGATTTAGCACTTCGTCTTTGTTGAACAGGCCGCAGAGGGTCACGATAACATCCTTGCCGGTCACGCCCGGAACGAGCCGACCCCGAAGCTCCACCCTGGCGGCGGGAGGCACCTGCCACCATGTCCTGCCGGTTGCCCAGATTGCGGCGGCGTCAGTCCGAACGACCGGCGTGCCCAGGCATCCAAGGCCGCCATACATGTTGGAATGGCTATCTGAGGCCACGACCATAGTGCCGGGCCAGACGTAACCCTCCTCGCACATGATCTGGTGTCCGATACCGCGCCCGGCAGGGTAAAAGTCGATTCCGTGCTCTTTGGCGAAATGCTCGATCTTGCGATATTTTTCGAGGTTCTTTTCGCCGGTGTCCTGTATGTCATGATCCAGCGCGAAGACCGGTTGACGCGGATTGGCCACTTTGGTGGCCCCAATGCTTTTGAATTTAGGTATGACCGCCCCGGTGTTGTCGTGAGTCATGACATAGGCCGGCTTGATTGATAGATAATCGCCCGCCCTGACGATATGATCCGGTTCCAATCCCACCGCGAAGCGCTGTGCGATCTTTTCCACTAAGTTCTGTCCTGGCATAATCTTTCACCCTATCCTATTTATTAAATCTTTAATTACCCGGGCCAATATACTATATGGATTTGGCAAAATAAAGGGTGTTATTTGTCGGCCGAGGGGCCGCCAGGAGCGGAAAAATCCCCAAAAAACTCTTGACGAGGATGTTAGATTTTATTATATTTTCCTTGGATTAATGTGTATTTAGACATTGGCCAGCAACAACTTGGGTTTAGACAAGAAGGGCCCAAACAGTAAATTAAAAGCGCTTCATAACATGCTTCGCGCATAGTGTTAAATGCGGTTTTCTTGTGGACTACAATTAGACAGTAAGGGAGGTGAGACAGGAAGCAAATACTTAAGTTACGTTTTCATTAATTCACACTTCATTCTTTAACCCTTTTGACCAACAGGAAATCAGGTAGAAACAGGTTTGGTCACGAAAAGTTTTTAATCCCTTTTTAAGTTAGGGGAGAAAGATATGAAGAAAATGTTCTTATTGCTGCTTGCAGGAGCATTTTTATGCTCTTTGTCATTTGCAGCCACTGCCGGAAATATGCCCGGCAAAATAAAGATATCGCCTTCCACCGAAATCGCTGTTCCAGTCTCGAGTGTTGCCGAGGAACCGATCAGTTTCGGCGAGGAACCGATCGCATTTGGCGATGACGGAGGCGATATACCAATCATCGCTACAACATTCCTTCAGGACGATTTTAGCGATGGCGATTATACCAGCAACCCCACCTGGACCAAGATCAGCAACGGCACTGGCGACGGCGACGAAGAATGGGCGATCAAGCCGGATCCGTGGACCTATTCCAACGGAACGGTGACAAACCGCGGCACCGGGTTCATGATGGGTTCTGATTCGGATGCCGGTGGAGCCATCGCTGATGAAACCATGACCATCAGCTTCAACACTGACGGTACCGGGAGCCTGAGGCTCAACTATTGGGTTGATTTCCGTCGCTTTGCCGCCAGCGGCGAGTATTTCGATGTGCTGATTGATGGCAATATTGTGCAGCATCTTACGGCGCCAAGCGGTTTTGATATAGGTCTCCAGGTAGTGGATATTCAGGCTTACAACAATGGATCGCCACATACTCTTTCATTTCACTACTATGCCGATTATGGCTGGGTAGCGTCCTTTGATGACGTCATCATCACCAACGAAGTCGTTGCCGAATGCCCGCCCAACGGCATTGTTGAGAATGAGCCTGATTGTTATGTCGGGTATGTCGATGCGACCAACGGCGGTTGCAGCGTTGTACCCACGGGCCTGTTCACTCCGATTGCCCTGGGCGACACGATCTGCGGCAAGAGCGGCGTGATCAGCTTGGTCCCGACCGCGCGCGACAACGATTGGTACCAGTTCACGACGCCTGGAGTTAGAACTGTGCATTTCGAAGGCACGGCCAACTATCCGATTTTCCTATTACTGTACCAGCCGGGATCGGAGCTAACATGTCCTGCCACTCTATTGGCGAATACCTACACGCAGGCATCAGGCGATACCGCCAGGTTGGCCTTTGATTTACCTGCCGGCACATGGTGGTTCAGAACCTGTCCCATCAATTTCACTGTGAATGCACCTTGCGCCACATCCAGATATGTCTTCTGGCTATACGCCGATCCTCCTTTGCAGCGTGACGCTCGGGTGGTGTCTGTTGATAGCCCGACGTTTTACCGCGTGGCGGCCGGGGAAGCCACACCTGTACAGGTCACAGTTACTAACTTTGGCGAGGATGCCGCTTATGATTTCGACGTGACTGTGAATATCACAGGCACGATCAGCGGCCAGACATACACCAGCACGCGGACAGCTACCGATGTCGGTCAGCTCGAAAACGTTCAGTTGACTTTCGATACCTTCACCCCTTCATGCCTGGAAGACTACTCGATAATCGTTACCTGTTCGCCGGTAAACGACCAGGTGCCCGATAACAACGAGCTGGCCTCCAGCTTCAGATCGATTGCAACGGGATATGATACATATACGGATGGCACCCTCTATTGGAGCATGCCAAGTTCGATAGTCAGCGAAAACTGTGTGAGATTCAGGGTTCCAGCAGGTCACACGGCTACTTTACATGAAGCTGCCATGGTCCTTTATGTATCCACGGCGGGTGTACCTGTTACGCCCAAGATCTATGCTACTGATGGTCCTAATGGATATCCAGGCACAGTTCTGTGGACCGGGACGCCTTTCAATGTCCCCTCATCCGCCTGGTATTTCATCGATTTATCTGCGACTGGACTGACGTTGACATCGGACTTTTATGTTGGCTACTCTACCGTGCCCACCACCGGGCCAGCGCTCGGGGCGGATCCGCTGCTCGACTACGTGGGAGTCAATTTCTCCTATTATGGTGGTCAATGGGTGGACTCGTATGACATATGGGTCGTGCCCCCAGATTACCATATCTGGCTGGATTATGATATAACGGGTGGAAACTTCACTGACGGTGAAGCAACATCCATCGATTCCCCTGTGGGTACGCTTATCGGCGCCGGGCCATTCGATGTCCTGGCCACAGTAACCAACACTGGCCTGGGGCCAATCACCGGCGCCAGCGCCACGGTCATAATTACCGGGCCGGGTGGGGCCGAATTCACCAACACGATCACTGGCATCGACCTCGCTACCGGCGCCAGCGCTCCGCTGGATTTTGGCGACTGGACGCCAAGCCAGGGTTTGAGCTATTTCGATGTAGACCTCACCCTGACCGTCAGCGGCGATCAGAATGTCTGCAATAACACCGCCACCGTTTCGCCTTACGTCCTCGCAGGCGACGTTTTCTACTCAGAGGATTTTGAGGCCGACAATGGCGGCTTGACAGAGACGATATTCCCGCCCAGTCCTTCGATATGGGCTTGGGGCGTTGACGCAGTGGCGGGCGCTCACAGCGGAACCAAGGTTTGGGGTACCAACCTCGCTGGCCTCGTGGACAACTATGTTGATAATGCCTGCGCGGCCCTAAGGACCAGTCCAATTGCCATACCGGCGGGCGGTGGAGTATTTGCCTTTTATGCCTGGTACAGAACTGAAGATGCCTGGGATTTCTGCAACGTCAAGATATCGGTCGATGGCGGTGCGACATTCATCTTGCTCACACCTCTCACCGGGTATGATATGCTTGAGAGCGGAAGCCTTTGCGCATTGATGGTCAACCAAGAGGGCTTTACCGGGATTCATCCGGTTTGGGCGCTGCAGGCTTTCGACCTGACTCCTTATGCCGGCGATAACGCCATATTCTCGATCGACTTTGGTTCGGATACCAATACCAACGACCATGGATTCTTCCTTGACGATATCATGGTCATCGTTCCACCTGTTGGGGGATGTGACTACACCCCTGGCGACATCAATGGCAACGGCTCGGCTAACGGCATCGACGTCACCTTTGGTGTCAGCTACCTCAAGGGCGGCAATGCTCCACCGGACGAGTGCAACCCGCCTTGCACCGGGGTCCCGGATCCCTTCTACGCTGCCATGGATGTTAATGGAAACTGCACTGCCAATGGCATAGACATCACCTACTTCGTCGCATACCTCAAGGGCCAGCAGCCCGCGCTGAGATATTGCGAGGACTGCCCTCCGGCTCGGGCAAACACGGTTGAGCCGATCAGCCATTCTGAAAAGTAGTTTTCCGCTACATCAGGTCCAATACCCGATCGGGCCCCTTAAGGGGGCCCGATTTAATTTTTGGGGAAAATCAAAAGGCCCCCTCGCTACTAAGGGGGCCTTCTCAGTCACTCGCTATCACGTCCCAACCACCAATTCATACCCGATAGGCTATTCAGGAGATCGCCAAAAATTTGACTCCTGACTCTTATACCTTGAAAATACCCCTGCAAGTGCAGGGTCCTTGGATCGGGCATAGGATTTATGGCCATAATAATGGCCCTTATGACAGTTTCAAAAAGAAAAATCAATCCCAAATCAAAGATAGCAGCTTGATTTGAATGAATATTCATCTCCTTTGGGGCAGTGGTGAAAAATTTCACGATAATAGACGCTTGACAAATCTGGTGCTTTACCTTATTTTTTTCCTAATTAAACCAAGTCTTCAGATTTGTGTCGAATCTATGACATTTTGATAACATTTTTAAATCCGTCAAGGAACTTAAGGAGGTTACTAATGAGGAAACTGCTTATGCTGGCGACAGTTATGCTTTTGATGGCATCCGCCGCTTTCGGCCAGGAAGGTAGTTCCATATCCGGGATCGTTCAGGGCGAGCTGAATGGAGTCCTATTGCCGCTGCCCTGGGCTCATGTCGCGGCTTTCCAGGCCAATGCCGATCATCCAATTGCTAATGCTGTCACTGATAGTCTGGGGAATTATCTGCTGCAGGTCCCTTTTGGCGAATATCAGGTTAAGGCCGAAAAAATGGGCTTTATCGCTGAGTGGTTCGACAATGTCCTCCACAGGTCCGAGGCCACCCCTGTCGCCGTGACCTCCGAAAACAGCCCAAGTAACATCAATTTCGTGCTCGGGCCTATCCAGCCGCCGCCTCAAGATGACGGCTCAATAGACGGCAGGATAATCGAGGCCGGAACCGATCATGGAATCCCGATGGCATTTGTTCGCGCTAATCGCGTCGTGGGTGAACCCTTGACACTTGAGACTCGCTCGATGTGGAACGGCTTCTATGTCTTTCCGCATGTACCGCCAGGATCTTATCTGGTCAGCGCTGAGAAAGAGGGATTCGACCCCGGGACATACCCTGATACCCTGGTAGTCACCGATAACGCCTTTCATAACATCAACATAATTCTTCAGCTTGGCGAGCCGCCACCGCCGCCGCAATTTGGCTCGATAGCGGGAACGGTCATCGATGGCGGCACTGATTTGCCTGTCGAGGGCGCCGAGATTGTCGCTTTCGGCAATCATCATAATTGGCCCAGAAGGACTTTTTCGGGCGCGGACGGTTCTTACATCCTCGACAGTCTGCCCTCCGATACGTATCACCTTTTCGCCCATAAGATGGGATATCTCCCGGCTGAATATCCTGATCCGATCGTGGTCGACAGCGTTCAGGTCACAGGTATAGATTTCACCATGGTACCTTATGAAGAGACGGGCATATCCGGAACAATCACCGATGCCGCCACAAACCTGCCGATTGCAGGAGCATCGATCTTCGCACACAATGTCAACGACCACCACATGCACTTCATGGGCCGATCCCTCGAGAACGGCACCTATTTCGCTCATACATTTCCCGGAGAATATGTCGTCGAGGCGGTTGCCATGGGGTACTGGAGAATGGAATATCCCCAGCACGTGACTGTCGTTGAAAGCGACATCACTGAGAATATTAATTTCGCACTAAGCGCAATTAACTTCGGCAGCATTGCCGGCCTTGTTACCGATAGCGCCGGAACCCCCGTGCCGATGGCCATAGTCGAGGCGAGAAGAATCGGCGGACATTATGTCAGCCATGGCAGAACTGATTCCACCGGCGCTTACCTGCTTGATAACATAATGCCCGGCGCATACAGGGTAGTCGCATTCCACAGGGACTTTGGCCCGGGAGCCTATCCTGATTCGGTCGTCGTTGCTGATGGCCAGGACGTTACCGGCATTAATATCGTTCTCGGAAGCATGTTCCCGCCGCATGATGGCGTCATTTCAGGTATAGTTACCGATGACTCGACCGGCGCCCCCATCAATAATGCAATGGTCCTGGCCCTTGGTCGGAGTGGGGAATTCGGCCGCATGCACTGGTTCTTCAGACGCGCCTTTACCGATTCCACCGGCCAGTACAGCCTTATAAACCTGCCGACTGTCCCCGTGAAGCTTTTTGCGGCCGCCCAAGGGTATCTTGGCGAGTTCTATGACAACGTCCGCCGCTTCTATGAGGCCACTCCCGTTACGCCGGATGCCGAAAATATCAACTTCGCTTTGACCTATGTAGGTATCCGCCCGAGATCGATTGACGGCAGAATCATCATGCCGGAGGGATATGAGACTGATGGCCTCTTTGTAAACGCCTCAGTCGATGGCCAGATCTATGATATTATCGCCGCTGATCCAATGGGCTATTACAATCTGGATAACCTCGAATCGGGCACGTATGACCTCGAGGTGGTTTCGGTTTACGGCGAAAATTCGCTGGATCACCCGGTGGAGGTTATCTACTCCGATGCGCGTGAGGATATCGAATTCCATGTGACATCTGCGGATGATAACCAGCATCTGCCCGTAGCGACATCCCTGGCGCAGAATTATCCCAATCCGTTCAATGCCAGGACAATGATCTCGTTCAACCTCGCCCAGCCGGGAAACGTGGAGTTGAGCGTGTATAACATCGTTGGCCAGAAGGTATCTACGCTGGTCAGCGGCAATTACGATGCTGGCAACTACAACGTCACCTGGGATGGGCGCGACTCATCCGGCAGAGTTGTATCGTCAGGAGTCTACTACTACCGTCTCATGGCCAATGGCCTGACCGAGACGATGAAGATGACGCTGCTGAAGTAAGCAGTCATTTTCTAAATGACAAGAGGAGCCTGAGAGATCGGGCTCCTTTTTTTATCTCCACATCATGCGGCGTTGGGTTCGGCCATTTGGCTCAAATGAGGGAATTGACGGCACCGGAAATTTGCCAGGGGCTGGGGCATATTGTCGGCAGGAAGCTGCCGAGCTACAAGGGGGCCTGCCTTAAATCAATCCTCTTTGCAGGCGGAGATCCCATCAAAAGCCCGGCTACTGCCGGGCTGCTGACGGACTTGCTCCCCACAATTCATTAGAAAAAATATCCACAAAAAAGCCGGTGACCTCCGGGGTCCCCGGCTTAGACCAATCCGGCAAAATACCGTTTCTTTACTTTGCCGCCTTTTTCTTAATCGGCACCTTGATCCGCGGCCCAGGCTTGGCATTTGGCGTGCCCTTGCCGTTGGGCTTGGCCTCGGCCTTGGCCGCGATTTTCTTGGCTGGCTTCTTGCCGTTGCCGCCGACATCGACCTTTCCGCCGTACGTCTGAATGAATTCCTCGGTCTTGTCGTGCGCCACCACATCGGTGTATTGTTCGGGCGGCGATTTCATGAAATAGGACGCCGGCCCATAGAGCGAGCCGGAGAGCTTGTTATCCAACGCCAGCTTGCAGCAACGAACCGCATCGATTACCACGCCGGCCGAGTTGGGCGAATCCCAGACCTCGAGCTTCAGTTCGACATTGAGCGGCACGTCTCCGAAAGTACGGCCCTCCATTCGAATATAAGCCCACTTGCGATCGAGAAGCCATTCTACGTAGTCGGACGGCCCGATATGGACATTGCCCTTGCCAAGATCGTAGTCGAGCTGGCTGGTGACAGCGTTTGTCTTCGAGATCTTCTTCGATTCCAGCCGGGAGCGCTCCAGCATGTTAAGGAAGTCGGTATTGCCACCGACATTGAGCTGGCTGGTGCGCTCGAGCTTGACTCCGCGTTCGCGGAAGAGGCGGGTCAGGATACGATGAACTATGGTGGCGCCAACCTGCGATTTGATGTCATCGCCGATCATCGGCAAGCCGCGCTTGACAAATCTCTCCTGCCAGTATTTCTCGCGCGCGATGAAAACCGGGATGCAGTTTACGAAGCCGCAGCCAGCCTCGAGGATCTGCTCCACATACCACTTGGTCGCTTCCTCCGAGCCGACCGGCAGGTAATTAACCACCACATCGGTGCCGGTATCTTTGAGGATTTTTACGATGTCAGCGGTCGGGCCGGGGGCCTTTTCGATGATCTGCGAGAGATAATAGCCAAGGCCGTCGTGCGTCATACCGCGAACGACCTTGATACCGAGCTTGGGGACCCGGGCGAATTCGAAAGTATTGTTTGGCTTGGCATAGATGGCATCGGCCAGGTCTTTGCCGACCTTATTTTTATCGATATCGATAGCCGCCGAAAATTCGACATCGGAGATATGGTACCCCCCGAGGTTGACATGCATCAGCCCCGGAATAAATTCATTGGTCCGGGCATTCCTGTAATAATGAACTCCCTGGACAAATGAGGAGGCGCAGTTACCCACTCCTATAATTCCTACTCTAACTTTCCCCATGGTTCTCCTCTTCTATTGTAATTTCAACTTATTCCTGACATGCGTTACTCTTTGAATGGCGGTAACGTTGGCCAGCACGGCAATGGCCAGGATCGCAAACCTGATCAAGAAATGCTGAGTCTTAAAAATCGAATCGAAAGGCGCTCCCAGAATGGCAGCCGTGGCTATAAATGTAATTCTTTCCGGTCTCTGCATCAACCCAATTTTGCATTCAATCCCCAGCCCCTCGGCCCGGGCCCTGGTGTAGGAGGTCAAAAGAGAGCCGGTCACCGCCAGGATAATCAGGCCGCTGATAATAGTGTTATCGAAAAATGCCATGATGCCCATGAAAACAGCGACCTCCGAATAGCGGTCGACGGTGGAATCGAAGATGGCGCCGAACGGGCTCAGGGTTTTGGTGTTTCGCGCCAGCCTGCCGTCGAGGACGTCGCAGATGCCGGAGACAATAACGGCGATTCCAGCCAGGAGAAAATAACCTTTCCAGAAAAGCAGGCCGGATACCACCGAGAAAAAAAGACCCGCGACAGTGACCACATGCGGATGCACGCGAATAGATTCGAGCAGATTGCCTATCGGCGCAACTATGGCAATAAAGCCATCAATCAGGAATTTATTTAAGATTCGCACTTTTCCCATTCCGAATTCAGGAAAATAACCCGGCAATAGACATAGTCAAGGCAAAAAATCGAGCCCATTGGGCCTATTGTTCGACTCCGGCCTCGATTACACGCTCGATATCCGCCTCCCGCGACTGGGAAATTTCGGCATGCAACGCGGTGAATCGCCTGTGCCAGACAGAAGTGATCATCAGCATGGCCGCGGCGAGCAACAGGCCAGCTATTACATCCGACAAGTAATGAAATCGGCCATAGACCGTGCTGACGCAGAGTAAGATCAATAATGTTAAAAGTGGCAGCGTTGCCCTTTTGAATTCTTTTAGCATATACCAAACCGCTACCAGCGCGATTCCGCAATGGGATGAAGGCATGGCCCCTCCATATAAGCCGCCGGCACCGACAATTTTCTTGACGAGGGGCGTAAAGAGCGGGCCATCGAACGGCAAATAATAGATATTGCCCAAATAGAATCTCGGCCCCAAGACCGGGAAAAAAATAAATATCAGGTAGCAGGCATAAAAGGTGACACAGGCCGCAAGCGCCATCTTCTCCAGCGACTCCCATCTGCCGCGAAACGCCATCGAAAAAACGGCCGCCGGCACCAGAAAGTAATATGACATGTAAGCCAGGCTCATGACCTCGTTCCGCCAGACAGTCATTTGCGGCAGCAGGGCAAACGACGAATCGAATCCCAGTATCGCCATTTCGAGCGCATTAACCCGGGAGTCAAACGGCAGGCTGTGAATCATGAAAATTTGGGGATTGAGCGCCTCGTATAGAAAAGACATTATTATCAGGGGATAAACAAGGCGGATTGTTCTCCAGATTTTGCCCTGATAGCTCATCAATGTTATCATGAGCGTCAAAGCGGCCGCGGAAACGTAAAGCCCCAGATAAATATACCATCCCTGCCTGGCAGACATGAATATCGCCACCAGCACCGCCTCAATGGCGACATACGCCAACGTCGCGGCATCGATTGGGCAAAAATCTTGAGCGTTATCCATGGCCGATACCGGGAATGACAATTACTATCTCCCCTTTTAAATTGCGCTTCTCAATTAGAAGCAGGACCTCGGAAATCTTTCCTCTAATTTTCTCCTCGAATTTCTTGGTCAGCTCCCGGCCCAGGAAAATGTCGCGATCGCCCAGTGTCTCGAGCAAGATAGGAAGGCTCTTGAGAATGCGATGCGGGGTCTCGAAGAAAACCATAGTGCGCCGCTCGGATGCCAGCGCGTTTAATGTGGCGCGCAATTTTCCAGACCTGTTGGGCAGGTAACCCTCGAAACAAAAACTGTCGGTGGGAAAACCCGCCACCACCAACGCCGCCAAAACAGATGATGCTCCGGGAATGGGCACAATATCTATCCCGTTGGCCCAGGCTTCATTAATCAGTCTGTAGCCGGGATCGGAAACCAGCGGCGTGCCGGCATCGCTGACCAACGCCACTGACTTCCCATCGAGAAGCATCTCGATTAACATCGGAGATTTCTGGCGCTCGTTGTGATCATGATAGCTGGTCTGGGCAACGTCAATGCCGAAATGAGTTAGCAATCCACCTGTGACTCTGGTGTCCTCCGATGCCACCAGGTCTACTTTTAGCAGGGTTTCGATGGCCCTGTGGGTCATATCACCCAGATTGCCAATGGGCGTCGAGACCACGTACAGAGTCCCCCTTGAGGAACCCTGCCCGGTCATTTTCCCCAATCCCGCGGATATCTAAAATCGATGCCCACGGTTCTATTGGAGAGTTTGGCGATAATGGGGGTTGACCGCTTGAATTGGCTGGCGACAATCATTTTTATGACCTTGTCTATAAGCAGGCGCCCGAAACCGGCCTTCTCACATTGCTCCGGCGTGAAACGCTCATCGACCAGCAAATAAAGCAGGCGGTCAACATCGTCATAACTAAAGCCAAAATCGCCTTCGTCGGATTGGCCGGCGAAAAGGTCGGCCGATGGCCTCTTGTTAATGATATCTTCCGGCACCCCCAGATGCCTGGCCAGGATACGAACCTGGGTTTTGTAGAGGTCGCCCAGAGGATTCATGGCATATCCCAGGTCTCCAAACAGGGTACCATACCCCAGGAGAATCTCTGTTTTGTTCGAAGTTCCGATTACAAGGGCCTTCTCGATTGCCGAGAGGTCGTAGAGGATGCTCATCCGCTCGCGGGCCATCTTGTTGCCCCGACGGTTGAGGTCGGCATCGGGAAATTTCTGGAAATAGCCATCGATCTGCGGGGTGATATCGATTTCGTATTTTTTCAAGCCGAGATCGTCGGCCATTTTCCGCGCATCCCTGATATTTTCAGGATTTGATTCCTTGTACGGCATGATTACGGCCACGACGTCACCGCTCCCAATCGCCTTGACAGAGAGATAGGCTACCACCGCCGAATCCAGGCCGCCGGAGAGACCAACGATCAGGCGGCTGAATCCCGGCTTGGCAAGCTCGTCGCGGATGAAGGTGGTCAAGAAACCAAGCGTGCTTTCATAATCGAGATCAAGTTGAGGCTGTCCCGGCATGGTTACCCTCCTCCCGATGATTCGACATGGAAATCTGCTGTAATTCTCGAAGACAAAAATCTATTTTCTCGTCCCGCAGAAGGGGCGATTTTACGCGAGCCCTCCTGACGGCATCGATATCGATTTCGCCCAATAAGAGTTCCTCGTTATGATAGGAGGCTTTGGATATCAGCTCGCCGAACGGGTCGACTATCTCCGAGCCTCCCCAGAAAACTACGCCATCCTCCACTCCGACGCGGTTGGCAAAGATGAAATAAACCGAATGGTTGACAGCATAAAATGTATTCATTCGCTCCCATGTCCTGGCAGAACCGATACGTCCGGGCTGCCCTATCCCTCGAGCAGTACCATTCGCCATATTGATGATAAAAAACGAACCTTTCATGGTTAGTATCAGCGGGCATATCGTATGCCAGGCGTCCTCGCAGATCAGGATGCCCGCCTTGCCGAACCTGGTCCGAAATGCCTGCAAGGATGCGCCCATGGCGAAATGGCGCCCTTCCTCAAACATACCGTACGTCGGAAGATAGACTTTTCGGTGTACATGGACTATCCTGCCCTTGGATATATATAGCGCCGCGTTGTAAAAGAGAAATTCGTTGGTTTCCTCAACCAGTCCGACCACTATGTCGATTTCGCCGGAGCGCGTTAGAAGCGGTGAGAGCCTGGCGTCATCCAGCCGGATCGCGACTTCGCTTGTGAGATCTTTGAGGGAGTAACCGGTCAGAGAAAGCTCCGGGAAAATGACGAGATCGGCCTTGTTTGCCATGGCTTGACGGATGAACTCCTGGTGTTTCTGGAGATTTTCACCAAAATCACCCAGAACCGTCTTGATCTGAGCTATTGCGATTTTCATAAAGTAGGGCAAGAATATCAAAAAGGAGCAATCCTTGCAAGCGAAATCTAATGATTGACAATATACTAACGAGCATATATAATTTGAAAAATCCATTTAAGGAGGAACAGATGGCATCTGTGAATAAAGCAATAATCCTCGGCAATCTGGGAGCCGATCCGGAACTTCGCTATACGCCCACCGGACAGGCCGTTACCAGCCTCAGAATCGCCACTACCGAAAAATACAAGGATAAAAGTGGCGCCGCACAATCACGAACAGACTGGCATAACGTTGTCTGCTGGGGGCGCCTTGCCGAAATCGCCAAGGATTACCTAAAAAAGGGTAGCCCGGTTTATGTCGAGGGCAGGATTCAGTATCGATCTTACGACGACAAAGATGGCATTAAGAGATACAGGACCGACATAGTTGCCAGCGCCATGCAACTTCTGGGCAGCAGGCCAAGCGGTGAACAGGGCCATCAGGAAGCGCAAGATGTCGCTGAGCCGGCCATGCCGGTTGAGGATGACGATCTTCCATTTTAAATTGCCGTAATGCCTTTTTGAACCAGTCCGCCTCTTCGAGGCGGACTTTTGTATGCGAAAACAAACGATTGTTTTATTCACTCTTACGGTCATAATTTCGGGCCTTATATACGCCATTACCCTCTGCCCGACTGTCGAATTCATAGATTCCGGCGAACTTGCGATGGCCTGCAAGCATCTGGGAATAGCTCATCCAACAGGTTACCCGCTTTATACCCTCTTTGGAAATCTGGCCGCTAAAATCCCAGCCGGAAGCTTGATTGTCCGCGAGAATTTGCTGTCCCTTTTGTTAACGTCCTTAGCGGCAGGCTTCTTGTTTTTACTTATTTCCCGAATCCTGCAAAAATACGGAAATATCCTGTGGGATAAGTTGACAGCCGCCCTTGTGGCCTTGTTTGCGGCATTTTCACCCATCTGGTGGTCTCAGGGGACCACCAACGAGGTTTACTCGCTCAATCTTCTATTATTGTCAATATCGCTCTGGTCACTTTTTAACTATGCCATGTCCGACAAAGGCGATTATCGATGGCTGGCGTTTGGCCTGTATTCGCTCGGCCTGTGCCTCGTCAATCATCTTTCTGCCATCTATGCAATCCCGGGAATGATTTATATTATCCTCATTGAGAAGAAGCACCGCAAACAGATGGCGCGTAAAATCTGGAGGACGGCGATATTTCTATTATTTCCGTTGACGCTCTATTTATTCCTTCCGATTCGCGCTCGGTTCAGCCCTTTTCTAAATTGGGGCAATGTCAGTGACCTCTATTTCCTTTACAAGCACGTTACCGGCTGGCAGTATCGGGTGTGGATGTTTACAAATCCTCTGGGCATATTCGAAAACCTGCCGGCCAGGGTCGGCCCGGCTGCAGGATTAATATACGACCAATTCAAATGGTTCGGGCTACCGTTTATAGCCTTAGGGATAGGAATTGCCCGGAGACGATATCGGAGGTTTTTAATATTCTGTCTTCTTATCTGGCTGGCGAACCTGCTTTATGTCCTCAATTATGAGATCGTCGATATCGAGGCCTACTACCTTCCGATGATTTTTGTGACAACGATATTAATTGCTCTGGCGGCCGCCGAGTGCATGAGGGTGTCCGAGCTTAAGGGCAAGCCGATATTTTCATATGTTATATTGGCAGTTCTGCTGATCCTGCCTGTAGTAAACCTGGTTGTGAATTTCCATAGATCGGACCGAAGCCACAAGGTATTCGCGCGACAGGGCGTGCTCGATATGGCAGAGTCTATCGAGTTAAAGGGAATCGCCATAATCGAAAATTGGGACTTCTACTCACCCTGGCTTTACATGAGATTCGAGGAGAATTTCCGGCCCGATATGGTTCTCCTCGATAAGGAACTCATGCGCCGGTCGTGGTATGTCGATTTTATCAGGCGTTACCATCCGGAAATTTACGAACATTCACGCCAGGCATTCGAGGAATTTCTGAAGAAGGTGGAATCATACGACCGAGGTAAGTGGTATGATCCGTATGTACTCGACGAGGCCTATTATGGCATGTTCGATACAATCATTCGAAACGAAGAACCCAACCGCCCAATATACACCAATATGTTCAGCGATAAGATCGCCATATCGGATCGACCCC
>Ga0315285_10003211_pt1 | contig 17102 bp, 13 predicted proteins | sample YL17G09_36_MG_FD_203698 | JGI IMG/M metagenome (GOLD analysis project Ga0315285, IMG submission 203698) | Sediment microbial communities from Yellowstone Lake, YNP, Wyoming, USA - YL17G09_36 | ecosystem: Environmental > Aquatic > Freshwater > Lake > Sediment | place: USA: Wyoming | collected... | reverse complement strand
GAGCATTCTCCCCTCCCTGCGCGGGAGAGGGAGCGAAAGGGAGGTATACCGATGAACACATTACACCTTATGAATCTGGGACTGGGCACACTGCCCCTGCTCTCCGATGCCGAGACGCGCTCCATCTCGGCCGAGAACCCGACGGGCGAAAAGGGCGGCGGGGCAAAGGCAGTGCCCGACGAGGGAAGCCCGGCCTCAATGCTCGGACCGGGCTGGAAAGTGCGGCCGTGCATCCCGCTGGAACCCGGCACGACGACGCTGGCCGACGTCCAGGGGCCGGGCGTCATCCAGCACTTATGGATCACGGTCAGTCCTGAAGCCTACCGGGACGCCGTTTTGCGCTTCTACTGGGACGGGGAGGAGCAACCGTCCGTCGAGGTGCCGCTCGGCGACTTTTTCTGCAACGGGCACGGGCTGCGCTACAACGTGAACTCGCTGCCCGTCGCGGTGAACCCGTCCGGCGGCTTCAACTGCTATTGGCCCATGCCGTTCCGTGAGCGTGCGCGCATCACGATCGAGAACCAGAAGCGGCAGTCAACCGGCGAGTTCTTCTACCAGGTCACCTACGCGTTGACCGAGATCCCGGCCAACAGCGCCTACTTCCATGCTCAATGGCGGCGCTCGATGACGACGCGTGAACGCCCCGAGCACGTCATCCTGGAAGGCGTGCAGGGGCAGGGGCACTACGTGGGCACGTTCCTGGCCTGGACGCAGTTTTCCAATGGTTGGTGGGGCGAGGGAGAGATCAAGTTCTACCTGGACGGCGACGTGGACCACCCCACCATCTGCGGCACGGGCACGGAGGACTATTTCGGCGGCGCGTGGTGCTTTGGTGGAGAGACCTACTCCACGCCCTTCCTGGGCTACCCGCTCTACCGCAAGGAGCAGGGCGAGGTGCCGCGGCACGCGCTCTACCGCTGGCACGTGTGGGACCCGATCCGCTTCAAGCGCGACCTGAAGGTCACCATCCAGGCGCTCGGCTGGTGGCCTAACTGGAAGTTCCAGCCGCTGACCGACGACATCGCGTCGGTGGGCTACTGGTACCAGGCGGAGCCGCACGCGCCGTTTCCCGTGCTGCCGCAAGTGCACGAGCGGTGGTCACGGTAGGGAGACACCGCCGTAGAACAGGCAGTGCCAGGGGGCAGAACAGGCAAGGCCGGGTCTGCCCCCCAGCACTGGCTCCTGGCTATGCAATGCCGCCGGACGACAATTCGTACTTCCCCTGTATCCCCTTCACGGCCACCTGCGCCGCCCCGCGCCGGAAGTAGGCACCGAAGGCACGTGCCAGGCGACGCGCCTCCTCAGGATACTCGTCAATCAGATTGACGCGCTCCCGTGGGTCCTCGACCAGGTTGTACAGTTCGTCCGGCTCCCCCTCCGGCCGCTGCACGTAACTCCACGCCCTGTCCCGCATACACCGGTCGGGCGCTTCGTGGTAACCGGTGATGACCGCCTGGCGGTGCTCGTCGGCCTCGCCGCGCAGCACCGGCAAGAAACTCTGTCCCTGCATCGCAGTTGCGTCGTTGCCCAGGCCCGCCAAATCAAGCAGCGTGGGCAGCACGTCGTGGAACTGGACGACGGCCTGGGTATGGCGCGCACACTCGCCACCCGGCAGCCGGATCATGAATGGCACTCTGAGCAACTCGCTGTACATGCGGTCGCCACCCTTGAGAAACTTGCCGTGGTCGGCCAGCGGGTGGCCGTGGTCGGCCAGCAGGACGATGGCCGCATCATCATAGTAACCTAGTCCTTCAAGCGCCCGGAACAGCCGGCCCAGGCAATGGTCCACGAAGGCGGCCTCGCCCGCGTACAACCCCTGGACGTGGCGAATCTCCTCGGGCGTAGCCCAGCGCTCCACCGGGCCACCCATGGGCAAGATCAGGCGCTTGCCGCGATAGGCGGGGTCGGTGTAGGTATCGAAGCGGGCCGGCGGGTCCCACGGCTCGTGCGGGTCGAAGGAATCTATCCAGGCGAAGATGCGCACGTGGCTGCGGTTGCGCGTCAGCCAATCCACAGCCCCGTCCACCACCTGGGCGGGGAAGCAGTCCTCCTCGCGAGCAAAGTCGTCGGTGTTGGCCAGGCACTGCGCCACACGGCCGCGCCACACTGCATCGTAGTGTTCGTTCACATAGTCGTCCAGGTTGCGGCGGGGCGGATGGGACGTCCACGGGTCGTACTCCTGGCCGCGGATCCAGCGGTAGGCGTGAAACCCACGGTGAAAGTTCATCCCCGGCGCCCGGTAGTGGTAGCAATCGGAAATGAGGCCACACACGTACCCCTCGGCGCGCAGGATTTCGGCGCTGGAGATGTCCTCTTTGGCCAGCGGCTGCCAGGGCCGGTAGGGCAGCGTGCATTGCCCGGTAAAGAGCTGGGTGCGCACCGGGATGGTAGGCAGCGCCTCCGGATAGGCGTTGTCGAAGACGATGCACTCCTGGGCAAACTCGTCCAGGTTGGGCGTCCGGCAGGCCGGCACACCTTCGAAGACAGGCTGCCCCCTGTTGTAGAAACTGACGTGGTCCTGGCGAAAACTGTCCAACATAATCCCGATGATATTCACAACGTAGCCTCCTATTACAAGATCTATCGGACACGGATGGACGCAGATAGACACGGATAAACGCGGATGCAACGGATCATCCCGGATCATCCCGGATCATCCCAAAAATATCCGTGTGAATCCGTGTGAATCTGCGTCCAGAAAATCTTTAGCGGGCAAAGGCGCGGAAGGGATTGGTGTGGGTCAATTGGCGGATCGTCGCCTCGTCCATGCCGGCCGCCCGCAGTTTGGGCAGGAATTGCTCGCTGATGTACGTGAAGGGCCGGGGTATGCCCCCACCGGGCTGGGCCGGATCGTACCAGCCGCGGTCGTGGCTGAGCAGCAGGCGCTGGCCCAACCCCGCCTCCAGCACGCGCAGGATGCGCTGGACGTAGAGTTCGTCCGGCTCGTCGCCACCGATGGCATCGTATTCGATCCAGGCGCCCCGGCGGGCCAACTCCAGGTGCAGGTCAAAGTCCGGCTCGGCCTGCGTGTGGATCCATACGAAGCGCTCCGGCGTGTGGCCGGCCCGCTCGAGGATATCGAGTTGTTCACGCACGACGCGGCCGCGGATGGTGTGGCTGCCGATGCAGGCGTTCGTCGCTACGCTGGCCATGACGGCCGCCCGCAAGACCTTGGTTTCGCATTCCGTCAGCCCGTCGTCGCCGGCGCTCAACTTGATCCAGCCGGCCTGCACGCCACTTTTCTCGATCTCGCCCGCAAGTTCACCGGTCATCCACTCGCGCAGTTCCTCTTTGCTGGCCGCGTGGGCCCAGGCGGGGATCCATGGCTCGCGGTAGATGCCGGTAGGCACGACGAGTGGGAAGCCGGTGGCCTCGGAGACAGCCTTGAGGACGTCGGCCCGCCGCCCTACGCCGACGGTGCTGCATTCGACGATGGCCGTGACGCCGGCGGCCTGCGCGCTGGCGAGTTCCGGTGCCATCAGTCTGATGACGTCAGCGGCCTCGGCCTGCGCATAGCCGGGCTGATCCCACGTGCGCAGGTCCACGAAGACGTGTTCGTGGGCCAGGATCATCCCCAGTTCAGCGGCCTCTTTTGGCCCGAGCGTCGTGATCAGTTGTGTCATGTCTTTTCTCCTTCTATGGTTTGGATCCTGCTCCCAGCCCCCGTCCCGGGGGCGCTGCCTGTGTCTATTTGACAGGTAACGCAATGCGCGGTACTATCCCGTGTCGCTTATACACCGCAGCATCTGAGTTGATCCGTGCCCGATACATTTGGTTGCGGCAGGAGGTCGTGTGTATGTCTGAAGCGTTGGAATCACTCGACCGCGTGATGGTGATCGCGGCGCATCCCGACGACCCGGAGTTCGGCTGCGCCGGGACGGTCGTCAAATGGGCCCAGGCTGGCAGGGCCATCACGTACGTGTTGCTGACCAGCGGCGACAAGGGCAGCCACGACCCTGATTTGCGGCCCGGCCGGCTGGCCGCCATACGGGAAGAAGAACAGCGCGCCGCGGCGCACGAACTGGGGGTCGAGCAAGTGATCTTTTTGCGCTACCCCGATGGCCTGCTGGAAAACACGCTGGAGTTGCGTCGCCAGTTGTCCAACCTCATCCGCCAGCACAGGCCGCACGTCGTGATGGCGATAGACCCCTGGCGGCATTACCAACTCCATCCCGACCACCGCGCCGCCGGTCAGTCCGCGTTAGACGCCATCTACGCCGCCCGCGAGTGGTACATCTTCCCCGAGCAACTGGTAGGCGACGTGGAGCCCTGGCGCGTCAGAGAAGCGTATCTGTTCTGGACCGACAACGCCGATTACTGGGAGGACGTCTCCTCGTGTATCGAGACGCGCATCTCTGCGCTGGCGCGCCACGCCACTCAGGTGGGCCTGGACATCGAGAAACTGGCCGAACGCATCCGCAAGGTCACCCGCGAGACCGGCGAAAAGCCCGGCTACGCCTACGCCGAGGGATTCAAGCGCTTCCGTTTTTAACGTCCTTTCCTTCCCTCCCCCCCTCCCCTCCCAGTCCCTAAATCTTTACCAGAGTTTCACCAACTGCTCACCACGTGAGGCCCGTTTTATGCTATACTGCGCGTGACCCGCCGGGAAGTCAATTAAGCGGGACATGAAACAGAAAGGGCTCAACATACAGGGAGGTAAGATAAGACATGCCTAAGACGTACTGCCCCAATTGCGACTCTGTGATCAGCGTGGACAAGCCGCGCATGGGCGCTATGCTCACCTGTCGCGAATGCAGCCAGGAACTCGAGATCATCAGCGTCAGCCCATTCGAGGTGGATTTCCCGCTCGATGAGGATTGGGAGGACTGGGAAGAGGACGAAGAAGACTTGTAATCCAAAGCTTAGCCTGCAATAGTCGAAGCACAATCGGAAGCGCCTCGTCTGATAAAGACGAGACGCTTTTTAGTGCCACTTGAGAGACCACGGCTACAGAAGTCGCCAGCCCGACAGCAGTACCATCCCCAACTGGGTAGCACGTGCTAAGATGACCTCGTCAACGGCATCGTCCAACCCATCTTCGATAGCGCTCCGGCACTCATAGCCACGTTGGCGCAATGCCGGAACGATACGGTAAGTGAGATCGGCATCCACATAAAGAGCAGCAATGAGCCGCTCGTCGTTTTCAGTCATCGACTACGCACCCGTTCGTGCCCGGCGTTCTGGACAGTAATCACGGCGTCAATCTCAGCACGGTGGTCGTAGTAGTAGCTGAGCGCGGCGTGAACCTGGGCCGCCGTCAGATTTGGGTAGGCCTCGAGAATCTCCTCCGCCGTATCACCCTGTTTGTGCATCGCAGCCAACACCCACACCGGGATGCGCGTGCCAGCAATACAAGCATCACCCCCTTGGATTCCTGGCCGACGCTCGATGTAGTGGGTTGGCTGTGTAGTGATGTCGTCGAGTACCTCGGTCACGCTTTGCCGTCGTGTCTGCGCCAGCCGTTGTACGCGGTCGTAGACCGGGAAAGGGAGCACCACGGTCACAGTTTCACTCATCGGTCCATCCCTCCAGCTTCATGATAGTTGAAGAATGGGGATTGTCAAGGGAAACATGCATTGGGCACGGCATTCAACGTCGCGAGACGTCCCACGCTCCCCTGCTGTTAAGGGTAGATTCTCCATTCGCCCCCCACGATCACTGCCTTTCCATCCAGGAACAAGTCGGGTTGGGGCTGCACAATGTCTTCGTGGAAATCGGCCGCCACCAGCCCCCCCATGTGGATGTTGTCGCCGATGCCCAGGTGGACGGTCCCCTTGATCTTCTCGGCCTCCAGGACGTTGTCCGGTTTGCGGGCGTTGGGATTGGTGCCGATTCCCAGTTCGGCCAGGTTGCGCCGTGCCCTATAGATGGGCTCGTGACTGCCCAGGTTGAGCATCCTGCGAAACTCGTCCCCGATCGCTCCCCCACCCAGCAACTCGACGATTTCCCCCTTTTCAAAGCGGAAGGTCATGTCTTCGGACAGGTTGGGATACCAGCCGGCCGGCGCTACCAGTTGGCCTTCCCCAGTTCCTTCCAGCGGGACGGCGAACGTCTCGCCGGCTGGCAGATTGCCCCACACGCCCGGATAGGCCCGGTAGAGGCCGTCGTTCACGTGCCCGGGCCGCCCCTCCAGGCTAAACCGCAAAGCGGTGCCATAGGCGGTACGGATGACGACTTCGGTCGCGGCGGTCAGCAAATCGGCAAACGCCCGGCAATCCGCCGCGATTTGCCGGTGGTCAACAGCCATAGGGCCGTCCGCTTCGAACATGCGGGCTTCGAAACCAGGCATGCTGGCGACGCACGCACCGGTCCTGGTCGCCCCTTCGCGGGCATTGGTGTGCGAGAGGGAATAGGTGGTGATGGCAAGCACGACGTGCGCCTCGCGCATACGGGCGGCGGTCGCGCCGTCCGGGTCAACGCCATGCCCACCTGTGGCGGAGAAGGGCCAGAAAATGGTCGTGCAATTGGGAAATCGCTCCGCGGCGACGTCGGCGACCAGCCTGGCCAGCACGGCCCGCTCCAGCATCTCTTCCAGTTTAGCCTGGCCTTCGGTCTGCCAGTCCTGGGTACGGGGCACGTCCGTGGCTACGAGCAACGTTTCACCGGGCTTGAGTTCCATGTTCACGCGCAGCATTTCCAGCACGCCCTGGGTGATGGCTTCTTTTTGGGGCCAACTCATAGTTTGTCCTCCTGATTGAGTGTGGTTGAAATCAGTATCGTCCGTCAATAGCCAGGTGCGCCGATCGCGTGGCACAACTCCACCAATTCGGGCTGTACGTAGCGCCCGGCGTCCTCGATCTGCACGTCGTCCAGCCACACCGATGGGTTGAGCACCACGCCGTCGGTGTGGGCCGGCGACCCATACGCCGGTGCGCCGATGCCGAATTGCATGCAGCCAAAGATGCGTTCGTCCTCCAGGATACGCCCGCTGGGTCGAGTCACACCCGGGTTGAAACCGTAGCAGGCGTGATCCATCAAATAGGCTTCGGCGTGCCCAAAGCGCTCCAGCCAGCGGGCAAAGGTTGTGGCCTCGGCTCCACCCTCGATGAGTTTCACGTATCCCCCCTTGACCGTCAAGCGGACCGGCGTGTGGAGCACACCCAGTTCGGCCGGGGGCCACAACGCTCCGTCGAAGACCAGGATCCCTTCGAAACTCTCGCGGTAGGCCATAAAGCCCGACTGTCCTCCCAGCATCTGGGAATACCCCCCCCTGGCGGGAGGTGCTTCCCAGAAAGCGTCGCCCGCTTTGTCTATCTTCATGGTCAGAGCGGTGCCGGCGGGGCTCGTGACGCGGACGGTTTCGGCGGCCTGTGAGAGTTGGTACAGGCGAGTAGCCATCGTTTGCAGGGGAGCATAGTGCGTGCGTCCAATCGTGCGCACCATCATATCTACGTCCATGCCGGTCAGGCAGACGTAGATGCAGCCATGCCGGATGGCGGCGTGGTAGGCCGGGCTATAGAGCTGATAGGCCACCGCGAAATCAATCCACACGTCAGCGCCCAGGACCGCCTGGGCCACCGGCGCGGGTGGTGCCTGCATAGGGACGGGCAACGTCGGATACCAGATGACCGTCGGTACTCCGCCTGCCGTGTAGACGGCCCCGGCCGTGGCCCATACTACCCGCGCATCCACGGCCGTGTCAGCGGTGATGAGTACCTGCTGCCCTGGTTTCACCGGGCGGACCTCCGTCACCAACTTGTGCGCAGCCAGCGCCAGTTCAAACGCATAGTATTCGTCACGCGGCTCTGTACCCAGCGCGAATTCCATCACGACCTCCCTTTTACCAGTCTTTCAATCGGTACGTAGTCAATGTCGAAGCCAAAGTAACGTGGGCCAGACGCTTCGTTCAGCCCAAACTCGGTGCGGAAGGCTTCCAGCCCTTTCATCCCGACTGCGACCACCTCATCACCTTCTTTAATCAGTGTGTTGGTCGTCCCATCGCCGCTGTCCTTGTAGACCAGCGTCAGCAGGTCCGGGCTGCAAATCCACGGTTTGCCGTTCAGCCACGAAACGTGGTTCTCGTTCTTGAACCACACGTCCAGCGTTTGCCCTTTGTATCTGCCGGTACCTTTGACGTGGGTGGTACCGAACATGTAGCCGCCCCGGTCTTCCCACTCCTTGCCGGTGACGACCCCTTCGAAGACACGCCGGCCGCCGGTGACTTTCAGTGCCGCGTCAATAGGGTCCTGGCCCTGTTCCTGGGCCTGTCCGATGGCCTGCCCGATTGCCAGGCAGCGGGTGAGCGTGCCGCGGATGACGATCTCTTTCATCTCACGCGCGCGCAAGGGGGTTGCCGCCATCGTCGTATGGCCATAAGCGGCCACGGCCAGCATCTTGCCGATCCTTTCGAGCATGTGGGGGTTGACAGTGTATTTGACGATGGCGACGTTGCCCCACCTGTCCACGCTGGCGAAGGGCCAACTGTGCTTGCCGTACAGGTAGGGTGTGCCTTGCATCTCGTCGGGGATGGCCCTGCCTGCGTAATCCCCGTCCACGACGGGGATGCCCAGGCGTGCACCCGTGACCAGCGGGGCCGGGGTGTTGCCCGCGCCCAACTCGGCCGCCACCAGGCCGCCGATCGGTTCGCCCAGGTAATTTGCCAATTCCTTGACGGCTTCTTCCATCGAGCGGGGGCCGAACTTGTCCACCAGTCCCAACCGTTCGATCTCGTTCAGCGTCTCTTGCGAAGTTGGGGCCAGCGAGCCCATGCCGTAAGAAGTAACCGTCCATACGTCGTCGGGGACGTCGTCCACGTCTACCCATGCAAGCGCGATGCCGTCTTCCAGCGCTTCCTCGAACATTGCCATACCCCACTCGACGCTCCCTCCGCCGCCGGTGCCCATAAACAGGCAACCGCGCACGAAATCTTTGCAGTCTTGCAACGTTTCCAACCTACCGCGTGGCATTGTACGTCTCCTCCTTAAAATTTGTTATTTGCTATTTGCTATTTGCACGTTGTCTATGCCATCATCTTTCCCACTTCCCGCAGCGTGGCGACCACGTTCTCTGGCAGCGTCGGCGGTTCCTTGCCGACGGCGTAACACCCCAGGATGACCTCGGCGGTGCGCTCGACGACTTCCACCAGGTTGGCCGCCCGGCGCAGGCTGCTGCCGGCCACCATCAGCCCGTGATTCTGCATGAGCACTGCCGCTCCGCTCCCCAGCGCCTCGACCACGGCCTGCGCCAACTCCTTTGTGCCGGGCAAGATGAAGGGCACGCGAGGCACGTCGCCCAGGAAAGCAGACTCGGTAGAAATGGGGAGAAACGGCAGGCCGCTGAGCCCCAAGATGGTCGCCTGAGGCGCGTGGGCGTGGACGATGGCCTCCACGTTGGGCCGGGCGCGGTACACGGCGCAGTGCATCGGCCACTCGCTGGACGGTGCCAGTGCATCCGGGTCCAGCGCGTGGCCCTCCATATCAATGCGCACCAGGACCCCAGGGCGCAGGTCCCCCTTGAAGAGCTGGCTGGGGGTGATCAAGACCTGCTCGGTGCCGGGGATCCTGACGCTGACGTTGCCGCCGGTGGCGGTGATGAGGCCCGTCGCGTAGAGCTCATTCACCACCTGCACCAACTCCTCCCTCTGTCGTTGTTCATTGTTCATTGCCCCATTGTTCATTCGTCTGGGAGAGGGGGGCGTTGCTCCGGCCGGTGGCATGGCTGCCAGGTCTCCCGGCCCGCCCGTCTCCTCTCGCGCCAGCGCATACAGCCGGCACAGGTCGGCCTGCATGCGCTGTATGCCCATGGCCAGGCGGGTGTCGCCGCTGAACGAGAGTTTGCCGGTCATCGCGGCGCGGGGGGCGTTGATCCGGCCGGTGAACATCCCGTCCAGCACGTCGGCCTTCATCTTCAGCCGCACCTGGGCCGGTTCTGGGGGGGCGCCCAGGTCACCCGTGACGAGGCCATCGTCGAAGCGCGTGTAGAACTCCAGCCCCAGATCGCTCAGCACGTAGTGCATGGTCACGTGCTGGCCGCGGGCGAAAGCCCGGAGTGCCGGGTCATCCACCGCGTGGGCGATGAAACTATGCAACACGCGCTCCATTGGCGCGGCAGCAGGCGTTCCCGCGAGGCAGACTGGAAAGTCTGCCCCACTAGTGGGTTCGCCCACCGGCTTGCGGCCCAAGCGCTCCCGCAGGCGGCGCAGCCCGGCCAGGCGGCCCTCACCCCCGGCCCCCCTTCGGCTTTGCTCAGGGCAAGCTCTCCCAAGGCTGGGAGAGGGGGGCAGGCCGGGTCGTGGTGCTTCCGGTTCAGCGGCAGTGCGCGGGGCTTGCTTCAACTCCAGGTCGCTCACGGCGGGCGCGCTCCCTGCACCCAGCCTGGCCAGCACCTCGGGCGAAGCGCGCTGGCGGGGGCCTGCCCACCGGAAATCGGCGAGCGCCTCCGGGTTGAGCACGTGACGGGGCCGCTCGCCGCATACCAGTCGCTTCAGGTCGTCGGCGACGACGCGCCCCTGGTGCGCCGCCACTTCGAAGGTATTGCCGCCAACGTGGGGCGTGGCGATGACGTTGGGCAGTGCCAACAGCGGATGGTCGGCCCCTGGCGGTTCGATGGAGAAGACGTCGAGCGCCGCGCCGCCCAGGTGACCGGCGCGCAACACCTCCACCAGCGCGTCCTCGTCCACCAGCGCGGCGCGCGCCGTGTTGATCAGGAAAGCGCCGGGCTTCATCTGAGCCAGCGTGGCCCGCCCGATCAATCCCCGCGAGGCGTCGGTGACGGCAGCGTGGAGGCTCACAAAGTCGCTTTCCTCCAGCAGGGTCTCCAGCGAGGCGAGTTGAACGCCGGCCAGGGTGGCGTCCTCCTGGCGAACGTTGGGGTCGTAGGCCAGGACCCGCGCGCCATAAGGGCGCAGGCGGTTGGCCACCGCCTGCCCCACCGCGCCGAACCCTACCAACCCCACCGTCTTCCCCCACAACTCGTGACCCTGCAACTGTTCGTGGGCCTGGCCCATGCGCGCCATGTCGCCCGCCTCGCCGCCAGGCTCATACAGGAACGCGCTGGCCTCCGGCAGTTTGCGGGCCAGCATCAGCATGAACGCCAGCGTCAGGTCGGCCACGGCCTCGGCATTGCGCCCGGGCGCGTGGAGGACCGGGATGCCCAACGCGGTGCAGGCGGCCACGTCCACGTTCACCGCGAGCCCCCGGCAGGCGACGACCACGCGCAGGTCCGGCAAGCGCTGCAACGCCTCCGCGTCCACCACGTCCACCTCGGTGACAAAGACGTGGTAGCCCTCGAGCGCCTCCACCAGATCGAGGCCGGAGAGGAGGCGCATGGCCTCCCGGTAACTGGCATATTCCATCTGGCCCAAATTGCGCAGTTCCGCCAGGCTTGCCTCGTCCAGGTCGGCCGTGACCAGGATGCGGGGGCGGAACAGGGGCTCAGCGGAGGCCAGATCGGAGACGGGCGCATTCATCAGCGCCTGGAGGCAGATCCCGGCCGCCGTTTCGTCGGCCTGGGACTGGGCGGCCCGCAGTTCCTCCCAGCAGGCGTACAGTTCCTGGTAGGTCTGCGTGTGCTGGGGGTCGGGGGTGTGCTGCCGGGCGATGCGGACGAGCGCGCCGGCCGCTTCGGCCAGGTCGTGGAAGACGCCTGCACCCATGCCCGCGCACAGGGCCGCGCCCAGGCCACTGGCCGGCGCGGCCGGGACGCTCACCGGCACGTTCAGCACGTCGCTGACGATTTGCGTCCACAGGTGGCTGTGGGACATGCCGCCCGCCAGCCGCAGCGGGGGGGAGGGGATAATGCTCACGCCCTCTCCCTCCCAGGAGCCTGTCCTGAGCAAGGCGAAGGAAGAGGGTTGGGGTGAGGGTGGGAAGCCCGTATATTGACTGGCATTGACCACAGACAGAATTTGCCCGACGTTGGCGCGCAGTGCGTACGCCATGCCTTCCAGGATGGCGCGGGCCAGGTGGCGCCGCCTGGCCGGGTCGTGCGCCGCCGCCAGGTGGGTCATGGTCAGATTTCCCACCGGTAGCCCCATGTGGCTGGCGTCCATCACCTGGGTGCCGAGGGTCGAGAGAATGCCGGCCGCACCCGGCGTGGACCTGGCGGCCTCGGCGGTGAGTTGAGCCGGTGGATGGGGGGCATCGGGGTACAGGGCACTGGCGAACCATTCCAGCGCCTCACCGGTAGACCCGGCGTTGCTCTCCAGCACCCACAGCCCCGGCAGTACGTGGTGCCCGGTCCACAGGCGCGCTTGCGGGTCCACCCGTGGCCGGTTCATCACGAGTTGTATTGGAGCAGTCGTCCCGGCGATGGCGCCCATCTGCCCAGGTGCGACGACCCCCATGCCGAGCAGGCCACACTGCGTGTCGGCTCCGCCTACGGCAACAGGTGTGCCCGGCTTCAGGCCGAACGCATCGGCGCCAAGTTCGCCCAGGCGGGCACCGGGCTGCCGGAGCGGCGGGAAGAGGTGGCGTGGCAGGTCCAACTGCTCGATCAGGTCCCAGGCCCAGGTGTGGGTTTCCAGGTCCAAGAGCAACGTCTCGCCGGCCTGCGAAGGCTCGGCGGCGACCTGGCCACACAGCCGGCAGGCGATCCAGTCGCTGAGGCTGAGGACGGCGGCCGCCTGTGCCAGGGATGCGGGCGCGTTAGCGGCCAGCCAGCGCAGCCGGGCCGCGGCGAAGATGGGACTGGGCCAGTGGCCGGTGCGCCGGTGGAACGTGGCGCCGTGCTCGGCCGCCAGTTGCATCCCCTCGGCCGCGGCGCGGGCGTCACGGTTGGGGGTGGCCAGGAGCGCGTGGCCCTCCCGGTCGAGCACGACGGTGGTGTGGCGCATGCTGGTGGCAGCCACGCCGAGAACCTGGTCTGGGCTGGCGCCGGCCCGCTTCATTGCCTCGCGCGCGGCTTCCCCCAGCAGGGTCCAGCAGTGTTCCAGGTCCAGGTCGTATCCCCACCCGCCGGTGCCAGGCACTGGCTGGTGCGTCCAGCGGCGGGAGGCGGTCACGACGCGGCCGCTCTCGATCTCGATCAGGAGGCAAGACCCGCCGCCTCCACCAGCGTCCAATCCCATCAAGTATCCCGGTGCCATCATTTCACCTCCTCCAGGTCGGCCACGACGTCCGATAGCCCAAGCGACTCCAACAACTTGCGGGTGGGGAACCCGGTTGCCTCGTCGAATCCCATGGCCCGGAAGTAATCCCGCACCATGGCCTCCACGTCCAGCGTGACGCCTTTCAGAGGGCCTGCCTCGAGTGGGGGGTGACCGCTGACGCGCGCGGGGAGCGAGAAATCCCCTGTGTGGACGCCCTCCCGCAGGTTGAAGGCGTGCCGCAACACCTGGATGCGATGGCCGATGCACAGCAGTTCCTCGAGGCTGAGTTCCCAGCCGGTGGCCGCGTTGATCCATTCCCGCACGGGCGGGCGGCCCATGAGGAGCGAGAACATGCACAGGCCGGCGGCGCTCACCACCTGGTAGTACCGGTTGACCAGCGCAAAGAGCGCGCCCTTGCCCTCGTACTCGTACCGCCCTGGCGGGGTCAGGCCCTCGGCGGCCAAGACTTCTCGCAGCGACTCCAACCCGTACATGCCGCTGATGGATGGGGTATGGCGGGCGGGCGTCGGATCAACCAGGTAGGCCAGCCCCAGCAGGGGCTCGTAGCGACTGTCGTGCATGGGCAGTTCTTGCCCGCCCACGTGCATGGCGTAGGCCTCCGCTCCCTGCCCGATCCGCCCGGCCGCCCGTTTCACCCCGTCGGCCAGCAGGTCGCCGAGCCCCTCCCGCCGTCCGATGCGCCGTACCAGTTCCACGATCGTCTCCGCGTTTCCCCACGACAGATCCAACCCGCCGGCCTCCTCCTGGCCGATCAACCCCTGCTCCGCACACTCCAGCACGAAGGCCACGGCGGCCCCCGTGGAGATGGTGTCCAGCCCGTACCGGTTGCACAAGTTGCTGGCCTGCACGATGGACTCCAGGTCGTCGTTGAGGAGCAGCGGCCCAAAGGCGGCCAACGTCTCGTATTCGGGCTTGTGGCCCTCCTGAACGTCACCGCCAGCGTCACCCCCGCCCAGGCGGACGATGCCGCCGCAGCCCACGGGGCAGTTGTGGCAGTGGTACCGCTTGACCTGGTGCTGGATCACCGCATCGTCGCTGATGCGGGCGCTACGATCCAGCGGGAAATCGCGCGCCCCCACCCCCCGCCAGTTCTGCACCGGCGCGTCGCCGATCTCCGTCGAGAGCGCAGTGCCGGAGCAGGTGCCGTACTCGCGGTAGACGCCGATGATCGCCTGGGTTGGGCCACCCGAGGGCTTGATGCGCAGCCGGCGCATGAGCGGCGCGAACACCCGGCTCATGCGGAACAGAACGCGGGGCAGGCGAGAGGGTTGCGCCTTGAAGAGTTGGCGGTACTCGCCGCTGAGGCGGGCGAGCGCCTGCGGGTCGTGAAGCGGGACCCGCCCCGTGCCCCGCACCACGACCGCCTTCAGGTGCTTGGCGCCCATCACAGCCCCCAGGCCCGAGCGGGCGGCAGCCCGCCCGCTATCGGTGATAACCGCGGCAATGAGTGCTTTCCTCTCCCCCGCCGGGCCGATGCAGGCCACCTGGGCCGTGGGACCCACCTCCTCCTTGATCCGCTGCTCCGTCTCGACCGTGTCCAGGCCCCACAGGTGACCGGCCTCCCGCAGTTCTGCCCGCTCCCCGTCGAGGAGCAGGTAGACGGGTAGCGGGGAGATACCGGTGACGAAGAGCCCGTCGAAGCCGGTGGCCCGCAGCACAGGCCCGAAGTGGCCGCCGCAGTTGGCTTCCCCCCAGCCGCCGGTGAGCGGCGACTTGCCGACGACCATAAAGCGGCCACTGAAGGGGACGCCTGTCCCGGTGAGGAGTCCCGGGACGAAACCGAGGACGTTCTGCGCGCCGAGCGGGTCGGCGCCGGGGCGCATCCGCTCGTAGAGCACGCGCACCCCCAGCCCGGTGCCGCCCAGCGTTTCCCGGTAGATGGCAGGGGGTAGCACTACCTCCTCGATTTTGCCCTGCGAGAGGTCCACGAAGAGCACTTTTCCGAAGAATCCGTCCGGCATCGCAGCCTCCGTTGTTGGCTTTTATGGAAGAGACACACATGAACCACTACATAACCCGGCGAAACTTGACTAGATGCCGAGGCTAAGCTGCAAACCCGCTCCCTGGTTGCCTATACTCGAGAGGCGTTGCCTATATGCTTCAAAATCGGACCCTGTTACAGGCACTCTCGGCCTGTACCCCACGTCAGACCACAGCGTGCAAAGCCCTTGAAGCGACAACCGTGAAGCAACCTGGATGAGATCAATGCGCATCAAGACTTCTTTTGTGTACGGCCTCTTTGCATCTGTGAAGACGATGGACTGAAGGAAACGTTTGACCACAGGGCTATTGAGCAACGAAGCAGTAAATAACGCATCCGGGTAGGTATCGAAGCTGAGAAAGTAACAGGTGTCGTCGAGCATCACGGGACGATTGTCAATCGGAAGCACCACTGCGAAACACGGCTCTTTGTATAGTCCAGAAATGGCAACCTTGTACATCTTGAACGAGTATTCGCCGACGCCGAAAATCGAGAAATGGGGCTTATCACGATAAATTCTAGACTTACGCCTTTCAAAGTATTCGCTGTTCCTGACCAGGTATTCCCATAGTCTTGGGGCACTCTTCTGTAAAGCCGATGTATCCTGGCCGAGGTGACGTTGAGTGACAATGACCTTCTTTCTTGCCCGGTCAACCTCGAAACTGCGCAAGTCCGAACCCTTCAACAGCCAATACACCCATTGCTCCTCCACGTCTACAACCTCGCCATTTCCATTCACCCAGGCCCCATCCTGTGCATCGAGTTCCATAATTTGGGCACAGTCGTGTTTTAGCCCCTGTCGCCAGACCAGCGGTGACTTGCCGTCCAATGCAGAAGTTGACTTATAGGCTTCGACGTTGGACACAAACTTGCTGTTTACCCAGCCGAATGTCCTGGTCACGCGGTCTGGTTGATCGAGCATAGCAACCTGGCAGGTGAATGTAGGGTCGGGCACACCCACATCCATTACCAGGAGCGAAGCGTCCACGGCGGCACCGAACTCACGACTGGCATCTATCTCAAACGCCCGCACATGCGAGACCCTGAACCGGTACCGCGGCAAAATGGCCACCATGTTCTTGATGACAGCATTCTTGCATAACATTGCCAGCGTGCCGTGCTGGGCCGAGAACAACTCTAACATCCGAAGCACAACGAACTCGCCGATGTCAAAGTTGCTCTTCCCCGTTATCGCGTCCATGCCCCGCAGTGCCTTGACATTTCTTTTTACAGGCAAATTGCGCGAATCCAGAACACCAGGTTCTGCGCTGGTTACCCAAGGCGGGTTGCCGACAACGAGGATGTTCTGCGCCTCGAGAATCCTGGCCGGGAAACAGTGCGTGAAGATATCGTCCTGATGTAACTCGATCTCTGCCGGGGCACGCTCGCCTTTCAGAGCCTGGATCAACAGGGCTATCTTGAGATGCCATGCATATTTCTCCTGGATTTCAACCCCGTACACGAGTTCGACTGTCGGGAACGCTCTCAGTGCGGCCAGGATAAAATTTCCTGTCCCATAAGTCGGTTCGACAATGAACTGAGGGGAAACGCCAGTTCCTGCAAGATACCCACACACCTGGGCGGTCAGCCCCGGTGGGGTCTGAAAGTCGCCCCACTCGCGGCCCCTGGAAGAATCTGTGCTTAAAGGATGCAGCATGAGTATGCGGCGGAATTCATTAAAGGCCATGCGGTCAGGGAAAAAGCACCGCACGCCTGTCAGACGGCGTAATCCTTCGTTAGCATACTCCACGGTGTCATAAGCCGAGATAGTGTCAAGCAGATGGGGGCGATTCGGCTCGAAAACATATTCAGAAACTGCCTCGGCGATATGAAGCGCGGTCTGGCTCATAACTTGTGCTCGATGAATGTACCTATGGCTTTCCCGTCGGTAACGCCGAATAACTCTGGGTATGTGTGGTCTTCTAGGCAGAAAGCCTTTGCGGCAGCAATGAGGTCCGGCAGCACTAACGGCTTCTTCATACTTCCCCCCGAGTCTCTGCTAATGCCCTCGTATGGATTTCGCTGGGCTGCGTGTATCTGGTATCCCGCTGTATGACTGATAAGTGGCCAGTT
>Ga0315285_10003210_pt1 | contig 17105 bp, 14 predicted proteins | sample YL17G09_36_MG_FD_203698 | JGI IMG/M metagenome (GOLD analysis project Ga0315285, IMG submission 203698) | Sediment microbial communities from Yellowstone Lake, YNP, Wyoming, USA - YL17G09_36 | ecosystem: Environmental > Aquatic > Freshwater > Lake > Sediment | place: USA: Wyoming | collected... | reverse complement strand
TCCACAACCAGATGGACCAACTAAGACAGCAAACTCCTTATCCTTTATCTCTATATTTAGATCATCTACTGCGATCACCTCTTTAAATTTTTTAGTAAGATTCTTTAAGATGACATTTGACATTTTACCCCTTCTTTTTAATTGTTATTTTAACAAATATTTTTTAATTTTATCAATCCTTATTTTTATATAAGTGTTTTTAACTTTCTATATCCGTTGCTCAAAAAATTCCCTTTTATATATCATATCAGAATATTTACAATTAAAAAGGAAATTTTTTAAAATTAATCTTTTCCCTCACATAAAATAAAAAAAATGTAGATTGCTTGCTTTTGGGATCTAAAAGACGTTTTGCTAAGTTTTGAAAGCTGGAATTGCTTTCGATTTGATCTAGTCTTCCCAGGTTAAACAAATATTTATGTTGAGGATATCTTCTTCTCGATAAGATCTAACTAAATAAGCATATTCATATCTTCCTGATTTAGTAATTTTGATAAATGTGTTATATTATACTACATACTTTTGTATTATAAAGATTACATTCTTATTTTAAAGCTTTTGATTTCATATGGTCTGATTTTTAATTCAAATTTATTTTCATCAAACTTTACTTCTTCTATTTCTTCTTCCATAAGGTTACATTCTAAAACACTCTTTATTCTATGTAGCAATTCAACTTTTACAGTATCACGCTGATTGCCATATTCATAAAACCTTAAAATTAAATTATCATCATCTTCTGCCTTCTTTACAGTATCTAGTATCACACTGTTAGCTTTTATGCTGACGAGTGAGCAGCTAGTCGGCAGACTAACTTTATCTTTATTATTAGATATAGTAGCCAGTAAGGGGTAATTCAATTCATAAGCCTCTTTGGTAGTCTCTCCCTCAAACCAATCACCTTGATGTGGATAGAGACTATAAGTAAAGGAATGGTGGCCTTGGTCAGCCTCTGGATCTGGTTCAATCCCGGATTTAATCAAGGTTAATCTTAATGTCTGACCCTTAATATCATAGCCATATTTACAGTTATTTAAGAGGCTTACTCCATAATTCCGCTCAGAAAGATCAGCCCATCTTTGAGCAGCAGTTTCAAATCTGGCATAATCCCAGCTAGTGTTCCAATGGGTAGGTCTCTCTACATTCCCAAATTGAATCTCGTAAGTAGCCTTTGTGGATCTAATATTTACCGGAAAGGCCACTTTTAAAAGAATTTGGTGTTGATGCCAATCCACATTAGTTTCAAAATCAATTCTTCTTTTATCAGCATAGACTATCATTCTTTGTTCAATAGTTGAATCAAGAAACTGCCATTTAAACCTAATAACTCCTCGTTCAGGACCTTTTTCTTCTATCACTAATTCCACAAGATCATTCACTAAATATTCTTTCTCCGAATAATAGATATCAATTTCCCAGGCATCGAAATTCATCGGTCTATCTTCAAAGGCCTGGAAGATATTAGCTTTAGTACTTTTAGATAATATTTCCCTTTTAAATTCTTTATCATAGATTGAGATGATCTGGCCAATTTCATTTAATTTAATACAATAATATTTATTCTCTATTCTATCTTTTTCGACGGTCAATTGATATATTGAGGGGCAATTATTGTTATTAGCATTATTTTCAACTATTTTAAAAGCCCTATAGCCCAGGGCTGGTATCTCTGGCACATAAATCCTCAGTACTTTATTTTTATCCCCAACTATTTTGGTAAATAATTCCTTATCATCTTCAGATAAAAAAGCCTTTTTAGAAGCTCCTTCTTGCCACGGTATACAAACGACACCAGCTCGTGTCCACGATAAAGAATTAAAAACTACCAATTTTTCTCCTTCAAGATTAATATTTTTTGCCAGTATTTCTAATGAATTATTAAGAATTTTTTGGCCAGAATCCATTACTTGGGTAAATTCTTTTGCACTATCCTCATATACCTCGCGAATAGAAGAGCCTGGCAGAATATCATGGAATTGATTACGGAGAATAGTCTTCCAACCATCATTTATATCTGTCTGAGGATACTTGTAATTATCAATAAAACTATGAGCAAAACTATTGAATAATTCTATATTATGGTATAATACTTCACTAAAGCGATTATTCTTTTTAATTTGAGCTTGTGATGTATAAGTCCCCCGGTGGTATTCTAAATAAAGCTCTCCATCCCAAATGGGGAGAGTGGGGTTACTTTTTATTTTTTCTCCCAAACACTTAAAGAAGGGCTCTGCTTTACCGAACCTAACTTCCGGTATCCCAGGTAATTCCTGCATCTTCTTGCCCGTCTCAATCATCTCTTTAGTCGGGCCTCCACCACCATCACCCCAACCATAGGCTAATAATAGTTTATTGTTGATATCTTTCTGACGGTAATTATCCCAGATTCCTTGTGTACTCTCCGGATTTAAGACACCATTATAAGTATAAAAAGGTTCCCCAGACATTCCTGGGGTAGTGATAAAATGGGTTAATATTTCTGTTCCATCTAGACCTCGCCAATTAAATGTATCATATTCTGGACGATTAAATTGGCTCCAACTAATCTTAGTAGTCATAAAATATTTAAGCCCGCTCTTTTTAATGATCTGAGGCAGAGCCCAGGAATAACCAAATACATCTGGCAGCCACAAAATACTACAACTAACTCCAAACTTCTCTTTTATATAACGAGTACCAAATAAAAATTGACGTACTAAAGACTCCCCAGAAGGAATATTACAATCTGCTTCAACCCACATACCTCCGGTTATTTCCCACCTTCCAGACTTTATTTTTTCTTTAATTTTGGCAAAAATTTCGGGATAGTCTTTCTCAATAAATTCATATAATTGTGGACTGCTCTGTAAAAATTGGTATTCTGGATACTGCTCCATTAGGTGGATAACGGTAGAGAAGGTGCGTGAACACTTTTCCCTAGTATGATTAAGCCTCCATAACCAGGCTACATCAATATGAGAGTGACCCACTACATCAACAATTGGTCTATTCTCTTTCTTGGGTTTATACTCAATTAAGTTCCTTTTTAGATTTTTATTAGCTTTTTTAATAGATTTGTAGAATTCTTTAGAGCCAGGTTTCCTAAAATCTACACCATTAATTGCATCATTCAAAAATTTAAGTAGCATTTCATAATTAAAGCTACCTTCCTTCAATATATTTACGGTTTTCAGCATCGTTAATATCCGGTAATAAAAATCTTCGGTCTCTTCCTCAATCTTAACCAGACTTGCCAGTTTAAACAAATGGTCCTCCTCCTGCAAACCACTAAAGGCCTTAACAGCAATGTCTAATCTACCTTTAGCTATCCATTCTGGTCTAAGATAAATCTCCTGATGATTTTTGTCTAACCCCTGGACTGGATGACCATTAATGTAGATTAGAGATTCAGCACCACTTAACCCTCCTCTTTGCCCTTCACCAACCACTAATTCTAATGCTATCTTGCCACTTCCCCATTCTTCTGGAACCTTAACTTTAGTCCTGAACCAAACGGTTACATCTCTTCCTCCCCAATGCTCTCCTATATTAAATATACGCCAATCCTCATCATTAAAATTAGGCCTATATGCCTGTGTTATATTACCTTTATAAAATTTAAATTTTTTAATAGGAATTTGTTCTTTATATATGTATGGCTTTAAATCATCAATATAACGTTTTGCTTTTTCTTTGATGTAAAACATAATATATTATCACCTCTAACATTTTTAAACTTGCTAAAATTTATTACATAACCTTATAATTTTAAAATATATAATATGTTTCCCTTGTAAAGCCCGAATTTTTGTCATCCTCTTTTTCCCTACACCACAATGGCTTTCCCACTTTTATAGTATATACTAACCACAATCTCGCCGAATAATTAGTAATATGAGTAACAATATAATATTTTTAGTTTAAATATTTATTCGCAGGATTAAATAATTTTCTATTCTTTTAACCCCGATATTTTAATACCTTCTATTAAATAACTTTGCGCAAAGAAGAAGAAAATTATTATAGGTACAATCGATGTAGTCGCTGCTGCCATCATCCAGTTCCAGTGCGTTCCATACCTATCTAAAAATTGAGGTAATCCAAGGGAAAGAGGATATTTACTTTCATCAGTTAAATATATGAGAGGACCCAGGTAATTGTTCCAGGAAGCAAGAAACTGAAACAGTGCAATTAAGAATAAAACAGGCTTGCATAAAGGGAGCATTACCTGTAAGAATATCTGAAATTCCGAAGCTCCATCAACTCTTGCAGCATCTAAAAGTTCGTCAGGTATAGTTTGAAAAAACTGTCTTATGAGAAATATATATAAAGGAGTCCCAAAAAAAGATGGTATTATAAGTGGCAAAAACGTATTAATCCAACCCAATTTTACAAAGATTATAAATTGTGGTATTACAGTAACAGCAAACGGAATCATTACAGTCCCAATCATTACATAGAAGAAAAAATTCCTCCCCCACCAACGGAGTTTTGAGAAACTATAAGCAACAAGAGAACATGATAGTAGAGTCCCAAGGACAGTACCAAAGGTGATTACAAGACTATTTCTAAAGTATCTAAAGAAAGGAAAGTACTCTAAAGCTTTTTTGTAATTCTGAAAAATCAGAGGATTTGGGATTAACTTAGGTGGAGACAAAAAAAGATCATGATCTGCTTTCAGCGAAGTAGAAAGCATCCAAAAAAATGGAGACACATAAATTATTGTAATAATAAGTATCAAAACCATCTTACTACTAGACGATGCTAATATCTTGCTCCTATTTCTATTTCTGTATTTCATCTAATAAGTCTCTCCTCTCTCTAACCTATTGTTTAGTACCATAAAACACCCAACGGGCTGAAGTTGTAAAAATAAGCATTACTAAAATTAGAGATATTAAAAATAAAAACCAAGCCATAGCAGATGCTAAACCCATATTCATATATCTAAATGCATGCCTATAAAGATACATAACATATGATAGAGAGGCGTTGTTTGGGGCCCCGCCTGTCATTATCTGAGGTAGATCAAATATTTGAAATGCTCCTATTGTTGCTATAATTAAATAATATAATGTTGCAGGGGAGATTATAGGAAGAGTTATTTTCCAAAACATCTGCCATTTATTAGCTCCATCAAGCATAGCAGCTTCATAGAGTTCCTTAGGTATATCATTTATAGCGGCCATGTAAATCAAAGCAGTCGTTCCGGCACCCCATTGAGCTATAAGAACTATAGTAAACTTGACCCATTTTTCATCACTTAACCACAAGGGGCCATTAATACCTAAATATGATAATAAACCATTGACAATACCAAAATATGGACTAAAAAACCAGAGCGATATTGTTGCAAAGGCGTATAAGGGGACCAGACTTGGTATGTATATTGTTCCTCTATAAAAATTCCGTCCCTTAAAGGGTTTCACAAGTAAAAGAGCTATTATAAGTCCTACAATTAATCCAATCGGTACTAACCCAGCAACGTATGCCAATGTGTTATAAAAAGCTTTTATAAAAAGTGAATCTTCGAAGAGTCTTGTATAATTTCCTGTCCCAATCCATTTTGGAGGGAGTGTAATATGGTATTCAGTAAAACTAAAAAATAATGATGCTAAAATTGGGTAAGCAGTAAAAATAACAAATCCAATAAACCAGGGGGATGCAAACAAAATTCCTACTAAATTATCTGTTTTCTTTTTAGCAGATAAACTTTTCTTCATAATATAATTTATTACTCTATTTATTATTCATTTTACGAAATTTAAAAGTCTTGCCCAAGCCCGTGGCAATGGGCAAGACTTTTACTTCCTTTTAAAAACACCAAGCGTTCTTTATTTGAAAGCTTTATCTAGTTCCATCTGTACTTCATTTTGAGCGTCCCTGAGTGCTTGTTCAACACTCTTTTCTCCATAAAGCGCATAATTCCAAGCCTCACTAAGTTTATCCCAAAGTAGAGCCCCTGCAGGGATAACTGGCCTACAATGTGCAGTTGGAAGTAGATCGGCAAACATTTTTTGGTCTGGATTTGCCTCAACTAACTTTTGTACAGATTCTTTTGATGCTGCAAAGTGGTTGGTATCAATCCCATATTTGATTGCTCCCTTAGTTGCCATATAAAGTATGAATTCTGCAGCTTCTTTTGGATATTTAGACCCTTTAGGAATAACCAAACTCCAACCGCCGCACCAAGTACTATTTTCCTCACCATCTGGAGGATAAGGAATAGAAGTTATTCCATATTCAAAGCCCTCAGGAGCGAATTGGATAATCTGACTTAAAAACCAGTTACCATCAATTCTCATAGCCTCTTTCCCTACAAGGAACATATCTATAGGCGCCGCGCCACCGGTTGCCGCTCCTCCTGCTCCTCCCCCCTGTCCATACGCTGCTCTGAATGTATCAATATTCTTTATGCCATATTTACTTGCATAAGATTTTTCCCATTCAAGAGCTTTAACTATCTTAGGATCATCCGCAAATATAAGCTTTTTAGATTCTGGATCATAGAACTTGCCTCCAAATGCCCAACCCCAAGTATAATGCCAACCTTGTCCGCTCCAGGGTACAAAACCTATTTGTTGTATCTGATTTCCTTTCATTATCGTAATCTTATCTACATATTCATCAAGTTCAGAAATTGTTCTCGGCGGCTTATTCGGATCTAATCCTGCTTCCTTAAACAGCTTTTTATTGTAGTAGAGAACACGAGCATCTGTATCCCAAGGTAGAGCATATAATTTTCCATTATAAGTTGCTTCTTCTACTGCAAAATCAAAAAATTCAGACTTTAATGCCCCAATATCCACACCCGTTTGAGCAAGAAAATCCTCTAATGGTTCAAGAACCCCATAATTCGCTCTCTGGGCAACTGTAAATCTATCGAGGTAATAAACATCTGGTCCCGTCCCAGCTGCAACAGCAGTCATAAGCTTTGTAGTTTCAGTTTCTGTTCCTGGTACAAGTACAACTTTAACATTAATGCCGGGATGTGTTTCGTTAAACTGCGCAACAATTGCATCAATCGATTTATTATCTAATGGATTTTGCATGCTATGCCAGAAAACTAGCTCTACCGATTTGGCAACAGCCGAAATACTCAACAAACTTATCAATAAAACTACCAAAAATACTTGAATATACCGTTTCATCTATTTTACCTCCTTTAAAATTTTTTTCTTTACTTAACTCTCTCCAAAATTTGAAATTCTTCTTACATCATCTGATATTTTTGTCCTTTTTCTTCTCCTCTTCTCACCCCCTTTCAAACGTGCGCTTTCCCAATGCTCTTTTCCTCTAACCACCTTATAGTAGCATAGATAGCAGCACCGATTGCAACTGCATCTTTTGGTATTTCTGAAAGTCTTACATCTACTTTTTGGTCACCAAATAAATACTTTGAACCTATTTCTTTTATCGGTTGGATTAAGGCATCTCCGAGCACGGCCATCTTTCCGCCAACGAATACAGCTTGGGGTCCTATAATATGTATAGTGTTTATTATAGCAGCACCGATCCAGGTAGCAATATCTCTTACAATAGAACTAAGTACCCCATTATTGGCTTGAAGAAAATTTGGTATATCCTCAATATTCTCGATATCCAATCCCTGAGATCTTGCACGTTTTATTATGATATCTACTCCACTGATATTCTCAAGATACCTAAATTTTCCACGATCGTAGAATAAAGTATGACCGATTTCTCCAACGTAATCATATGCCCCTTGATAGAGTTCATTGTTAATTATAATACCAGCTCCCACCCCCTCATCTATCAGTACGTATATAAAGTTTTTTAAACCTTTCCCTCCGCCATAATACTTTTCTGCAAGTACTCCTACGTTTGCATCGTTCTCTATCCAAACAGGTAGTTTATACCTTTCGTATACAATCTCTCCAAGCGGAACATCATTCCACCCTTTAAATTTTGGTGGATGCCTTACCACACCAGTTTGTGGATCGAGGGGACCGGGAATACCAATCCCTATCGCTCCAACCTTAATTTGATGTTTTTTTGCATCTTCCATAATATAATCTATACTTTCAAAGAGTTTTTTAAGTATATCTTTTAGAACAGATCTCTCATAAGGCAATTCTTTCCCCCTTGAGATGATATTTATTCTGGCATCCATTAATACTGTTTTCACTTTCTGTCTGCCGAGATGAACTCCTATTGTATGTACAGCATCTTTTCTAATATGAAGGGGGATTGGTGATTTACCAACGTTACCAGTGGAGATTGTTGAGGATTCTTCAACTATACCTAAAGCTATAAATTCATTTATAATAGATGATATAGTTGTCTTGGTCAATCCTGTTATTCTCGAAAGTTCAACTCTTGAGATACTATCTTGTTTCAACAAAAGGCGAAGTAAGATAGTAGCATTTTTAATCCGTGTATCTTCCGGCTTTAATACTAACATATTATTCTCCTTCTATAATAGTAAGTAAACATTACTTATTAATTATTTTATATGAATCATTTACTATTGTCAAATTTATTTATTATATTTTGATAAAAATTAATTACATATTCAAATAATAAAAACTTCTGGAAAATTGAATGAAGAAACTTCTTTAAAGGTAATTAAATCAACTTCTTTCAATTTCAAAATAGAAAAAATAATAGCAGGAATGAAAAAAGTAAGATACAAAATGATTGCTTTTAAAAAGTAAAATCTTTTTTTATTTTAATATATTTATTCCTTTTCTTCCCAACTCAGAGACCGCTTTATTGCTTTTTTCCATCCCGAATATAATCTTTCTTTTATTTTTTCATCCATATTCGGTATAAATTCTCTATCAGCCTTCCATTTTGAAGCAATTTCTGCCTTATCCTTCCAAAAACCAATCGCCATAAATAGGTACCTACCCTATTATATTTTGAAAAGCTACAAAAAGATACCGAATTATTGAGCTGGCTCAACCATTCCCTGTCAAATTCAGAAGAAAATGGGATGTGTGTCCCTTTAATTATTATATAATATATTTTTTTAGAACTTCTCTTCTTTCAGGATGGACTTCCAGATAATCCTCCAGAACAATGGTCTGGCCATCTAAGGTAAAATCACTAAACGTTTCATCCTTTTCTAAAATATCGATTAAATTATTTATGAGGTCGATTAATCTAATTCTAAATTGTTGAAAGGTCTGATACCATTCTCTATCCCAATGAGTATGAGGTACAATGAATGTCTTATATAGTTTTTTATTAATGTTAGCCATTATAATTTCCCCCTTTTTCTACTTTTTATAAGTAATACTTAATATTAATGACAAATTATAAAAATTGGATTGGTCAAACCTACCATACATTTTCTCTCGTCAAGTAACCTCAAGTAATACCAGCAATTTTTAGTTACCTTGTCTGACCAATCAAGTTCTAGATGTTCCAAAAAAGAGTCACCAGAATGGTAGACCAACCCATTTTTAATTAGTTCAATGCGAAGTTTTTTCTTACTTTTCTTGTTCTCAATATTAACTAATAGCTTAATACTCGTATTGCAATCAACTTCCAATTCTTCTCCCAACGAAACAAAAACACCTTTATCCGTCATCAGTTGGAAATTTATTTTAGGACCGCTGGTAATATAAACCTTTCCTTTCTTTAATCCCTCCATAATCCCCTCTCTGGTTTTTGACTTGGCCCATACATAAGTCCGGCCGTAGTCTTTTTTATAAGGTTCCAGTTTATGAATATCTGAACCACTGACGGCGACTACCTTCAACCCCTGATTGAGCAAATTTTCCCATCTCTTTAAAGTTTTTATATTTTCAGCCCTTCTTTCAGACCAAGAACCGGCCCAGACTTCAATTATATCTGCTGTTCCCCAGCAAAAATTGGGGTAATCCCACCGGCATCCGGTGCATATTGGGTCACCAATACATTCCGGATGGGCTACCGAAAGAAGAGCTCCCTTCCTTTTTATCTCCGCGGCAATATCCTCAAAGGTACTTTTTCGTTCAAGCGAAAACCAATTGATATCTCCAATCCAGTTGATAAGCACTACATGCCCAAAAAAAGTAGTAATTTCTAGGCCTGGAATAACTACGGTTTTTAATAAATACTTCTCTTTCCATCCCGCAGTGGTGTTATGATCGGTCAAAACGAAAAAGTCCAGACCTTTTCCTTGTAAATAGGTCATTAATTCACCAACTGAGTGATTGCCATCACTATGGTGGGAGTGTATATGAAAATCTCCTCCCAACCATCCAGGGCCTTCCCGTTCTTCTCTAAAAAGAGGTTCTTGCTGATCAAAATCTCTGAGTTCTGCCTGCCACTTTTCTGTGGCTTTGATCCCTGGCGTAAATTCCTGGTTCAGATTCACCTCAATACTTAAGGTCACCAATTCAGAGATGACGGCGTGAGCCTCCACTATCAACCTCCAGTCTCCTGCCGGTAAGGCGCCAGAAACACATCCAATACTAGCTTTTTCTTGGTTAATTTGGATGGTCTTAAAAAAATTGTTGTTCCCCCTGGCCCGGACAAGGCCATTCGGATCAATCAAGGTATAATTAAAGAGGTTACGAATCGGGAAAAACCATTTAATAGCATTTTTCTTATAATTTTTCTTATAATAGTCTCCATTAGGTCCAGATAAAAGAGAATCTTTCCAATCAAATCTTAGGTATTCGTATACGGCCTGATCTATTAATTTATTAGTTACTTCGATATCATTTACTGTCTTCGGGTGATAGTCACCTTTTATCAATATCTCTTTGGTCCCTTTAATTAGCGGTACCATAAACTCGGTTAAGGTTTTGTTTTCACTCGGTGTAAATGTCTTGGTATAAACGGGCATTTCTCGACTTCCCCAATCCTATATAACAATTTTTCCGTCTTCTTTTTTATAGATATAAACATTATTTAAGTCTATCTTGAGCCAAACCGTTTCTCCCATATTTAGGTTTGGTTCGCTAAAATCTCTTACGTTGAGTATTAAATCTCCTATTTTAACGTGTATTATGGTCTCGGGACCTAATGTTTCTACCATAAATATTTCACCTCTTATACTATTTGGCGATATATCCTCATATTCAATCGTAATGTCTTCCGGTCTGATTCCAAATATTATCGCCTCTCCATCATTTACTTTTTCTCTTACTAAATCTTTTATAGGAGATATATCTAAGGTAATCTGTGAAAAATCTAACACTGTTTTATTGTGATCACACTTTAAAGAGCAATCGAGAAGATTCATAGGAGGGTCCCCGATAAATTCAGCTACAAACACGTTTTCTGGATTCTTATAGATCTCTCTTGGGGTTCCTATCTGCATGATAACACCTTTATCTAATATGGCAATTCTATCAGATATAGCCAGAGCTTCTTTTTGATCATGCGTAACATAGATTGCAGCGGTCTGCAACTCTTTTTGTAGACATTTTAAGAAGCTTCGTGCTTCGATACGTAGTTTTGCATCTAAGTTGCTCAAAGGTTCATCGAATAGAAAAACATTTGGTTCTTGCACCATGGCCCTACCTAAAGCCACTCTTTGTTGTTGCCCACCGCTGATTTGGTTGGGTTTTCTGCTTAATAGCTCCTTTGTTTGGAGATTTTCTGCTACTTCACTAACCTTACGTATTATTTCTTCGGGTGACTGTTTCCTAATTTTTAAGGGGTAGGCTATATTGTCAAAAACGTTCATATGTGGAAAAAGTGCATAATTTTGAAATACCATACCTACATTACGATCTTTTGGTGATAATTTTTCTACATTCTTGTCTTTAATGTAAATATTACCTGATTGGGGTAGCTCTAATCCGGCTATTAGTCTTAATATTGTGGTCTTTCCGCAACCTGAAGGACCTAATAGGGTAAAAAATTCACCTTCGTTGACTTGAAAACTAACCTTATTAACCGCAACAACTTTTTCAAATTTTTTGGTAACTTTTTCAAATACTACCTCGTGCATTATAACACCTCTTTTTTATCCTTTTATTCCGCCATGAAATCCAAAGCCAAACTTTTTGTTGATAATAATATAAAGTACCACTACTGGAATAGAATATAATAATGAATATGCTGAAAGAAGTCCTAATAAGGGAAGTCCCTCTTCGGAAAAAAAAGTATATAGTGCCACTGATATAGGATACTTATTAATGTTTCTCAGTAAGATAAAAGGTATCAGAAAATCCCCCCAGGTATTCATAAAAATATATAAGGCTATAACCACCATGCCTTGTTGAGAAAGCGGAAGAATTATTCGAAAGAATCCCTGCGAAGGAGTACTTCCAGCTACTATTGCTGCCTCTTCATAATCTTTGGGTATGGCATCAAAAAAATCTTTTATGATAAAAATGCTTACTGGTAAAAATCCACCAATAAACACAAATATAACACTTAAATAAGAGTCAATTAATCCAAGTCGTAAATTTAAAACAAATAAAGGTACCATAGCTGCTATCCCAGTAACCACTGTTGAGAAGAGCAACAAAGCATATAACAAAGTACTACGCCATTTAAAATTTGTCCTGGATAACGCATAAGCAGCCAGCATAGAAGTGATAGTAACAATTATGGTGGATGAGAATGATATAATAAAGCTATTTTTAAAAGCTAACATAGCAACTTTATTTTTAAAGAGGCCTCTAAAATTATTTAAACTTGGTAAGGTTATCTTTACTGCTAAACTAGCTTTAGAACTAAATGGTGCAATCACCAACCAAAGCATAGGGAGGATAAAGAACAATACGATGGTAAATAAGAGCATATATATCCAAAAATTATGCCACAAATTTGTTCGTTGGTTAAACATCACCTTACTTCACTTCCTTTTTAACATTTTTAGGTATATAAAAGCTAAAGTTAAGTTAATCAAAAGTATTATGGTAGATATAGCTGCTCCCTGGCCAATCCTACCAGTGCCCATAAAAGCAGCTCTGTAAGTATAGATTGGTAAAATCTCGGTCATATGAGCAGGCCCACCTTTAGTTAGAATAAAAGGAGTAAAAACATTAAAGGTCCACAAAGTTAGTAGTATAAGATCGGTCAATATTTGAGGTTTAATTAACGGTATAATTATATCTCTAAATTTACGCCAACCTGAGGCTCCTATAACCTCTGCAGTCTCAAGATAAGATGGAGGAATCGATTGTAGCGCGGCCATAAATAAAAGCATGGAAAAAGCCGTTCCACGCCAGGTATTGAAGATTATAATCACTCCCACCGGCAGTGTATGGAACCAATTCACTCGGTCAAAGCCCAATACTCCTAAAATAGAATTAAGTAAACCGAAGTCTTTATCTAAGAAAGCTACCCAGAGATAAGCCACCACCACCCCTGGCACAATCCAAGCTATAATAACAATATTGCTGACCAGTTCTTTTAGGATGCCTTTCTTATTATACAGTAATAGAGCCAGCAATAATCCTAAACCGGCTTGACCTACTAATGATCCAAAAACAAATTTAAAGCTAATCTGAACTGAGCTAAGAAACCATGGGTCTTTAAAGGCTTTGGTGAAATTATCAAACCAAACAAATTTATGATTTAAGGCATTGATACCAGTCAAGGCCTCATTAGTTAGTCCTATATAAATCGCCCAAATAGCTGGGAATATTAGAAAAACGGCAACAAAAGCTAATGCAGGTAGCATAAATAAAAACGCTCTTTTTTTAGAAAGGATTATCCCACCTTCAAACATATATCTATCCTACACCTCCTTATTTTGCATTTTACCTCTTCTCTACTCCCTTAAACAATTCTAAATTATTTTGGAATATCCAATTTTACACTCCTCTTTTTTGACCACTTAAGTAACTGCACAACTCTTTAGAGTTTATTAAAAAAACATGGTAGTCGGGTTTAAAAATAAACCCGACTACCTCCGGTAACCAAAGAACTTAATTTAAACTAAGAAGCAAGCCAAGTTCTATTTTAATTTTTCAACGTTCTCTGCTCCTACTATAGCGATTACACCTTGACCATAATTTTCTAATGCCTTTTCGGGTGATACGCCCATGACAATTTGTTCGGTTAGCAATTGTGCCTGATAGGAGATTTCTGGATATTCCGGCTTAGCAGGTCTGATAGTAGTATACGGCATTAGGGCTTTGCTGGTATCAGCAATAAACTTATTTTCTTTAACTTCAGGAAGTTCGACAAATTCTTGGTAAATCGGAGAAAATGGTTTTATGTTAAATAACTTTACCAAAACATCTGGCCTTAAAGCAGTCTTTATTAACTCAAAAGCTAAGTCGGCATTTTTAGTGTTTGGATTAACAGCAAAACCTGTCCCACCAGATATACAGGCAAAGGTGGGTGTTCCCAAAGTGCCTTTTCCTGGCATAGCTGCCCAACCAATCCGTTCATCACGATCTGGTATCGGTACACTTCCGTTAGGTGCTATCACAGATGAATAAAACCACGTACCTTCAACTAACATAGCCATCTTTTCTTGTTGAAAAGCTTCAAAGGTTTTGTCTCGAGATTTCGCCGTTACTTGCATTTCAGCATCTCCCAACTTCTCATCAATATAGACTTGCTTGTAGAAGTCAATGGTATCTCTTAACATAGGACTATCTATTATCCACTTATTGGTATCCCAGTCATAAAGGAGTCCACCTGCACCCAGAAGCACCATATATAAGCCTTGCATGGTGGTAGCTTCACCCATATCCGTGCCAGCGTTTATCTGTAGTGGGATAACACCGGGCAGTTTCTCTTTAATGATTCGAGCAGTGGTCAATAAGCCATTCCAGCTATAGGGTTGCCATGGAATAGCTATGCCCGCTTTTTTAAATAACTCTTTATTGTAATAGATCATCCTAACATCTGAACCGTACATAATAGCATAGACATCGTCTTTATGACTCCCCGCTTTTTTTGCAGGAGCATAGTACTCATCCCAAATTGGCCAGGCCTCAACATATTTATTTAAAGGTAGTAATAATTTTGCTTCTGCAAATTCTGGTACCCAGAATAAATCTATCCAAGCTACGTCCGGACCAATTCCACCTTTGACATCCAAGACAAACTGCATCTTCCAATCTTCCGGCGCAACTCCACTGGGCAGATACTTTACCTCAACATCTCTGCCTTTATCTTTCATCTCCTTTTCAAATAGGGGAACCACGACATCTTCAACCCATTCTGCCGACTGAGCACCCCTTCCGCCTTTTATTGAGTTGTAGGAAAATGAAATGGAAACCTTTTCAGCAAAGATGGAAGTTGACGTGGCCATTAAGAAAACAGCCAATGTAAGAGCTAACACCAATAGCACCATAATTCTTTTCATTTTTCTTTAACCTCCTTTTATTAGATAACTTTCTTTTCAGCACAAAATAGCCAATTTAATTAAAAAACTTAAAATCTTTTTTTTCCATCTCTCACCCCCTTTTAAAGTGGATATTATCGAAATGCTTTTCCTTACATCGTTTCTCTTTCAATACTTATGGGATATTGTACCGAATAGTCTATTAATTAGTATATACTACATTATTATTAGAAATCCTTCTTTTTGATAAAACTTTTACGGATACAGAGAACCATTCCCTGTATTTTTATCTCAAAAAGCTGGCCCATCTCAGCTAAAGAAAGTGAAGTGAAAGGGATTTAAACCGACCCTGAAAAATGCATTTATTCATTTTTTCTTATTAACACTTCTAAATTTCTTTGAAGAATATTATACTCATCTAACAGGTAAAGTTTTTTTAACTTTTCAATTGTTTCAAGAGGAAGTTTATCTTTTGAAACCCCTTTAAGTATCATCAGAGTTTCTTCTTCTGAAAATTCTCTTCCTGGAGCAATATAGTTAATATAATCTTTATTAACTGGACAAACATCCTGGCATCCCATGCAACCTATGAGACAATTATGCCATGCCGGGTTAACCCATTCTGGAAAGTTGTCTGATTTTTCGTTGAAGAAAGTCAAACATTTTTCCGCACTTATTAGAAATCTATCCTGACGGATTGCACTAGTCGGGCACTTATTCATACATGCTGCACATTTATTACAGTACTCCATCATTCTAACTTCTCGCCAATTATCCTCTATACATGGGATATCAGAAAAAAAAGCCTTCAATCTAAAAAAACTTCCCCAACCATCTATATACGCAAGATTATTTCTTCCATAACTTGCCAATCCACTGTGAACTGCAAGAAGTTTTACTGGAAGTATCGCAGCACATATTTTGTAGCCGTAATTTCCTAAATGGAGTGATATGATATTTGAAGCTTCTTTATCTGTATCCTGTAAATAGGTAGGCGGAATAATGACACAATATGCTTTATCAGATAATTTGAATTTTACATTTACCTTGGGTTGTGATGCGGCAGTAATAATTATCGATTTAGCCATGGGGAAATCGGTCGGGGGTTCAAAATTAAAATGTAAATCATAACGCGGTATTATTTCATCGTAAAAATCTCTACCTAAGATTCCTTGTTCGAGAATGTTTTCCAAGTCATACTGTAAATCAGGCAAATGTTGAATAGAAACAATAGAACTTTTAAAATCGGTATTTGCTAAATGTTGATCTAATTCTTTAATTACTTTGTCCATATTTATAACCTCCTAATATCTAATACATCTTCGCCTTACCTGTATCGAGGTAAGTCTGCAGTCTCTTGAAAATAAGGTTCAATCCCCATCTCCTTCATCCAATTATTCATCTGAATCCATCTATATTTAAGGTCAGAATCAAAGTTAGTTTTCTCGCAAGGAAATTCGTCGCATTGAAAACAAAAGTCAACACCCTTCTTTTGATAGCAAGTAATGACTCCACAGTTAGGATATTTGCAAGTGCCACTCCGACATCCTTTACAATCTGACTGGGTAAAATAGGCAAGTAATTCTTTAAAAGAAGGGTAGTTTTTAAACACGGGAAGAAATACTGAAAACCTTTCAGCATATCTATCAAAAGCTCCCAGTAACTCTTGTAACTTTTTACTGAGCATGCTTATTTTACCCTCAGAAAAAGCAAAACATTTACGGCAATTAAGCCCACAGGGCGCAAGAATCTCTAATATATCTTTGTATTCCATTTATTTTTCTCCTTTCTGATATAAACATTGCGTAATAAAATAATTCTTATTTACCATATTTACTATGGATTAAATATGATTAGTTTCAGTATAGCGTTTTTGAAGAAATGAACCCCACCTTATCAATATTTT
>Ga0315285_10003208_pt1 | contig 17110 bp, 12 predicted proteins | sample YL17G09_36_MG_FD_203698 | JGI IMG/M metagenome (GOLD analysis project Ga0315285, IMG submission 203698) | Sediment microbial communities from Yellowstone Lake, YNP, Wyoming, USA - YL17G09_36 | ecosystem: Environmental > Aquatic > Freshwater > Lake > Sediment | place: USA: Wyoming | collected... | reverse complement strand
AAATTGGTGGAGCTGACCGGGTTCGAACCGGCGACCTCTTGACTGCCAGTCAAGCACTCTCCCAGCTGAGCTACAGCCCCACGAGAGTGGAGATATATTACAAGAAGAGCGCCCAGCCGTCAAGATAAAGCAAACCGGAAAAAGAACCGCTCCCCACACAGGCCGCGGCTGGCCGGCCCGCACGGGAGGCGGCCGATGCCTTTTTTGATTTCTGCGGCCTACTTGAATACAATGGAGCCAGATTCTTCATGACCTCCAAAGGAGAATAGCCTTGGCTTATTTTAAAAGACAGGCGGTTTTTTGTCCTCTCTCTATGTTCTTTTTTCTTCTGGCATTTTTGGCGATCGGGGCTCCGCAAAATCAACCTCAGCCTCAATCGCAAATTCAACCCCAAAAATTTCCGATCATGACCTGGCCGGGTCCGGACAAGAGCTTGCTCACCCTGGAAACCTTTCAAAAAATAGCCGAAGCCGGGTTCTCTTTAAATATGTCTTTTTATGGCGAAAGGGATATCAACCTCAAGGCGCTCGACCTGGCCCAGCAGGCGGGCATCCAGCTCCTCATCCAGGACGCCCGTATCGCCAAGCTGGTCGAGGATACTTCCCTGCCTCTCACTTCTCTCGACCCGATCATCGCCGTTTATAAAGACCATCCCGCCTTCTGGGGATACTTCATCTTGGATGAGCCGAACGCGGCCAAGTTCGATCGGATCGCCGAGATTTTCGCTTATCTCAAAGACAAGGATCCCGGGCATCCCGCCTATGTCAACCTCTTTCCCACGTATGCCACACCTCAGCAACTCGGCACGGAAACGTACGAACAGCATGTCGCGAGCTTCCTGGAAAAGGTGAGGCCAACCTTTCTCAGCTATGACCATTATCCGATTACATCCACCGGCCTGCGCGAAGATTATTATCTCAACCTGGAAATCATCCGCGGCATGGCCGGGAAATTCGGCCTCCCGTTCTGGGCGTTCACGCTGGTCACGGCTCACGCGGTTTATCCACCGCCGACCGCCGCCCATATCCGCCTCCAGCTCTTCAGCGATTTGGCTTATGGCGCGAAGGGCCTGCAATATTTCACGTATGGAACACCCACCGGAAGCGATTTCGACTGGAAATACGGCCTGATCGACCCGCAGGGAAAACCGACGCTGACCTATGAATTCGCGTCTGAGATCAATCAGCAGGTCCGGCAGATTGCGTCGCTCGTTGGCAGCTGGAAATCGGAAGCCGTATACCACAGCGACCCCATCCCGAAAGGTTGCCGGCCGCTGGCAAGCGACGGCCTGATCCAAAAAGTGCAAAGCTGCCCGATGGTCATCGGGATATTCAGCGCGGCGGGCGATACGTATGTCATGTTTGTCAATCGTGATTACGAGAGCGACCGGATGGCCATGGTCCGATTTTCGCCGAAAGTCAAAAGGCTCATCGAAGTCGTGAAAGACTCGAGCACGCCCGCACAAATTCGCTGGTCCCAGGATGAAAAGGAGAAAACCGGCGCTCTAAAATTCCGGGCCGGGGATGCGCGGATATTCAAGGTCATATTGTAATGAAGAATTTAGCATCCTATGGGGGGAAAAATCGGGGACACGTATCAAAAATATAAATCATGTCAAGAGACTTTAAGTTAGCAATATTAGTCCCCCCTGCCCCCTTGGCCAATCAAGAAGGGACGGAAGAAGGCTGAACATGTCCCCAATTTCTAAAAGAAAGATCGCTGTCGTCGGAAGCTCGAACACGGATATGATCATCAAGACGGCGAAGATCCCGCGGCCCGGCGAGACGATCCTCGGCGGCGAATTTCACATGGCCGCCGGCGGCAAAGGAGCGAACCAAGCCGTGGCGGCAGCGCGGGCCGGCGGAGACGTGGCGTTCATCGCCCGCATCGGAAACGACATCTTCGGCAAAAAAGCCGTCGAGGGATTCATCCGTGACGGAATCGATGTGAAATATGTTTATAAAGATAGGCGAGCTGCATCCGGTATCGCGGTGATTATTGTCGGGGCCGACGGCGAAAACAGCATTGCCGTCGCCTCCGGGGCCAATGCCAATCTGACGCCGGAAGATGTGCGGCTGGCGGAGCGGGCGATCTCCTCTGCTAAAATCCTCCTCATGCAGCTTGAAACGCCGCTGGAAACCGTCCGGGAAGCCGCGGAAATTGCCGCTGCATACAGAGTCCCTGTCATCCTCAACCCAGCACCGGCCAAGGCACTGGACGACCATCTGCTCAGGCGCATCTCCATCCTGACGCCCAACGAAACCGAAATGGAAATGCTGACGGGCATCAAAATTAGAAAAGAATCCGATATGGCCAGAGCCTCTCAGAAGCTGTTAAATAAGGGCGTCCGTGCCGTTTTCATAACGCTGGGTTCAAAGGGTGCCTTCGTTGCTTCGGAAACCGGAAAAATCCGACGCATCATTCCGGCGTTTAAAGTGAAGGCGGTTGATACGACTGCGGCCGGCGATGTCTTCAATGGAGCACTGGCCGTGGCGCTGGCCGAGGGCCGGCCGCTTCTCGAGGCGGCGCGCTTCGCCAATGCCGCGGCGGCTTTTTCCGTAACCAAGATGGGAGCGCAGCCGTCTGCACCGCGTCGTAAGGATATTGAGAATTTTTTAGGAAAGCTACGATAAGAAGAGGAGATTGCCACGGCACAAAGTGCCTCGCAATGACATGGGAAAACCATCATCACGAGCGGATTGCCGCGGCCAAGAGGCCTCGCAATGACGTGGACTATAATGTCATCGCGGGCATAATACTGGAAAAATGTTGGTGGATGCAAGCGTAACTATTTCAAAGACATGAAGATAGGAGAGATTTTCAGCACATTCATTGAACCGTTTCAATAAACTAGAGCTTGAAAGCAGATTATCGAAGACATGGGGACTTACAGAGAGGCACAAAATCAACTATTTAGCTTGGTTCTCGTACTTCCATAACCATGGATAAACCAACATTTTTCCAGTATTATGCCCGCAATGACAAGCGAATTCAGCTAAAATAACGTTAAAATTACTGAGCGCCGCGGAGGGTCTCTCATGATATTAAAAGAAGTCCAGCGAGCCCGGGAAAAAGCCTGTCGGCTTCTCCAAAAAGCCAAAATCGTAATCACCCAGGAAGAAAAAGAAAATATGGAAGTGTCGGACTTCGGGCTGAATGACTTCGAGCACTTCGGCTTCGAGATCGTCGTCTATGAAAACAATAACCGCTATTGCGCCAAGGAACTGATCCTCTTGCCCGGCCAGATCTGCCCGGAACACAGGCATCCGAAAGTGAGCGAAAAAAATATCGGAAAACAGGAGACGTTCCGCTGCCGGTGGGGCGAAGTCTATCTTTATGTCAAGGGCGATCCGGCACCCAAGCCGAAAGCCGTCCTTCCCGAAGGCCATAAAAAATATTTCACAGCCCGGCGTGAAATCATCCTTAGGCCGAGCGACCAGTATACTCTGCCGCCCGACAGCTTGCACTGGCTGCAAGCGGGTGATAAGGGTGCCATTGTCAGCGAATTTTCCTCGCCCAGCACGGACGAAAACGATATCTTTACGAACCCAAGCATCCAGCGCAGCCCAAAGATTGAGTAAGCTCAGAAAAAAAAAGAGGAGATTGCCACGGCCGCTTCGCGGCCTCGCAATGACAGGATTTAAAATTTTAGGGACAGGTATTACCTTTTTAATCCCCCTTGATTGGCCAAAGGGTAGTGGGGATTATTAAATTAAAATCTCAATTCTTTTTTTCTTTCTTTCCTCAGCCTTTCATTTCTCGTACTGCCACTTCCCCTCTTTGAGCATCTTCAAAGCTTCGTCCACCGCGGTTTTCAGCTCCCGGTCAAATCCCTTCAGCTCGTCTTCAGGCGTATTTTTGACAAAGACGTCCGGCGCCACGCCGTAGTTTTCGAGATTGGTCCCGTAGTTGTTCGGTTTGGTTGAGTCGTATGTCAGCCGGGCGTCTTGATGCTTCCGCCTTTGTACCGGATATCGACGACGATACCCTTCTTGTTGGCGAACCGGCTGATCTCGTTCTGGAAGCGGGCCAGCGAAGTCTGATTCATCAAGCAAATATGGACGAGGCGACTTTTCCGATATTTTTCGCCAGCCTTGATCGTCGTCCGTCCACGGCAAAGAAACCAGCCAGCATTCCTCGAAAATCTGCTCCCATTCGGCCCGCCGGTCTGCGGTCACAGTGAAATTGAAATCCGCAGACCGGAGGAATAGCGCTGGTCGTCATTCGCATGGTTCGATAACGCCCGGGCGGGAGTCTATCTGGGCGCAATTTTTCGATCAATCCGCGGGACGTTTGATTTTTTCAGTGGATATGAAGCTCGTATATCTCCTTGGCGTCGTTGTAGGCGAACCAGACGAATCTGTTCTCTTCGACGTCGTAGAGAAAGCTTTTCCTCGCGGGCATTTCAAAATCCGGCTTAAGCGGAAACCGGAAGCTTCTTTCGAGGATCCGGCCCTTGAGGTCTAGGACGACGACTTCGTATAGGCCGTCCTTCTCCGCGGGCCGGACGGCGTAGATCCGGCCCGCGTCGATCTTGAAGCCGACGAAATCGGGAAAATAATCCGGCACGATGGGATTTTGATGGACGTAAATGGAATTCCAGTATTTTGACGCCTGGCGTTCTTTGATCAAGGCAGCAAGATAGCCCCTGGGGACCTTGACCTTCCCCAGGGAATGGCGGATTTTGTAAAGCAGATCCCCGTTTTCATTGAAGACGGAAATGAATAGTCCTTTTCTGGAATCGGCAACATAGATTTTTCCGCTATCCACGATGGCGTCCGCGAAATCCCGGACCATGAGGACATCTGTTTTGCCGGAGGAGACGGACCCGGGCGGGGGAGGAGGCGGAGGGCCCATGGGAAGATCAGCATAGAATTTTTTTTGGGGCTTGAGGGTCTGATCATAAATCCAGCCGGCCGGAGGGGACGGGGAGCCGTCGTCCAGCCATTCCATAGGGAATCCGACGTAATTTTTTCCGACGGGAAGAAAAGGCAAAAAGCCCTGGAATCCGGGTTCAACGATTCCGTTGATATAGTCTCCGTCAAGAGAAAAAAACTCGAGTCTATTCGAGTTTTCAACCGACAATCGACCGGAAAGCACGGTCATGCGGCCGGGCCTCGAGCTAAACTCGCCGGGCCCCTGGCCCTTTTTCCCGATCCTTCTCAAGAAACGGCCTTCCCGGAAATCATAGACGAGGATGTCGTTTGCATCCGCGATATAGACGTTTCCGTTTTCCACGCAAATTCGATGGGGCCGTTCAACCTCGGGCAAAGGAAAAATTCGCGACGGGTTATCCTGGGGCCGCAGAGCCCAGGCCGATCCGATAGGTCCGAAATCGATTAGGCAAATCGTCGCAAATACAAATAGGAGTCCATTCTTATGATTTCTCATTCCATCCTCCTGCCTAATGATATTAATTTCCTTTTCCGTGTTGTCTGTGATCATGTCCCAATGAGTGTAAGAATCGCGCCTCCCCTCGCGAAAAAATGATATTCCCCATCGCGGATAGAAGTCAAGCCAAGGAAATTCCCCTGAACCAGGCCCTTCGGCTACCTCATCGTTCCAGACGACCCGAAAAGCTCTCGAAAAACGATAGACCTTTGTGCCCCATAAAAACCAAACATCCTTAAAAATATTCCGCCTGCTCCTCGGCCGCCATTATTCCCTTATCTCTCGTACTGCCACTTCCCTTCTTTGAGCATCTTCAAAGCTTCATCGACGGCGGTTTTCAGCTCCCGGTCGAATCCTTTTAGCTCATCCTCGGGCGTGTTCTTGACAAAGACGTCCGGCGCCACGCCATAGTTTTCGAGGTTGATTCCGTAGTTGTTCGGCTTGGTCGGGTCATATGTCACGACCAGCGATCCCGGTGTCCGGATGTTTCCACCGTTGATGAGGTCGTAGTTGCCTGTAGCGATGCAAGAAGCGTTCGTTGGATTGCCCACGATTCTCCCCAAGCCCAGGTCCCGGAAGCCCATGGGCGTGACCTCGCTGTCGGAGGCCGAACGCCAGTTGATAAGCATGACCTTGGGTCCGGCAATGGCCTGGCCCGGCCGCCGTCCCCATGTTCGTGCGCCCCAGCGGTTGTTCCAGAAATCATACGGCCGGCGCTCCAGAATATCGAGAATTTCCCTGTCAATATTGCCGCCGCCGTTATACCGGATATCGACGACGATCCCCTTCTTATTGGCAAACTGGTTGATCTCATTCTGGAAGCGGGCGAGCGAAGGCTGGTTCATCGAGCGGATATGAACGTAGGCGATTTTTCCTTCGGAGATTTTATCCACGTAATCGCGGTTGTTTTCCACCCACTCTTCGTATTTGATATCCATGAGCGAAGGAACGGACTTCATGCGGAGGCTGCGGACAGTCTTGCCCTTGGGGTCGGGCTCCGAGCCGACGCTCACCGTCACGTACTCATTGAGGGTCCCGTTCAGAAGCTTCCAATAATTATCGCCGGCTCTGATCGGGGTTCCGTCCAGGGCAAAGACATAATCGCCTTCCTTAATGTTCAGCCATTCCTTGTCGGCGGTGCCCTTACGGTAGATATGACTGACCTTATAGAAGCCGCTTGCTTTATCCGGCTCCATCTCGAAGCCGAGATAGCGGGTCCGGTAGGTCGGCGGCGCTTCGCGCGTGGGGCCGCTCACGCCGGTATGGGAGGCATTTAATTCGCCGATCATTTCGTTGCAAACATCATAGACGTCCTGGTTATCGCCGACATATTTGAGCAGCGGCTTGTAGATGAGCTTGATGGCGTCCCAGTCTTTGCCGTGCATCTTGGGGTCGTAGAACCGGTACTTCATGACCCGCCACGATTCCTCGAAGATCTGATTCCATTCGGCCCGCCGGTCCACGGTCACCGTGAAATTGAAATTGATCTTCTCCTTCTTCTTGTTGGCCAAGTCCATTTTGAAAAGGTTGTTGTCCTGCCTGTAGAAAACCATCTTCCGGTCGGCCGTCGGCATCAGGTCGCGGAATGCTCCCTCGACGATCTTCTTTTTGTCCTTGCCGTCGATGGTGATTGAAAACAGGGCCGGCCCCTGCTCATCGCTGCTCGTGAAATAGATGGTCTGGCCGTCTTTGGAGAGGAAATACGCGCCCGCTGGATTCGTCCCCGTGGTGATCTGCACGGCGCGCCGGTCGATTCCCTCCAGGTTGACCGTGATCGAGGGGGGCGGTGCCGCGGCGTCCTTGGCTTCTTTTCGTTGGGGCCTTTCTTCCTTCTTCAGCCGCTCTTTCACCAGTGGATCGTCAGGGTCTTCTGTAAACTTGGCCAGGGAGACCTTGAAGAGATGGTTGACGCCGTTGTTACGCGCCGAGGTAAAAATTAGATATTTGGCGTCGGGTGTGAGCATGCCCCCCGAATCACGGAAGGGGTTCGGCGTCACGTCGTAAGCCTTTTTCGCGGCGATGTCGTAGAGATAGACGTCGGCATTCGCATCATCGTCGCGCATGGTCAGGACCAGCCATTTCCCGTCCGGCGAAAACTCGTGGAGGGAGAACCCTCCCGCGTCATGAGAATCGATCTCTTTCGTCTGGCCCGCCGCGATGTCGATCATGAAGAGCTTATTGGCCGCGGAAAAGGCGATCTGTTTCGAGTCCTTGGACCAGACGAACGAGTTCTTTGTTGAAGGATGCGTCGTCAATTTTTTGCGTTCCTTGGAATCGAACGAATACAGCCAGATCTCCTCTTCCAGGGATTGGTCGCTGATATAGGCCAGGGATTTTCCATCCGGGGAAAAATCCTGAAATCGATCCCGCCAGGGTGACTCGGTCACTTGCTTCATTTCGCCGACGCCCTGTTCCGTTGGGACGATGAATATCTCACCGTGGTAATCGACGGCGGCATAATCTCCGGTCTCGGTCAGGGCAAACCCGTCCGCCTTTCCCTCGGCGGGAAGGAACTCCACCATGTTCTCCTTGGGATCGAAGGCGAGGTCGAGAGAAATCTTTTCCGGCTTTCCGTCGGGGATACGCAGCTTCCAGAGCTCGAAGTCGTTCTCATAGACCATGACTTTTCCGTCGGGGCTCATGCCCGGATACTGGACGCCGTCCTTTTTATGGAAGCTCACTTGGACGGGGTTCCCGCCGTTGGGCGAGATCTTCCAGATATTGAAGATATCGTCCCGCTCGGACATGAAATAGATCTGGCCATCCGAGCCCCACATGGGGTTGGCGTCCTGGCGGAAATTACGGAATTGCTGGAGGTCGGTATCGGTAAGTTGGGTGATCTTCTTGGTTTTCAGGTCCTGGACGGAAATATCGGTGTTGGCATTGCCCTTATAACCTTTTCTCCAGTAGCGGAAGCCGAACCGGTTGAAGGCCACCATCGATCCATCCTGCTTGATCATGCCGGCCGAGCCGAAGTCCATATCCATGGGCATCGAAAGCCCGCCGTCAACGGAAACGATATAGAGCGGCGATCCCCAGGTCCGCTGACCGCGGCTTGTGGCGAAGATGATTCCTCTGCCGTCCGGGGTCCAGTAGAGGACATCGTCGTTTGTCGTAGCGAAGGTCAACTGACGCGGCTCGCCCCCTTCGACAGGAATGACATAAACATCATTGTTCCCCATCCGATCGCTGGAAAAGGCGATCCACTTGCCGTCGGGGGAAAAGCGAGGATAGATGTCGCGGGCGACATGGGCGGTCAGCCGCTGCGGATTGCTTCCGTTTTCGTTGGCGATCCAGATATCGCCGTGATAAGAAAATGCGATTTTCCCGCCGCAAAAGTGGGGGTATCGGGCGAACTTGATCGGCTCCGCCTGCGCTAAAACAACGACAAAAAACAGAGCGGTCATGAGGCTAAAAAGACAAATCCTGGTTAGCTTAGAAAACATTTGAACCTCCTTTATTAATATAGGTGATTTTTACCGATTTCATTCCATCTTGTAAATAGCTATTTTCTCAGCTAGTCCTTTGGCAAATTGGGATGACGGATGGCGAAAAGCTCCTTTTTATGTTAACGAGAAAAGACCTCTTTTGCCGAATTTGCGCTCTGATCCGGCATGAGGTACAGAATCCGCACATCTTGCAGGAAAGGGATTGACTAAGGAATTCAAATTACGCCTATGGGTTTTCTCAGAACTTCGACCGAATCCACATTTTCAGCAGGCGACCCGGCTTGAGCTTGCCCCTGGCCCGGGCCAGCTTGATATAGGTTTTGGTCATCGTCGGAGGTACCTCCGGCTGTTCAGCGGCAGGCTTGCGCACGAGGACCAAAGATCTGGTCGGACAGGTGGAAACGCAAAGGCCGCAGCCGATGCAGCGGTTCATATCGACTATAACGCGGTCCCCGTCAAGACTCAGGGCGTCCATCTGGCAGCGGTCCAGGCAGACGCCGCATCCGTCGCATGTCACTTCACGGTAAGACACGCGGAAGGGCGAAGAGACGATGCTGGCGGGTTGAGGATGCTGCTTGATCGTGCGAAGGACGCCACAGCAACAGCCGCAGCAGCAGCAGATATTGCCCGCTCTCTGAGAATTGCTCGGCTGTAGGACCAATCCCGTCTTATCGGCCTCCTTGAGGATGCGAAGAGCTTCTTCCTGGTCGATCATCCGGCCAAGGCCGTTTTTCAAGTAATAATCGGTTCCGGACCCGAAGACCAAGCAGGCCTCTTCCGGTTTATCGCAGCCCTGTTCGGCAATTTTTCTTTCCCTGCGGCAGATACAGGGCGCCACCAAAATCCTACGATGGGAACGGACGATCTCCTCGGCCATTTCGTGGGGCAAAATTTTATGCTCGATCGGGATCGTTAGCCCGATCGGAATCGTCCGCAGCTGAGGGACCTTCTTCCAGGTTTTAAAATTGAGCAAGGAGGGGATATATTCTTCCATATCTCGAACAAGGTCTTTATCGAGAGAATTGACATGATATTCCCATATTCCGATGACGAATTGCCAAGCCATGTATTTCGGCGAACTATCCCCCGGCTGGATCCGATAGATCAGCCCCTTTTTGGCCATCGCCTCGAGCTTCTCGGCGGTTTCTTCGGGGGGAAGACGAAGGCTTTTGGCGATTCTCGCCGGTTCTTCAGGAAAGAGCGTCAAGCGCAGCCAGAATCGCGCTTCTTCGGGCGTAAACAAACGGCGCAGGATCCGCAGCTCAACGCCGCTTTCCGTCGAGGGAAATCCTCCCGGCATGTCGTCGAGCCGCTTGGCCAATCGCTTATAGATATCTTTAATCATTTTTGGGGGAGGAGATTTTTTTTGTGATCGATGAGAGAGAAAATATCTCATACGAAATTTTATCTTTATCCATCGGCCGAAATCATACTCTTAGGCAGAAAATTGAGTCAAGGAGCAAGGCGAAGCACACGAAATTGACGGGACCCATCATTCGTGGGCGGCCTCGGCAATGGCGGCGACGTTTTGGGGAGGCACATTCGGGAGGAGCGCTTCGTGGCTGGGGCTTACTATCCAGTATGGGCCGAAGAGATTCTTCAGCCGGCGGACTTCGTTCTTAACCTCGTTCGGCGTAGCGTGGACGAGAAGCTGCTGGGTATCGACGCCGCCCAGAAAAGCGATCTTTCCTCTGAACTCTCGCGAAAGACGCTCGGCGTCCATATTTTTTGCACGAGCCTGCAGCGGATGGAGGCAGTTGACGCCTGCCTCAATCAATCGGGGAATCACCCGATAAATTGAGCCGCACGAATGCAGGATGACCTGAAAGCCCTGGGCATGGGCTTGATCCGTGAATTTCCGGAACCAGGGAAGGACGAATTTCTCGAAATGCCCGGGGCTGATGATGAGGTCGAGCTGCGTACCGAAGTCATTGCCGAAAAAATATCCGTCGATGAAATCTTTCGCCCGGGCAAAAAAGCGGCGGTTCGCTTCGAGATAGAACTCGCAGACATGGGCCGTCACGGCGTGCACGACTTCGGGATTTGTGTGCATCTTGACGAAATAGCTCTCCATGCCGAATAAATCCATGACATCATGGAAGAACGGGGCCCAGAATCCGCTGGCCCGATAAAAAGGTCCGGCATTCTCAAGGGCCTGCAGACATTCCGAAAAGTTCAAATAATCCGGATTGGGCCAGTCAAACGCCTCGACATCGCGCAGCGTCTCCGCTTCGGCCAACGGACCCGGCTGGCCGTGGGATCGTTTCTCCTGTCCCAGATCGAAAATCTTTTTCCTTTCCGGGTGCTTGTAAGTCGAATCCATTAAGGAAGGCGAAATCCAGCGATAATCGTCGCCGAGCTTCCGGCGCAGTTCCTCCTCCGTCGATGTCCCGAAGTATTTATGATAGATTGGCCAGGTGTCGGGATAGGGATTCCCCAGCCAGAACCCGCAGCGGGATGCCGCCAGACCGCTGATGATCTCGCGGACCAGCTCTCGGCTTGTCAGGTTCTCCAATTTTGATGCATCTCCGGGTTCAGGCCTCGTCGGAACAAGTGAGGATGATATCATACTCTATATCGGAATGCTTCTTGCTAAGCGAGGGATTTCAAGCCCTTTGCGTCAAGGGCTCAGAAATGATATAAATGTAAAAAATAAATGATCTTAAAAGGGTATTTAAAATGATTCTCGCGAAACCCGAAATTCTCAGCCAGATCATGAATGGCAGAATAAGAATAGAGCCTTATGACGAGAATGCCATTGGCCCCGCCTCCATTGATTTGACATTAGATAACAAATTGCGGATTTTCAATACCAACCAGCACATCACGCAAGCAGATATGGACTACAAAACGCTGACCAACCTTGTTGATATTAGCGAGGGCTACCTACTGGAGCCAGGTGAATTGGTGCTTGGGATCACAAGAGAGAGGATTACGCTCCCCGAGGACTTGTGCGGGTGGCTGAACTCACGTTCGAGATTCGCCCGAATTGGACTGATGAGTCATATCGCAGCTCCGTTCCTAGCTCCGGGGATTTCCAACAAGCAGATTCTTGAAATATACAATGCCGGACGAAATAAAATAAGGTTAACACCAGGAATGAAAATCTGTCACGTTGTTCTTCAAGAATGCAAAGGCACCGCAAAATACACTGGGGCTTGGAAAGACCAAGAGCTGTAGGGCCCGGGGGGATCAGCTGCCCTTCAGCCCCGCCAGCCTCTTCCTGGCGTCCTCAAGCTCGGAAATCCCGGGGTCGGCGTTTTTCCAGATTTCAAGAAACCTTCGATATTGCTCCCCGGCCTTATCCTTCAGCCCCTTATCGTCATACAACTTGGCGAGCCGGTAATGATATCTGGGATGGATCAGAGTCCATCTCCCCTGTTCAGGTTTGACGGTGATCAAGCGTTCGTACTCTGCTATCGCTTTATCGATCTGACCCTTTTCTTTGTAAGCCAGGGCCAAAGCATCCTTCATAAAAGGCATATTGAAGCTAATAATATTTTGCATGACAGGGGGGCTTCCGAGAGGCGAAGCCTTCTCCATAACATCGATGGCTTTATCCAGCGAGCCTTGGGCTAAAAAAATTTCTGCGCTTAATAAATCATGAAGGAACGAAACAAAGGCTTTAAATCCGGAGCTGACCTGAGCCAGGAAAGACTTCACCTCAACCAGTCTTGATCTTGCCGCCTCCAGACTTCCTTCTTTTACATCGACCAGGCCAAAACAAAAACTCAGAATGCCCTTGCTATCAGCGGTATTCAGCGTGGCAACGGTCAAAGTTTTTTCATAGGAATTTTGAAAATGTTTTCGGCCAAGCCCCGACTCTCCCATGTCGAGATAAACCAATCCCGTCAATACGTTCATTGTCACGCTTGCTTCTTTCATTCCCAGCATATCCGCCAATCCGATGAGCGTTTTGATTTCAGAGAGCGTTTGCGTTCGTTTTCCCATCCAGTAGAGAAGGAAATTTTTAAAATAAGTTCCCATTCCTTTGGCTCCCACAGAAGGGGCAATGGTTATGAATTGGTCGACGAATTTTAAGGCTTCTCCGTAATCTTCTTTTAAACCATAAATATATGTAAGACCAATATTGGAACTCAAAAAATCAGGCTTCAGCTTCAACGCCTCTTTATACTTGGCTATGGATTCATCAAGTTTTCCCATGCGGAAATAGGTCTCGCCTATGGAATCAACCGGGTTGGCATCGCCGGGCAGGAGAGCGGCATATTTCTGGAAATACTCCAATGCTTTTTCAAAATTCCTTATGTCGGAATAGGCATAGGCAAGCTCATTCAGGGCGTAGCCGAAGCTTGGGTCGAGCTCCAGGGCTTTGGTGTATTCCTGGACGGCCTGGTCGAACGATCCCCGATTTTTGTAATATCCAGCAAGCTCATAATGGACTTGTTTTTCTTTCGGATATTTCTGGGCAATCTCTTTCAGGATTCCCAGCCTTTTCTCCGGATCGCTCTCTATAGCGCTGGCATAAGCGGCCTCGATATAAAGCCTTTCTTTCTCTGTCGTCTTCTGGGAAAGCGCCTTGGCTTTCTCAAAGGCGTCCCGGCTCTCTTTTGACTCATAAAGAGCGTTCAGGACTCGAGCCAGGTAAAGATGAGCCACGGCAAAGCTGGGATCGAGCTCAACCGTCTTTTTTAAAGAATCCCGAGCTTGACCATAATAAAATTTCTCGTATTCGTCCCGTCCCTTTAAAAAGAGATTGTAGGCTTCCATCGAGGACGTGGCTTTGTCGGCGATTTTCGCTTGGACGGCCTCTGCTTTTCTGTCGGAGATGCCAATCCCTCTCGAAATTTCTTTGCTGAGGTCGCCGATCTGCTTTTCAAGAATACTCTGGACTCCTTGGCCCTTGGAACCGGCGCTTTTCAGGATTCGCTTGCTGGCCACATCCAGGACTTTGACATCCGTGGCGAACATGTTGCCGGCCTTGACAAAGCTTCCGAGAATGATGGCTTCCACGCCGTCCATCCGGCAAATCTCAAAGCCCAATTCGCTGTCAATCACATCAACGTTGGCTTTCCCGGCTTGCTTGAGGAGGTCATGCATCCTTTCCCAAGTCAAAACTCTGAGGTATTTGGACTGCTCAAGGCTGGTGATCAGAAGATTCGGTATCGCCGCTTGAAGATAGTCATAGGACCTGTCGCCCGTCTGGTTGATAAAATTGATGATGGCAATGGTGCGTTTGAGCGGCTCTTTTCTTGGCAGGAACTGCCAGACGGCTACGGCCGCCGCTATAAGGAGGACGGCAACAGCCGTTGGCAGCAGGAGTTTCCTGAGCTTGAATGTCACGGTAATTTCCCTGGCTGTGAGAGGCGCATGCTTGGGGATAATTCTTTCTGTTGTCGGCAGACCTTCTTCGATTCTGTTCAAGTCCAAAAGCACTTCCCCTGCGCTCTCATACCTCTTCGCTCGGTCTTTCTCCAGGCAGCGAAGGATCAGCCTCTCGAAAGCCTCGGGAAGCTGGGGGTTTAGTTTTTTGGGATGAGGAGGAGCTTCTGTTTTCTGTTTCAGGGCGACGCTCAACGGCGTATCTCCTTCAAAAGGCGCTCGTCCCGTCACCATCTCATAGAGAATAATGCCCAGAGAATAAATATCTGACCGCCGGTCAACGTCCTTTCCTTCAACCTGCTCCGGAGACATGTATTCCGGCGTCCCGACGATCACTCCTTCTCCCGTTGATCCTTCGGCCCCGAGCGACCGGGCGATTCCAAAATCCATGATCTTGGCGTTGCCCTCTTTATCGATCATGATGTTGTGGGGTTTGAGGTCGCGATGAACAACGCCCAGCTTGTGGGCTTCGCTTAATCCTGCGGCGATTTGCCGGCCAATGGACAGCGCCTTGCCCACGGTCAGCTTTTCCATCCTGTGGATGACGCTTTTCAGGTCTTCTCCGCGCACGTATTCCATGGTGATATAAAAGGTTTTATCCGCCTGATTCAGGTCGTGCATCCGACAGACGTTTTTATGGGTTATTTTACGGGCCACTTTGATTTCATTCCGGAAACGCTCGATCGTCCTCTTGTCCGTGGCGATTTCAGGCTTTAATTGCTTGATGGCGACTTCTTCCTCGATTTGCTTGTCAAACGCTCTGTAGACCTTGCCCATGCCTCCTGTGCCCAGTTCCTCGATGATCTCATACCGGCCGGCAAAGACAATCCCCCGCGTTAGCTCATCGACCGTGGTCTCTAGGGTTTTGGTGACAGAAATCTGTGGGGTGGAATCGAATTTCGTCCCGCACCTGCCGCAATAGGAGGTATCCTGAGGGTTATCAAAATGACATTTAGGGCATTTCATGGCCTGCTCTTCCCATCGTTACGATGAGCATAGAATAATGATTTGCGGGAAAAGAGTCAAATCAGGCCGGGCTTAGTTATCGAAAATTTTTTACGGCGTTATACATGGCCACGATGTTTTGGGGCGGGACGTGGGGCATGATGTTATGAACCTGAGTGAATACAAAGCCGCCGCCCGGAGCGAATATGCCGATCCGCTCTTCGACGTGCATTTCGATCTCTTTAGGCGATACGAGCGGTAAGACGCGCTGCGTGTCGCAGCCTCCTCCCCAGAAGGTGAGGTCTTTGCCAAATTCTTGCTTTAATCTTTTCGGGTCCATACCGCGGGCGCTGGTCTGGACGGGGTTGATGATCTCGACCCCGATCTCGATGAGGTCGGGCAGGATATCCACGATCGAGCCGCAGGAATGGAGGAAGAGATGGAGGTTGGAGCGTTTTTTTATGGCCTCGAAGATCAGGCGCTGGCGCGGCTTGAAAATCTCTCTGTAAATTTTAGGGGAGATTTCCAGGGCGAGCTGCGTTCCCAGGTCATCGCCCATCTGGATAATTTGAACATAGCCATCGACGGCGGGCAAAAGCTTTTCGAGGTTTTCGAGATGCATCTCGACCAGTTTATCGAGGAGGGAGGCGACTTTTCTAGGATTCTCGATGATATCCATCAAGAACTGATCGAACCGGCAAAGATACTGGCCCCATTCGAGCAGATTGCCTCCGAATGCAACCATAATCGCATAGTCGGTCGTCTCATAAAGGCGCTTAGCTCGGTTCCGTATGTCGGCAAGATGCGCAGGCGTCAAAGGCTTGTGATAAGGCGCCGTCGCCAGGGAGGACCATGTCACTTTGTCCATCAGATCGGGGAGCCGGTCGAGCACAGACAGATCTGCCCCGTCCCAGTCTTTCAGAGGAAAATTCGTTTGACTGAGGTAATAAGCGCCCTTCGGCATGGCTCCGATGATTTCGCCGTCTTTATTTTTTGCCAGCCAGCCTCCCTCGTGAGGAGCGAAATCGGTATAAGCAGGGATCCTGGCCGGCGATCCATCCGGCAGAGTGAATTCTTTCCAATCATCCGCCTCGGTCAGAAATGCACGGCCCAGGTCTACGACATCGGATTCGACATAATCAAGGATGGCTTGCTCGGGCTGGGCGAGCTGCTGGACGACGTCATAGACATAGGTCTGTCCTTCTTCTATCCCCAGATGCTCCTTCAGCCGGCTGTAAGCGACGGCCGTTATGCCCGTGGAGCGCATGGCCGCCAAGTCCACCGGGACTTTGTCCGGTTCCCTGTGCTGAATGGCCCGCAGCACCCGTTCTCGTTTCGTCACGGTCGATTCCTCTTGTCGATCATACCGGATTTAATAAATAGGACGCAAATTCAATCAAGGAAAAAGTTTCTTCGTTGTGTCGTGATGGACCGCCAACCACTTCCGCCATCGATCTCTATCGGGAAATAAGAGGGGATTCCCGATGGATGTCGTAGTCATGGTCTTATGATCTGGCTCCTCTCATGTCGGCTTGATTTCCCTTCGGTACCAGGTGAAATAAAGAACAATCGAGAGGATCACGGTGATCCCGGCGAATACGGCCGCACGTAGATAGGCGTGGGAGACCAGATACATCGGAAAGATCCAGAGCGAAAAAAGCCAGGGAATACCGACGGCCACGTTGAGCAGGCTGATCCGGAAGGACTCTTTTTTGAATTCCGGAAAGAGTTTTTTAGCCTTCCTCTTGACGGGACCCCACAGACCGGCTGGTTGAATTATTTTATAAAAATTCACCAGCACATTTTCATCGGTTGGAGGAGTTGCATAAGCCACAATCACCGAGGCGACGAACCCGACGCCCGCGATGACGGGGAAATAGATATAAAGCGGCGCAGCGGAGAAGAATATGGCCTGGACCAGCGAGGCTCCGATTCCGACGAGGACGCCAGCGGTGAACCCCCAGCCGTTGAGCCTCCACCAGTAC
>Ga0315285_10003207_pt1 | contig 17114 bp, 15 predicted proteins | sample YL17G09_36_MG_FD_203698 | JGI IMG/M metagenome (GOLD analysis project Ga0315285, IMG submission 203698) | Sediment microbial communities from Yellowstone Lake, YNP, Wyoming, USA - YL17G09_36 | ecosystem: Environmental > Aquatic > Freshwater > Lake > Sediment | place: USA: Wyoming | collected... | reverse complement strand
GATGCAGGAATGGGGTCCGGACCATGCACCCTGTCATTTATTGTTTTATCGCGAGGCGATGATAAGGTAGTGATAGGGGCCGGCATCAGTCACTGATGCTATTTCAAAGCCGGCTGATTCAATCAAATACCGGGCTTTGTCAATCGAAAACCTCTTCTGTTGAGGTGGACCAAAGTCCATGGATTGATCGTTCCAGTCCAGGTCAACCAGAAGTCCCTGAGGGCGGATCATTTTTTTTGCGTTCAGGAGAACCTTTACCGGGTCCCTGAAATCATGAAGGTCTATGCCGAAAAATACATAATCTGCACATCCTTCACAGACTACGGTTTCTTCTGCCTCTCTGACTTCTGAAAACAGGTTGTCCAGTCCTTCCCCTGCTGCCTGCTCCTGGAGCCTTTCAACGGCAGCGGCGTCACTATCAACAGCATATACTTTTCCCTGTGGCCCAACTCTGCGTGCTGCAGGAATGGCAAAATAACCGTCCCCACATCCTACATCAATGAATACCCTTCCCGGTGCTAAACCTATTGACGTGAGAATCTTTTCCGGGTCCTGCCATTGTCGTCTTTCTGGATCATCGGATCTGAATTGCCGTTTGTTCATAGGGTATGCCCGCGTTCTTTTAGTTTATTGATAGTGAGTATAGATTATGTAAGGATCGATTTTTTTTCACTTCATTCTTTTCCCTGTCTGACCCGGTGTGCCTGAATAAGGGCGATGCCACGCGGGGGAACAAGGAAAATCCTCCTCTCGGGGGGAATGATTGGTTGGTGCATATCAGCGTGATGAAGGAAAAAGGATCGCTTTCCACCATACCTTTTCACCGTAAGAAACAGATATGAATCGATTCGGTTCACACCTGAACTATGAAAATCGTATTACATACGAAGGACCTCCGCCTCAGGGCCCCTCCGAGGCACGGCGGGCAGTGAGTTTTTTTAAATTTTTAGTCACCGATCAGCCGCACAGGAAGCACCGTCGGGGGGGGGCATTCATCGTACCAGATGACGAGAGGGGTAACAATCCCAGCATCATTGCTGAATAATACGCCTTTTCATCAAGAATAATCTCTGGCATTCGTATTCAGTACGTTACCATAAGGGAATTGACATTCAATAAAATGAGCAATCCTACTGTATCATTTTTGCCTCTGCATCTGCCCGTGGTCCCTGCATCACCACCCCACACTGGCGCCCATTCCGAGATTTTACCCCTCCGTAACGGGACAAAGCATCAGAGGGGGGTATCCCGCTCGAAAGATGCAGTAACCTCATCAAACATTTTGAGAGTGGCAAGGGTAATTCCTTTGATAAAACAAGCAAATTCATCGTCTGGATGGATTTTAAGCACCTCATCAAAATACAGAATAGCCTCTTCGTATTTTTTTAAAGCGGCACAGGCAACTCCTTTGTTGTTCAAAGCATCGGCATTATCCGGATTGATCTTAAGGAAGTGATCATAACAGAGAATAGCCTCATCGTACCTGGCAAGATTGGCAAGATTTACTCCTTTATTGTACAAAGCTTCAGCATTATCTGGATTCATCCTGAGGACTTCATCGAAACATGCGACTGACTCTGCATACTTTTCCCCATCGGCAAGAGCACCGCCTTTGTTCATCAAAACGAGTTCATGATTTGGATTTATTGCAAGGGCTTTATCAAAATACTGAATAGCCTCTTCATACTTTTTTTTGGCAGTAAAAGCAACTCCCTTGTTGTTCAAAGCATCGGCATTGTGGGGATTAATCCTGAGGGCTTGATCGTAACGGAGAATAGCCTCATCGTACCTGGCAAGATTGGCAAGAGTTACTCCCTTATCGTTCAAAGCATCAGCATTGTCTGGATTAATCCTGAGGACTTTATCAAAACAGAGAATTGCTTCTTCGTACATTTCCCGGCCGGCAAGAGCAACCCCTTTGTTATACAAAGCATCAACGTTATCGGGATTGGTGGTGAGAACTTTATCATAACATACGATAGCTTCATCATACTTTTTTAAAGCAGCAAGTGCAACGCCTTTGTTGTTTAAAGCATCAGTATTATCTGGATTAATCCTGAGGACGGTATTAAAACAGAGAATTGCTTCTTCGTACATTTCCCGGCCGGCAAGAGCAACCCCTTTGTTATACAAAGCATCGGCGTTTTCCGGATTGATCCTGAGGACTTCATCAAAACATATGATAGCTTCATCATACTTTTTTAAAGCGGTATAATCTACGCCTTTTTTACCCAAAATGAGTACATTTTGTCGGTTGACCTTGAGAGAGTGATTGTCCCTCATAGTATCTTCATACTTTTCCCGGGCAGCATATGCCACTCCTTTATTATCCCAAGCATCAGCGTTTTCAGGTTTGATCGTAAGGGCTTTATCAAAACATGCAATAGCTTCATCATTCTTTTTTAATTTAACAAGAGCCCGTCCTTTGTTCGTTAAAACGAGTACATGATTTGGGTTGATTTTGAGGAATTGATTGTACCAGAGAATCGCCTCTTCATACTTTTCCAGAGCAGCATATGCCACTCCTTTGTTGAATAAAGCATCAGCGTTATAGGGATGGATCTTGAGGACTTCATCAAAACATGCGATAGCTTCATCATTCTTTGTTAATTTGGCAAGAGCACGTCCTTTGTTCACTAAAACGAGTACATGGTTTGGATTGATTTTGAGGAATTGATTGTAGCAGAGAATCGCTTCTTCATACTTTTCTAAAGCAGCATACGCCACTCCTTTGTTGTTCAAAGCGTCGGTATTATGGGGATTGATCCTGAGGACCTGATCGTAACAGGCAATAGCTTCCTGGTACTTTTTTAGATCATCAAGAGCAACTCCTTTGCTGTTCAAAACGTCGGCGCTGTCTGGACTGATCTTGAGGACTTGATCGTAACAGGCAATCGCTTCACCATATTTTTTTAGTTTGGCAAAAGCATGCCCTTTGTTGTGTAAAGCATGTTTGTATTTTGGATTTATGGAAAGGGCTTTATCAAAATTGACGATTGCATCTTCATATTTTTCTAAAGCAGCATACGCTACTCCTATGTTGTTCAAAGCGTCAGCATTACGGGGATTGATCTTGAGGACCTGATCATAACAGGCAATAGCCTCTGCGAACCTGTCAAGATTGGCAAGAGTTGCTCCTTTGTTGTACAAAACTTCAGCGTTATCCGGATTGATCTTGAGGACTTTATCAAAATACAGAATAGCTTCATCATATTTTTTGAGTTTGGCAAGGGCACCTCCTTTGTTAATCAAAACGAGTTCATGGTTTGGATTCATCGCAAGGACTTTATCAAAATACAGAATAGCTTCATCATACTTTTTCAGGGCAGTAAAAGCAACGCCCAGGTTGTTCAATGCGTCGGCATTATAGGGATTGATCTCAAGAGACTGCTCGTAATAGAATATTGCCTCTTCATACTCTTGCAGAGCTGCAAGAGCAACCCCTTTATTATACAAGGCATCAACGTTATCCGGACTGAACTTGAGGATTTCATTAAAACATGCAAGAGCTTCAACAAAGTTATGCAGATTGGCAAAAGCAACGCCTTTGTTAAATAAGTCCTGAGTAAACATTAAAAGGAATTCTCCCTCTTGTTTTCCGATCTTGTTTCAAATACACGTTTATTACAAAATAATTCTGCTGATATATATATATATGGCGAGGTACCGGGAGAAAGACGAGAATATTACCCAGTGGAGCCTCGAAATCTATGCCGACCGCTCATAAAAAGAGTGTTTTATCACCTTCTCTATAATGCAATCCGGTAGGGCCAGACCATGACAAAGATCGATTGGGTGATACCAAAGATCCGGATCCGGTACTATCCTGATTATTGAAGATGACGGTATTGGGATACCTGAAAATGAGAAAGTGGGAATATTCAAGCGAAAATTTTATAAAAATACTGGATTGGGTCTCTTTATTGCACGGGAGATCCTCGTATAGACAGATATTTCCATCCGGGAAACCGGCACACCGGGCAAAGGTGCACGGTTCGAAATAACCGTGCCGAAGTGGGGGCACAGGTTTACATAAAAAAGCTAAAGCGTACTACGTGCGTGACGGGCTGTCGGTAGGGACACTCCAGAGACATAAGGGGTACAAAATGGACAGCAAACGACAGGATAGATGAGCGAGGGGGGAAAGGGCATTTTTTGGTGTTCACACTACAATCACTTCGCAATGTAAATATTTCAGGAAGCAAATACCCTAAGGTAGTGATCATTGATATTCTGTTCATCAAAATCAAAAAACCAACCGAAGGCGGACTTATGCACTACGATACGATAATCCAGCGGAGGCTTAACCAATGATTCGCAACCTCAACAAATGGCTGATCATCGCAATAATCGCAATCCTCGCCAGCGGCATGGTTTTGACCCTGTGGGCCGTTCAACGGGAAGAAAATCTCCTGCGGGTGGATCTCCTTACAAAAACCCGTCTTGTGCAAGGAGCCATCGATACCGGGTACGTGAAAGCGCTGACAGGTACTGAAGCTGATCTGGTATCACCGGATTACCAGGCCTTAAAAGGACAGATGACACAGGTCCAGTCCGCCGATCCACTGATCCGGTTCATTTATATTCTTGGCCAGCGGCCGGACGGCACCGTCTTCTTCCTCATCGACGCGGAACCTCCGGAATCCGGGGATTACTCGCCGCCCGGGCAGGTGTATCCAGAAGCATCTGCTATCCTGTTGAATGCTTTTACTTCAGGTATGGGGACAACCGAGGGACCCGTGACCGATCGCTGGGGCACGTGGGTGAGTGGACTCGCGCCGATCAGAGATTCCCAGACCGGTGAGGTTATTGCAGTATTGGGTATGGACATAGATGCCCGGGACTGGACTATACAAATAATCATTGCCAGTGCGCCAGCGGTCATAGCGATGCTCCTGCTCGTGTTACTCCTGCTGATATTTTTCTATGTGCAGCAGCGAAATGATCGGGAGCGGCAGATCCTTACTGCATCTGAAGCTGCCATAAAGGAGAGCGAAAGCCGGTACCGCACAGTTTTTGAAAGCACCGGCACCGCAATGCTCATCATAGAAGAAGATACTACCATCGCTTTTGCCAATAAAGAGTTTTTCAGGCTGACCGGCTATTCTCAGGAGGATATCGACAGCAGGAAGTCATGGACAGAATTCGTGTTCAAAGAAGATCTCGAAAAAATGATCGCCCAGCACCGGATCCGCCGGCAAACGCCGGAAGATGCTTTACGGCAATACGAGTTCCGTCTCATCACAAAATCCGGCGAGTGGCGCAACATCCTGCTGACGGTCGATATGTTTCCCGGCACAAAGAGGAGTATTGCGTCGCTTAACGATATCACCGGCCGGAAACAGATGGAAAATGCACTCCAGGAAAGCGAGGAAAGTTTCCGGATGCTCTTTGAAGAAAGTCCGGTCCCGATATTACTTTCAGAAATCCCCTCGGGTTTGATTGCCTTTGCAAACAAAAGGTTCCTCAGATATATCGATATGTCCTTAGACCAGGTCATCGGAAAACAGGGCAGTGATCTGGGAGTGCTGTATGACCCTGATGATCAGGATCGCCTCACTGCTGCAGTCATGGCAAACGGCAGCGTTGATGACATGGAAGTCAAATTCGTGAACCGACAAGGCACTACGGGTATCAATCTTGTCTCCATGCGGATTGTGACCCTCAAGAATAAACCCTATTCTCTCACCGTAATGCAGGACATCACCGAACTCAAGGTGCTTGAAGCACAGATGACTTACAACAACTCTGAGTTAAACAAATACGCAGATACTCTCAGGCAAACCAATGACAAGCTCAACCTGCTGAACACGATAACACGGCACGACATCCTCAACCAGCTGACCGTGGTCCTCGGGTACCTCGAAATAATGAAGATGAAATTTCCGGAACCCTCATTGCAGGAATATGTTGACAAGGAGATCCATGCTGCTCAAAATATCCAGACCCAGATCCTGTTCACGAAAGATTACCAGGACATCGGGGCCCAGTCCCCGCAATGGTTTGATCTCAAAAAGATTATTCTGACCAATGCTGCACGGCTCACGCTTTCGACGGTGAGGCTTGTCGTGCACTTTGATCACCTTGAGCTCTATGGCGATCCCTTACTTGAGAAGGTCTTTTACACCCTCATTGAGAACACCCTTCGTCATGGAAAAACCGTTTCGACCATCGAATTTTCCTGTCGTACGCAAAAAGAGGGTCTTGTGGTGATCTATGAAGACAATGGAGAGGGCGTACCTGCTGAACATAAAGAGGCGATATTCCAGCGCAAGTTTTTCAAGCATACCGGTTTCGGGTTGTTCCTTTCACGGACAATCCTTGGCATTACCGGGATGACAATCCGGGAAACCGGTGAGCCGGGAAAAGGTGCCAGGTTTGAAATTATGGTGCCGACGGGAGCATTCCGGTTCACCCATGCTGAATAAAAAAAATACCTATTCCGGTGGTTCGCTCATTCCTTCTATCTGTTGGTTATTAAAGACTGGTGATGCCGGGTGCTGATGAGTCAGGGATTGATCGGGGAACGACAGGGAGGAAAAGGAAGTATCAATTTTTTTTAGATATTCATTTTTGTTTTCCCCGGCCTTTTAAAGCACATAACCGGACCTTTCACCGGCTCAAGGATAGTCAGGATTTCCTCAAAATGTTCATAACAATAATCCAAAAATTCTTCAGGTGTAATTTCTCCAGGAACTATTTTTCCCCCATCGTTTATTGAACATTCATCATGGAGGAGAAAATAGAGATGATGTATCCATTCTCTACCGTAATTCTCAAATTCCTGTGTCATTTTATTTTCCTTGATTAAAAGGGAATATTCACGACTTAATGACATCATGATGTAAAATTTTGCAGCTATTCCCCATCCGCTCAGGTATTTTTTATCAAGTTGTACAACGTTTCCAAAGGATATCAAGGCGTCACGATAATTTCCACGGTAAAATAATGTTTGTCCCTTCCGGTACCAGGCTTTAATATAATGGGTATCCAAAAACAGCGCTTTGTTAAAGCAATCTACTGCTTCATCAAATCTCTGGAGATTTCTTAAAGCGTTTGCTTTATTATACCAGTGGGATGGATTCTCGGCATTGAAATTGTCTTCAATTATTTGCAGATATTCAGCATAGTGTTCTTTTTTTATGCATTTCATCATTTTTAAAGACGTTTCACCATGGGTAGATTCATTTTCTTTCATTTTTGAAATACAGGTATTACAAATCGGTTTTGCTTCGGTTATTTCAAATGAACCGATAGTTTTACCGGGGTAAATATAGGATCTGGAGAGAATTGTCCTGAAAGATCCACATTTTTCGCATCGTGACATTATTCATCCATCCAAAAATTCCCTGCTCGAATTACCTGTATCATGTCCATTGAATCTACTGTTATTCTTATCAAAATACCTTTTCATGATACACGTGAGCACTCCCGCAAAAAATGATGAGAACGTGATACGGTAACCTTCACCAATACACTAACGCTGTTGCAATCTGGTGATATCATCTCTGGTAGGTAGTAAAAAATGCAAAAGCAGCGGGTGTTTCAATAAAGAAGTTAATACAAGGGTTTAAATTATTCAAATAACGTTTTAATCCTGATCGCAATGAAAGACAAAGTACTCACGGTAACGTTGGTTCTCCTTATTCTGCTCTGCGCATGTTTCCTTTTATGGTTTATCGCCGCGCCAAAAATTTCCGGGAAAGAAACGATAGACGAAGCGTCAGCAGTTCAAATTATTAAAAGCCAATTTCCCGAATTGAAAGAGTACCCTAATAACCAGTTGCCGCCAAAATCTCTGCTGACGGAAAGATCAGATGAGGGATGGTATGTAGCGTTTGTACAGGAAGGCTCGGGAAGACCAATTATTTCAGCGAAGTGCTATTTTGTTGACAATACAAAAAATATCATGAGCATCAGGACATATACGCCAGATATAGGAGATGATTCTCCGGAAATTTTTTCAGCAAAAACATGTACACCCGGAGCATGTCAACGGGAAACCTGTCATGGACTCGATATATCCTGTGGTTCAAACCCACCAGATGTTTGTACCGCGATCTCTATGGTCGGCGATAAATGCCTGCAATACGCACAATGCGGGGTCCGGAATGGCACATGTGGGCCAGTAGAAAACAAGAATTTTACCCGGTGCAAAACATGTGTGAAGACCTGCATAGACGAACATAAGGATAACAGCCAGAAATTATTTGAGTGCGAGAGCACGTGTTAAGAATAATAATACATAAAATTGCAGCAGATTTACCGCCTGCACCAATGAAAAAAGATCCTTCACCGCGAAGGAGAGAGATACTCCCCTGCCGGATTTTATCAGGCAGGCTCTTGGAGATCATAGCCTATGGGCAGCATATACTCAGCGTCCTCCCTACCAGCAAAACGACTACATCGGATGGATAATTCGTGCAAAGCAAGAGGTGACGAAACAAAAACAACTGAATCAGATACTGAATGAACTCAAAGCGGGGAGACCGTTATATGAACATGAAATGGCGAGGTCGGAAATAAACGAATTACTGCCCGACCTTACTCTTTCCCGATGGCATTCCTGTGAGCACATCGGGAAACCGATGCATAATTCCGGTGTCGGATTCAGGTGAAGGGGTTCGATCACCGCATTCCTCCGTTGAAGATGAACAGGAGACTCATTGACGATGTGCTGGTAACCGTATCTCATACCCGCTCCTTTTTTTGTCCAGGCATCCCAACCCTCCTGCATGACAGTTGAATCTGAAGCAGTGAAATCTGTTGCCGGGCTTATGGCACTGTCGGCACGGACTGCCCCAAAAGCGGTCGGTCTGGACTCGATAAAAGTTGAAGTACTGACCGGCAAGGATCAGGACAAGCTCGCAAACCAGATGATCAAAATGGGAAAAGAGTTGAAGATAGATTTTTTCCGGATCAATGGTGAACAGGTAAAGGTAAGCGATGCTATGCTCTTAATCGGGGTTGAGGGTCATATACCGCTGGGAATCAACTGCGGCGGGTGCGGGCATGCTACCTGTGCCGACATGGCAAAAGCAGTAAAGGCTAAAAAGAACAAAAAAGCACTTTACCCGGGTCCCAACTGCGTCCTGAAGATCTCTGATCTTGGCATAGCCGTCGGATCAGCGGTCAAGACCGCCAGCATCCACAATGTGGATAACCGGATCATGTTCAGTGCCGGCGTTGTTGCCCTGCAGCAGGGTATGCTCAAAGGGTGCAGTGTTGCGTATGGCATCCCGCTCAAGGCATCCGGCAAGAACATATTCTGGGACATGAAGTTTTTAGAGCACTAACCACCATTTTTTTTAGCAGGTGTTTACCTGTAGCAGGCAGGATACAGCAACAGGGTACCTCTGACCCTTTGCACCCGTTTCTCTATAAAACACGTGCAGGGGCTGAACTTGGGACGGTATGCCACTGCCTCCACCGTTCTGTTTATTCCTGTGAAGCGGCAATCACTGCTCTATGCTGCCAACCGGCCGAACATTCATGGAACAGACCCGGTATGAACACCTGACCGCATCTGACCAGACACAGGGGCTTCCTGCTCCCCCGCTGGAAAAAGCCGCACCGCAGGATGCCCGCACCATCCCGCTTCCCAAACCCACGGATATAATGGTACCACCAATGGACATCCGTACTGCTATTGAGCAGCGCCGTTCTGTCCGTCACTATGCCCGTGATCCGCTCACTATCGAAGAACTTGCCTACCTGTGCTGGTGTACCCAGGGAATTGTGGAAGTGAAGACACCGTTCTACACGCTCCGCAATGTCCCTTCTGCCGGTGGGCGACACGCTTTGGAGACCTATATGCTCATCAACCGGGTCAAAGGTATACAACCCGGGCTGTACCGCTACCTCGCCTTCTCCCACAGTCTTGCTACCATTGACACAACCAGCGGGATTTCCGATACACTACTATCTGCATGTCTCGGACAGGCCTTCGTGCGATCATCTGCGGTCTCGTTCATCTGGTCAGCAGTGATCTACCGGATGGCATGGAGGTACAGCGAACGGGCGTACCGGCTCGTGCACCTTGATGCCGGGCATGCCTGCCAGAACCTCTACCTTGCCGCAGAGCAGATCGGCTGTGGCACGTGTGCGATCGGGGCATTTGATGACCAGCAGCTGGCAGATGTACTGGGAATTGACGGCGAGGAAGAGTTTGTACTGTACTGTGCAGCCGTGGGGAGGAAAAGTGAATGAGTCATGATGCAGGGGTGAAGCAACGCCAGGCACGATGATTGAGAGGATTTTTTAAAAAGCGCTTCACGCTATTCTCCCTCAACAGCCCGTAACAATCGCACCGTAAGGTCAGTTGCCTGCCCCTGCTGATCTTCAACAGAGATCGTTGCGACGCCATCTCCCGGTTGCGGGCCATAATTGCCAAACTGGGCATGGTTGCCACCTTCGATCACCTGCCTGATAGTTCCTGGCGGGAGCAAAACGAGAGTCGAATTTAAGGTGCCCATGGTAAGAACCATATCATTCGACCCGTAGGTTGAAAGACCCTTCAGGTCTGTTGTTGACAGGTCATCGCTCCCGGCAGGGTATGACGCCCAGAAAAACAATCCCTGCACCTCATCGGGATGGTTCTTGGCAAAAGAAGCTGCCATCGATCCCCCCAGGGAGTGTCCTCCGATAACCCAGTAACGGATATCCGGAAATGCAGCGATCACCCCTTCCGCCTTATTTACGCCAAAGACTGGCAGAGATAACGGCATCCTGACAACAGAGACCAGATAACCGCGGCTGGCAATCTGACGCGCGATCGGGGCATAAGAACGATAATCGACATGCCCGCCGGGGTAGATGATGAGAGCGGTTATGGGTTGATTCGCGATCGGGGTAAATACTACGAAATCACCGATATCCTGAACAGTGACATCTCCACCCGATTCCATCGCTGCCAGAGCCTGGTCGGTAGGACCCAGCGGGGTCATCCCCCAGGAGATAAAACCGATGACTCCGACGAGTAACGCGCTCGCCAGCACCAACAAAACGATCTTCAGGACGTTCTTCATTACTCCTCCCATGTGATCTGGCCAATGACCACCAGACAAGATTGATGATCATGAACGAAAAAGTGAGATTATCCCGCCAAATTGATGCTAATGATAAACAGATCGATGCTCTGGTATATAATCTATATGGGCTGACCGACGAGGAGATCCGGATCGTGGAGGGGGCGGGGAAGTGAAAGGAGCTAAGGTTGTTTGATACTAATTGGTAACCCTATCAAGAAAATCAAAATTGTCCTCGATACAAATATCCTGAATGCGTATAAAGGAACGTGCAGAGCCCGGCACAGCCTCAATTCCGCCCTGTATCCGGCATATCCCCTGTTTTATAAAGAGGAACGATCCAAAAGATCTGTTTACATACCACCTGGGTTCCATATCATCCTGTACTATCCTATGGAATATGCAGAAATCCTTCAGCACAACCCCTTCCTTGTCCGTACCCTTAAACTTACCCTGCCGTTTGCGCTCGTTGCCACCGAGGTAACTTTCCTGTATTTTTTTCTTGACTATCCCTCCTTTCTTTTAGTAATCGGGCTTATGGTCGCGTATATCCTCCCGCCCGCAGGAAAAGAGACGGTGATTCCTGCCGGGATCTTCCTGGGCATACCCTGGTGGCTGATGGCCCTATCGATCATGATGATCGATATTGAAACCGCACTGTTCATGGGATGGAACTTCGATCTCGCGCTCAAAATTCCCGTGCTCGGCAGGATCATGGAATCATTCATCGAAAAGGCAGGAGTATTTATCAAAGACGAGCCCTGGTTAAAAAAGCTCTATTTTACCGGCATTGTCGTGATCGTGATGATGCCGGTCATGGGCAGCGGGGGCATCCGTGGCACAATCATCGGGAATCTGCTGGGTATGCAGAAAATACCGCTGTTTCTTGCCATCGTCACCGGTGCATTCATCGGCTGTTTTGGCATAGCGCTCGCCGCGGTATTCCTGCAGGAACTGTTCCTACAAAGCATCCTGTTGGGTACAGCGGCGGTAGTGGGGATCATCATCATCACTCTTACCGGATGGTTTTACTGGAAAGCGTATCGCAAACGTGTTCACCCGTAAAAGGGACTAAAAGAGGCAGGTCTGGTTTTTTTAAAATCCCTCACTACCACTAACCATTGAGATTGAGGAAATGGTTTTTTTTTAAAAGGTGCAGAGGATCCTGTTCAGGGTAAGCACCTTGATCCGGAACCGGTATTTACTGGCATTGAGAGGTTCACCAAACGTTCGTCTCAGGACTGAAGAATACTGTTTCAACCGGATTTCCTGAGGAGAACAGGTCAGGATCCAAAAAGTGGGTTATATCGACAGTTCATCCAATGCAGGTTGACGATCAAAACAGGGGTTGTTCTTCTCATTTGTGAACTTTGGGTCTCCTCATCAATTCTCCTCTATCCGAACAGTCTCATTTTTTCCTCAGGATATCACTCTGTTTGACCAGAAATCAAATATTCACGGTTATTCCGAGAACCAGTGTTTTTCAATCGGGGGTATTTGCGATTTGAAGGTGAATTCTTCGGCATTATTCCGCAAGATACACCCCTTTTGAGCCCGGATTAAGGCGTGTAACCGATCCCGGAAAGGATGAGGATACACAAAGTATTGGCGTATGGTTGCAGCCGGCATACATCGCTCTGTTTTAAAAACCGGATCGCGTACGCATCGTCCTTGTTCGCCTCGGAAAAGGGCGGGTAGGGAAGAGAAAAATTCTCCCGTTTTCAAACGATTTTCGAATTTTATACATATATTAAGAATATTTCACCAATCCGGCAAATTGATCATGCTTTTATACCCCTTTTCTTCCACTGGAGCGGACGGCACATAAAGCGCCAATTACCACAGGACGGATTTATAAGCTACTTTTAAACCCGGAGATTTTGCCAGGATCCGGCTGATCCTGTGTGGATGAGAAACGGTACCATCTCCACTCTATACCATCAGTCCATTGATCTATCATATTTTCTCGCTCTGCTCTATTTTTCAGTTCGTTTCAGCGTCAAAGACCCCGCTCATAGAACAGGAAATTTCCCTGATTTTAAAAAAATTTACAATCCTCAAAAAATACTTAAGCTTTGATATTTCCTTCTTTTTTCACAAGCACCTCTGAACTAACGATTACATTTCGGCCCGAAAATTCGATCTGGTACATACCTGGATTCCTGATAACAATCTCCTGCGTAGTCAGGGGAATCCCATATATCCTGCCCCATCCCTGCTGATCATACAGGTCACCTTGATTATAGATTTTCAATTCAAACCATGCGAATTCATCCGGGCGATCCACGATTGCCGTATCAATCAACCTTGCAGAATCCCGCGGTGAAAACCATTTTATATCGGTGATATTATGCGGGATGACATTATAGCGGATTACCATCGGCGGGTTTTTCAGATCAAAGGAAATTTTATAGGAATTCTCCAGATTATACGACAGATTGTTCTTGAAAATTGTTACGTAATCTTTGGGATCGAATAAAATATTCGGGAGAAAACCCAGCATGTCGAACAATGCTTTATTGCTCTTAGGACTGGTGTCAGGTTCTCGTATGACGGGTTCAATGGTTACGTACTGTGGTGCCGGGGTGGGGGTGGGTGTCGGCATAGGGGTGGGCGTGATCGTCTTTATCGTGGCTGATGCAGCAATCGTTCCATTTTTAGTACCAAGTAGTCCTCCTGTAGTGTTCCCGGCAGGGATGCCAGGAGCAGAATATATGGAGAAGATGACACTGGCCAATATTATTAATAATAATGCCATTGCACCCGCAGTAAGGGAGAAGTATTGTTTGTACTTCTGTTCCTGCGAGTGCACCTGTGTAATGAAATCCGTGCCGGATGAGAGCTGGACTTCACTGCGCGAGCGGTTATCGACCGTAACGAGGAACTTGTTTTCATCATTCCGCCTCCTTACCATCCCGTAGGGCTTCTGATAGAGTGTTAGCTGAGAATACTCTGCCTGTGCAGGTTTTTCCTTCATTGGCGCTTCGAGAGCAGAGAGAACATCGAGAGATACCCGCATGAGGCTCTGGTTCTGCACAACCATTTCATTGAGTGTACGCAGGGGTTCGAGAAATTCCTTCCAGGAAAATTCAAGACCCCACACGTTCCGGGCATGGATACCTCCCTCCAGTGCAGACTCGAGCTCATCCAGCTCGAATTGATCACGGTGGTCTTTTAAGAGTATACGGATTTCCTCGTAGTTTTCCTCTTTCCCAAACCTTTTAATTAACGGAGGGGCGAGGAGCTCGATTATTTCATCATGGAATTTAAGATCCGGTGAAAGCCTGTTAAAAATTTCCGTGAAACTCACCAGTTCATAGAGAAGTGCCTGGATGTCAACTTCCGGCCCGAGTTTTTTTTCTATCGCTTCTCCTAAGCGTGAAACGATGGCATTGATTGCACCCGATGCAGACTCGTGAAGAGCTTCCAGCCGCATCTGGATTTCCTCCTCAAAAATCTTTGAAAATGCACCAATGATGAGGATATAATTTGCCTCCACATTTTTTTTTCGGAGGATGCGGTATATTTTTTCCATGTCTTCTAAAAAAGCAATAATGTCAGAACATATCCGAATCCGCATCAGCTCGTCCGCGTCACTGGCGGGGATTTTACATTCTGTCTCAAACTCCTGTTTCTTCTGATAAAAAAAAGTAAAAATATTGTCGAGGCTATGCTCCTGAATATCAATTACCTGGTGTTTATAGAGTTCAAGAAGAATTTTTATTGAATTTTTCCGGGTTTCATCATAGAGACGACAATAATTGGCACAGTAGTGACGGAAGAGCTGGTAGTCATCTTCACTGAAATGTAAGGTCACCCTTCCCATATGTTATAATCATAATCCCTATTATTTTATTTTACTCATTTGTTAATAGCGAAAATATAATCCTGCAACCACGACCAAATTGTTTTTCTAGTCCACTGACCCATGGTTTCTACTACAAGATCCCGGAGAGTAGTCTATCTATGGCAATGCGGCAATATGTTTTCCTGACGATCGTGCTTATTCTCCTTATCCTAACAGCCGGATGCACCGATACATCTACGGATGTGCCACCACTGCCGACCATGAGTACCCTGCCAGTCCCTGGCAACAACCCGCAAGAGATCCTCCAAAGCATAGGAGATGTGACCGGGCAGGGCATACCGGGTGGCACCATCGACACGATAACGTTCACGGTCGATCTTATCGACAGTCGCAAATCCGTGGATATGGAACAACTTGAGATCGTCTATGCTGATGCTATCCGGACAGAAACCCTCCTTCCGGTTGACGGCTACCATGGCGATCCCCCTAAGGGTTTCTGGAGCATCACCCGCGTGGAAAACGAGGTGGGAGATCCGAATAACCGGCTCGATAATGAAGAGCGGTTCGTCATCCGTATCAACCCAAAAGCGCCCCTCGTTCCCCGGCAGATAATCACTATCGAAATAAAACCCCCCAACGGTCATTCCCTCACCATCCGACGAGTTACCCCGCCAACCATTCTGGCAGACAACATTCTTTTACCCCCGTAATCCGCAATGGATGTTCCGGTCATTGGATGTACTCCACGATACACGGCTGTCACTGGTGTCGGGCACCCTTTGAAATGTGATCAGAATTTTTGATTTCCTATGAAAATGGACATGAACCTTCGGAACACACACAGGGAATGAAAATCTGTATAATTTGCCCCCACCACACATAATCCAGGGGAGATCTGGCTGAAGTGATTTTGGGATCTCGAACCCGTTATGAAAAGTAGCCTGAGTATTCACTGAAACATAGGTGCATTGCAGAATGCGGATGATAAAAAGTTCTCAAGATTTTCATGATAAATCGTAGTATTCAGCTATGACGCAGGGATTGTAACCACGTTATCCATCTGGTACGATGATTGCCGCAGCCCCCGACGGGTCGCCCCCGCGGCGGATCGGTGACTAAAAATTCAAAAAAAACTCTTTGCCCGCCGTGCCTAAAGAGAGGCCCTGAGGCGGAAGTCCTTCGTATAAAGTAAGATTTTTATGGTTCGGGTGTGAACCGAATCGATGCATGTCTGTTTCTGCTGCTGCTAAAAGTCCGGCCAGCACCCAGCGGTTGTTTACCAGAACTGCAGGAAAAATCACCATGCATGCAGGGTGCAATGAAAATACTCATATCCAATGAAGGGGTTCTCTTGTGTATGGATCTCTTCATTCTCCGACATGGAAAAGCAGAGAAGTCTTCTGATGGAACTGCTGATGCAGCACGGGCGCTCACCCGCGATGGAAAGGATGAGATAAAAAAAGTGGCACGGTTGATGAAAGTGAACAAATTCAGATTCGATGCTATTGCCACAAGCCCGTTAAAACGAGCTTATGGGACGGCAAAGATTATTGCCAAAATTCTTGACCAAAAGGACCGGCTCACCGTCTGGGATGAACTCGCACCCGGTGGCGATCTCGATACGGTATGCTACAATGCTTCAAACTATGGTAAAAATGCAACAGTTCTTATTGTCGGGCACGAACCCGCGTGTTCCCTGCTCATCAGTAAGATCACTGGAGGAGATGGTAACGGTTCTCTTTTCCTGGCAAAAGCGGGTCTGGCAAAAATCCAGAATTATTCATTTATAAAACGTCCATCCGGTGATCTTCAATGGATACTCCCCCCGAAGCACATGGCGGATATGCGGTAAATTCCCGAACATTGATAGTACGTCAGCATTCCGGGCATCACCAGCCAGCAGCTTATCATACTGTTGTGCTCCCACCGCATTTCATGTAATAATCAGGTTTTAGTGCGCATCAGGGTAGCCCGGGAGCAGCTGAAAACCGGTTCGAACCCTGAGTACCCCGGACACTTTCACGCTTCGCCCGGGACGCGTTCATATTCACGTGATTCCATGGGATCGGGCATGGAACTCTCAAGCTGCTTTGTGATCTGCCATCGCTGCAACCATGAATGGGTATACTTTGGTTCGCGGCTTGCCAGCCTGCAAAGGGCACGCAAACCGGTTACGGTTCAATGCCCGCGCTGTCATACCAGGGTGAAGATGGATGCAAGGAATGCGCTTTAAACAAAAGGTTAGAACACATTCCGGAGGGATATGTCACGAGGGGCAT
>Ga0315285_10003202_pt1 | contig 17136 bp, 9 predicted proteins | sample YL17G09_36_MG_FD_203698 | JGI IMG/M metagenome (GOLD analysis project Ga0315285, IMG submission 203698) | Sediment microbial communities from Yellowstone Lake, YNP, Wyoming, USA - YL17G09_36 | ecosystem: Environmental > Aquatic > Freshwater > Lake > Sediment | place: USA: Wyoming | collected... | reverse complement strand
AAGTGAAATGCTGAAGAACTACCCGGATAAATGGGTGGCTCTATCGGGCGACAGCAGTAAAGTGGTGGGTGTAGCGGATAAACCGGCTGACGCTCTTCAGCAGGCTCATGCTAAAAACGAACCTGACCCCATCTTGACCAGAGTCCCAAAGAATTATGGAACTTACATATTGTGAGCGTTTGTTTTAAACTCGCTTATAGAAAATTCCCCTGACCTTTCTAATATCAACGTCAGGCTAAAACACTCTTGAATGACAATGGGCAGCGGTCATCGCCCGTAGTCATTACCCCCCCCCGCCCTAACCACCCGGGACCCCAACGCCCCACCCTTGCCGCCGCCGCCACCCCCGCAGCCCACGCCATCATACCCCGCAACCGTCAAACAGCCAGAACAGCTAACCACCGCATGGGCGAGCCTCGAACCAACGCTGTAGATATTCTAGGTGCCTTTGCTTTCCGCTCCGCTTCATCATCACGCCGCCGGGTTAACCCCGCCCCCCGCCGGAGGACTTTTCGGGAAGAGTCAAAGCTGTTGGCGGCTTCATCTACCCCTTCCAGCCCGTCCCGCCGCCCGTCGCCCGTCTATTTGGCCTCTGCGCTTCGATCGCCCCTATTGTACCCATGCCAGCACACCAAGGAGCCTGGTATCAGTGCCATGCGCACATACCCAGGGTACGACCCAACCCCACTCCGCCGCCCCAGTCCCCCTTGCGTCCCACCTGCCCTGTATATTTATGCCCCCACTTCTATTGCCCGGGTGCGTTTAAGTCGTTCCACCATACAGGACCGGGCGTATTTTCCTTTTTAACGACGCCCCGGCATTATTACCATCATTCCCTTTGCTCAAGCTCCTCTGTCTTTTGTAAAACTACCTCACCGTCGTTGAAGCTGGTCGGCTAACGCATATCACGCCAGTTTTTAATCTAGCCTTTAATAATGTCATCAAAGTGCTGCAATATAATGCGAAACTCCCCAGGAGCGAAACATATGCAGGGGCAAGTGGGGGCACAACGGCAAGATCGAAGGCTGAAGCGCGGCACGGCACGGCGGCATATAGCGTGGACTGGACAGCCGACTCTGCATCGTTGTGGGTCGCGTCTGCCAGCCGCGCAATATGCGATATGCAGGTAATGGAGGAGCATTCACGCCGTGCAGATAAAGGGAGCGCGAATGGCTGCCCGCTGGTCGGGACGGCACAGGCGAAGACGCCAGCTACCGACCCGTCAGCGGCACACCACCGTGACTACACGCAGGTGTGGCCATTCGCGCAGGACACGGCCGCGCATCAGCATCGCCGTTGTGCCCCCACCAGGGTACGTGGGCAGCTTGGCCGCAAAGGGTAATGTAAGCTGGCAAGTCCCGCTCGGCATCTTCGTGGGTCGCGGGACTTGCCAGCCATGCCACGGCTGCGGCCAATGCTGATTGTAAATGATTCTTTTATTTGCCCCTCCCATCCTCCCCTTTTTCTTTACCCATTATTCAACTGCTTACACCATTTTCCGGCGCGGCTGGCTGGCTGCGAGGCGCTCCGCGCCGAAGCAACCCCCCCGGTAATAATGGCAACAGCACCCCTGCAGCCTGTCCCCACTGCGTCGTCGCCGCCGTCGTCGAGCTGGTTAAGTGGAACGATAGGAACACCGGCCAGCCAAGACAGGCCCCCAAGTGCCAGTCCTGCGGCAAGTGGCTCAGGTAGGCTGCCTACAGGTGTTTGTATCAACTAATAGTCAGGAGAATCAACGGGGTTAACGAACTAATTATAATTCGTCCATGGATAGTTGATCTGGCGCAGTAGTAGCGCCGCCCCCTGTAATCCTTGGTGCCTGTCTTTGTTCCTGAGTTGGACTCGGTAAATCAGCGGCCGTTAATAATTCGCCGTGAAGTACGGTTTCAAAAAATTCTATTAAATCTGATGACATATTCACGGTATGTTCGAGCACCCATAGCAATTCAAGCAATTCCTCCGTGAACTCCGCGGGCCACTCCCGGGGTCGAATCTCGTCCAGTGGTGATGACCTCCTGCCCGCTGGGTCCCGCATCCGGTATCCAAGCCAGGAGCGTATCGGGCGCAAGCCGGATACTTCAAACTCCCACACTGCTTTTGTTACTGGGGCAAAGGTGCCTTCTCCTACATACAGGGTTTCGGTAGCTTCATCCCAGCGGAAGTCATTTGGATAGCCCTCTACGGTACCGGGTACTTGGTGCATTGCACGTGTCCGTCCCCTGGGTATGACGCCGGGTTGCTGTCCTTCTGGTACAAATCGGGCTCCGTAAGTTTGTAGCCAGATCAGCCGTTTTCCCAACTCCACACCGCGACGGAATAAGATATTTTCAAAGGTTATAGGTACACGGGGTGAAGAGGTTGTTAAATCTTCGGCAAATCGGCGTGTATATTCTGGACAAGCAAGCATTGCATAACAATAAGACAAGAAATCCTCCGGCGTTACAGGCATCTCGTACTTTTGCGCAAGGTAAGTCAAAAGACCGGCGGTGATGTTTACCTCTGTTCCGGCCGCGTCGCGCCAGAGAGGTAGTATATCCTTTCCACCAAAAGAACCACGGAAGTGGTGTTTATCACATGGAAGAGTTGCTATTGTTGCTGCTGGTCCATATCCCAAGACATTAGTAAGAAAGCTCGTTAAAAATATCTGTCGATCAGATAGAGTTGCCCACATTGGAGGTCGTGGTAAATCCAACACACGTGGATCTGCGACAAGCCAATGGCGTTGGAACGAACGATACGCGTATCGAATAACTGGAGGACGTGGGCTCGATACCGTAATGTCAGCTATACGCGCCTGTGACGCGGCTGGTGGCATCGTGGCCGTGACTACTGTCGTTGTACTTCGACCATACCGCCGATCTGGAAACAGAGCTCGCCTCTCCATTGGAGAGCTGGAAGCCAGTGTATCCCATCTATTTATGGCAGACTCACGTGTGGTAGCAACTGGCCATGTTCGCCCAATCATCATTCCAGGCAGCTGCCATGGAAATAGGTCAATTAGCAATGGCCACGTGGAAAAGGCACCCTGTCCGGGTGGGATGAACGGAGCCGCCCATTCCCTGGGGCACTCCTTCCATTCAATGCCACTGAAACTCTCAACCGAATCAAGTTTAGCAAGCTTTTCCTCCCGGCTTCCAGTGATTTTCACGTACCGGACTTCAGTGGGAGTTTCTGGTTTTGATCTACCATAACGAGCCCCTATGGCGATGGCCACCGGAGTCTGGATAGCAAAGACGTTCTCTGTCCTCCGCGCTCCCGAGCTGCCACCCTCCAGGTCTATGATCCATAGGTCATCAAATACGCGCCGCATTACCTCGCGCATTCCTAAGAAGCCGGGACCGTTCAGGTAACTTGACGCGGTGATAAACGAAACGATGCCTGGGCCATCGGTGTTCTCAAATACCTTCCATAGTGCCCATCGCCAGAAGTAGACATATGTGTTATACAGGCTGGCGATATGACTAAACATGGTCCGTCCACGTGCAAAGCGGATGAAATCGCCCAAAAGACGGTCAAGTCTGGCATCTCGGTCATCCGTACCTTCGCTTGCATCGAAAGACTGCCGACTATAGGGTGGATTCCCCATACACACCAGTACGCGCGTCTCTCGCTTCACTTTTCTGGCTCGCCGATGTTCATCTACTAAAGGGCGAAGTGATAATGGAAGACGGCCAGGGGGCGCCACATCGGGAGATTCCAAAGTGTCTGTTAGGTAGACGTGAACACCGTCATCAGGTAGTATGGCCCCAGCTTCTTGCAGCTTCTGCGTTACGCGCATATGGGCAACAGCATATGGCCCCACAAGCAGCTCGAAGGCATGCACATTTCTCGCCAGCGTGGTGGCTCGCTGGGGCACCGCTCCCGCACCATATCGGTCGCGAACCCGGTCTACAGCTTCTGTGATCGCCGCCAAAGGGTACGTGCCCGTGCCTCCGGCGGGGTCAAGGAATACGACTTCATCATCAGCATAAATCATGGGTTTACTGAATTGCCGCTCAAGGAGTTCGGCAACTAGACGTATTTGGCAGCGAACCACTTGGACAGGTGTGTAGTATACGCCACGCTCCTCGCGCATTTTGGGGTCGTATGCTGCTAGAAAGTCTTCATAGAAATAGAGCCACGGATCCGGGTCGCGCTGTCTCAGCACTGCTGGATCCACGGCACCTATAACACGTCTCATTATATCCACGCCGGTCCCAATATCACGTTGCGTCTGTGGGTCGGTCAACAACATGAGGACGTGCCCAAGCAACTTATGTTTATGGCTCAGCGTTTCCGCAGCCCGATTCGGACGTAGATCGGTCGCACCATCGAATTGGGCAAGCAGCAGCGCATATGTAAGCGTCTGAGCATAGGCATCAGCAAACTCTTTGTCTGTGGCGTCAGGGAATAGTGTAGCTCGCCAGTCATGCGCGAGTTGGGCTAACGCAGAATCACTGTTACTTACAGCTTGGAGCACATCGTCGCGTAGAAAACGGCATAGCGGTGCCAGTAATTCAGCCAATGCCCGTGGTGAAGTTGGTGTAATAGGCTCCCAGCTTAAGAATTGGCGTATAAGAGGCAGCAATGCGCTAATTGTATTTGCCTCAAAGACGGAGGCCCCCCTTTGGTCTACTTCGCCGAGACAGACAAGATCTCCAACTCGCTGGCCACTTCGATAAAGTGACCACTCCCTGCTGTCTGTATAGATCAGGTTGGGCAGCTCCTTAAATTTATGCCACTGCTGGGCATTATGGCCCGTGAAACCTGACGGGTCGGCGCCTGTCCCCGGCTTCTTCAACTCTATGTGGCCTACAAGCGCACCATCCACACCCACCGCCATATCCGGTCGCCCGGTTTCCGCTACTATCGATTCCGTAGCTACTTGAACTTGGCGACCAAACTGCCTCCCAAGTCCGGTGAGAAGATTTTCTACAGGGCCTTTTAGCTGGTCCTCAGGCTGTCCGGCTAACGCGGAAGCGAATTTTTCTCTAACGAAATTAGCGAAGGTTCTTAAATGCTGATTTGCTTCATTGTCCATAGTCATAGCGCTTTACTTATAAGAGGTCTGTGACCGCTTCGACCATACCTAACTCTTTAGTATCCTTTCGCCGCATTATACTACAAGACTAGCATACACGAAATAGCTATTTAGATATGTATTAGCGGTTTGCTAGTTTTAAATTAAAACATCGATACTTGTGCGGATTTTGGTGGATAAAAAACGCCTATTATTATAAATGGATTTCGTGATCTGCCGTGGTGTTCCAAAGTAGTTCCAAGAAATAAGTGTAAGTCTTTCTTTTCTCTGAAGGTCGTAAAGTATTTATCCTGAACAAGGATGTTAGCCGCTTTCTCGTCCCCATTTGTTCTCTTGAGGCAATTCCAAAATAAAGCTCCTATTTCCCAATCTTCTATGCTGAGTTTTCGCGGTTTTGTATCCCCTTGACCAATAAACTTATATGAGTATTTATATGGCAACTTTTGGATCAAAGGACGCTCTTCCCCTGGGTTTTTAGGATTTGCTTCAAAGAAATTACCTTGTTTTGCTTGAGCAAGCCACTTACCTCTCCACTCTCGGTCATCCTCTTCAATTACAAAATCGATTATTTCCTCAGGCTGATAAACAGCCAAGGATTTATTTTGATGGCTTTTAGCTAATTTAATCAACTCTTTCATAGAAGTGAACACTTCTTTTAGGATATAGTCTTTTCGCGCTGCCCACTGGGCCTCCGTCCCTAACTTGCCAATTACCTTGATGTCTTCATCAATGCCATGTTCAGGTCGATAACTTTCAGGGCGAAAATCTTTAAGATTCCTCATTAAATCAAGTTCAATCCAGCTATATTTACCATACTTTCTATCATCACTCAGGAATTTGTAATTTACAGGATAAATACGGACCCATTTTTCTCCCTCTAATAATCCTGCAGTGCAAACGAGCTCTCCGTATTTTCCTGATGGTTTTGGGTATGTTTTGACCGTGATTAATATGCGTGCTTTGGGAATCGCTTGCGGAAGGTAAGTTAATGCCTTGTGTTTTTGATTCACAGGTGCTTGGTATCCACCGAAAATTCCGGATTTTTCGTAAGGTATTCAACAACTTTATGGCGATGGCACATGCGATGGTTGGCTTCAAGGCAGGTTAGTGCAACTCTTTTATGTTTTTCTATTTCAGTAATAATAATTTCAAGTGCGATTGTCTGTTTTGGCAATATTTCATTTTCATAATGGCGAAATAGTGCATCGTATGCATCTGCGCTATCTAAATTCTGTCGCATATTTGTAGGAATACCGAGTTCAGGTATATGTATGTAATCCATTCCAGCTTTGTTAACGTAACTTTGCAGCTTTGATTTTGAGAACCCATATTTCATTGAGTTTGGAATTCGACGAACATCGACCACTACTTTAATGTTGTTTACGATTAATTTGTTCAAATATGCGTCGATGGTCAATCCTTCATAACCGATCGTAAATAAGCATGGCGCTGTTTCCGTATTCCACGCCTGCCGTGTATTTTCTATCTCACTCGTGCTTAGTATCTGGGTTATTATCTCACTGTTGCATGTGTATTGAGGAAATTCTATATACGTCTGGCGGATTAAAGGGTTTCCTCGTAGGTTCCCATGTTCGGTGGCTAGAAGTCTCATTGCTAATTTGTCTTCTGGATTTATTTCATTAATAAACGACGAGCTGTCCTTAATGTGGAAATCCTCTCCACCGGTCAACAATCCCATTTGTTCAAGACGTTCTTTATCCCGATAAACTAAAAAACTAAAACCGCCATATTTATAGGGGAAAAAGTCGTAATGGTTCTGCCCTGTATGCTGGCAAAATAAGAGCAGCAGTTTCTGGCAGTCTGTGCGCTGCAGCTTGCCGCCGAACGTTTCGACCAGAGCTAGTAATATTTTTCTACGGTAATACATTGTTATGGCGATAATACTACTATTGTGTTTATTTTACTACTTGGACGTAATTTATTTAAGCTTGCGTCGTGCCACCATTTTCTACCGTGGTTTTATTGAGATTGATACAATCGGCACTCCTCTTCTACTATCCCACTAAAACACGTCAGAATTGTCAGAAACGTCAGCCGTAGTCTCAGCCCACGTTCGGACGCTTTGCTGCCGTTTTTCCGGGGTATATGGATAATTAGTGACCCAGCCCTGTATTTTTCGGGCTGTGTCTTTTATCCCTAATACGACTTGAAGCTATAAAACAGCTAACAAAATAGCTAACCGTTAGCTAACGCACCAAAAATAATGGAAAACTATCGGACATAATTTACGATCAGAGGAAACATTTCTAAAATAGAACAAACGTACTACCATGAACGTATAATAACTATTTCGTAGACGAATATACTGATTTCAAGACCGTCACCATCGTCCACTCGGTCACCCCTCCGAAGTCATAATAGTATATGTAATTGATTCTAGGGTAGCAAACTATAAAAGACGATCTGGCAGATACGAGGCTTAGTTGTATGAATCGAGCAGGCTCTCAATCGCACTGGATCCGCTGAAAGAGCCGTCCTTAAATTCCCTAATAATGCCCGTTGAATCTAGAAAGAAAGTTTTCGGTACTGACGAAACATTATATAACGAACCGACCTGACCCGTCGTATCCAGGGGAACGGTAAATGTGTAACCCTTTTCCTGAATGAAGCTTCCTATTACATTGTTATTTACCGGTCCCATTTGCGTTCCACAAATTACCAGTATTGGCAGGTTTGGACGACTTTCATGCACCTGTTGAATAAACGGCATTTCATCTTTGCAAAAGCCACAGTTATACGACCAGAAGTTTAAAATAACTTTGCCACCTCGCAAATTGCTTAAGGTAACAGTGCTTCCATCTGCACAGTTCAACGTAAAATCGGGAGCAGAATTGCCTTTTGCGGTACCCGCCGGCGGCGGTGTTACAAATGTGGCGTTTGGTGAAGAAGCTTCATTGCCAGCGATATCCCTGGATATAACCTTGTAATGGATGGTCGCCTGAGTTGGTAAACCATTGAGTATGACATCATGGACTATCGTAGGAGTAGTATCGGTTTGTGATGGCTGCAAACTGCCATACAGTGCTGACGTCCCGTAGCTGACCTGGCTGGTCGCCGGTTCGTCTGTTTTCCATGTTATCGTAGCGGATGATCCTGTAGTTGAGCTGACAATATTTACCACTTTCACCCCGGTAATTACGGGTGGCTTGGTATCGGGGATGCCGAGCAACCTGAGGACCTCATTATGCTCCTTGGTGGCGTCAGGTGAGTTTGGATCATCATCAAGCCTGGATGTGACCGTTATATGGTAGGCTTTCCCCGGATCGAGGCCTGTAAGTTTTACGTTGTGGTCAGTGACCATGTTGGTTAAGTCCTTGGCATAGTCGCACTGATTGCCGCCCTCAAGGCAGTAAGTGACAACGCTATTGGATCTTTTATCCGTTTTCCAGGTGACAACAGCGCTGTCCCTGGTGATGTTCTTGAACTGGATTTCTGATATAACTGGAGCCTTGGTTGTGCCAGTAACGGGGGGTGTTGTTGGAGGCAGCACCGGCGGCGGGGGCGTTTTGAGCTGGTCCATTATGAAAACGGCGGCCAGTACGATAACACCGGCGAAAGCAAGCAAGGCGAACAATAAGGGTAGCGGCGATTTCTTTTCCCTGTGTTTTTCTCCCCGCTCATCGGTTTCCCTGGGCTTTCTTTCCCTTCTCCATTTCTTGCCCTCGTACGGCTGTTCCATCGGTACCGGCGGCGCGGTATACATTGCTTCATAAGGCTGTGCAGCGGGCTGCCCGTAATATTGATCCGCAGGCGGTGGATTGTAAACCGGATAGGGTTCTGAAATGGCTACCCTCGATTTATAAAACTCCTCTGCCTTGCGTATGGGTCTTGCCTTTTCAGGCGGCAGCCGGTTCCAGCCACATGCAGGACATACTTTGCTGCGGCCGGGCACCTGCAAGCCGCAACTGGGGCAGATACGCGGTGGAGCCTCGATTTCCGCCTGGGGAAAAGTATCATGGACGGCCTGCTGTCCTGCCATTTGCGGATAAATTTCCTGTGGGGCAGTGTGACGCGGCTGTGACTTGATCTGCTCTGCTGCCGCACTGGCGGCTCTTTTTTCCATTACCTTACCCCAGATTTCACCCGTATGCCTTCCAGGCAGGAGAGGAGCACTCTCGCCTAAAATACCTGTCCCGCCATACTTACCATGTTTGGGACACTGGCTGGAACCGGGCGGGAATGGCATGCCGCACTTGGGGCATATACGCTGCAGCGAGGGACCCGGCCCGGGCTCGGCCGGCTCAGCCATCATCACACCGTGGCCCTGCTGGGGGGTTATGGTAAATCTCTGCCCGAGCTGCCCGCAGTAGGGGCACTTCTTTGTTCCCGGGTCTATCCTGTTGCCGCAGCTCTGGCAGATGGATTTAGTGGCGCTATAATCCGCCGGCGCCCCTGTCCCTGCGAAGCCACCTGCACCATGCTTGCCGGGCTTGAAGGAGAGGTCCTTCTTGCCGCAGTGAGGGCAGACGCTTGAATTGGGGGACTCTATAACCTGGTGGCAATTGGGGCAGAGCCGGACACCGCATCTCTGGCAGGAAGTCGCGCTGGGTTGATTACTCTCGTGGCATTTCCCGCAAACAACTACGCTGGGCATAAAAAGTATTCCATAAACATTATATTAAAGTTAAGACAAGATATACCATATGTCAAGTTTGGATGCTGCATGTTGTGTACGTGTGGTAAAAAGAATGCGTGTAATAAACCGGGTTAGAACGAATCAAGCATGAACTCGATTTCGCCGGGGCTGGTGAACATGCCCTGCTGTATCTTGCGTATGACTCCGCCCTTATCTATGAAATATGTTTTCGGTATGCTTACTATGCCGTACCTGTTGAATACGTCATCGCCGGGATCGAGGCATACAATGAAATCAATTTCTGATTCTGTTACGAATGACCTTATGATGGCCTCGTCTGACTCAGACCCGGCTACGGCAATAAGTATAATGTCATTACTGTTGCGGTACTTGTCCCATAAAGCTTTAAAATGCGGCATCTCGACCTTGCACGGTGTGCACCAGCTTGCCCAGAAGTTTAAAATAACCTTCTTGCCGCGGAACTGGCTGAGAGAGACATCCTCACCTTTGAGGTTTTTAAGCGTAAAATTGGGCGCCTTGCTGCCCATATAGGGTGCAGTATCCGTTATGGATTCCGTCTTGAACTGGAAGTCCTCCGACTTCATAACGTTCCCGGCGGTATCAGTTGAAATCAACTGGAAATGGTAAGTGGTGTCAGGCGGAAGCGCGCTGATGAAGATGCTGTGCTCAAGGTTTTGCCCGGCAGTCTCCGCCGAGGTGAACTCATAACCCGTGCCTAACCCGAACTTTACCTTCGATATGGCTTTCTCGCTGGTCTTCCATGCTATGGTAGCCGTTGAATCGCTAACCGTGACCGAGGGTTCACCCACGAGCTGCGGTGGCGTCGTATCTACAGTGGGCAAGGTCTGGAACTCCGTATCGAATGGCTTGCTCTCTATACCAGCTTCGTTAAAGCATAATATTTTCACAGAATATTTTTTACCACTTTCCAGGTTCGGTATAAATTCCTGATGGTCTCTGACATATTTCTCGGCAATATTGTGGTTAATATTTTCTCCACCTTCTGGTTTCAAGATTAATGTGCTCGTGCATGGTTGGCTGGTTCTCCATACAATGGTTGCACCATATTCTCCGGGTTTTATAACGACATCTGAAATGGCGGGTAGGATTTTATCGGCCTGCTGAGACGAATAGGCGGGTGGCGGAATCGATGGGCTTTGCTGTTGATTATTGCCGGAAGATGGCGTCTCAGATGGTTTAAAGAATTCAGGGATGGTTGGTTTGGCCAGCCATTTGGTAACAGTGTCGAAATTGTTGATCACATAGATTGTGCCTATGATAAAGGCTATTATCAGGATGGCGCTTAATACGGTTGTTACAATTTTACCGGTTCCACCCTTTTTCGGCTTCTCCTCTTCATCTTCCGAGTATTCATATTCATGCTTATCTTCGGATTTGTCCCCGTAATCCCGGTCTTTTTCTTTAGCATATTGTTTCCTGGTAGTTTTTCTCTCCGCCTTATTCAGGTTATCGATTTCGTCGAGGATCGGGCTTCTCGGTTGGTTACTGACCGGAAATTCCAGTTCCTCCTTTCTGCTTCGGGGCATATGAGACGATTCAACAGGCGCCGCAGGCTCAGACTCTACGAATCTCTCTGCCCTCGGAGCAGGAGGCTGCCTTCCTTCCAATCTGTCCGATGAGGGAGTCTCTATTTGCCTTGGCCCCGGCTTTTTCGATGCCGCAGACTGGCCACCTGGCCCATTCCCGCCCCCCGGTTTTCCCACAAACTGGTGGGGTCCCAGGCTGCCACAGTCTTTGCAGGGCTCATGCCCATACGCCATAGGCTTGCCGCACTGGCATCTAAACTGGCTATCCAACTGATGCACTCCTTGAATTGTTAAATAGGAGGTACTTACCTGCAGCGGCGGACTTAACCTGAGCGTGGTTTACATTGATATCGGTATATGTCATTCAATAATTACACTACAACGTGGCGGAGCTACTGTCAAGGATTTTGCGGACAGTTCAATCTAAAGGTTATCGAGGGTCTGCTCGACCTGGTCAATATTGAAGCTACCGTATTCTATTTCACGGATGATCCCGTCTCCATCTATAAAGATGGTACAGGGAACCCTGTCTACGTTGTACATGTGTGCCGTGGTCCTATACATGTCGACAAGCACAGGCACGCTGAGGTCGCCCCGGTCTGCCTTATACTTGGCGATGGTTTTGTCGATGTCGTCCAGCCTGCTTTCCAGGAAGACAGCCAGTATGGTTACACCGGGCAGGTTCCTGTTCTTCAAGGATTGCAGCAGCGCAAGCTCCCGGTCGCACTCCGGGCAGTAGACAGCCCAGAAAGTGAGCAATACCTTTTGCCCCTTGAAGCTTCTTAGTGAAACATTGTCCTGTGATTTGAATACAGGCAACGTGAAATCAGGGGCCCTATCGCCTATCCGCGACCCTGTGGGAACTGAAACAAGCGTTGTAAACACGTTCGGCGGGTCCATCACCGCTTCGTTGCCGTCGATGTCCGCTGATTTTACCCGGTAGTAATACTTCGTATTCGCTTCCAGGCCGTTTAACTTCACAGTATGCCTGGTGACAAACCTGGGGTCGATAGAAGTAAAGCTATTACACGATTCTGTAGTACCGTACAGGACATGGCTGGTCGAAGGTTTATCGGTATCCCACTGGATTATGGCTCCTATATCCGAGGGAGTCACCTTGAGCTGCGAAACCACAGGCAGCCGTGTATCACGCTCGGTCGCAGTCGTAAAAATATTATCCTGTCCCCGTGCGAGCTCTTTGCCATCAATATCGGTTGCCAGTACAAGGAAATGGTAAGTGGTCCCTGGTTCGAGGTCCGCTAAAGAAACCTGATGTGCGGTCGTCTCATTATCGGTCTGTACGGACATGCCGTAAGATTCACTTTTCCCATATAACACCTTGGCATAAGATGGCGGGCTTGTTGACCAGTTTATGGTTGCCCCTTTCGTGTCCACTGAAGATACGGCAGTGTTAGATACAACCGGGCTGGCAGGCGCCTGTTTCGGTGGCTCGGCAGCCTTGAAGGGATTTAACTGTGAAGGTAAGATGCCCGTCTGCAGGGCAACGGCAAAACCGATGCCTGTAAGTATGATTACGATGGCTACTATGATGGTTATGTCGAGCGCCTTAAGGCGCCTCCTGCCGCGGATTTCCCTGGCGCGTTGGGTTGCCCCCTTGATTTTAGCCAGGCCCCTGGCAGCTTCGGGTAAATCGAGTTCCTTTGCTGTTTCAGCCTCTGCAATCGCGGCTTCCTGTTCGAGTGGGATGATCTTCGCCTTTGAAGTGTTCTTGCCGCAATGTGGACAGACATTAACTGGCGATTTTAATACCGCCATGCAGTTGGGACAGCGATATTGTTTTTGCGGCTCCTGTGTCTTGGATGCCTCACCCAGCCCGGCAGCCGCCCTCTTCTCGATGATCTTCTGCCACAGGTTCACACCCTGCTCCTCGATGGGTCCCATGTACCACCTTTTACCGCAGCGGGGACAGACGGCTGTATTTTCTGGGACGGGCGAACCGCACTGGCGGCACAGCCTGGGGGATGATGAAGGCTGACTTTCTGCCATTACGCTAAAGCATATACCCCGGAATTTTATTCCATTATACCTATACTATCATTAAATATAAATGTCAAGATATCAGGACATGGCGAATATAGAGGCGGATCGTCAGCGCTTCTAAAATCGATTTGAGGGTAGATCTCCATCAGGAAAGGATGATTTCGGGGCGGGAAGCGTTTTACTACCTGATCACCTCGACATTCATGTAGGGTCTCAGCACGTGGGGTACCAGTATGCTGCCGTCGGCCTGCTGATAATTCTCAATGATTGCTATCATGACGCGCGGCAGGGCGAGGCCTGAACCGTTAAGCGTATGGACGAAGCGCGGCTTCGCCTCGGAGTCAGGTCTATAACGTATATTAGCCCGCCTCGCCTGAAAATCGCCGCAATTGCTGCATGAGCTGACCTCGAGCCACTCCTTGCAGCCCGGCGCCCACATCTCGATATCGAACGACTTGACAGCGGCGAAGCCCATGTCGCCCGTACATAGCTGTACAACGCGGTACGGTATTTCGAGTTTGCGGCAGACGTCTTCCGCGTCCTTCACCAGCTTGTGCAGTTCATTATCAGAGGTTTCCGGTTCCACGAATTTGTAAAGCTCGACCTTATCGAACTGGTGACCCCGCTTTATGCCGCGTGTGTCCTTGCCCGCTGCCATTTTTTCGCGGCGGAAGCAGGCAGTGTGTGAGACGTAATACAGAGGCAGTGTAACAGGTGTTATTATCTCGTCGCGGTGCAGGTTGGTCAACGGTACCTCGGCAGTGGGGATGAACCAGTAATCTTCCTCTGCATCGTGGTAAAGGTTGTCTGCAAACTTGGGAAGATTGCTGGATCCCACCATGCATTCCCGCTTGACCATGAATGGAGGGCATATCTCCGTATAATTATGCTCCTTAATATGCAAGTCCAGCATAAAATTTATGAGCGCGCGTTGCAGCAACGAACCCAGTCCACGCAGTACATAAAATCTCGTTCCGGAGAGCTTGACGCCGCGCTGAAAATCTATAATACCCAGCTTTTCCCCTAGATCCCAGTGAGGCAGCGGGGTGAATGATAACTCCTCGGGCTTGCCCCAGGAGCGCACCTCGATATTGTCGGACGAATCTTTCCCATCCGGAACGTCCGATGCCGGCAGGTTGGGCAAACGCAGCAGCTTGTCCTCCAGTTTTACAGCAAGCTGGTCTACCTCGGACTCGATCTGGCTTATGCGGTCGCCCACCTGGCGCATTTCCGTTATCAGGTCGGCGGGCTTCTCCTTCATCTTGCTGATCTGCTTGCTCACATCATTGCGCCTGGCGCGAAGCGCTTCGGCTTCGCGCAGGAGCAGCCTGTGCATATTGTCCAGCTCGATCACCTCGTCAATCGAGGATGGGCTTTCGCCGCGCTTTTCCATAGCCAGGAATATCATTTCCGGGTTTTCACGAATAAGCTTTATGTCTATCATGTGTCACCTCTCCCCTCTTTAGATTTAAGCTGCGGGAAGAGAATAACCTCTCTTATCGATTGTTTGTCGGTAAGCAGCATCACGAGTCGGTCGATGCCGATACCCAGCCCCCCGGTGGGCGGCATGCCGTATTCCAATGCCAACAGGAAGTCGTCGTCTATCATTTCGGTTTCCGGCATCTCACCGGCTGCCTTCGCCCTCTCCACCTCGGCGGCATGCATCTCGCGCTGCTGGCTGAACCTCTCGCGCTGCTCCCTCGGGTCGTTGAGCTCGGAGAAAGAGTTAGCGACCTCCATGGCGCCTATATAAGCTTCGAAACGCTCCACGAACCGCGAGTCGCTGCGGTGCCTCTTGGCAAGCGGAGACATCTCGATCGGGTAGTCCGTGAGGAAAGTTGGTTGCCTGGTATCGGGCTCAACGCAGGTAGAAAGTAATTCGTCTATGAGCCTGCCCCGGTCCTTTAATGGATCCACCTGCATACCGATCTTTTGCATGGCGGCCCGCAGGCTTTCCGCATCCGGGTAGTCCACGAAATCGATACCGCACTTATGCATAATAGCATCCCTCAGCGGCAGCCGCTTCCACGGAGGATCGAGCTTGATGGGCTCACCCGCAAAGCTTATCTCAGTGCGACCCAGCACTTCCCTTGCCACGTGGCTGATTAGATTCTCAGTCATCTCCATCGTGTCATTGTAATCGGCATAGGCCTCGTAGCTCTCCAGCATGGTGAACTCGGGATTATGCCTGGTGGAGATTCCCTCGTTACGGAAGACGCGGCCGATCTCGTAAACCTTATCGAATCCACCTATAATCAATCTTTTCAGATAGAGTTCGAGGGCTATACGCGGATAAAGGTCCTGGTCAAGCGCATGGTGGTGCGTTATGAAGGGCCTTGCCAGCGCGCCGCCGTACATGGGTTGAAGCACCGGTGTTTCGACCTCGATAAAACCCCTTGCATCAAGGAAACCGCGTATCGCATTGATAATCCTGCTACGCATGATGAAAAGGTCTTTTACTTCTTCGTTGGCTATGAGATCGAGATACCTCTGGCGGTATCTTTTCTCGATATCGACGAGGCCATGCCACTTCTCGGGCAGTGGCAGCAGTGACTTGGAGAGCATGGTGAATTCCGCTGCTTCGAGTGTGATCTCTCCGCTGCGGGTCTTGAAAAGCTTGCCGCTGACGCCTACAAAATCGCCGATGTCATAATCATGCAATAGCTCGTATTTTTCTTCTCCCAGCAGGTCCCGCCTGAAAAAGACCTGTATCTTGCCGGTGACGTCCCTGATATCGAAAAATGTTGCTTTGCCCATGAACCGCGCGGCATTAATCCTGCCTGCCAGGCTGATATGCTCCAGCACTGATGGGTCAGCTCCAGCGGCAGCCCGTTTAAAAAGCTCTATAGCCTCTTGACAGGTGTGTGTGCGGCGGTAGGTATGCGGATACGGATCTATGCCGCGGTTGCGGATCCTGGAAAGCTTTTCCAGGCGCGGCTGTTCTACACGTTCTTGCCCGGCCATGTTGCTCAGCTTACTTCGATGATATGAAGTTTGATCAGACCTGCCGGTGTGCACACCTCGACTTTGGCACCCTTCTTCCTGCCCAGTAACGCTTTGCCCACCGGGGACTCACTGGAAATCTTGCCGTCTACGGGGCTGGCTTCCGGGGTGCCGACGATAGTGTATATATCGATCTTGCCGTCCTGATTCTGAACTTTCACAACATCACCCAGTTCCACCACCCCTGGATGGTGCGGCGCCTCGATCATACGCGCGTTAAGGATAATGTTTTCGAGTGATCCTATCCTGCCTTCGATGAACGCCTGCTCGTTTTTGGCATCTTCGTATTCAGCATTGTTTTCCGTGCCGCCCATCTCACGTGCCCTCTTGATTTTATCCGCGATCTCTTTACGGCGTACCGAGACGAGCTCCTCATATTCAGCCTTGAGTTTTTCCAGTCCTTCCTGTGTAATGTCAAACTTTTTTTGTGTCATGGGCGGTACCTCCACGGCTGGCCAGATATTAAAAAACTGAGAGCCGTTACAACTCTCAGCTTTTCAGTGACTTTCACAATATTATATTCCGATACAATCGGATTGTAAAGAATGAGTCTCTTCCAATACAAGATGAGCCTGGAGGAGGTAACGATTTCTAACACAGGATGAGCCTGAATGGGCGGGCGTCTCGTTTATGATTGGGACATGCAACTGATCATGAACGACGAAAGGCTTCAAACAATAGAAAAGGTCAAACAGTTTTTAGAAGGGAGCGAGGCACTTGAGTTCGGAGGGATATCCGTTGAGGAACGATACCGGTGGATAGAGACGGTGCTGGTGAGATTTAAGTATTTGCAGCTCCGTCGAGCCGACAAAGGAGTGATCCGGCGGTACGTGGAGAAAGTGAGCGGATATTCCCGGGCACAGGTATCCCGACTGATAAGGTACTACAATCAGTCGGGACGCTTGAGGAAGGCAGACTATGATAGGCACCGGTTTCCCAGGAGGTAT
>Ga0315285_10003201_pt1 | contig 17137 bp, 8 predicted proteins | sample YL17G09_36_MG_FD_203698 | JGI IMG/M metagenome (GOLD analysis project Ga0315285, IMG submission 203698) | Sediment microbial communities from Yellowstone Lake, YNP, Wyoming, USA - YL17G09_36 | ecosystem: Environmental > Aquatic > Freshwater > Lake > Sediment | place: USA: Wyoming | collected... | reverse complement strand
TAGTCCTCCAGTGTGTTGAAGAACTATATACATTATTTCATTCCCCGACGCCAGTACTTTTTTAACTTTTTCTCAATTATTTTTTCAAAGAGCTAAAGTATTACGTTTCATTTATCTTTCGAAGCCACTCATTCTTTGTTGTCCCTCGCTTTAAAGTTGAGGCTGCACCATCGCTGTATTAAAATGTGTGCAGACGCTGCTGCTAATTTCTGTAAAATATTTGTTCATCGCTCTATGGTAGAGCGAGGTGATCTTCTCATCTTGTGTAGATGAGAAGTGGCTTCGATTTTCTGGTGTATGGTGTTGCATAGATAGATATTCCTTGTGTGGAGGGTTAGAGTGTGATGCTTAATCCTCTTTTGCCCGTTCAGGTTGCTGCGGTTGAGCAGAGACCCCTGCCAGAATTATATTCGCCAAGGGTCACTCATGAGAGGTTTGACACTACCGAGCTACGGCGAATTTCTGATGAGCAGGGAACCAATGAACTTCAGCCCGATCTGTTTTCTTCCAGATCTCAGGAGAGACAATGGCAAAGGGCTGCGTATTTCAATGATTATTCCTTTATGTTTGATTACCGTTGGCGAGAAACTGCACAGGGACCCTCATCGATAAAGAGCAACCTTAAATTGAGTGGCACCTATGATGTGGATGGAGAGGTTGCTATGCGTACTGAGGGGAAAGGCATATACATTGATTTCTTCTCATAATAATCTTTCAGTCTAACTTCATTGGCTATTACCTTCCTCTGTAACTATTTTACTACCTGCTCACCTTCAGCACACCAGTAGTCATAGGCATTCCCAAGGCAATCAAGCCATTACTAAAACTCTTGGTGTCTTACGCCCCAGACCTTCTCACCTTCAATCCTTGCAATCTCTACTTCTAATTCCTGATTTTTTAAGGATTCGGGGCCATCTAAGAGCACAGGAATATAGTTGCGTGAGCGGCCTTTTAAACAACTTGAGTGGCGGTCTCGTTGTTCCTCAATCAGCACCATGAGCTTTTTCCCCAGATACGTGGAGTAGAAACAGTGTCTTTTTTTTCTCCCCAGTGTTCGCAGTGTTTCACCTCTGATGCTCATGAGCGTATGGGGAACCTGATCGGGAAAGCGTGTGGCAGGTGTTTTCTCTCTCTTGGAGTAGGGGAAGACGTGAAAGTAGCTAATGGGTAACTCCTCAAGCAATTGGTAGGTTGAGAGAAAGTGATGGTCACCTTCTCCAGGAAATCCCACGATCACATCCACCCCCAGACAGAGCTGAGGGATAGCACGAGAGAGGGTTGCAACCAGTTTTTTAAAATCATCTGAATTGTAAGGCCTGTTCATCCGCTTAAGAATTTCATTATTGCCACTCTGCAGGGGAAGGTGAAGGTGGGGGCAGATGGTGGTGGAAGCTGAAAGGAACTCTATGAGCGTCCTATCAATGTCCATAGGTTCAAGAGAACTGAGCCGTATGCGGAGTAATGGCTTTTCTTTTTCAATTGCTTTCAGCAACGCTAAAAGAGTACGGGGAGGGGTGAGGTCAACCCCATACGCACCCAGGTGAATACCAGTGAGCACCACCTCTTTAAATCCAGCGTTACCAAGCAAGACAAGGCGTTTCAACACTTCTTCAAGAGCAAGGCTGCGGGGCTTTCCACGGGCATAGGGTACGATGCAATAGGCACAGAAGGATTCACACCCGTCCTGAATTTTTAAAAAGGCTCTGGTGTGGTGGGGGAAAGAGTGAAGTGGTGGGTCTTCAAAGCAGTGTTCCTGAGTAATGTCGGATACGATGAGGGAAGGTAATGTTTTTCCTCCAGGGGAGGTAATGAATTCTGCTATCTTCAGTTTTTCTGCATTTCCCAGGATGAGAGAAACACCCGGGAGGTGAGCTAGTGCCTGAGGTGCTACCTGGGCATAGCATCCGGTGACGATAATCTTAGCCTGAGGGTTTTCCTTGTGAGCTCTCCTGATTAACTGGCGAGACTGGTAATCAGTTTTCTGGGTAACAGTGCAGGTGTTGATAATGTAGATATCTGCAGGAGAGTGAAAGTCCACAATCTGGTAGCCTTTCTCCCTCAGCGCTTCTTCCATGAATGCGGAATCATACTGATTCACCTTGCAGCCGAGAGTAGAGATAGCAATCTTTTTTGTTGCCATAGACGATGCGATGCTCCTCCCACGTCAGAACGATTGTAAGGCTTACTCATCAGTAAAATCAAGGATAAAAGTGAGAGAAATAAATGGTGAATGGTGGATAGTAAATGGGGAATAGCTATTTACGATTCACAGATTACGATTTACGAAATTAAAAATCTTGATTGCACTACGGTAGTGTGATAGTAGCTAGAGCACTTATAGGCTTACATCAATGAGGGAAAGGTACTGCTATGGCCATTGTTGTTCCATTCAGGGGAATACTCTACAGTCGAGAGAAAGTGAGAGATTTTAGCAAGGTCACTGCCCCCCCCTATGATGTGATCTCTCCTGAGCAACAGGAGAGGTACTATCACCACAGCCCCTACAACATCATACGCTTAATTCTGGGTAAACAATTTCCTGATGATTCCAGTTCAGATAACAGGTATACCCGTGCTGCCAGTTTCTTCCATAAGTGGCAGGATGAATCCATTGTGGAGAGGGATGAGACACCTTCACTCTATTTTTACCATCAGGAGTTCTCTGGGTCAGGGGGGCGAAGGGTAGCCAGGAATGGTTTCGTAGGACTTGTCAAATTAGAGGAGAAGGGGAGCGGGATGATCATCCCCCATGAAAAAACCCTCGATAAACCAAAAGAGGACCGTTTGGAGTTGATAAAGGCCTGCTCGGCACATTTCTGCAGTATCTTTTCACTCTACTCTGATCCTGAAGATACCATCAATTGTCTTCTGAGAAGAGCGATGAGTGGTGCGCCCCTGATAGAGATTACGGATGAGGACACCACCCTTCATCAGCTGTGGAGAATTGCTCAGCCAGAGGTGATCAGGCAGATATACCACAGGCTAAAAGATACCCCTCTCTTTATTGCTGATGGACACCATCGCTATGAGACTGCACTTAACTATCGTAACCTTCAACGAAAGCACTATCCTCACCCGACCGGGAAGGAACCATTTAACTATGTGATGATGTACCTCGCCTCCATGGACGGAAGGGGACTGGTTATTTTACCTTACCATCGAGTGATTCACAGTCTTCAAGGATTTGATTTTGCTTCTTTTGAGAAGAGGCTAGAAGACTACTTTGAAATTAAGTCATTTCACTTCACCCGGGAGAATGAAGTTCAGGTGTGGGAGGAGTTTAACGGACAGCTTCAGAGTAATGCGTGGGGAAGACCACTTTTTGGCATGTATGGTGCAGGGCAACGGTGTTACCAGCTGCTCGTGTTAAAGGAGGCATTATTTTCATCACTATCAGATGATCACGAAGGCTCGGCATCTCTTAAGCGGTTGGGTGTTAATAGTATTGAATCATTCATTTTTAGGAAGGTATTGGGTATTACTAGTGCATCGCTCCAGCATCAGCAGAACATAACCTATGTCCATGAGAGCTCGGAAGGACTTGAACTCGTTCGCGGCAAAGGGTATCAGTTAGCATTTTTTCTCAGTTCTACCACCCCTGCGGAGATAGGAGATATTGCCAGCCGAGGTGAAACCATGCCTCAAAAATCAACCTATTTCTATCCTAAACTGCTTAGTGGATTGGTAATGAATAGCATCATACCTGAAGAGTCAATTGAGTTTCCATGAGCGGAGAGATTCCCATCAGGGAAGATGAAGGTTTAGATGAGCTCTTTGATGGTCGTATAAGGATCATTCAGAAAAAAGAGGGCTATCGGTTCTCGATTGACGCAATCCTTCTTGCCCATGTTTCCTCTCAGTTTCCCGCAGATTCTGTCATTGACCTTGGCACCGGCAGCGGAGTTATCCCACTCATCTTAGCCCGAAAAACGTATGCTCCTCGCATTGTGGGGGTAGAAGTTCAAAAGGAGATGGCTGATATGGCAGGACGTACCATTGAGCTCAATGGTTTTGCTGAGAGAGTTTCCATTCTTCATGAAGACCTGCGAAATCTGAATAAATGTTTTGCGGCCTCTTCCTTTGATCTGGTGGTGAGTAATCCCCCCTACTATCCTCTAGGAGAGGGGAGAATCAATCCCGATGAACCGAAAGCCATCGCTCGTCATGAACTTATGGTTAAGGTTGCTGATATAGGAGAGGTCTCACACTATCTGGTGAAACCTTCAGGGAAAGTAATAATAATTTTTCCTGCACGGAGATTACGAGAGCTATTCTCTGTGCTGCAGAAGTGTAATCTTACGCCTGAACTTCTTCAGGTTTTTTATAGTCACCCTCATGAGGAGGCGAGACTGGTGCTGGTTGAGAGCCGCAAGGGGGGGAATCCTGAACTGGAAATTAAAGAGCCGTTTTTTATGTATACCACAGAGGGATCTTACTCTGAGGAGATGCAAAAGATATATAATGAACTTTAGCATGAGTAGCAAGATGTGGGATATGAAATTGAGGAATTGAGGGATTGAGGAATTTAGGAATTGAGGGGTTTGGGAATTGCTTATTAGTTAGACTGTTGGCCGGTTAGCCTGTTAGCTGGCGAGCTGACTAGCTTGCAGATCGGTAAGCGTGCGAGCTTTGTTGATGATTATCTCCGGGAGTCTGCTTTTTTATTGGCTTCACCATTGGTGGGTGATATCTCACCAATGCGAAAGCGAAGGTCGTTTATTACCTTCTCCCCAATGCGCTCATTGAGCCGTTCAATGATTAGATGCTTCATGAATTCCAGTTCCTGCATCCAGGTTGAACTCGATACGTTAACCCAAAGAATCATGTTTCTGATCTTATGGGGTTGGGCCTGGAGGGCTATGTGGGGGCCAACCACGCTGTCCCAGACATCCCAGATCTGATACTGTTTCATCTTGACACCGAGCTTGAGCCTGGTGAACAGCCTTTCTAGGATGGTACCAACTTCTTCGGGAGTAGTTTTTTTCTTCTCCTGAGGCATGTGTGATGCTCCTCTCACCCACTACTACCTACCGAACGTTTTGTCTGCTCGATGTTCTTTTTCAGTATAGGGCTTACGACTACTGCATGCAGCTCTTCACTTACTATCTCTCTCAGCGGTAATCTCATCGGTGAGCAACTCCTCATCGATGCCAAGGATAGTAGGGAAACAGTGCCATTGAGGGTACAAGTGCGTTATAGGAGTTACGTAACCTGGGTACTACTTACAATCTCCAATACGGTTTCCACTGAGGTGGCTTGTCATTTCCATCTTTGCGTGACTCATGGTCATGGTGAGGGTGCCTTCAAAACTATTTCCACTGTAGGTTATGGTACCTTTCCCTCTCATTTCCTCACCTTGGCTTTTACACTGAACGGTCCAGGTCATGGTATTACCAACTATGGTAGTCTCACTGATTTTACACTCCTGCCCTGGTTGAGTATTCTGCGGGACAAAGTCCTTTTTAGTGAGGCACTGAATATGTTTTTGCGGTGGTATGTTCATCCGCATTCCGGGCATTTCTACTTTTGTGGTAATTTCCCATTTGCCCTCCTGCAGATTCAATGCTGCATTGGCAAAGGCAACTGAAATGGAAGTTACCGGAATTAGTAAGGCAAGTACTAGTTGTTTTACCATTGCTCTTCCTCCTTTCTCCAGATAACAGTTTTCAATTGATCACCACGCGCGTGTCGGTGAAAAAAGTATAAGAGAAGGTTGTATGGAAGTCAACTGAAACATTGGTCAGAGGTGTTGAGGGGTTACGAGGGTGTGGAGGTAATGTGTTGTGTGACATCCAGATCATACATTTCAAAACCTTACGTTTCCTCTCTGTTGACTTACCTCTATCCTTATTTTATAATGTAAAAAATTTAGACTTGTGTTTATAGAGCATTGCGAAGATAATCACGGTTCCCTGAAAAGAAATAGTGCAATGAGGAAATACTGTACTTATGCTCAATGAAAAACAGCAAGTAGCGTTCACCTCAGTTCTGGCAGCTTTGTTTCTGGTTGCTATTAAAATTGTTGTGGGAGTTGCTACGGGAAGCCTTGGTGTCCTCTCAGAAGCCGCTCACTCCGCCCTTGATTTGTGTGCCGCGATTGTGACGCTGTTCGCAGTGCACATCTCAGATAAACCGGCCGATACAGAGCATACCTATGGTCACGGAAAGATAGAGAGCTTTTCTGCCCTCATTGAGACTGCCCTGCTCCTGGTCACCTGTGGCTGGATTATTTATGAAGCCATGGAGAGATTGTTTTTTAGCAAGTCAATTGAGATTAGCGGAACATCCTGGGGCATAGGGGTGATGCTCCTCACCATTGCAATCAATATTTCCCGGGCTCACGCCTTAAAAAGGGCAGCATTGAAATACAAAAGTCAGGCCCTTGAAGCTGACGCACTCCATTTTACTACTGATGTATGGAGCTCACTGGTAGTGGTGGGAGGGCTGGTGTGTGTTGCCATAGGTAACTCCTATCATATGTCCGTGCTCAATTATGGAGACCCCATTGCGGCCCTTGGTGTTTCAATTCTGGTTATTATCGTGAGTATTGACCTTGGTAAGCGTACTGTAGATGTGTTGCTTGATACCGCACCAAAGGGAGTGATTGCCGATATCGTCCATGAGGTAAGGAAGATTCCTGGGGTGCTGGATATTGCAACCATTCGGGTGCGGCCATCCGGCCCCCTCTACTTTATTGATCTCAACGTGGGTATCAGCAAGCTGGAAAGTCATCAGGTGGTGCACTCTATTGTCCATAACATCAGAGGTGCCCTCCAGCAGAAATTTCCGCAGAGTGATATTGTGATAAGTACTTTTCCCATTGAGGTCACCGGCACTCAGGATCCAGAAGTATATCTCACCGTAAAAAAAATCGTTGATACCTTCCCCCTCTGTACTAATATCCACAATATTTACGTATATGAAGTTTCGGGAGGTAAGCACATTGCGGTGCATATCGAAGTAAAGGAAAACCTGACCCTGGAAACGTCGCACGAACTTGCCCATAACATCAGCTCGATGATTCAGCATGAGCTACCTGAGGTAGGGGAGGTAAGCGTTAACTTTGAATACATGAAACAGAAACATATTGTGGCCAGAGATGTAACCGAACAAAGCAGAGAGCTTATTGGTAAAATAGATACCCTCATCAATAAAGTACCTCATAAGCTCAATTGCCACGATGTAAAGATTTACCGCCAGGGCGATAAGCTTACCGTTTTTTTTCATTGTGGATTGAGGGGAAATTTTGCAACAGAGAACATAGAGAAAGTTTCTCGGAACATCACAAAGCGGATAAGAAAAACTTTCAGTAATATAGAGAGCATTCATATCCACGTTGAGCCCATTGATTCTAAGAATTGAGGTGATCTCTTTTCTCTCACGCCTCCACTATTTGAATGAAGCAAGCCCATCTTTTTTCCAGGTTCCTTCACCTAATCTCTCTTTCCGTAATGCTATAGGTTATATTTCCACTGTGGGTAGTGCAAGATAACCCATTACTCCTGTGCCTTCCCAAAGTATTGATCCACCGCATCCTTCTAGAGTATAGACGTGCTCGGTGAGAATATCACATGAAATACATACCTCTCTGGAATAATGAAGATGGTAATCTCATCACACGAGAGGTTGGGGTTGAGGTGAGCTATTTTTTATTTATGAATTTTTTCATACCTACCGATTTATTAATAGCTGCTACTTGCCGATGTATAGCTTGTTTTTTAGGTTTACCAGGTGAATTCTATCCTTGGTAATTATTCTTCTTGTAAAAAATTGTTAATAGTTTAAAATCAGCAAATTTAAAATATTAGTTTTACAATAAGTTAGCATACCTTCGGAGATCATTCAAACACCCCGGTACTCACGTTAAGATGACCAGAGGGAAAGGTGAATTGCAACAATAGTACCGTCAACCATAAAGTTCAATTGACTTTAGTGATACCCTTCGTGGTCGGGATCTGTGTTATTGCTGCTACCGGCATTGCTGCCCATAGGGAAGGGACAATAGAAAGCGCTTTAGTAGCTGGCCTATTGGCGGTGACTGCGGTTGAAATTCTTAAATACGGATTCACCCGTTGCCATCTCAGCCTTCGGGAATTTTTTCAGGATGCACTTGTCGTAGGGATATTAGCGGCCTCGGCAGATACCGGTATGAAGGTGTGGCAGGCCCCGACCTCAGGGTATGATCTTCTGAGCATGACTGATGCCGCGGCAGCACTAGGCATCATCATCTATCTTGCCTCAGTTACCTACTCACTGGCAACATCCGGTCACCACCTCTCGCTTATCGCGGGCAGTTGTATCGCTTTGGTCCCCTATCTTTTTAACGCGCTGCTGCTTTTGGGGTCACCAGCCCTCGTACCGCACCTTGGCCGTGACTTGACTTTCGGTGTGAGTACGAACGCGTTACTACATATGGCGAGTAAGGCGGTTGTCCTCATCGGAATCAATGAAATCATCGCTGCCTTGATCTCTCTCCTGATTGCGGCACGGCTGATCAGTGATGTACGAGTGCATGCCTTGCTCATCGGTAGTGCCCTATACGCAGTGCTTACACCCTCCATTGCCGGGTGGGGCTCTGGTGCCACGGTAGCTGCGTTGCCAAAAATTCCGCAATTACTGTCAGTGCTCACCTTTGCAGTGCTCTCGCTTGCCGGGCTGTGGGCACAGACCTATCTTCTCACGGGTTTATTCATGGATGCACTACACGGAAAGGAACCGACATGGTATTGGGGTTCATCCCACTATGCAGGTGGTTTTGTCAAGGGTTCGATCTACAGCGGTATCTTTATGGCAATCATTCTGGTTGCTGCCAGTATATTTGCCATTCCGACAGCCATCTCGGTCCTCACCAGCTATCCCTTCATCAGCGCGTGTCTTATCGGCAGCATAGTATTCCCGCTCTTCAAGACCATAGTCGAAAGCTTTGATGGCAGCACACCCTTTTTCAAGAGACTTTTGTACAGCTATACTGATTATCTCTATTACCTACGCGGTGCGGTAGTCGGGGCAGGTGTTGCCTATGCCCTGCGTGAAAAGATGCTTGGATCAGGTGGCCCGGAAAGATTCTGCTATGGCTTGGCTATGGGCGCTGTGGCGTTTGCGGGTGTGGACCTGGTGCGAGATACACTGGACATTGTGGTGCGCCGCAGAAGAATCAGGTTACAAGCCTGGAAGGTCTATGGTGTGAAAGCACTCCTTGGCGGTGTGGCAGGGGGGGCATTGGCCTGGTATAGTGATGGGATACAGGTTGAGGTGGTGATAAGCAAGTTCAAACACTATGCTGCCATTTATTATCCTATGAGTGGTAAAGTACCTGAAGAGTACATCATCTATCCCCTGTTCTCTAAATGGGGCGCAATGAATCTGGGCACGGTCACTGGTGGGGTCAGGCTCCTTTATAACGAAGCATTATCCGGTGTGATCAACTGGTCAATAGCCGCACCGCTGTTTAGCATTAACTTGATGGTGCTGACGGCTTTGGTAGAGCGCAGCACCATACCGCTTAAACGGTTGTTTACCAGGCGGGGTGTGGTAGAAATCGTTGAACAGGCCATTCGCGTACAGCGTTGGGGTTTATGGATGGCTCCGGTTATCTATTCCTTTTTAAGAATGTCACCGGTTCCCACCTGGTACAATCAGGACGGTGCCATTCGAGCGGCGGTTGCCACGTTCAAGAGCTGGACCTTAAGTCCTGAAGCGTTTCGCGCATGGAGCCTACAGACATTCATCAACCTTTTGGCTTACGACTGGTTACGCATCTTTATCTGGCTTGATCACATGGGCTTACGCGTGGCTACGCTGGTCAATCTTTCGTTTGTGGGAGTTGATCTGCTCGATGAAAAAACTGCGCGCTTCATCGGCCATTCAGGGCGAACCCGTGCCATTCCCCATGGACTTAGGCGTTTTGCAACCTGGGCACCACTGATTATTCCCTTCTATATTCCCCGGGGTGCTGAGTGGAATTATGCGTGGAGCCAGGCAGAAGCGCTTGGCGGTTCTACGGGACGGGAGGTGCTCTCCCCTCTTATACTTTCAACAGGGTTTATTACCGTTGCGCTGGTAGTGGGTATAGTGTGGTGTATCCGACAACTGCGCTCCCGCGTGCAGGAGAACCGTAAGCAGCCGAGCTGGGGACATCTGGAGCAGATGGGAAAAATTCCAGATGACAAAACTTTTGTGCTCAGCAATGGTGTCTATACTTTTGCGCTTATGTCAGATGGCAGGGGGTGGAGCAGGGTTTTTAGTCTGCTCAGGAAGGGGGCAGAACTTGATATTACCCGGCGTGCCGATGATCCACTCCAGTTGTGCGGAAAATTTTTCTATCTTGCAGATAAGGGGAAGCCCCAGGATAGTACTGAACGTATCTGGTCGCTGTGCTATCAACCCACGCGGCGTTCAGGTGAAGATTACACCGTTACCCGGCCTGATCGCCTTTCTCTCGAGATAATTAACACCTACGGTGGCATCAGGGCTCACGCAACGGTTCGGTTAGACGAGCATGATCCGGTGGAAGTATGGAGGATCAATCTTAAAAATTTAGAAGATCGAACCCGGACCATCGAGTTAACCAGTTACCGGGAGTTTACCCTGAATGCACCGGACGCGCACCTGCGGCATCCGGACTATAATAGTATTCACATCGGCACCTGTTTTATTAAGTCGCTCAATGCGATTATTGCCCGCAACCGGCAGCTGAAAGATAACCACAAGAATCCGTTGAGGAGGCGGGCATCACCAGAAGTTGGCTTTCATGCGGTTAAGGAGAGCGCTGATGGTTCGGTGAAGCTCATCGGGTATGAAGATTCGCGACCTTTCTTCCTGGGCCACCAGACCCTGCATATGCCTCAGGGATTGGAAAAGGAGCTGAGGAGCCCTGAGCATGAGGGGCTCCTCTACACCTTTGATCCCATTGCCAGCCTGCGGCTTAAGGCGGTGCTTGCACCGAATGGTTCCACAGAAATACTGTTCGTCGACGGCTATGCCAGGAGTGAAGGGCAGGCAGTACGCATGATTCAGGACTACCTTGGGCTTCCCCGGGAAGATGGACAGGAGATACGATCTGCTTTCACACGGCAGCGTACACTCCATGGTTTTAATGCTTCCCTTTTATGCGATGGCAGGAACAGGGAAAACGCTACTCCTCAAGCTTTGCCCGCTGTCACTACTCCACTCTTTAGCTTTTCCCAGGATGGAACGGAGCTGCACCTTCGAGGTAATAGTACTTTACGGCCCTGGGCTCACCTCCTCGCCAATGAGCTTGGATACGGGTCTGTGGTAACTGATGAGGGTAACATCTATTCATTCATGGGTAACTCCCAGCAGAATGGTCTCACGCCGTTTATGGTGAACTCTGTACCGATTCAGGTTCCTGGCCAGGTGCTCTATCTGATGAATATGTCTACCGGTGAAGTAGACGGACCGACCTTTATACCGTTCAACAAAAATAGTGAGTCCTGCGAAGTTACCTATGGGAGGGGTTACGCTACCTTTCGGAAGAAAGGTAAAGGCATGGAGATGGAGTTGACCGTTTTTGTACTTCCTGACAAGCCTGCAGAGGTGAGGTTGCTCACCATTCGGAATCTCACCGCTTCACCAGTGACCTACCGGGTAGTTCCTTATCTCCAGATCATGCTAGGTGAGGTTCCGAGGGATACCAGGGGAAGAATACAGACGCACTACGATGAGGTGCGGCAAACCCTCTTCTTCTCTAACCCCCAGAATGATTTTCAAAAAGGGTGGGCCTTTGTAGCCATGAACCTTCCGGTTGACGCATACGAAACAGTGCGCTCCAGATTCGTGGGAGGTACGGATAGAGACCTCACTAACCCCTTGATGGTGGAGTGTGGCGTTCCAGACCTCAGCCAGCCTGATGATGGATACCGGGTCGCAGCCTTTGTGGGAACTATTACGGTTCCTGCTGGTGGAGAAGAGACCGTGAGCGTGGTGGTGGGTCAGGTTGAGGATAGGCAGCATGCTGCTGATATTATACTCAGGTATAGGGACGTACGTGCTGCAGAGCATACCTTGCAAAAGACCAAAGGTTGGTGGCAAGAGATGCTCTCGACTCTGCGTATCGAGACTAATAATCCAGCCTTTGACCGGATGGTGAACGACTGGCTGCCCTATCAAGTGCTGGCTTCCCATTTGTGGGGCAGGACGGGGCCGAATCAGCGAGGTGGTGGCTATGGTTTCCGGGATCAGTTGCAAGATGTGCTTCCGTTTCTCATCACCTATCCATTGATTGCGCGCACGCAAATCCTTTTGCACAGCGCGCAGCAGTTCTTTGAAGGTGATGTGATGCAGTGGTGGCACCAAAGCTGGGAAGGAAAAACTGGCTTGGGTACCCGAAACCGCGCTTCTGATCCGCACCTATGGCTTCCCTACCTTGTGTATCACTATGTACAGGCAACGGGTGATCAGACCATCCTGGATGAACGGGTACCGTTTCTAGAAGGGAAGAGGATACCACGGGGTATGGAGGGAATCTTATTTGCTCCGCGCCCCTCACGAGATGAAGTTACGCTCTACAGGCATTGCCTGAGGGCAATCGATTTCTCTCTACGACGAACGGGGCCGCATGGCCTTCCCCTGATCGGGACAGGAGACTGGAATGACGCGCTCAACCTGGTAGGTTCGCAAGGCCGGGGCGAGAGCGTCTGGCTTGGATTCTTCATGTATGACATTCTCATTCATTTTGCAGAGCTTATAGAACTGAAAGAAGGTGATGCCCGTAAAGGGCACTATCTTGAAAAGGCTGCACGGCTCAAGGATGCTCTTGATAAAATGTGGCGCGGCGAACGGTATGTTCGGGCAATTACTGATGACGGGCAGGAAATGGTTTTTGCCGATGCGCTCATCTCCGCCTGGCCGGTGATTTCGGGTGCTGTACACTTCGAGCGTGGAGCACAAGCAGTTGAGGAAGGGCTTAAGGTGCTTGAAAAGGAGCATATAATGCTTCTGCTCTCCCCACCATTTAGCGATACCTCTAATCCCTTTCCGGGTAAGCTCGCTGACTATCCGCCCGGAGTGCGTGAAAATGGAGGGCAGTATTCCCACGGAGTCTCATGGCTGGTTGATGCGCTTATCCAGTTGGCAGTGATGGCTGAAGCTGCTGGTGATCGGGAACGTGCAGACCGTTACCGGGCAAAAGCTATGGAAGTATGGTGCAAGATCTCACCCCTTAACCATTCAACACCGGAGGAAATCACTAAGTACGGTCTACCTCCTCACCAGCAGCCTGCCGATGTCTACCATGGCCCTAGCCATGAAGGTCGGGGCGGATGGAGCTGGTATACAGGTTCAGCAGGACGAATGCTCCAAGGTGCTTATGAAATTCTCGGTTTGAAGATGTGGGATGGTAAGATGATCGTACCTGAAGATCTTTTTAAACCAAAAGGCACACTCCAGGTGAAACGGCTGGTGTATCGGGGGAAAGAATATAGACCATCAGCAGAACAGTTAGCATTGCCATTTGATGATAAAGAGTAATGCAAGAGGCCTGTCAGCTCGCCCACTTGCCAACTACTATAGCCCGCCCCACACCTAGCTCCCTCATTTCTGCTTTTTTTAAAATATAAATCAACTATACCGCTCTGTCAGTAGCAGCGGGCAAAAGGGTAATTACGATTTTTTTCTTGCAGAACATTGCTGAACTTGTTTGAAAAATAGATTGCTGGATCGGTCTTTTTATATATAATTTCTTCACCAACAAATAATATTGCCCCCGGCACTTACATGAAATAGTAAATCGTAAATGGTAATAAGTGAATCGTGAATAGTTGGTAAAAATATTATAATATAAATAATTTTTAAAAATTTCTTGACAAAGATATCGATATATTATAAGTAAGATACATCTTTAGGGAAGTCTTGATTATAAATTAATCGAAAGGGCACTATATGCCCAGGCAGATTAAATTAAAAAACTAATGGCTGCGTAAGGATATAAATCTATCCTGGCAGCCATTTTTATTGTCCCACTCGGGGATTGGGAGAAACACCCTCGCCTTTAGGCTAAAACTTCAGTTTGATCTTTTGCGCCGCAAGGATTCGAGGGTTCGAGGATTCCAGGGTTCGAGAGTAATAAAGAAAAGATTTTCCCTTAATCACTTGCCCTAGAATCCTTAATCCCTCAAGCCATCGCCTTTAGCCGATGGTAGTTGACTTGAAAAAAGGAGGAAGCGGTGAAAAACACCACTTCCCCAAATTCCCCAACAAGCTCCGGCAAAAGCTATAAGGGAGAATTCATTGTTTTTTATACCACATCTTTTTATTATTTTCAATCCCCTTTATACTACTCCATATATAAATGATTAGAGAAAAGGAGGATAGAAGAGGTTTCTGGGCATAAGAAAGATTTTTCACTCTCAAAAAGGCATGTAAGGCGCATGAAATAGTGGTTTTTAAGAAGGCATAAAGGAGGTTGCGATGAAGAATAAGTTTATTGTAGATTCCGGTGTCTGTCATCAGTTAAATATCAGTGACAGGCATCGGGTATAATGAGCAAAAAGAGAAATTACTATTAGGATCTTTCCGACACAATCATATTTGATAACACTGGATTAACGATTTTTTATTATAGTAGTGAAAGGAGGGATAATTAATGAAACGATCATCCTTAATCTTGCTTATTGTTTTTACACTTTTCCTCATTAGTATATCTCAACATGCTGCAGCCGTTACTATTTTTGGTAATATTTATAACAACAAAACTGGTCTTCCAGTTAAAGGTGCTGAAGTAATGGCTACAAATGGGTGTGTGTGGGAACTTCCCTCTTCGACCTATAGTGATACAACTGATGCGTGGGGATATTATAGTATAACAAATCTTCCTTCATGTGAATCTGGCTATTTGATATTTGTTTACGCTGAAGGATTTATACCTCCACCATCTTTTCCTGAACTCAGCGAAGGATACCCTGCTGGTCAGAATGATTTCTTTCTTGAGCCAATTGAATCTGGCTATTTGGTTGAAACAAGTTATGACCGCATAAGGTACTATAAATTTAATGATGATCCGAACATGCCTTACTTTTATAGGGCAGATGGATTTGTGGGAGAAAATGATATTTATAGATTTGATGAACCACCTTGTTGTCGAGATATAAATAAAGTTATGAACCTTCTTAATGCAATCGGAGCAGGGACAGATGTTACAAATGACCCTCAGAGAATGTGGGATGTGAAATGCAAAAAGGTTTGGAATTGGTTAAAAGTAAATGCAAAAAGCTTCTGCGGGTCATGGGATTATCCAGAAACAATTGAAGATATGGCAGATCAATGGGCAGCCAATGGATGTATCAAATGGGGTACCTGTGGACATAGAGCTAGGGTACTAACTACTCTTTTGTATAATGTGGGTATTCCCCAAAATAAGGTTGCTAGCGGGACGTCAAGATTACCCCCTGTTGCTCCACAACATATGTATTCAATAGTGTACATTGGCAATAGATGGGTATATTTAGATCCAACGCAGGGAATTTCTCAAACATTTCCTCCTTTTTCGAACTTTCATTCTATTCCACTTTCTTCTAATTGCGACTACGCTCATCCCTGGTATGTGGGCAAAATTCCAGGTTCAACTCTTGCTTACCCACCAGAAATCACAGGGCGCAACAACACTACTAAAGTATTTATATCCCAACCGCCAAACAAGGCACACACGATGTCATCCAACACTACCGTTAAAGGTTTTACTGACTGTGGTATCTGTCATGTAGACCTATTTGTTAATGGCACACAATGTCCTGAACCTGCTGAGGTGATTAATGGTACCTTTGAAAAAGATGTTACATTGGCCAACGATTGTGCAGCTTGTCACTTAACTTCCAATACAATCAAAGCCCGAGTAACAGTTAATGGTACAAATTACAGTGATTCTGTTTTAACCTATCACAACAGTGATGCAGATAAGGATGGGGTTTTCAATGATGATGATAATTGTGAATTAACGCCCAATGGTCCAACCTGGGGTACGTGTACGGTAGGTGAGGTAGGGAAAGTCTGTGCAAATAATAGTGAGTGTGGTACGGGTGGTATTTGTACCAAAACACAAGTAGATTCAGATGGTGATGGTGTAGGGGATGTTTGCGATAACTGCCCTGAAGATATTAACCCTTATCAAGAGGATGGAGATGGTGATCGGAGGGGAGATATTTGTGACAACTGCCCTGGAGTTCCCAATTCTAGCCAAAGTGATATCGATGGTGATGGTATAGGAGATGCTTGTGACAATTGCACCAATACAATAAATCCTGGTCAAGAAGATGATGATGGGGATGGAGTAGGTGATGTCTGTGACAATTGTACTTCTATTTCAAACCCTAGTCAGGATGACTATGATGGAGATGCAATAGGTGATATGTGTGATGAGTGTACGGACACAGATGGAGATGGATATGCCAATCCTGGATTTCCCTATAACACATGTACTGTTGACAACTGCCCTGATGTTGCAAATCCTGAACAAAAAGATATAGATGAGGATGGCGTAGGAGATCTCTGTGATGATGATATCGATGGTGATGGAATTTTAAATGATGAGGACAACTGTATTTATGTTGCTAATCCAGGTCAGGAAGACTCTTATCCTCCTCCGGATGGCAACAATTGCGGGGATGCCTGTGAGTGTGAAGGTGACTTTGACCACAATGGAGATGTGGATGGAGTTGATCAGGCCGTATTCAACCAACATTATAATAGAGGTCAGTATAATAGGCCTTGCACCAATAGTGACCCTTGCAAAGGAGACTTTGACTGTGATGGGAATGTAGATGGGTCTGATTTGTTTAAATTCAAACAAGATTTTGGTAGGACAAGTTGTCCTGATTGTGTAACAGAACCGTGGTGTAACTACGATTTAGATGATGATGGGATTCCAGACTATATGGACAATTGCCCCAACACACATAATCCTGGTCAAGAAGATGATGATGAAGATGGTGTAGGAGATATCTGTGACAACTGTATTTATGTTGCTAATCCAGGTCAGGAAGACTCTTTTCCTCCAGGTGGCAACAATTGCGGGGATGCCTGCGAGTGTGAAGGTGACTTTGACCACGATGGAGATGTGGATGGAGTTGATCAGGCCGTATTCAACCAACATTATAATAGAGGTCAGTATAATAGGCCTTGCACC
>Ga0315285_10003198_pt1 | contig 17152 bp, 16 predicted proteins | sample YL17G09_36_MG_FD_203698 | JGI IMG/M metagenome (GOLD analysis project Ga0315285, IMG submission 203698) | Sediment microbial communities from Yellowstone Lake, YNP, Wyoming, USA - YL17G09_36 | ecosystem: Environmental > Aquatic > Freshwater > Lake > Sediment | place: USA: Wyoming | collected... | reverse complement strand
TTGAGCAAATTCTTTGGCAGTTCACCCCCCATTTTATGAAATTGACGAAACATCTGCCCGCAAATTGCCAATAAGACATCTTTATAATCCAGATCGCTGCTGCTCGCTTCATCCCGTATGCTGAAATAAATCGTCCAGTATTTCTCAAGGACCTTCGGATTAACAGCCAGTTTTTTTAATTCGGTGGATTTCCCGCATCCACGCTGACCTGATAAAAAGTATTTGGGAGCCTGCTTGTACTCCCGTAACAGCTCCCGCTCCAGGCGGGCGGCATGGTCAGGAGAGCGTTCTATATAGAATGGATTTATCTCCCCGTGAGGTCCAGAATCAAGGGGAAGGTCTGGTTCAAAGTTGAACCAGGCGCGGTCAAAATCAGTTGCCTGAACATATTCAAAATTGGTCATAATCCATTCTTTCCCAGACTCAGGCGATGCCAGGATAATTCTAACACATGAAAACGTGTAGGTGGAGGCTATGTGGATTCTGAAACTGGCTGGATATTTATTAGAGCAGGTATGTCACAGGTTTGCATTTGCTCGATCATTATAATCCACCCGCAGTGGATGGCTCCCTGAAAAATAACGAGACTGTCATGCTGAATGGAATGAAGCAACCATTCTTGCGGAGGGGAGTTGAAAGCTAGGTGGGTTTGTTGCCCCCTCCCGGCCTCCCATAAATCCGCGACAACACAATAGGTCGGTATAAGATGTCAATATTAAGGATTTGGGGGTGGGGCATCGTGAGAATTTTCAGCCGGACGGTTGATCACACTCCGAAAGGTTAGCTATTCAGTATGATATCGTGATGTAAGTATCACACAACCGGCTTGCCATTCTTGTAAAAAAGCTCTCCATCAACCGTAATTTCCGCATCGTTCATGTCACACAGCATATCCCAATGCAGACCGGATTCATTCTTCCCGCCGGTTTCAGGAATGGCAGCACCAACCGCCAGATGGATGGTGCCGCCGAGCTTCTCGTCGAAAAGCATGTTCTTTGTAAAACGTTGAATTCCATAATTGGTACCGATCCCCCATTCACCCAAGAAGCGGGCGCCAGGGTCTGTATCCAGCAGGGCGGTCAACAGTGCCTGGTTCCCGCCTGCCTTCTCTTTGATGACTTTTCCACTCTCAAACCAGAGCTCGATGTCACTTACCTCCTGACCATCGTAAATGGCAGGATAGCTGAAACGCACCCAGCCGTTCGCTGAATCTTCGACAGGACTGGTGAAGATCTCACCATCGGGGAAGTTATATTTGCCATCGGATTCAACGAAGAGGCGGTCTTTTACCGAAAGGGTGATGTCGATATTACTCCCTTTCATAATAATCTTTTCATGACCCTTTAACCAGTCGATCAGTCTGCTCTGGCGCTTGCCTTCCTCCCGCCAGCATGCCACGGGATCCTCCTCATTCAGCATGCATGCGCTGAAGACAAATTCGCGATAATCATTCAGGCTCATGCCGGCGTCCTGGGCCATGGCATGGGTGGGGTAAACCGTCACGCACCAGCGTAATTCACCTTTTGCACTCCTATCCAGGTAAGTCTTCATTATGGGGGTACTCGCCTTGTGATAGCGGGCGAGGCGTTTTGGATCGATCCCGCTCAGCTCACGCGTATTATGAGCAGCGTCTATATATAGCGAGGCATCAAACTCTTCCACGACCATTTTACGGATGGGGGAGACAAAATCCAATTGATCATCGGAGGCGTATTTGAAAAATATCTCCTCAGTGCCCGGGATACCTTGTTGGACAAATATATTTGCCCCAACCTTGATGGCTTCTTCGAAAACAGCCAGATTCAATTCATCAGCCAAAGGACTTGTGCGCAAGACAAATTGCTGACCGGTTTTAAGTTCCAGGGAATAATGTACCAGGATTTTAGCAAGTTTGGTCAGGCGAGTATCGGTCATATGAATTATCTCCAAAGCAGGGTATTTTCCTCATTACATACTTATTCATTTCAAGGCATCACCATAAATAATTAGACTTATTTACTAGAATTAATCCTATAACGCGGAACTGTTTATATTTATCAGTTACGTGATTTATTCGCCAATGATCTTTACCAGCACCCTTTTCTTCCTGCGCCCATCAAACTCGCCGTAGAAGATCTGTTCCCAGGGACCAAAATCCAGACGACCGTTTGTCACGGCGACAACAACCTCACGACCCATCACCTGGCGCTTCAAATGTGCGTCAGCATTGTCTTCGCCGGTGCGGTTGTGGCGGTATTGGTCAATGGGTTCATGTGGCGCCAGGTGTTCCAGCCAAACATCATAATCGTGGTGTAATCCGTCCTCGTCATCATTAATAAATACTGATGCTGTGATGTGCATTGCACATATCAGGGAAAAACCTTCCTGGATCCCACTCTCTTTCAGACAGTCTTCCACCTGCGGGGTGATATTGACGAAGCCCCTGCGGGAGGGGAGGTTAAACCATAATTCCTTCCGATAAGATTTCATAGGATCACCTTTTTACACCACTGTATGAGACATCATCTCTTTGGAAGGACAATAGTGATATTTTGCGTCTGATATTTGATAAACTGGTACTCATTTATTATTTATGGTTTCCTCATGCGTTGCATAAAGCGCCTGATATTCCGGGTCATCTCTGACTGGCGCAAAATCCGGGTCATGCTTCGACCAATCAACCATACCGGGGTTTAGGCGAAGAGCCTCTCTAAGTCCACTGATCGCCTTCACTTTCTCGCCGGCAAGGGAGTAATGGCATGCCAGGTTGTACTTCAACAAACCCTGCCAATCGGGATCGGGAGACAGGTCACTGAGAGCTTCTGCCATAGATTCGTTCAGTTCAGAAGTCAAGCGGGTATCACCCCGTTTCTGATAATATTCAGCCAGATGAATGATCGGATGTATATACACACTTCCCGCTATTTGTTTCCAGAGCGGACGACCTTCCTGCCAGGGTAGGAATTCCACGCTTTGAAGATCGGAATCCTTCAGGAAGGCAACCTTTTCCAGGATGGCTTGATGTGCCGTCTCCGCAAGATTCACAATATCATCCCAGGAGCGATCCTGGTGTTCTTCGAAGATTTTTTTATTTTCTTCATCGAAATCATCAAAGCCCCTGGTGGGTGTTTGACCCACGGATACGGTATGAATGTTCTTTGCCAGCCGGCTGTTCCAGGTGGAGATATGGGCAATGATGTCTTTCGCTGACCAATGCTCCAGCGTGCCTCTGGCTATGCGTTCCTCTCCAGAGAGGGAAGTTATGAGTTTTTGTCCTTCGTCATAAGCCCGCTGGATAAGGTGGATTATCTTTGGTTTCAATTCCATGTCATTCTCCTTGACCCACTTTATCTAATCCGAGGTTGGTTAGATAATTTTGTTATCATAACTACACAATATGTTGAGGTTTCTTCCACTTTTTATCAAAGATTGCTCAGGAATAATTGGAGGCGTCTATATAACGAGGACGCCTCCAGAAAACGATTGGCTTAATATCCCTGGCTCCAGGCACGCGGCTGCTTACACATCAAAGGCCCATTTCCCGTCGCGCATGAGTGGCTCCGTAATCCCGTTCTCATGCACACCGTCAATATCCATCTGACCAGAACCGATCATAAAGTCCACGTGAAGCAGGCTTCGATTGCCGCCATGTGAACCAAATTCCTCGTCCGACATTGCCTTCCCCCCATCCAAATTGAAACGAAAGGCATAACCAAGCGCCAGGTGGCTGGCAGCATTCTCATCGATGAGCGCGTCATAAAAGAGATGTCCCCGCTGCGCGACGGGTGAATTATGAGGAACAAGGGCGGCTTCTCCGATGCGGGCTGCCCCTTCGTCGGTTTCGACCAGCCTGCGCAGGACATCCTCACCCTTCCTGGCGCTGAACTTGACCACCCTTCCTTTTTCAAATGTCAGGTTGAAGTCTTCGATAAGTGCACTGGAGTAGCTCAGGGGCATTGAAGCGTGGACAGTGCCTTCCGTGCGATCTTTATGCGGGATGGTAAACACTTCTTCGGTAGGCAAGTTGGCGGTGAATTCGATTCCATTCTCCGCAGGCATGCGGGCGCTTATCCAGCGATGCCCTTTGGGCAGACCAACGGTCAGGTCAGTACCGGGGGCTTTATACTTGAGGCTGGCAAATTTTTTCTCATTAAGAAAACTGCTTCGACCAAGCAGGTCACGGATATGATCCTTCCAGGCAGAGACAGGATCCGGCAAGTCCACCCGGCATACCGCGAAGATATCTTCCCAGAGCTTGTCCACCCGTTCTTCCGGTGCGAGATCCGGGAAGATCCTGGCAGCCCAGTCATGGCCAGCCGCAGTGATCACACACCAGTTAATGGCATTGCGGGAAATGCCTTCGGCAAAAGTGGCAACCTGTTCCAGATGAGTCTTCTGGGCAACAGCTACAGAGGCTGGATCCTGATCGCTGAGCAGGTCGGGGTTATTGGAGCGGAGGCTCAAATGGGCATCACCGCCCTTGAGAATGTCATTCATCCCTGCGGCATGCCAGGAAGAATATTCATGGAAAGAGTCACGAGGCGCATGCTGGAATCGAATTCGGGTGAGGGCTTCATCTCCCCAGATGACATCCACATAGCGAGCTCCGGCTTTATAGGCGCTGAGAGCGATCTGGCGAACCAGTGGGGCTGCATGCAGTTGCACACCACGGGTTGTCGGATTGCCTATCAATAGGCGCTGACCGGGCTGGAGGTTCAAACCTACTTTGACCGTCAATTCAGCGTACTTTTCCAGAGATTGGGAGAAATTTGGCAGGGTCATTACAGCTCCTGTAGGAAAGGATGAGGAATTCTTTAAAATCCGTTGATAAGTATAGCACGTTCTCCTTGGGATGATTGGGTACCAAGGCTGCCTGGAACTGAGCCCATGCTGTTGCCAGTTCCCTACTTTCCATGGATGAGATGCGACACTATTCTGTTTCCGTGAGCAGTTAACGGTTCGGTCAAACCTGAGAAAGAGGATCGAGTCTTATCGCACGTGCAGTTCGCAGATCTTGCGGAAGTGGTAGCCATAGATCGCAAGTGTTATTGCCAATGGGAATGACCTGGGGCGCCGAAAGAGCGTCCACATAAAGAGTTTCCAATAATGGATTCGCTCCTTGCCTACAATTCCCAGGCGGTAGATGGAGCGGATGAACGCCAGAATGTATCCGGATAGGTGATCAAGGTTTAACGCGATTTTGATCTTCGGTGGTTTGTACTCTAGTAAAAACGTCTTGACCCGTTGGTAATATATTTCGGGTGAATAGATGTGCTTCATCAGATTCTTATAGCCCTTGCGTAATATATCAATATCCATAAGAGGGATGATGTTCGTGGTTCCGTCTACATTGTCGCCAGACATTTTTTCGAGCAAGCGCCCGGCTTGTTTCAGCCGTTCATACAACCTGGTGCCAGGAGGGGCTTGAAGCAAACCCACCATCGCCGTTACAATCCCGCTTTGTTGGATGAAATCGATTGTCTTTTGGAAGGTTAAGGGGGTATCGTTATCAAAACCGACGATAAAGCCACCCTGCACTTGCAATCCTACACGCTGAATGCGCTTCACATCTGCGACCAAGTCGCGTTTCATGTTCTGCTTTTTCTTGCATTCGGCAAGGCTCCCTTCATCCGGCGTTTCAATGCCGATAAAGACCGTATCAAATCCGGCATCGACCATCATTTGCATGAGTTTTTCGTCGTCAGCCAGGTTAATGGATACTTCCGTGCTGAATGATAATCCCACCTTGTCCTTCCGCCACTCGATCAATGCAGGTAGCAACTCGGTTTTGAGAAGCTTCATATTACCGATGAGATTATCGTCCACAAAGAAGACACCCCCCCGCCATCCAAGAGCATAGAGATAATCCAACTCTGCAATAATCTGTGGAGCGGTCTTGGTACGCGGTCGGTGACCCAAAAGCACCGTGATGTTACAAAAATCACAATTGAATGGACAACCTCGGGAGTATTGGATGCTCATGGTGGGGTAATAATCCAGATCAACCAACTCCCAGGAAGGGATGGGAGTATTATGAATGTTGGCAAAGTCAGATGTCTTATAAGCCCGCTTGGGGTGTCCCTGCTCCAGGTCCTGCAGAAATGGTGGCAGGGTCAATTCAGCTTCATTCAGAACAAAATGATCAACAGCTTCAAATTCTGTATATTCGGTCGTAAATAGGGGTCCTCCTGCAACGACTTTGACGCCTGCGTCTTTGCAACGTGCGATAACCTGATGCGCCGACTCCCTTTGCACAGTCATAGCGCTGATAAAGGCGTAATCAGCCCAGATAAGGTCTTCTTTGGTGAGTTTCTTTACATTGAGGTCTATCAAACGGTTTGAAAAATCCGGGGGCAGCATAGCGGCGACGGTCAGCAACCCAAGGGGTGGAGAAGAAGCTCTCTTGCGTATGAATCTCAACGCATGCTTGAAGCTCCAGAATGTGTCTGGAAACTCAGGATATATTAAGAGGATATTCATCTGGGTACCCTTCTTTCCAAACCATGCGGCTTTATAAAGTCCCCCTTGCATATATACCAGCCGACCTAATTACTGATAGACTGCTCGAAAACATCCTGCTTTAGGATGTTATTTAGAAATGTCTAGTTTCTATGTGTCCAGTATATTACAAACAGTGAGGGATTGCAACATCGATTGACTTCGCATCCTGGTTTTCTCGCGCTCGAGTTGTCTGGAGGGGGATAGTGGAACCAGAATTTCCATCAGCGCAGTATACCAAGCCCAGAGGCGATGACAATGGCAGCGCCCGCAAGGATAAGCAATCCCCACCACCACATGTGCCAAAAAAGCAAAACCAGACCGAGGGTGATAAGCAGCGCGCCCAGGATGAGGTCCACCCGCCGAACAATCGCATCCGCCTGCGAAAGGGTGCGGCCATGTTCCACCAGAGTCCATTTCAGCATGGTACCACCATCCACATAAGGTAAAGGTGTAAGGCTGCCTACCAGGATGAAGGTGAATCCTATGACCGACCAGGTAGCCAGATCGTTTGCCATGGAACCAGGCAAAGTCAGGGTATGCCATACCAGGCTGATCACCAGGCCAAGTAAATTAAAGATCGGTCCACCGAAAGAGCGCAATCTGTGAACAGAGGGGTGTACATGATTGTCATGATATATGGTACGCGGCATGCCAGAGGGAATATGGATCTCATCCATGGGTGCCCCTGCATATCGTGCACTGAAAATATGGGCTAGTGTATGCCCAAGATCAGCAATGAGCAGCAGGAGAGAGGCGAGCACACCGGTCAGGATACGCTCCCATATTAGTCGCTCTGGATGCCGGATACCAGTCAGCCAGGATAAGAAAGCCCAAAGGAAAAGAATGTTAATAAACACCGAGGGGCTAATCTTCACCGTGGTGTTCGCAATCTTGAAAAGCAATATCTGGCGTTTCAATACCATATCCGTTCTGGTTTTCCGCTCATCATAAACTTGAAAAAGGTTGCGTTTCTCGTATTTTCTCCAGAACCAATGCAAAAGAGTTCTCAGGATCGGGAATTATCCTTGTATATGCTTACCGATCTTAAATCTATTCCTTCTTAATTGGTGAAATGATTGTATCGTAATCTTTTTGTCTTGTCGCGATTACCCAATAAATGATATATTTTTCGGTTGGAATCTAGGGTATGGAAAATGCCTGAAAGGTCAGGCTGACATATCTTAACACCATATGTTGGTCCTTTGAACGACGATCTTTAATAAGATGAAATGAACACCAGATGCGATTATTCCAATTCATTCACTTATTCGCGGCTAAAATATGAACACATAACTGGAGACGATATGAAACATTGGGAATACTTACAAATTACGCGAATATTTAACGTATATACCAGGTTCTGGTCCTGGGAGGATGACAGGGAAGCCAGTCCTACTCCTCTCGAGGGATTAAACCACCTTGGGCGTAAGGGTTGGGAACTGGTTTCCGTTGTGCCATTGTCATCTGGTATGGGTATTCAGTGTCAGGACAAACAACCGCGGTATCGTGGTATCTAAAACGCCTTCAATAATGGCTTGCAAAAAATCCTTGAATTTGGAATATATCTCTTTTAGGGATATTATCACATTTTCACTCCCTTCTTCCTATGGGTAAGACGGGTCTAAATTACCATGATGTGAAAATTGACCAGGTCATCCGCTCACGACGGCGGACGATTGCTTTGATCGTTCTGAACGATGGGAAATTGGTGGTACGCGCCCCTTGGGGGGTTACCGAAAATCAAATTCAAACTATCGTAGAGCGAAAAGCAAAATGGATAATTACTAAGCAGGTACTCTCAAGGGAAAAACAACAGAGGATCCAAAAACAATATATTAATGGCGAGGAATTTTTATACCTGGGGTACCCTTATCGATTAGCCATCGTTGACTCGCCACGACCTGCTCTCAATTTGGAAGAACAATTCCTGCTGGCGAGAACCTCCCGCAATAAAGCCAAGCAGGTGTTCACCCGATGGTATAAGGACCAAGCCATGCAGGTAATCACCAGCCGGGTTCATTTTTTTATCGAGAGGCTTGGTGTTTCCTGCCCGATAATACGTATCACCTCTGCACGCACCCGCTGGGGTTCGTGCAGCTTCAGAGGGACGTTGAGCTTTACCTGGCGCCTGGTAATGGCACCACTAGATATCATTGATTATGTTGTTTTACATGAGCTGGTGCATCTGAACCGTAAAAACCATTCAAAAGCATTTTGGTTAGATGTTCAGGCAAACATGCCGGACTTCAATGAGAGGCGTAATTGGTTGAAGGAAAACGGATACCTTTTATCTTTGGATCCTGCATGACCTAACCCCACAACTATTCAATAGTATCCGCCCCGGGCTGTTCTAGTTGGTAAAAATCACCGTCGGGTAACCCAGTGCAGTGAAGAATTTTTGTAAAAATGCCTCAGCGTTATGTCCAGCCAATGTGAGAATGTTATCTTCTTCAGCAGCTTTTCGGATCATGGCTTCAGCCACCTGGCGGGCAGTGGTCTCGAGGTTGACGTCGCCGTGGGTCAGCACCCCGGTTTCACGATAGTATACGTAGGACTTTTCATTGTCCAACGTAGCGACAAAGACCTCTGGAGGGGGTAGTTTAACGTACAAAACACCACTCCTTATCTTCATGTCGTCCGGCATGATCTTTTTCATATCTATGCCTGCCACGACAATACCATGCGCCACGAACAGCAATTTGTCCCCAAACAGAAAATCGAACCTCCCTTGTCCTGTCTCAGCTGTGATGACCTTTTCAACGCTGTATTGAATGGTCTCCAACCGTGCCAGGGCTTGAATTTCGTGGATATAGGTCACCGGGTCAGGGATCACAGTAGGAGTAGGATGCAGCAACTCTGCGATCTGTGTCTGCAGATCATTATTCGCCTTCTGAAATGGCTGCAATATCTGTTGGGTCTGCCGGACACCTTCTTTCACTGATTGAACCAGGAAAAAGGCTGCAACCGAAATGATGACCAGGAAGACGATCAATACCCAGTTCTGTTTCATAAATGCATTATATCATCCATATCCTAGTCGAATATCAACCTATAAGAGTTCACTATCACCGGTTTGAATGACGATAGTGGCATTGGTGTCCTGTTGATCCAGAACATCGACTTATTGAACTATCGTTCCGCCAGTGTACTGGTGATTACCATCACATCCTTGGTTACTGCAATGGACTTTCTCAGGACCGAGTTGCGTGAGAGGACGGTATATATTGGAGCATCGATAATCGAGGTTAAGAGAAAAGATTAAATCATTTAGGTAGAGTACTTGTCCGGTTTTATTCAGAACGGATTCTGTGATGCTATGGTAGAATTTTCTACTGTGGCTGGAAGAATAGGAAAAATGCTGATTCGAATACTGTTATTTTTTATCGCCCTGGGTCTTATATCGATTTCGATAATGCGCATGACCATGGCTTTGACCAGCCGTTCACGCATCTATACTACGTCTGGCGTTCCTTCTGGACGGGTAGCCATTGTTTTCGGCGCCGGTCTATGGCGTGACGGCAGCCCAACCCCGGTCCTGCGTGACCGGGTCGCCACGGCAGTTCGGCTTTATTTCAGCAACAAAGTTGAGAAACTGTTATTAAGCGGTGATAATCGTGTCGTGGATTACAACGAGCCGGCTGCAATGCGCCAGGTGGCAGTGGAGTTGGGCATGCCGTCCGAAGCCATCGTCCTGGATTATGCCGGACGCCGGACATATGACACCTGTTACCGCGCTCAGGCGATCTTTGGCCTCCACAATGCCATCCTGGTGACACAGAAATTCCACCTGCCGCGTGCTCTTTTTATTTGTAATGCCACAGGACTTGAAGCAGTCGGTGTACCAGCCGACCAGCAGGTCTACCGTAAATCCTCATTACTTTACTGGAACCTGCGTGAGATTATCGCCACGGCTGGTGCATTCTGGGATATCTATATCAAACATCCTGTAACCGTCCTGGGTAAATTTGAACCCATATTTCCGGAGGATACATGAACCGAATCCAGGCATTGGCGATTGTGAATGAGTTTGTTAAAAACGAAAATCTCGTCAAGCATATGCTGGCGGTCGAAGCTGCCATGAGGTTTTATGCCGATAAATTAAATGAGGATATTGAGTCGTGGGGGATCGCCGGCTTGCTGCATGATTTCGACTGGGAGATCCATCCTTCCCTGGTAGGGCATCCTCAAGACGGTGCACCCATCCTACGCGAACGAGGTGTTCCGGAGGAGATCGTGCGGGCGGTCCTCAGTCATGCTGATCACACCGGTATCCCCCGTCAGAGCCGGATGGAGAAAGCCCTCTATGCATGCGACGAGATCACCGGCTTGATCACCGCCGTAGCGCTGGTACGTCCCTCCCGTTCGTTAATGGACCTGGAAGTCAATTCTGTCAGAAAGAAGTGGAAAGACCGTACTTTTGCTGCCGGCGCCAATCGCGTTGAGATCGAACAGGCGGTTTCCGAATTTGACCTGGATTTATGGGAACACACCGGAAACGTGATCCAGGCGATGCGTCGTATTGCTCCAGAATTAGGACTGGCAGGGAATCCATAACTCAATGGAACAGGGTTATTGGACCACGATCAGGGGGTTTTTTATATTATTACTTGCTCATCGTTAGTCTCGGTAACATTTTCATTTGAGCTAACGATGATAATTCAGAAACATTCTATATGAACTATCGCGCCTCTTGACCACCCCCTGGTTCTGGACTAAAATACCTCTCGCCAAATGCCCCCGTAGCTCAACGGATCAGAGCGTCTGCTTGCGGAGCAAAAGGTTGCGCGTTCGAATCGCGCCGGGGGTACCACTCATTACAAGAAGCGGGAGTACCCGCTTCTTTTGGTGTTTCTTAGGAAGGTTCTGTGGATAAGTTTCAAATCCTGCTAACGAATGATGATGGCATCCAATCTCCCGGCTTATGGGCTGCTGCGGAGAGCCTCTCCACCCTTGGCTATGTTACGGTCGCCGCGCCGCGTGAACAATCCTCCGGGACGGGACGCAGCCTCCCCATCACTTCGGATGGAATTATCCACGAAGAGAAAGTGGATGTGCTGGGCAGGCAGTGGAAAGTGTATGCCGTCGGCGGGACGCCAGCCCAGGCTGTCCTGCACGCGGTGCTGGAGATCATGCCGAAAAAACCAGACCTGGTCGTTTCCGGCATCAATTATGGCGAGAATCTTGCCACAGGCATCACGGTCTCAGGCACAGTTGGCGCCGCAATGGAAGCCGCGGCACTGGGTATCCCTGCCCTGGCGATGTCTCTGGAAACCGATCAACGCCACCACCTCTCTTATTCTCAGGAAGTTGATTTTTCGACCGCGGCACATTTCACGGCATTTTTTGCCCTCCAGTTGTTGCAAAAACACTTTCCAGCGAGCGTGAACTTATTCAAAGTGGATATTCCCAGCGATGCAACCTCCCAGACACCCTGGCAGATCACGCGTCTTGCACGCCAGCGCTACTACGAACCTGTTGCCCCAGGACGCAAGTCCTGGCTTGAGCCTGGTCCGATCGGTTATCGTGAGGCGGCGGCTTTGGAGAAAGAATCGGAGGATAGTGATATTTATGTCTTGCGGGTAAAACGGGCGGTGTCCGTCACACCTTTAAGTCTTGACCTGACCGCGAGGGTGGATTTCGGAGAGTTGGAGAAATTAATGCGCCTCTGAAACAGGGTCGCATATATCACAATACATCAAACCCGGGGGAGATCCATGTGATTGCTATCTTCCACATCTGGCTGATACCCCCTTATACTTGGGCTTCATCTGCAAAGGTGATGGGAGGAATAATTTCTGGGGCTTATATTGATACACCCCTATCAAATGAACCACACAGCGATTCTTTATTATGCCTGGATGAATGGCTTGAATTTGGATATCAGCTTGTCCTTCGGTTGATAACCACTGGTACGTTCCATCACCTGACCGTTGACGAAGAGCATCAGCGTGGGAATACCCATGACATCATATTGGATTAATATATTCGGATTTTGATCGGCGTCCATTTTGACTACCTTGATTTTTCCCTCCCATTCCCGGGCTAATTGCTTGACGATCGGATCGATCATTTTGCATGGCCCGCACCACGTAGCTGTAAAATCAACCAATACAGGGACAGAGGCGTTAATCACCTCTTTTTGAAAATCGGCTTCTGTTACATATGGCAGTTCGGACATGTTCGCTCGTTGACGTATGATTCAGGGCGTGATAGAATGATTCCCGTTCCGGGCGTGTAGCTCAATGGAAGAGCAGTGGCCTTTTAAGCCATTGGTTCAGGGTTCGAATCCCTGCACGCTCACTTTTTGTATCTGGTATTTAACTAATTTTTCACAACGACATAATTGCCAGAACAGGCGTGGCTCTATCAATCAGACTGGTTGTTTTTCGATTGTTTACAACTGGCAATCTTGATGCTGTAAATGCGATCGGTTTGGTGATGATTTGAAAATAACAACAACCACTAACTTGCTGGTTCGATCTATCCTTTAAGTTTTTGGGGGGTTTCAGATTGCATTTTATCACCATTATAGCAACGAGATTTCAAAATCAGATGGTTCCAGATTCCTGCAATGTCAAATAATGGTATTCGTTAATAATCATTCATCAGCCATCTTGATCCGGAGGTTAACAACCTACAATCACCCATTCCCAATTAATGAACAGCCCCCAGATGAGGGGACTGTTCTGTGATAATCTTACGTTGATGATTTGACAGGGGTTGATCTAAGTTTAGGTTTCTTCACCTCATTCTGCATGGGTGACCGTGGTCTTGACCGGTACACCATCCAGGCTGCCCCCATGCCGGCTGCAGTGACCAGTAGGCCGATCACCCAGCCCAGCATTGGTATGGATCTCAACAGCGTGTAGAGCAGGGTGCCAAGGAGCAATGGCAGGGCTTTGTACTTAACGATTGCAGGGGAGGCTTTCCCGAGCAGCCAGTTGGCAGCCGTAAACGCTACGATGATTTTTGTCCCATACACGCTGAACGCCCACAACGCAACCAGGCTTAACCCCAGGCACGAGAAGCCGACCATCCAGAACGCCAGGGATAGATCCCAGAGTCCCAACGACCCGATCCACAAACCGAGGACAAGGATCACGATCTTGAGTAAAAATGCTACTCCGTATAAAAATATGGAAATGACCAGCATCAGCAGCCCGTAACCCAGCGAACAGAGCGGTTTATCACATAACTGCGCACCTGCTTTCTCCATAGGTCCACTGAAAGCCCAGAGGGCAATCAGTCCCAGCAAGAAAAGCACGACCCAGCCTCTCAGCACACGGAGCGCCCATGTTCCCAGATCATTTTGAACTTCGGTAACAGCCAAATCGGGAGGCTGCTTGATTTCTCCAGGATATGTGAAAGCAGCCATTGAAATGCTTCCCCCGTTTGAACGGACTGTGGACAAACTTCTGCTGGAAGATGTGGGAGCAGGGGTCAGCGTGGGTGTGGTTAATGGTTGGACAGTCGGTATGACCGGCACCTGCGGCTTGAAACGCAGGTCGACGACCATATCTTCAAATCCCAGCAGACGCATCAGGCCGTTAAAGAGTTGAATGGGTCCAATGACTGTGTGCAGGTCCCGCCCCACCCGCCCGGACAAGCCGGCATCCAGGCCAATGGCATACAGGTCACGCTGGATGGCTGCACCGGAGCTGGTAACCAGGCTGACCCCACCATAATACAGGTCCCGCTCAAATTGTGCCTCTGGTCCAATCTCCAGGGTCAGAGCGGCTATATAGCTTCCACCAGTTATCTTACCAGTGATGATGGCGTTCTGTCCCAAGGCTATCAGGCTGCCATTCACCATCCCGTTAACCGTCACCTGGTTACCCACCATGACGACATTACCGTTAACCGTCCCATCGATCACGATTTCCTGGCCGCTCAGGAAGGCATCACCATCCACCACCACGCCAGAGGGGATCGTGCTTCCATGGAAGATCCCCTGCGACAGGACCGGGCTGGTGAGACCGAATACCAAACAGAAACAGATAACAGAGACAATCAATCTTGGGAGTATCGAGGTCTTCATGCGATCCTCAGCTTTCTTGAAATTGAAGAGTTGCCGACACTGGTAATTGTAATGGATTTTCCCTTATATGATGACCTTATCGGAAATCAGATGACCTCAATCGGGGAGGAATTTTCACGCATATCGCATATTTTTTTGTGCAATTTTACATCTTTTATGTCATAACATGTATACATATCTTTTTCAGGGTCCGAAACATTTAGAGGACAGAATGAAAAAACCAAAATTCCATAACATGTTCACCAGGCTCACGACCTGGAAAGCCTCCATACTGGCACTGGCTGACACCTGCTTGCGTATACGCTCACCCTGGCAGCCTCCTTTGCGACTATATGTCATTGCGAGTAACTTCACAGCGCAAGCGCTCTTCTTTCAGGAAGAAACTGCTTGCCGCCAGTTTCTTAGGAGGGGCGCCCTTTACCCCGAAGCAATCTCCTCCAACCCCGCGCCTCACCCTTTTGGAGCCTCCTTTTCTACCATATGTCATTGCAAGCAGCCGCGCAGCGGCGACGCATGCCCTGCCTGTCCCTGTGCCGCAGGTACAGGGAGCGGTGTTGTTCAGGGTGGCAATCTCCTCCCTCTCCTCCCTGTCATCCTGAGCGAAGCGACCGCGAAGCGTGCCTGTGGCAAGAATCTCCTCCAGGCTCGCGCCTCACCCTGAGAGAGTACCCTTCGCAACCGCAGCGCACCCGCCTGCCTTAAAGGGTTCAAACGTCCCGCAGCTTTCGAACCAGTGGGACGTTCTGCCGCCCACCCGCCAGCATTTTCATGCTATCATAGATACACCGGTTCAGGAGAGAGTGGTATGAGTGGAAGATCAAAGACTCAAATAGCGAGAGATGGTCCTGCCAGGACGAAAGCCTCACAAACCTGGCAGCAGACTGAGGACAGATACCGCAGCATCTACGAGAATGCAGTGGAGGGTATCTTTCAGTCCACGCCGGGCGGGCGTTTCCTCAGCCTCAACCCTGCCTTGGCGCGCATCTACGGTTACGACTCGCCGCAGGAGATGATCGAGTCGGTCACCAATATTGCCCGCCAGCTCTATGCCAACCCCAAAACGCGCCTCGAGTTCACCCGCCGCATGAAGCAGGATGGGAAAGTCGAAAAGTTCGAGGCTCGCCACCTGCGCAAAGACGGTTCCATCATCTGGACCTCCATCAACGCCCGCTGCGTGCGCGATGCCAGGGGCAGGGTGATGTATTACGAAGGATTTATCCAGGATCTCACCGAGCGCAAGCAGGTGGAGGAGGCACTGCGCGAAAGCGAGGAGCGCTATCGCAACATCTTCGAAAACGCGACAGTCGGCATTTATCAATCCACTCCAGAGGGGCGATACATCAGCGTCAATCCAGTCATGGCGGACATCTACGGATATGATTCAACCGAAGAGATACTTGCCAGCATCACAGACATCGCCAGCCAAATTCATGTTGACCCGGCCAGGCGGCAGGAATTTATGCGACTTCTGGCGGAGCAGGGGCAAATTTCGGAATTCACCAATCAGAATTACCGCAAGGACGGAAGTCTCATCTGGACCTCGACCAACGCCCGGGTCGTGAAAGATCAAGAAGGGAAAGTCCTATATTACGAAGGTTTTATGACAGACATCACCGAGCGCAAGCAGGCGGAGGCGGCGCTGCGCGAAAGCGAGGAGAAGCAGCGGACATTGTTTGAGACTATGACACAGGGGGTGGTTTATCAGGCTGCCGACGGAAAGATAATCTCTGCGAATCCTGCTGCTGAACGGATTTTGGGCTTGTCCCTTGACCAGATGCAAGGCAGAACCTCAACGGACCCACGCTGGAAGGCCATCCATGAGGATGGCTCGGATTTCCCAGGGGATACTCATCCCTCAATGGTTGCTTTGGCCACAGGGAAGGAAGTCCATGATGTCGTGATGGGCGTTTTCAATCCTGAGCTGGAAGACTACACGTGGATAAACATTATTGCGATTCCCCATTTCAGGCAAGGAGAAACAGTACCGCATCAAGTCTACACTACCTTCGAGGACATCACCGAGCGCAATCAGGTGGAGGAGGCACTGCGCGAAAGCGAAGCGAAACTTAAGGCCGTTTTCGAGATACTACCAGTAGGCATCTCCATTCTCGACGCAGAACGAAAGATCTCCTATACAAACTCTGCCCTGGAAAGGGTTTTGGACATTTCCAGGGACAGGTTGTTCAAAGGAGGTCACAAGAGTCGAACGTATCTCAGACCGGATGGAAACCCAATGCCTGCCGAAGAGTATGCCAGCGTACGGGCGCTCAAAGAGCAAAGGGCTGTTCACAATGTCGAGACTGGTGTGGTGAAGGAAGACGGCAACGTTATCTGGGTCAGTGTGAGTGCAGTTCCGGTTACATTTCCAGATTGGAAGGTGGTCGTTGTCACATCCGACATCACCGAGCGCAAGCGGGCGGAGGAAGTGCTGCGGGCGAGCGAAGAACGCTTTCGGTCCATTCTGGACAATATCGAAGACGGCTACTATGAGGTGGACACGGCGGGCAACTTTAACTTTTTCAACCTTCCGCTAGTCCGCATATTGGGACGCCCCACGAACGAATTGATGGGGATGAACTATCGTCTGTACATGACCCCCGAGGGGGGAAAAGCCGTTTTCCAGACCTTCAATCG
>Ga0315285_10003197_pt1 | contig 17155 bp, 18 predicted proteins | sample YL17G09_36_MG_FD_203698 | JGI IMG/M metagenome (GOLD analysis project Ga0315285, IMG submission 203698) | Sediment microbial communities from Yellowstone Lake, YNP, Wyoming, USA - YL17G09_36 | ecosystem: Environmental > Aquatic > Freshwater > Lake > Sediment | place: USA: Wyoming | collected... | reverse complement strand
TATAGAGTTTGTCATAGAATTCTTTTACGTTTGATGAAAGTTTAACAGACTCTTTAAAGGCTGGCGGAATGCCAGCTGTAAGCATGTAGTCAAAACCGCAGACGTGTTTTAGATAAGCATCTTCTGCGCTACGACCTTTAGCAACGTCAACAAAAGCAGCAAGCGCTTTTGGATTGCTTAATGCACTGTTTGCTCTTGCAATGTCTTCAAGTATCATGAGAAACCGCTAATAAGGCAGTTTAAAAGTCTAATGGGCCGGGGAGGATTCGAACCTCCGGCCTCGACCTTGTAAGGGTCGCGTCATAACCACTAGACTACCGGCCCATGAATGGAATTAAAGAAAACACGTTTAAAAACTTAGCCAAAGATGGCACCCATGCTTTCTACAGCACCTGCTTCAGCACTTTCGAATTTCTTCTTGATTTCTTCGTATTCCTTGTTCTTCAGGGCTTTTGCACCTGCAGCCAAAAGAGTTTTTTCGTTTTTCTTGAAGAAATCTTCAGTAGCGTCCACACACAGGTAGTTGACAGCTTTTGAAATGCCCAAACTTGCAGCATCCTGTAGTTTGTAGCCCTGCATCTTGAACTGGTTTGCGAAAAATTCCTTTTTATCAAATTTGAACGGCTGGCCGCATTTCGAGTTTTTGACTGGAGGCTTTACTTTTCCTCTGGCCTCTGTTGGCTCGTACAAGCTAATTTCAGAAATGCTTAGCTTGCCATCAATTTTATCTCCGCATTTCGCGCAGCTAGCTTTGACCTCATAACAATCATCAGCCTCTAGCACTTTCTTTATTTCACTCAAGTTAGCAACTTCGTATATTTTCATTACCATTTTATACCTCTTAGTATGACTGCCTCCGGCAGGAGTTGAACCTGCAACCTACAGTTTACAAAACTGTCGCTCTGCCAGGTTGAGCTACAGAGGCCTACTCTGACAGACTTTTATTGGTTTTTAAACATAGCGAACTCCACTGGAATTCGCGTGTGCTCAAGAACCAAATCTATCTGGTTCTTGACATATTTACGCACGTGTAGTTAATCAGCCTTTTATACTAAAAATTAACAGTAAGGGTATGCAACGTTACGAGAACATAATATATATCATAATAATAGCTGCCCTTAGCACGGTTGCAGCCTTTGTGCTTCCTGGATTTTTTGCTATAGAAGATGTTAGTTTGTACCTTACAGTCACAGGTTTGATCTATGGTTTGCTGGCAGCTTTTGCAATCGGTGTTTCTTGGGATAGGTACAGCAAAGTCGTTGAAAATCTACACGATGAGATAAGCTCTGAAACAAACATGCATTTGCTACTCAAGCACATATCTGATAGAAAGACCGCTCTAAAAATGGATGAGCAAATTCTGAACTACCTCTCCAATATTATGGAAATTCCTTGGAACAAATATTTTGAATCTGAAAATGTACATAAAAAATTCAGGAAGATGTTTGATATTTTTGGCAGAATGGAACTCAAAACTGAAAAAGACTCAGAACTCTTCGATGACATAGGCGATGAGTTAGAAAGCGCTAGCAAAGCAAGAAATCAGCAAATAGTCCTGTCAACTACACCGCTGTCTGCAAGCATATGGAGTCTTTTGCTTTTATTATCGGGCGCAGTCGTAGTAGGAGTGTATTTAGTTGCGTTTTCTTCTCCAATCCTGGGTATGTTTACTAAGATAATAATGAGTTTGTCTTCATTCGCAATTTTGCTCGTATTACACCAAATAGATTCACTGCAACTGGCAGAAGAGAAAGTAGACGCCTTGCCAAACAAAGCAATAGAAATTATACAGAAGGAAATTAATCGCTAGCTTTTCGCCCAGGGCCTTTCTTGGTCCACTTTTCGAGCTTTATTTCTGCTTTGCAGAAATCACAAGTAAAGATGAAGGCTTGAACGGTTTTTTTCTTGCCTCTAATCTCCATCCTAACTTTTTCTCTCTCGAAGGTTTGCTGTTTTTCGCCAGACTTAAGACAGTGCGGGCAAGTATATTCAATATTTGCTAAATCTTCGTTTTCAAATCTCCAGACTGTTGCCTTGCCTTCCCCAAGAGCTCTTCGAGTGAAGTAAGCTAACTTATCGTTTGGACCTGGTTTTCTTAATACCATATGTTCAACTTATATTGAAATTATGGCAGTCTTTTTAAACTCTACCGTATACTACAGAATATAATGGCAGATGAAAAATTTGTTGTGTTTTCAATGAAGGAACCCAAGGCTAAAGAGATAGCTAAAGTTATACAAAGCGAGAAAGCAAAAGCCATTCTTGATTTGCTTGCAGAAAAGCGAAGCTCTCCCAAAGAAATTTCTGATTCTCTAAACCTTCCTATGTCAACAGTCCAATACAATCTGGATTTGCTGAAAGAAGCCGGCTTGATCATAGCAACAGGCCGCAAATACAGTCCGAAAGGCAGGAAAATGCTGTATTACGAGCCTGCAAAGAAGGCCATAGTATTGGCACCAGGAACAACAAAGCAAAGCATAATCGAGCAGCTTGGTGACAAAGTAATTCTGCCAATAATTGCAGCAATCTCCGTTGGTGCCGGTTTAATAGCATCTTTTGCAGTAAAAACTCCGCAATTTGCAATAACAACCGCTCCATTAATGGAGAAAGATATAGCGGGTGCTCAAGCCGCGGCTTTAGGAACAGCAACAACATTCAGACCTGAAATAGGAATTCTTGTGGGAGCAATTCTATTCGGAGTTCTAGTCGGAATTTACCTCGCCTATAGAGCTAGAAAATAAAGACTTCAATTTTAGTTGAAGTCTTCGTAGGTGTTTTATATATCTGTTTACTAGAGTAAACAGGTGATATGAAATGAAAACCACAGTAAAAAAGAAAATAGGTTTAGCCCTGTTAATAACAGCGGTTACAGAGTGCGCAATATACTGTCAGACATATCTGACGTATTTGCGCTTTACACATTGCGGGCCAATACCGCCAGGCATGTATGTGGATTACTGCTACACACTCGCTGACGTTGCACAAAGGGCAAGCGATGCAGCCAAGATATTTTTCCTGCCAGTATTAGCAATAGCATTCATAGCAAGTCACCTGATTGTATCTAAAATGGAGAGGAATAAAAAATGAAAAACCACGAAATATTTGCAATTATGACTGCAATTGCACTTATGTTTATCATAGGTGTCAGTGCGGTTCCACAAACTAACACAGTTTGGACACAGCCGGGCTGGGGGAATTTCCAGCCAGTTCCAATAATGTTGAAAGACATCGGAATATATGACGCAAAGCCAGGCGACATAGTTTACGCTGATAATGGTCCAACATACGTAGCAATTGATTCACAAAGAGCATTGTATTTGGACTTTAACGTGGCTCCTAGAGTGTATGTTCCCGATCAACCAGCCATACCGCTAGAGGAAATAGAGGTTTACGCTTACGATGACCCGCGAACGACCATGGCAGAGTACTACGAAGTTGGCTATAGGATAGTCGGTCATGTTGATGAAAACATAATGAACATAATCACACCACCCGAACAACTAGTCACGGTAATAATGACTACGCGAGCAGAACCCGGTAAGTGGATTGTCAATACGCAGTTCAAAATATGGGCTTACTTGGGCGTTGATGAAGAAGCAATGAAAATCATTTGGGAGCAAGCTTACGCAAGGACTGGTGTCGAATGGAACTTCATACTGCCAACTTTGCAGCTCTATAAAAATATGGGAAAGCAGATACAAGCAAACGTACTTGAGCCACAAGATTTGTATTTGCGCTTCACGCCTCATGGCTATTCAAGAATGACTGTTTATGCACTTAATAGCGAGTGCGGCAGAAACGTTGCACTAAACATCAATCTTGGAACGAGATTTGCAAATGCCGGCGGAACAAATCAAGACCTTGGTGCAGGAGAGCCGGTAACTGTTTATGTTCCAACAGGAATGTCCAAAACATTCGAATTAAAGACGTACTGTTTGAATGCGCACAAAGGCGTTCCAGCAATGGGTGATGCCTTGAGTCCAACAGAAATCGTTGATGATAATATCAGAGATGTAATGAAAGAAGCATTTGCTGGTGGTCAAGCATCAACAAGCGAATCCCAAAGCGCGGTCTGGCAACAGACCGGTTAATTTCTTTTTTTAGAATTCTAAATGCAGGGGAGAGGATTTGAACCTCTGAAGGCACTAAGCCAATGGATGTCTTGTAGACTCCGCTGAAAATTTCTTTTCAGCGACACTTAAGTCCATCCCCTTTGACCGCTTGGGTACCCCTGCAACAACCGCACACCGTTGACGTGTGGTCGTATGCTTTGCATACAACTTAGTTGTATCAGTATAACTGATACGACAGCACTCCGGATTTGCGAATCCGATGCGGAGAGGAGGATTCGAACCTCCGAAGGCACTAAGCCACAAGACTCTGAATCTTGCACGTTTAACCGCTTCGCTATCTCCGCGCTCTAATTTAAGTTTAATGCTCCCGACGAGATTTGAACTCGTGTCCAGGGATCGAGAATCCCTTATCCTTGACCGGGCTAGACTACGGGAGCACATAATAAAGGCGAAACTTTGGCTTAAAAAGATTAGCGGGTTCTGTTAATGACATAATCTGCCAGACTTGATAAAAATACTCTGTTCGATAGGTTTGTATTGGTTTGTAGCACCCTTTGCGCTTTTGTAACGTAACTTTCCGCCATTTCCTGACATTTAGCTAGCGCACCAGAATCTGTAAGAGTTGCAATTACTTTTTGAGTGTCTTCAGCTGTTAGAGGTTTACCCATGTAGCCCTTAACCGTATCTATTTGCTCTTTATTTCCGCAGGTTAGGAGCATAGCTACTGGCATAGTTAGCTTTCCTTCAGTTATGTCATTCTTTGCTTTTTTCAAGGAATCTGGTGAAAGTACTCCCATCATGTCATCTTTAATCTGGAAAGCTAGCCCGACAGCAAGCCCATAATCTGTTAGCGCTGCGATTTGACTATTTGTTGCTCCGGCAAGCTTGGCACCAATTCTTAGCGGACCTGCAAGAGTATACCACGCGGTTTTATATTCATGGATTTGCTGAACGTATTCAACGGGGTTCTGTACGGGTCCATGTTTTGACATCTCGTCGAGTCGCTGGCCAAAACCAGTCTTTAGTTCAATATCTATTAGTTCTTCAAGAGCAGCGCACTTTCGCTCTGGTGAAAAGTTTGAGTTAAGAATTGGCTTTTTTGCGAGCGCACAGCAAATATCTCCATCTAATATTGCTAAATTTTCCCCACCACGAATTGCTTGAGCTGCGGGCAAGCCCGAATCTCCAAGCTTTTTTTGGTACACTATGTGTAGTGTGTCCTTGTTGCGCCTGATTCTGTCTTGGTCCATGACATCATCATGAATTAGGAAATAGGCGTGCAAAATTTCCAGCGAACATGCAGCATCTACAACGCCTTCGCCACGGTCGCCCTTAATAGTCTCATAACCCACAATGAATGATATTGGTCTGATTCTTTTACCTTTATTTAGGCACGCGTTTCTTATGTTAATAATTGACTCATTATTGGCAGCAGCTTTAATTTCTTTTTTGAAAAAATCGTCTAATGCTCGCTCAACTTTATCCTTGAGAATGTCATATTCTGCTTCGAAATCCATATCAGTTGTTGCGGTAAAAAGAATATTAAGACTTTCGGGAAAGGCGGGCCCACGAGGATTTGAACCCCGGTCCCCCGGTCCGAAGCCGGGCGCACTATCCAAGCTATGCTATAGGCCCGTTTAAAAGACTTAATTCTCAATTTAAAAAGATTGGTCAAGAATTTTGACAGCTTCTAGCCAGGCATTCGCCGTGCCTTCAGGATTATAGCCACCGCCGCCCAGCATCAGAAGTTTGCCATTGCATTTTTGGTGTGCCAGCTTATGCAGTTTTTCTGCCGCATATTTATGTGCGTTTATGGTATAATTTAGTTCTGTCAAAGGGTCATCTGCAAGACCATCAGCACCAGCTTGCAAGATTATGAAATCTAGATTATATTTTGAAAGAAACTCTATGACTTTATCGAAAGCAGTCTGGAATTCAGCATCTCCAGCTCCCGGCGGTAAAGGCAAATTCAGTTTTGTGCCTTCGGCGAAACCTTTACCCTTTTCATTACTGTGTCCTGTTCCCGGATATAAGTGGGCTTGATGTATATCCGCAATAATTATTTCAGGCACACTTTCGAAAGCATAAAAGACACCATCCCCATGGTGCGCATCAATATCTACGTAAGCGACTTTCAAATTATTTTTTAACAAGTACTTTATTGCAATGCCTGCATCGTTGAAAATGCAGAAACCAGCAGCCCTACCAGGATGTGCGTGGTGCAAACCACCTGTTGGATTAAAACCGTGCTCATATTTTTTTGCTAGAATATCTTTTGTAAGCTGCAGCGTTGTACCCGCGGACCAGCAAGCAGCTTCATAGCAGCCTTTGAAAGCTGGCGTGTCTCCGTAATCAATATATCCCTTGCCATGTGAGGACATTAGCTTGATAAAATCGACATACTCTTTAGTGTGGAAAAGTTGTAAGTCTTCTTCTTTAGCTAAAACAGGTTTTACAGTCTTGATATCCTTTGGCAAATTCTGATAGAACGGAGTTAATCTTTTGTTGTTGAAAGGATGATCCGGAAAACTGTATAAATAAAGTTCCGGACCTTTTGCAACAACTAACCTCATGGCGTTAGCCTTTCCATAGTTCTCGGGAAAGGAATAGCATCTTTAATTGACTCTAAACCGCAAATCCATTGCACAAATCTATCCATGCCCATTCCGAAACCGGCATGCGGAACTGCGCCATATCTGCGCGTGTCAAAATACCATTCGTAATCTTTGGGGTCTTCACCTTTGGATTTCAGAGCTTTTTTCATAGCTTCGATATCCAAATCTCTCGCAGATGCACCAATCAATTCGAAACCCGTTTCAGGCACAAGGACGTCTAGACATAATGCAACTTTCTTGTCTTTTGGATCGCTTGGCTTATAGAATGCCATAACCTCTTTTGGATAGTGCGTCACAATTACGGGCTTGTCATAGTGAGTTGTAAGCTGTTTTTCTTCTGGCGTTCGTAAGTCTTTGCCCCAGGAAACTTTCATACCATCCTTTTCCAGGATTTTCAAAGCTTCAGTGTAAGTGACTTTTGGGAAAGGCGGTTTTATTTTTTCAAATTGTTTTGGGTCTCTGCCAAGCAATTTCAATTCTTTGGCGCAGTCTTTTGCGACTTTTTGACAGATATATGAAATCAATTCTTCACAAACTTTTGCTAGTCCGTCCAGGTCCATCCAGGCAGCTTCCATTTCTCCGTGCCAGTATTCCATTAGGTGCCTTGAAGTCTTTGATTTCTCAGCTCTGAAAGATGGTGCTATAGTGAATATCTTTTCCAAAGCAGGCAGCAAGGCTTCCGCATAAAACTGCCATGTCTGCGCTAACCTGACTTTCTTGCCAAAGTAATCCACTTCAAACAATTCTAAACCAGATTCAGATGTTTTGGTAAAGAATGGCGCGTGCGTTTCGTAGTATCCTTTTTGCAAAAAGAATTCTCTAAATGCAGTAAACACCTTACTGCGTATCTTCCATACTTGCTGCAGTTTCTGCATTCTGACGGAAAGATGTCTGACATCAAGCAAAAATTCGTCGCTCAAGTCTTTTGAGATTGGGTAGCGTTCTGCAAGCCCAACAATTTTCAGATCAGTGACTTGCAATTCAAAACCTGTTGGTGCTCTTTTGTCCTCTTTTATTGTGCCTTCTACTTCACAGGAGCTTTCTATGGTAATTTTCTCAGCTTCTTTCCAGGCTTTGCTGTCTTTCTTGACAATTGCCTGTATCAAATCCGAGCTGTCCCTGAGAGTCAGGAAGATTATCTCTTTCTGGTCTCTTTTTCTGTAAACCCAGCCCCTTATGGCTACTTGTTTACCTTCTAACTTCTTATCTAAAACTTGCTCTATTGATTTAAATTCCATGTCTATCACCCCTTTTAGGAATTAATAAAACTAGCGCCCGGGGAAGGATTTGAACCTTCGACCTATCGCTTAACAGGCGATCGCTCCACCAGGCTAAGCTACCCGGGCAGATACTTATGGCTATCCTTAAAGTCGCACTTGAAATTGAGCTAAATCTATCTAGAATTGAGAATCTAACAATTCCGGCTGACCATCTCGGTTGCCATAAAGTTACTAGCGTGTTTAAGTATATAAAGGTTTCTAAACTGTTTACTCGAGTAAACAATTATGTTTAAAATATTGGCCCTATTTGTTTACTCTATGAAACAATTGATTGCGCAAGGTGCCGAAGCGAAAATCTATCACTCTGATGGCAAAATCATCAAAGAGCGAGTCTCAAAATCATATAGAATCGCCCAGATTGACTCTAAATTGCGCAAGGAGCGCACGAGAGCTGAAGCTAAGCTTATACGTACTCTAGAAAGAGCAGGAGTTCCTGTTCCTGCAGTCTTAAAGGAAGATGACAAGGGAATGGCTCTAGAATTGGAATTTATTGATGGAGAAAAAGTCAGAGATTACTTGGAAAGGGCTGAAGATATTGAAATTTGCAAGCAAATAGGTGAGTTAACAGCAAAAATGCATTCTGCAAATGTTGTTCACGGAGATTTGACTACGTCAAATCTGATACTTAAAGGCGAGAAAGTTTACTTGATAGATTTAGGGTTGGGAGAGGTTTCTGAAAGAATAGAAGACAAAGCAGTTGACTTGCATTTATTCAAAGAATGTTTGATTTCAAAGCATCACAAAATCTGGGAAGCCTGCTGGAAGAACTTTGTTGAAGGCTACAAAAATGAGAAAGTTTTAGGCAGATTGAAAATTGTTGAATCGAGGGGAAGATATAAGCAAGCTAAGGTCTTCTAAAGTCCGATTATCTGGCTAATGTAGTCTTCTGCAATCTTTTCGCTCGCAAAAACCGTTATGTTTATTCCCTTAAAAACGGGCACGTCTTCGTTTCTGAAGCACTCGATAATAAACTCCATGGGTTTGACGTCATATATTTTTTTACCTTCAAATGTGAAGCAAGTAGAACCTCCAGCGCGCATAAACTTTACTTCTTGAATTGTCTTGCCCGCGGGTAGCGTTGCTGTACCTTTAATTCTGATTCGGTAATTCTTGCTGTCTTTGTACTGCTCTATGTACGTCGAAAGCTTGTCGGGCTCTATACTTTTTAGCTGCGCGTAAGGTCCTGCTTCAGCTTCACTGACGGCGATTATTCCTTTTTGTTCTATCAGTTTAATGAGTCCGTCCAAGCTTTCTATTTTCATATACTTTCCCTTAATCAAAAGTCTTTTAAACCAAATACTTTAGGCAGAGGCAGGATAGGTCGGCTTCGGCTTGCTTATACCGGTATGTTCTGGTATTTGTGAGTCGATTTTCAAAAAAATGGCACGAATGCACGCAAGGAGACGAGGAAAAGCAGGCTCAAAGAAGCCACTTCTAGCTCCAGCTCCGAGTTGGATTCAGTACAAAACCGAAGAGATAGAAGCACTTGTAGCGAAATTTGGAAAGCAGGGATTGCCTTCAAGTCAAATCGGTTTAATTCTCAGAGACAGCTACGGAGTGCCAGATATTGAAAAAATCACTAGTAAGAAAATTGGGGAGATATTGGACGAGAAGAAACTCACCCCAAGGATACCCGAAGACATTCAAAACTTAGTGAAACAAGCAATCAAACTAAAGAAGCACATGGAGATTCACAGAAAAGATATGACTGCAAAACGTGGCTTGCAATTAATACAAGCAAAGATAAACAGACTGGCAAAATACTATAAGCGAAACGACAAGCTTCCAGAAGACTGGAAACTTGAAACAGAGGTTGTTGGATAATGGCAACAAAACCCGTAGTCACAAAAGCAAAGAAGAAATGGTTCACAGTTTTAGCACCTGAACAATTCAGAAACAAAGAAATCGTTGACGTGACTGCGTTCGAGCCTCAACAGCTTACAGGAAGACCTGTGGAAGTAAATGTAATGTTGCTTACTGGTCTGCCAAAAGACCAGCAAAGAAAATTAATTTTCAGGATAACGGGCACACAAGGAGAAAAAGCAGTAACAGAGCCTTGGCGCTATTTACTTGTTGATAGTTTCATTCAAAGGTCTGCAAGAAGATACAAAGAAAGATTTGTCCATGTAATAAGAGTGCCTACAAAAGATGGTAAAACCATAGAGCTGAAATGGCTGGCATTTGGTGTAAAGAAATTGCATCACCCTGTTCGCGCAGAGTTACTGAACAAATTAACGGCACAGACAAAAGATAAGGTTGAAAAAATACCGGTCGGCGAGTTGTTTGTACCAGCGACTTTAGATAAATTATCAACAGACATAAAGAAAGAATTAAGAATTATTTTCCCGCTGGATAAATTGCTTGTTTGGAAACTCGCAATTATCTAAGTCTGATAACGTCTAGATTTCTTGGTGCTAATGTCTCTATCTTGAAATTCTTGTGCAAGCTTGATGCCAAGTCCAGCGTTCTGGAATTTTCACCATGAACAATTATGGCTTTTCTAGGTCTTGGCTTGACTTTTTGTATGAATGACATTAATTCCTCGCGGTCGCAGTGTCCTGAAAGCCCCTCTAAAGTGTGTACTTCTAATTTTATTTTGACCAGTTCTTCGTCAATCTGAATTTCTTTCTCGCCCTTCTGCACTCTGCTACCTAAAGAACCTTCAGACTGGTAGCTCGTTAATACTACGGCATTTTTGACATTGTCAGCAAGTTCCTTCAAGTATTGTACTGATGGACCGCCCGTCAACATGCCTGACGTGGCAACGACTACGCAAGGTGGACCTTCTAAAACCAGTTTCCTTTCTTTTGATGAGCCAACTTGCTTGAATATAGGCGATAGGAATGGGTCCTGACCCTCATAGAATATCTGCTCGCGTACATCTTTATTCAAAAATCTTGGATAAGCATTATGGATTGCAGTAATATCCCATACCATTCCGTCAATCCAGACAGGGAAATCAATCTTTTCCTCTCGGGAAAATTTTTCTAAGAGTAGCATAATTTCCTGGGAACGTCCAACCCCCAGTGAAGGTATCAGAACTTTTCCCTTTCGCTGAATTGTCTCTTTTACGATCTTTATCAGATGTTTCTCACAATCCTCCCTGCTGGGCATTATAGCATCAGAAGCTCCGTAAGTGCTTTCCAGCATCAAAGTTTCAAGTCTCGGGAAAACCATCTGACAGCCGTCAAACAGCATTGATTTCTTTACTTTGAAATCGCCAGTGTACATGAAATTATGCCAGCCTTCTCCGATGTGGCAGTGCGCAAAAGCAGAACCCAAAATGTGGCCTGCATTGTACAGTGTAATCCTAACATCAGGCGTGATATCGGTAACTTCACCGTACTCCAAAGTTACAGTGTGCTTTACAGCTTCTTTGATGTCCGTGCTAGAATACAAAGGTTGTTTTGCACTTGCTTGGCTGACTTCTATGTAGTCTAACATAAGAAGCGCCATTACATCGCGGGTTGGTTCGGTACAATAAACAGGACCGCGGTAACCCATCTTAAACAGATACGGCAAAAAGCCACAGTGGTCCAAATGAGCGTGCGTGATAATGACTGCGTCCAGATCCTCAATGTGAAATTCGGGCGCCGTTAAATACGGGAACTGATATTTCCCCTGTGCAGCAACGTTGATTCCGCAATCCAAAAGAACTTTTGATTCAGGGGTTTGCAACAAGAAACAGGAGCGTCCTACTTGCCTGCCAGCACCAAGAATTGAAACTCGGGCCCACATCTCATCACCTACTGCGGTTTTCCTCTGCTCGTAAATTCGCTGGCCTACCTTGTGCAAGAATTTTCGCCTGTATTCAGAGTCCGTAAATAGAACATTTCTGATGTTTGTTGTGATTTTTGATGGAATTACTGACTCCCTTCTAACGAAAGTGGTCCAGAAAGTCTCATCCTTGATTTTCTTCAAGTTCTCGCCATCTTTTCCAATTGCAATGCCAGGTTTCTTAGCCTCTATCGTGACAAGGCTTCGAGCGGGCTCAAAAAGAATCTGAGTGACTTCAGCATCCTTTGGAATAGCCTCTGATATGAATTCCCTGGTTTTCTCAGCATCTTTCCTTATGGCAGGGTCAGCTCTCAAATCAATTCTTTTCTTAAATTCATCAACAAGAGCGCGGATTATATCCCCGCCTTGCAGGAAGAAAGTTCTGTTTTTTGTGTAGAGGACTATATTTGCTCCTTCGTACACCGTTAATGTTATTTGTGCGTCCTTGGGAACTTTATTCAGTATTTCGTCTAATACGGTCATTTTTCCTCTTTAGCTCGTCATAGAATTTACTTTATCTTCAATACAGCAGCAGCTACTTTTTCTGCTTTCCTGTAGCCTTTCTTGTCTATGATGACAACTTCTACACCTTCGCCTGTGCCGGCATCTCGTTTCAGTGCAGAGATCATAGCTCTGGTTGCCAGGTCAACGCCCTGTTCAGTTGTCATGCCTTCTTTGAAACTGTCCTCTAAAACACCGAAAGCCATCGGGCTTCCGCTGCCGGTAGAGTAATACTGATTTTCTTTGATTATGCTTCCGCCCATGTCTATAGTGTATAAAGCGTATTCGTTGTTTTCATCGATTCCACCGATTATCAGCTGAACGATGTAAGGTATGTATGATTTTGCCCTTTCAAATACAATTGTTGCCAAGAGATTTGCAGCAACTGTCAGGCTTGGCTCAACACCCGTGTTGTATCGGTACAAATCCATCTCTGCCCGTAAAAGTTTTGCAAGCATTTGACCGTCTGATGCAAAACCCGCGATTGTCAGGCCAATATTATCTGAAATCTTGAATATTTTTTCTACATTCTTGTTTGAGATTAAGTAGCCCATTGTGGCTCGCTTGTCAGCAGCCATTATGACTGCGTCTTTACACACTATGCCTACAGTTGTTGTTCCTTTCCTTTGCTGATTTTCTTCCATTAGAATACCTCAGATTTGTGAGAACTGCTATTCATTCGATATTGTTGATTTTTAAATGTTTTTGTTGGAAGCTCACAACCCTTTTCCAAAGCGTTGACGGAAAAGTGGGTGCCAGCTTCGCTGCCAGCCCACTCAGTATGACTTTGCAATGAAGCTGAAAGAAATCTTTCAGCTACCCCGCGAAATCAGTATGATTTCGCGATGTAAACAATGTGTTTTGCTGGCTTGCCGCACATAATGCACTTGCCAGACGCTTTCTCTTGCTTGCCGAATAAAATGCCTCGCACCTTCGCAGCGGCTTCTTCCTGAAGCTTGTCAGCACATTTTTGTCCATCAAAACCGATAGAACACCAAGGAGCCCTTACCATTCCGCGCTTTGTTTCAATTAGTTTCTTGAGTTCGGCATAAGTTTTTGCCTCGTGAATTGAATTTTTCAGTTCCGTTTCGGCTTTTGCAGTTATGTTTTTCAGAAGAGCGTCAGCATACTCCTTAATTTTCTTATCCAGAAGTTTTTCGGAAATGATTTCTTTTTTCTTTGTGTCCCGTCTTACTAAAGTCAATGTCTTTTCTTTAACTTCTCTAGGTCCGACTTCAATCCTGATAGGGGCACCTTTCATTTCCCATTCGTTGAATTTCCAGCCCGCAGTATTTTCAGAATCGTCGTATTTCACTCTGTAACCTTTTCCTTTCAGATCCTTTTCTAGTTGCTTACATTTCTTGTCAACATCTGCAGATTTCTTCTCGAAGATTATGGGTATTATCACAACCTGGATTGGAGCGACTTCAAATGGCAAAACAAGGCCATAATTATCTCCGTGTATGCCGATAAGGCCGGCCATTATTCTAATGAGCCCAGGGCCATAACAAGTCTGCCAAGTGCGTTCCTTCTGCTCTTTTTTGTTCATAAAATATATGTCATATGTTTTGGAGAAATTCTGCCCAAGATCATGTGTTGATGCAATTGTGTTTACCTTTCCGTCAACAATCGTTTCGGCGCCATAAGTATCAACAGCACCGGCAAATTTATCCCACTGTGGCCTTCGCACTAAAATAAATGGTAGTCCAAGTTTCTTGTGCATTACATTTTCAGAATAAGCCATATCTTTCTTTACCTGCTCCAAGGCATCTTCGTGAGTTGCAAAAGCATCATGTGCCTCAAAGAAATTGAATTCCCTGCCTCTTAGGAAAGGCCGCGTTGTTGTCTCAAACCTGAATACAGTCATTCTTGATTGGTATCTTTTGAAAGGAAGCTGGTTCCAGCTTCTTATCCATAGGGCATACATCGGATAAATCTGTGATTCTCCAGTAGGTCTTAAGTAGAATTTTTCCTCAAGTTTTTTACTGCCGCCCTCGGTAACCCAGTATAATTCCGGAGCAAAGCCTTTCACGTGTTCCTTTTCTTTCTTCATATAGGCTTCAGGAACTATTGTAGGAAAAAGCATTGGCTCGTGCCCATCTGCTTCAACTTCCTTCTCAAGCATCGCTTCGAAAGCACGCATGATTTTGACAGCCCAAGGCGTTTCTACAATGGCGCCCTGTATGCCGTATCTAATATCTGCCAGGTGTGCTCCAGATTCAGAAACAAGCTCAGTATACCACTCAGAGAAGTCTTTTTCCTTTTTATTCTTAAGAGCCATGTATATACTGCTCCAAATAAACCTATTTAAATTATTTTATCATCGTAAAGTCATGTTAAAGGTAGCTATCCTCTCTGATCCACATCTCGGTTTTGGTGCCGGTACTGAAAGAGAGAATGATGCCTTCAATAATTTCGAGCTTGCTTTGAGATCAGCAATCAGGGAAGAGCCGCAGCCGCAAATCATTCTTTTATGCGGTGATATCTTTCATGACAAGATTCCGAGGCAGGAAGTTCTGGGCAAAGCCATAGAATTGTTTGCAAAAGCCAACAAGCAGTTGCGGGTAAAACCCCAGATCCTGAAGCGAATCAAGAATAACAATCTGGAAATTGTCAAGGACTTTATTCCGCCAATAATCGCAATCTGGGGCACTCATGAAAAAAGACACTCAGAAAGCACAAATCCAGTTCAGATTTTAGAAAAGGCAGGACTTCTGTATTGCTTGCACGCAGAATCAATCTTAGTTGAGTGTGGCTACGACAAGCTCGGAGTACACGGCCTTTCAGGAGTCCCGGAACCTTACGCCAGAGATGCTTTGAAATCATGGAATCCGAAACCTTTCACAGACGGACAGAACATTTTGATGCTTCACCAAAATATCAAGGAAGCAATGCCTCCTGTTGATTATGCTTTGGAGTTTGCTGACCTGCCGAAAGATTTCATAACGCTTTGCGGGCACATTCACAATACCGCAACATTCGAGCACCCCGCTTCAAAGAGGCCCATTATTGTTGTCGGCTCAACTGTCTCGACACAGCTGCAAAAAGTTGAGTCGCAAACACCAAAAGGCTACTACGTAATAGAATTTGGCCGTGAAAAATATGATGTAAGGTTTGTGCCGATACGGACGAGGCCATTCTTTTACGAAAATCTAACAATTAATAGCAAAAAGCCTGTTGAAGTTCTATTTGAAATTGACAGGGCAGTTTCAAAAAACCTGAAAGACCATATTTTTGTAGAGGGCGAAAAGCCCATAGTGCGAGTTAAATTAGAAGGCAGGTTGGCAGAAGGATTCAGGCCGGAAGATTTGAATCTAAACAAAGTCTTTTCAGATTTCAACCAGAAGGCAATACTTTCTCTTGACAAATCTTCTTTGGAAACTGTTGATTCTGCGCAGCATTCAAAATTTTTAGAAGAAATCCGGGAAAAGAAATTAACAATAGATGAGATAGGTCTTGAAATTCTCTCAAAGAATTTGAAATTGGAAATTAATCCTGAAAAACTCAGCATGATTTTCAACTTGCTTGCGGATGAAGATTTAGAGCAAGCAGAGAATGCTATTGAAGGTAGATTTGAAGTTAGACCGGAGATTAAGCTTGAATATACTGCTCAAGAGCCAGAAACCCCTCAGGAACTCGCGACCCCGCAGCCTCAGACAGAGGTGCAGCAACCTGTAACTCCAGAGCAAGCTGTACAGCCTGCAACTCCGCAGACGCAATCAACACCAGCTAGAACGGCACCGGATCCAACAATCTTGCATTTGGCAGAATCCGGATTGTCAATGTTAGGCATGGGTAGCGGAAGCGGCAAACCTTCTGCAAAACCAGTTGCGGTGCCGAAACCAATGGCTGCGCCCACGCAGCAAGCTCCAGCAAGAAGGGCAGTAGACCCTGAAACCAAACGTCTGGCTGAATCAGGATTATCGATGCTGGGTAGCTCGGACCACAAAGAAAAACCAATAATCCGGATGAAAGAAGCTCCTGGTGCAAAGACCGTGCAGAAAATAGCTGGACAGCCACATGCAAAGCCAGTCGGGCAGGCACCACCGCAGAGAAGATGGAAGCTTGGCGATGAAGACGAAATCATAGTTGCAAAGAAAAGCTCATTTAGCTTGAAAAAATTCCTAAATAAGGAGTATTAGATGGTAGGCGTAGCGAAAGAACAGGCAAAAGCAATTGTTGACTTAGCCAATACGTTAGACCAAATAATAACACCAGAAGATGTTTTAGTCGGCATAACTACGGATGGCGTTCCAATTGCAAGAGGCCTAGAGCACGTAATTTTCAAATATATAGGAAAAATATGTAGGGTTGAATACATAGGAGCAAGCTCAAAATTTAATTTTGTAGACACACACAAATTAAAATTATTGAAAGAAATGTCTGGCCGCCGAATTTATGTTGATTGGCGCACAGTCACCGGCAAACTTGGCGAAATGCTAAAAGAAAAGGATAATGAAAGTCTATATGCCGTATTGAGCGATCCAAATAATAAAGCAGATATTAGAGCAACAACAGAAGACGTTGCTAAATTTGATTTCCCAAAGGATTATGAACAAACAATGAAGATAATAGGTTTATGGACCGAGCCGCACACAGTAGCTGGTCTGTTAAAATTAAAGACGTTTGGTGGAAAAATAGAGTATAAAGAAATATCCACAGAGCAAAGTAAAAGTTTCTACGGTGCTCTTTATAGTTCAATGGCTATTATATTAAAGGCAAAATGATAAGTAAAATAAGACTGCAGAACTGGAAATCTCACACAGATACAGAGCTTTCCTTTACTAACGGAGCTAATGTTATTGTTGGCCCGATGGGGGCTGGCAAATCATCTATTTTACAGGCAATTTCATTTGCTCTTTTCGGGACATTTTCAGAGTTGAAGAGAAAGGAACTGAAGATTTCAGAC
>Ga0315285_10003196_pt1 | contig 17157 bp, 14 predicted proteins | sample YL17G09_36_MG_FD_203698 | JGI IMG/M metagenome (GOLD analysis project Ga0315285, IMG submission 203698) | Sediment microbial communities from Yellowstone Lake, YNP, Wyoming, USA - YL17G09_36 | ecosystem: Environmental > Aquatic > Freshwater > Lake > Sediment | place: USA: Wyoming | collected... | reverse complement strand
GGTAATCTGTCCGCCACATAGTTCGGTCGAGCAGACAGACGGTCCTCAACGCTCCCGACTGTGCATACTTTCTGCTTTTTCTCATAACCCCGTCTTCGACAGTCATAGGCATATTTTCGGGTGCCCCATAAGCTAACCTATTGATTATCCTACCCATCGATTTCGGAGATGAGAAAAGTCCGTAGGCATGCGAATTGTAATTTATTAGTTGACATCGTTGATAACACATGCTACAGATATAGGCATGTATGTTCGCACCATCTCCCGGAAGAACAAAGACGGCTCCGTAACCACCTATGTCCAACTGGCCCACAACGTCCGCGACCCCAAGACGGGCCAGGCTCGCGCCCAGGTCCTCCATGTCTTCGGCCGGGCCGACTCGCTGGATGTGGGGGCCATCAAACGGCTGGTGAAGAGCCTCTGCCGCTTCCTCTCCCCCGAGGACGCCCTCCAGGCCTCCCAGCTTCCCCAGGCCCGGGCTCTGCACTTCCTCCAAAGCGCACCCCTGGGCGGGGCTTATGTGCTGCGGGCCCTCTGGGAGCGGCTGGGTCTGCAAAAGGTCCTCTCCCGTTCCCTGCAGAGCCGGGAGTTTCTCGCCCCGGTGGAGTGGTCCCTCTTCGCCCTGGTGGCCAACCGGGCGTTGGCCCCCGACTCCAAGCTCGGGGTAGAGGAATGGGTGCGGGGGGAGGTGGCCCTGGGCAATCCCGAGCCCCTTGCCGTGCAGCACCTCTATCGGGCCATGGACTTCCTCCTGGAGCAGGAGGAAGCCGTACAGAAGGAGGTCTTCTTCGCCACGGCCGATCTGTTGAACCTGGAGGTGGATCTCCTCTTTTTTGATACCACCAGCACCTATGTGGAGCGGGACGAGGAGGATGAGGAGGGCCTTCGCAGATATGGCCATTCGAAGGATCATCGCCCGGATCTGCCCCAGGTGGTCATCGGGTTGGCGGTGACCAAGGAGGGGATTCCCGTGCGCTGCTGGACCCTGCCAGGCAACACCCCGGACATGAGCACGGTGGAGAGAGTGAAGAAGGACCTTTGGGGCTGGAAGCTCTCCCGGTGCATCTGGGTCATGGACCGGGGGATGAACAGCGAGGAAAACCGGATGGTGTTGCAGCGGGCGGGGGGCCACTACATCCTGGGGGAGAAGATGCGGGACGCCCAAGCGGTGCATGAGAAGGTCCTGGCCCGTGGCGGGCGCTACCAGAAGGTCCGGGACAACCTGGAGGTCAAGGAGATCCTGGTCGGCACCGGGGAGCGCCGCCGCCGCTTCCTCCTGGTGTACAATCCCGAGCAGGCTAAGAGAGACCAGCTCACCCGGGAGAAGACCCTGAAGCGGATCGAGGAGGAGCTGGCGGCCCTTCCCGATCAGAAGGGCAAGGCGCACAAGAAGGCGGTCTGCGCTCTCCTCTCGCACCGGACGATGGGCCGGTATCTGCGACAGCAAAAGAACGGCGCCCTCCGGATCGACCGCGCTCAGGTGAAGTCGGAGGAGCGCCTGGACGGGAAGTACCTCCTCTCCACCAGCGATGACAGCTTGCGCCCTGAAGATGTGGCTCTGGGCTACAAGCAGCTCCTGGAAGTGGAGCGGGCCTTTCGGACCCTCAAGACTTCCTTGGAGCTTCGGCCCCTCTACCATCGACGGGAGGATCGGATCCGCGCCCATGTCCTGCTCTGCTTTCTGGCCTTGCTGCTGGTCCGCGTCGCCGAGCGACAGACCGGACGCACCTGGGATCAGATCCGGGCGCTTCTGCAGCGTATTCATCTGGGAGAATTCCTTTCCCCAGAAGGGCGTGTTCTGCAGCGGACGGAGCTCACTCCCGAGCAACATAACCTCTTGAAATCGCTGAATATACCTCCACCACCCCTGGTTCAGAGGGTGGATCTGAAGCCCCCAATCTGTAGGCACACGCGCAAATAGGTGCAACTCTCTAACTCCCTGTTTATTCTTACTTATCCGGTTTCCGGGTGCCTATGACTGTCGAAGACGGGTGAACTGGTCAGAGTAATAGCGTGGTACCCCGTCCTCGCCTGGAAGCTCTTTCAGGTCTTTATTCTCTTCCCGCGCTTCCTTCAGGATCGCCTCTAATGCACCAGGTGGTTCAACCTGATCATCAGCAGAGAAGGTCAGGAGGTTCTGCTCCTTCAATTCCTGGAGGATCTCCTCCGGGGCAGCGAGTTGACCTGCCTCACTCCTTCTGCGAATGAGGTCGGCTGCTGCCTGACGCGCAGCTTCCACTTCCTGTATTTCCCTCACCGGCCCTCCTCCCCTGCGGAGGCATCCTCCTCTTCCTCAATCCCTTCCCTGTCCCTCAGGGCAAAAGTCCCCTTTGACCTAACTCCTCGGACACCTCTGCCAAACCTATCCGGCGGTAGGCCGCCTCCGTGGGCGCTCCGGTGGACTTATCCCAGCCCATCTCTCCATAGTAAAGATCCATGGCCAGCCGAATGTCCTCCCGGTCCATGTGCACCGTCCCCTGGGTGAAGGGGGCCTTGCCGGAAGGGTCCGTGAAGACCCAATCGGGGATGGTGTCGTGCTGGGTGCGCATCTCCTTGGTTCCCATATCGCGAATGGTCAGGGCCCGGTGTAAGACGAAGATGCGCTCCGCCGCCTGATCCAGCTCCTGCCGGTCTTTTCTGTCGCCAGTCGCCAGGCTGTAGAGCCGCGACTCGATCGAATCATCGCCCCGGTAGCCCCTCTCTTTTAAGGGGGAGGCCGCCCAGGGCCCCATATAGTTGCAGAGGGATAAAGAATCATGGAGCTCCTTCCGCAGAAGTGACCACTTGGCAAACCTGGCCTTGTAAGGATTTATCGGCGTGAAGGCCCCGATCGCATCGACCGCGTCAGGTGAGCCCCAGAGTTCAGCTGCCAGACGCTTCTGAACCTCCAGGGGAAGCCCGTTGCGGGTGAAGTTGGTGTGAGAATGGCACTGACAATCCCGGTTGTATTGGGTATTGACGATCACCCCGCACTGGCCCATCTCATCATTGGAATGGTGCCGGGGGTGCCCCATCTTCCAGTACAGGGTTTTGAGATCTCCCTTCCAATCCTCCTCGGGGATGGACCACCGCTCCAACAGGTAGCCGCTGCCCAGCCCCAAGGCCGTCCCCAACTCCCCCTCCTTCTGGGCGACGCGAGGAAGGAGCTCAAAGAGGAAGGAGGGGTCCCCCTTCTCATATTTGTTCCACGAATAACCCTTGAACTCCTTCTCCCCCAGCTTGCTCTCGATCATCCCGCTATAGTAGAGCTTCTGAAAGTCCCGCTGCAACTGACTGTAGTTGCACCAGATGCCCAGGTCGTCGGCCAGATGCATCCCCACCATACAGGCTTCGATCGCCGTCTGGCCCCTCGGGCCATCGGGAAAGGTTTTGAAGAACAAAGCGCCAAAGAAGAGCCCAGAGCAGGTATTTTGCCCTACCTCCGGAATGTTGTATTTCGCAGCCACCGAGGGGACTTTGATGATGTTATGGCATCGGATGGGGCAAGCGGTGCAGCCACTGCCCCTCACCGTATATTGCCATCCCCCCTCCCCAATGAAATAGGCGAAGTTATTGGTCCGGTAGGCCATGCGGTTGAGGTCATGTGGACCGCAGACCCCGGTCTCGATCGTCGGAGTAGATGCCCCCCATTTGCGGCCCCGGCCAGCGACCCAGCGGGAGGCCGGATTGTAGTACTCAGCCCAGGGCTGGGGCGTACTCGGAACCACATGCTGGTTGTTAGCCCCCAAGAGGGAGAGGTGGTATTTGATCAGCTTCTCCCACTCCCCCTTATCACCCGCGATCCCTATGCCTCCCGAGCCGCGCACCCCGATCGCCTTCAGGTTCTTGGACCCCATCACCCCCCCCACCCCGCCGGCGGAGTGGGAAACGGAATTCATCACCACCGACATGGGAACTAAATTCTCGCCCGCCTGGCCGATCGCGGCCACTGCGGCCTCAGACCCCATCTCCTGGGAGATTTCGACGGTGGCCCGGCGAATCCCCTGCCCCCAGAGGTGGCGGGCATCCTTGATCTTCACCTGGGAATCGACGATGGATAGCCACACGGGGTGATCGGCCTTCCCCTCGATGACGATGGCATCATATCCCGCATATTTGAGCTCGGTGGCAAACTGGCCCCCCATATGCCCGGTGGCCACCAGTGGTTTCGGCCAACAGGTGGGCCAAAGGGTGGTGATGGCCGTGCGGCCATTGCAGGGAGCGCCGGTCCCGGCCAGGGGGCCTACCGCGAAAATGATCCGGTTGGCGGGATCGAATGGCTGGGTCCCGGAGGGGACCTCGTCCCAGAGGACCTTATAGCCGATCCCTGTCCCACCCAAAAAGTCTTTGTATTTCTCGATGGTCTCTTCGGTCCAGATGCGGCCGGTGGACAGATCCACGCGCAACACCTTTCCGGCCCACCCTCCGTATTTAGCCATGCCCTTTATTCTCCCTTCCTGGTTACTCTGCTCAATTCTTTGCCTTATGACATTCGCTGCAGGACGCAGCCTTTTCCGGTGGAAGGGCTGCGGTGGGCACCACCCGGGGTGGCACCTTATCGGTCAAATCTCGCCAAGGCAAAAACCTCAGTGCTTCGGCGGGACACGCCTCCACACATTTGGGCTTCCCCTCACAGAGGAAACACTTGGTTGCCTTGCCCGCACCGGCATCGAAGGACATCATCCCCCATGGACAGGCTCGCTGGCACATCCTGCAGCCAACACACCGCTCCACATCCACCACTCTAACATTGAGGGGTGGTTTGGCTACAATCGCGTCGTTGGGGCAGGCATTGGCACAGGGCACCGGATGCGGACACTGGTGGCATACTTCGGGGATCACCAGCCCATTGCCCCAGTTGCCCTGCCCGTGCTGTCCAACATAAGGGCCCTGCGGCCCAAAGTGGAGGTTTCGGATGACCTTCACCCGCGCCATCACTGGGGATGCCTTGCCATCATTGAACTCCGTACAGGCCAGCTCACACCGTCGGCAGGCCACGCACCTGGTCGGATCAGCGATGACGATCCCCTGGGCCTGCTCCATGATGATCAGGGGTGCCTTCGCCTCACCCCGGGCCAGGAGGGGCCCCAGGGTAGAGATCCCCAGCAGGGAGATCCCGCCAATCTTCAGAAATTGCCGCCGGGAACAGGGGTGGTTTTGGCTGAAAAGGCTTAAGGCCCGTTCTATGGTCTCTTGCTCCTCATCTCGATGATCCATCTTTCTCCTTTGCCCTTTCCGTGAAGTTTCTCAATCCTCCTTGGACCAGTAGAGCTGCTTCAAGCGCCGCAGGAATTCCTTGTCCCTCTTCCTAATAATCTCTTCCCATTGCTCCTCCGAATAGTCGTAGAAGCCTCTGTGGTTCATCACCTGCTCTTTCCACTTCTGGGGAGGCTCCTTGGCATCGCTGATGAACTTGAAGGCCTGGCTAAAAATCTCGTAGGCCAGGGGACCCCATTTCGGCACTCCCCCCAGATCCGTGGTCATCAAGGGGCCGATGCTGGCGTTGCGAAAGCCAAAATGGCCCATCACCGCCCGGTCGATGTCCTCGGCCGAGGCGACCCCCTGGGCCCACAGGTCGAAGGCCTCCCGGAACAGGGCAAACTGGATACGGTTATTCAAGTATCCGGGCAGCTCCTTGAGCACCCTGACCGGCACTTTCCTGACCTTCTCCAGCAGGGCATAGGTGAGACTGAAGGTCTCATCCGAGGTCCCCGGACCCTTGACTACCTCCACGGCGGGGCAGATGTGGGGCGGATTGGCATAGTGGGTGACTACGATCTTGTCCTGCCTCTTCACCTCCGAGGCAAAATCGTTCAGGACCATATGGGAGGTGTTGCTGGCCAGGATGGTATGCGAAGGACAAAGGACATCCAGTTGGTTGAATAGCTCCCGCTTCTCCTGGGCCCTCTCGATGATCGCCTCACACACAAGATCTGCCTCTCCTGCCAGGGCCGACAGGTCGGTGGTCGTAATGATCCGTTCTGCCGTCTCATCTGCCTGCCGCCGGGGGACGACCTCCTCCTCCACAAAGCTGTCCAGGCTGGATTTGATGCGGCCCAGGCTATTCTTCAGTATCTCCTCATTGAGATCACCCATGATGACGGGATATCCCCACAGGGCGTAAGAGATGGCAATGCCATGGCCCATCGTTCCCGCCCCCACCACTCCTATTTTCTTGATATCCTTAAGCTCCAAATAGAACCTCCTCTCAGGCTTTTCCGCCATCTATTCCACGGCCCCCGGCTTGATCCGGGAGGACCCGGCCATACTACCTCAGGAAGGGTACTCTCGGGAGGCAAATTTAGATGCTGATCTGATTTCGCCCGCCCTCTTTGGCCCGATAAAGGGCCCGGTCCGCCGCCCGGATCACCTGATCCGGTTCGGTATACTTGGCATCCCGCTCCGCAACTCCAATGCTAACGGTAATGGGGACTTGCTTGCGGACCGCGCTGCTCGGCTTCGCGACCTCTGGTCTCTTTCGGGGACGACCCTTGCCTCGCAGGGTGAAGTTCGTGGCGGGGATGGCGCGGTGGAGGGCGACCAACGGGGGAAGGGCTTCCTTCAAGGACTTCCCGGGGAAGATCACTGCAAACTCCTCCCCCCCATAGCGAAAAGCCCTCCCTCCGCCGGAGACCATTTCGAGTTGCGAGGCCACCATTCGCAACACCTGATCCCCCGCCTCGTGCCCGTGCCGGTCATTGAACTGCTTGAATTGGTCTATGTCCACCATGGCAATGGTATAGCGATTGCCCAGCTGCAAGAGGGCCTCGTTCAGGGCTCGTCGGGAAGGCAAGCTGGTCAATTCGTCGCGATAAGCCATGCTGTAGGAAGTTTCAATGAAAGAGGCGACCAGGATGAGTCCTGCGGTAGAAAAGTAGAAGGTGGAGAGATCGCCGATCCGATTCACATTCAGTCCGAGGAAAGAGGCAATCAGCACCCAGAAAAACCCGCTTTCGATGGCACCCCGGCGGAGGAGGAATCGAGCCGTCAGCAAGAGAAAGGCGAGACCGAAGGCCAGCAACCCGGATTGGGAAACGGGGGACCAGGTGATGGGGCCGGTGACCGACTTCAATTTGATCGCCTCTCCGCCTGCCCCAGTTGGACAATAGCGGTAAATCCCCATGGCCAACAGGAGCTGAAAGAGGATCAGGCCCAGGGTGATTAGGTTCCTCGAGGTGAGGATGCCTCGCTCCCGCTGGGTGGTCAGCGAGAGGGCAGCGAGATTCAGGGGTAGAAGCAGGGAGATGGAATTAAAGAGGATGCGGCTCCCCGCCGCAGGCGGACCTGCGGCGCAGTGGAGCAGGGCCCGGTCGGCCAGAGTTAGGACCAGGAGGCTGAAGATCAGCCAGGTCCGGTGAAAACGCCAGCCGAGAAAGAGCCCCACCCCCAAAACCGCATAAGGGTAAACGCGTATGAGGCCGGATAGGGACTCTGGGGAGGCAACCCATTGGAGGAAGGAGATGGCAATGAGGAGGAGGAGACCATTCGGCAGGATCAAAGACGAAAAGATTTTCAGGATTGAGGAGGTCAACGGGCTTCGTCTCCTCCCCTCGCCAGGCGGTCGATCTTCCTATTCCAGGGACAGAATTCCCCTCTATCGATCATCCTCATCTCCCTCATGACCTCTCAAGGCGGGAGAGCCATCTTCCCATTCCCCCGACGCTACCGGCAACTTACGCTCTCTCCGGAGATCTTCGATCTTGTTCAAAGGCCCTTCGAGCTGGCGACTTCTGGTCGTGGCGAGCGCTTCGTATTCTCCCTGGGCCTCTCTGATGCGCTTGCCCATCGTCTCAAGCGTCTTGCTGAATTTATCCCACTGCTTCTTGAAGGCCCCCAGCAGAGACAGGATTTCATTCGAGGTCTGCTCCAGGGTGAAATGATCTGCTGCCTGCCGGATGACGGCCAGGACCGCAAACAAGGTGATGGGGGAGCAGAAGACCACCTTGTTCTTGATTCCCTCATCGAGGATGGAGGAATCTTGCTCGTGAATGAAGGAGTAAATCTGTTCGTTAGGGATGAACAGGAGGACGCAATCCAGCGTATTCCCCCCGGGATTGATGTACTCGCGGGCGGTCAGCTCTCTAATCCGTGCCCTCACATCCCGTAAAAAGGCGGTGCGGAACCCCGACCTTTCCGCCTCGGAGTTGGCATCGAGAAACCGGAGGTAGTTGTCGAGAGGGAACTTGACATCCATATGCAGCTTGAAGTCGGGTGGCACCGAGAAGGTAAAATCGGGGCGAGATCTCGCCCCTTCGATCGTCTTTTGCTTCCAGTAGTTGATCCCCTCGATGAAACCGGCAAGGCGCAGCACATCCTCGGCCATCCGCTCTCCCCACTGTCCCCTCGCCTTGGTGCTGACCAAGGCCTCCCGAAGCATCTGGGTGCTCTGCATGAGAGCGGTGGTCTGGTCGCCCGTCGTCCTCAATTGGCTCGCCAGCTCTCCGAACTTCTTCTCTCGGTCCTTCTCCAGCTCTTTCATCAGATGGGAGACATCTGTAAGGGCGGAGCTCATCTGCTGCAATTGTTGGTCAATGAGGCCCTTCTTGCCTTCCAATTCCCGAAGGCCCACCTCCCGCTCCACCGTCAGGCGCTCCTGGGCTAATTTCAAGAGCTCCGCAGTGGACTTGGATAGTGCGTCCAACGACAGACTCCCAAAGCAGGCCTTCACATTTTCGATAACGGAATCCACGCTCGCTTTGCGCTGCGCCTCGCTCTCGCGAAACAGCTCATCCGCGAGTTCTTTCAATGCCTTTGCCTGCGTCTTCTTCAAGGCAAACGCAACCGCCAGACCTATCATGAAGCCTGCAACTACTCCCAAGAGGAGCGTAGTATAAACCGGCGACCAGACCACAGCGTTCTTCCTTCCTCGAAGGCAATGGCCGGGGAAGAGACCTCCCCCTTTCTATTGCCCGGAGGGATGAGGAAAGAGGAGATTTGCACAACGGATTATCAGGCGCCAAGGAGTTTATTGAATTAGGCCAGGGGAGTCAATAGGATTTGAAGGAGAAAACGGGGAAGGGGCCAGAGGCGTGGGAGGGAAAAACCTGGGGGTTTAGTTCCCCATTACTGTGAAGGTGAGGTTCACGGCGTAGGTATCTGGCTCGGTTTTCCAGTCCAGATTCAACCGGTAGTCAATCCGCTTCAGGCTGCGGATCTCCTGGCTGGATCCTACATAGATGACCTGATCGCCGGAGATTAGAGGACGGAAGCCCTCTCCATTCACGGAAACGGAGAGGGCGGAGAGGGGGATCGTATGTCCTTTTGGATCCCTGCAGGTCCCCGCTCGCGCGGGCGGTAATGGAGAGTCCGCTCTTGCTGTTGGTCCAAACCAAGAACTCGGCCGCGCCCGGGACCTCCACATAACCCCGATCCAGGTCCTCTATGGTAGCGGCAATCTGGGCCGTCTCCCGATTCACCTGCAGCTTCACCTTGGGGGTCACCACCGCCACCAGCATCAGGGTAGCCGAGGCACGATCGCTGGCGGCCCAGGAGATCCCCACCTCGGTTAGGATCGTCGCTAAGGCCAGTACCAGGATCACAACCCCCCATCTCTTTCTTCCCTTCGCCATGGCGTCCTCCCTGAAAGAATCTGAAGAATCTCTTGATGACAACTCTACTTAGGTTCATTTTCCGTGTCAGCCTCTCAGAAGAGACAGAGATCTCCGGAGAATGGAGGTAAAGTGTTTAATAATCCAATAGTTAAGAAGGGCGAAGGGAGTTGGTTGGAGGCCTTACCCTCCGGTCAAATCCCTTGACTCGCCTGCCATCTTGGCAAACTTCTAAGATAGGCCTGCCATTCTGACAGGGCTGCCTTTCGAGGGGATCCTCTTCACGACCTTCCGCTCCCAGGCAGCCCGTCCCCCGCTCCCCTTAGCCCGGGAAAGGCCGCGGGGGAAAGGCGCCGAGGGCACAGGTCCGAGGCGAGACCATCCGATCATTTGAAGATTCCTCGCGGCCATCCTGTAGGGGGCTTCCGTCCTTTGCCAAAAAGGAGTTGCGATCCCCTCGGAATTCCCCTATATTGAAGCCCACCCAGCAAGCCGGGGGAATCTCCAGATCTTCTGCGGACGAGGCCTCAGGTCATGTGATCAGGGAAGGGGAAGATCTGGGCAACAGAAAGGAGAAGTTTTCATGTTGATTGTGGGAGAACGGATCAATTCCAGCCGCAAGGCGATCCAACCTGCCGTGGAGAATAAGGATAGCGCTCAAATCCAGGAGATCGCCCGACAGCAGGTGGGGGCTGGGGCGAACTATATCGACGTGAACGCCGGCACCTTCCTGGCACAGGAGCCGGAGCACCTGGAATGGCTGGTCAGGACGGTGCAGGAGGCGATCGAGGTGCCCCTCTGCATCGACAGCCCCAATCCGGAAGCGGCGGAGCGGGCCATCAAGGCCTGCCAGAGAACCCCGATGGTCAATTCCATCTCCGGAGAGAGCAAGCGGTTGGACCAGATGCTCCCCCTGATCCAGAAATATAACTGCCAGGTGATCGCCCTCTGCATGGACGATAGCGGCATCCCGGAGGATGCCACCCAGCGCTTCCAGATTGCCACCCGGCTGCTTCAGCATCTGGAAAAGGAGGGCATCGAGGCCAGCCGGGTCTTCTTCGACCCCCTGATCTATCCCATCAGCACGGGAAGCCACTTCGGACAGGTCGCCCTGGATACGATCCGCCTCATCAAGACCTCCCTCCCCGGCGCCCAGACCATCTGCGGGCTCAGCAATATCTCCCACGGGCTGCCGAACCGCAAGATCCTGAATCAAGCCTTCCTCGTCATGTCCATGGCCGCGGGCCTCAATGGGGTCATCTTCGATCCGTTAGATCGGCGCATGATGACCCTGCTCCTGGCCAGCGAGGCGCTCTTAGGGAAGGACGAGTTCTGCAGCGGCTATATCGCCGCCCATCGCGCCGGCAAACTGGAAGAATAGGCAGGGCCGAGGCGCAACGCAGATGGATTCTCGACTAGCCCTGGGAATCGACACCGGTGGCACCTATACCGATGGGGTGGTAATCGATTACCAAACCAGGGAGATCCGGGCGACGGCCAAGGCCCGGACCACCCCCCACGATCTCTCTATGGGCATCTCTCACTGCCTGGATGCCCTGTCTCAGGTGGATCTGCCATCCATCAAGCTGGTCTCCCTCTCTACCACCCTCGCCACCAATGCGATTGTAGAGGGCAAGGGGTGTCGCGTCTGCCTGCTCCTCGTAGGCTATGACCCCTCCTTGATGCAAAAATATGGGTTCGAAAAGGACCTGCCCACCCCGGATTTCTACTACCTCCGTGGCAGGCACGACCTTTTTGGCGAGGAGATCGAGCCCCTCGACTTGGAGGAGGCCCGGCGGATCATCCTGGAGAGGAAGGATCAAGTAGAGGCCTTCGCCATCTCCAGTTATCTGGGGGTGAGAAACCCCGAGCACGAGTTGGCCCTCAAGGCCTTTATTCGAAGCCTGAGCCCCCACCCGGTGGTCTGCGGACACGAGCTGACCAGCGAGTTGGATTCCATCCAAAGGGCGATCACCACCACCCTCAATGCCCGTCTGATCCCGCTCCTCCACGCCCTGGTCCGCTCGGTGAAGGCCGTCCTGAAGCATAAGGGGATCAAGGCCTCTTTGGTGCTGGTGAAGGGGGATGGCTCCCTGGTCTCCTCCCGCGTGGCCGAAGAGAGGCCGGTGGAAACGATCCTTTCGGGCCCGGCCGCCTCGGTGGCAGGGGCCCAATACCTCTGCGGCCTCCAGGAAGCGGTGATCGTGGATATGGGCGGGACCACCACCGATGTGGCCATCCTTCGCGAGGGCAGGCCCTATCTCAATCCGAGGGGAGCCACCGTGGGAGGCAGGGCGACCTGCGTCAAGGGGATCGACATCACCACCGCTGGCATCGGCGGCGACAGCCGGATCTTCTTGGACCGGGCCGGGGATCTCAGGGTGGGGCCCCGCAGGGTGGTCCCTCTGGGCCTGCTGGCCTCCCAACACCCCCAGGTGATAGGCGAATTAGAGCGCATCGCGGCGGGCCCATTGTCCGACCGGTTTCTGCCTTATGGGGAGTTCTTCCTCGCGGCCGCCTCCTCGCAGGGGAACCAAATGGAGGCCCAAGAGAAAGAGATCCTGCGCCATCTCCAGGAGGGTCCCCTCTCCCTGCTCCAGCTCTCCTCCCGATTAAACCTGATCTATCCCAGCCTTCTCAACCTGAGCGAATTGGAGGAGAGGGGTGTGGTGCAGCGATGTGGACTGACTCCCTCGGATGTGCTCCATGTGGAGGGAGGATGGTCTCTCTGGGACCGGAAGGTCTCTCATCTGGGCCTGCGCATCCTGGCCAAGGCCCTCCGGATGAAAGAGGAGGATCTGGCCCTCGCCGTCCGGGAGAGGATCACCCGGACCATCGCCATCCAGGTCTTGAACCAGGCCTTGCCCACCGGCCACGGAGGCACCTCCCTTCCCGGGTGCCCCACCTGCTCTAACCTTTTGAGCTTGATCTTCAGCGCCCCCGAGGGCTCAGGGCCCTCTCTCCAGATCGCCCTGGGCAGGAAGCTGGTCGCTATTGGTGCACCAGTGGGAGCCTTCCTTCCCCCGGTGGCCCGGGTCCTGGGAACCCAGGTCCTCATCCCCCCTCACGCCGAGGTGGGCAACGCCCTGGGGGCGGTGGTCGGCGTCTTTAACAAGACCATCGAGGTCTGGATCAAGCCCAGCTATCGGGGAATCCTGCGAGAGGGCTATTCGGTCCACCTGCCCAACGAGAAGGCCTTTTTCGAGGGGTTGGAGGCGGCCAAGGCCTACGCCATCAAGAAGGGCAAGGCCCTGACGGAGAAGGAGGCGAAGAAGGCCGGGGCGGAGAAGGTACGAGTGGAGGTGACCGAGCGCGACAATTACGGGACGGTGGCGGAGGAGATGGGGGAGGGGATCTATTTGGACAGCCTGATCACCATCTCCGCCTTCGGCCGCCCCGCCATCGCCAGATAGAGAAGGAGGGAAGGAGATGGAGGGCTTCTTGTCGAGGCTTAAGGAAGGGGTCGTTATCTTCGATGGGGCCATGGGCACCATGCTCCAGGCAGAGGGCCTATCCTCAGGGGAATGCGCGGAACTCTGGAATGCCGAACGGCCCGAGGTGGTGCAGAGGATCCATCGCGCCTATTTTGAGGCCGGTGCCCAGGTGGTGGAGACCAATACCTTCGGCGCCAATCGCCTCAAGCTGGCCGTCTACGGCCTGGAGGCCAGGACGCGGGAGCTGAACTATCTGGGGGCCAAGCTGGCCAAGGAGGTCGCTCCGCCCGACGGCTTGGTGGCCGGATCGGTCTCCCCCACCGGAAAGTTCCTGGAACCCTTGGGAGACCTCAGCCTCTCTCAATTGATGGATATCTATGCGGAGCAGAGCCAGGCGTTGGCGGAAGGGGGGGCCGATCTTCTCTGCATCGAAACCATGTCCGATGCGGAGGAGACGGCGGCGGCCATCCAGGCTGCACGGCGGTCCTGCCATCTGCCGGTGGTGGCCACCATGACCTTCAACCTGGATCGGGTCGGCTTCCGCACCATGATGGGCGTAAGCCCAGAGGTCGCGGTCCGACGCCTGGAAGAGGCAGGGGCAGACGCGGTCGGGTCCAACTGCGGCAAGGGGATGGAAGAGATGATCCTCTTGATGAGGGAGATGCGGCCCCTCACCTCCCTGCCCCTGATCGCCCAGCCCAATGCAGGACTGCCGCAGCTTCAGGAGGGGAGGGTCATCTATGTCCAGACCCCGGAGGAGTTCGCCCAAAGGGTTCCCGAGTTGCTGGCGACCGGAGTCAACGGGATAGGCGGATGCTGCGGCAGCACACCTTCCCACATCCGCCTCATGGCGGAGAGGATTCGCGAGGAGGCCAGGAAGGCAACGGAGAAAAAGTGATAATTCAAGACCCCAGTTCACTGTGAGTAAATAACCGGAGCCATCCATCGTGAAGAGTGCAATCGTCCTCTTTGCCCATGTCGTGGGGCTGGCTGTGATCCGGGCCCTCGGGAGGGTGAACGTCCCCGTGGCAGCGTTTCACTATAGCCCTAATGAGATGGGATCTCTTTCCAAATATGTCACCAGGAGGGTGAGGGTTCCGGATCCACGAAAGGACGAAAACGAATTCATCTCTAAACTCATCGATCGTCTCCCACGGATTCCAGGGGAGCTTGCTGATCCCGGGCGATGACCACACCCTGGTCTCACTTTCGAAACACAAAACCCTGCTGGAGCCCTATTATGTCGTAGGAGTAGCGGACTGGGAAATCGTCGAGAAGATGATCTAAAAGCAATACACCTATGAGATCGCGAGCTCCCTGGGGATCCCCTGTCCCGGTACCCTGGTGCCCAAATCCGTCGAGGATTTGAGGGAAAATCGCCATCGAATCGTCTATCCCTGCCTGCTCAAGCCTGCGAGGGGCACAAATTCTATGATCATTTTAAGGTCAAGATGTTCAAGATCGAGGACGAGGGCCAGTTGTTCGCCAGATATAGGCAGGTGGAGGAATTGGAATTGAAGATGATGATCCAGGAGCTGATCCCGGGTGACGATAGCCAGGGCGCCAACTATATTTCATATTCGATCGATGGCTATCCTATCGCTGAGTTCACATCCCGAAAACTGAGACAAGAGCCTCCCTTCTTTGGAGTGGCAAGGGTGGTGGTCAGCAAGCATATCCCAGAGATCACCGAGTTTGGTCGTCTATTGCTAAGAGAGATGAATTATCAAGGTCAGTCCGGAATGGAATTCAAGAGGGATGTAAGAGATGGGGTCTACAAATTGATGGAAGTCAATTGCAGAAATAACCTGAGTGGCCTTTTGGCCGTGAGGTGTGGAATCAATTTCCCCTGGATCATGTACCAGCACCTGCTATGTGGGCAGATCCATCACGGATCGGAGTTCGAGCAAGGAATTTACTGGATCAACCTCGACCCGGATATCATGAGGTTCTTCGTTTCCAGGAAAGAAGAGGGCTTTACCTTCATGGACTACATCAGGCCTTACCTGGGGGAGAAGGTCTTTGCCTTGACGAGCCTGTCCGATCCCCTGCCTTGCCTGGCTCGATACTGGTATATCGGCAGGGAGACCATTCGGAAGATTAGTGGTGTGGTGCGAAAAAGAGGGAAAAAACCATTTTAGGCACGAGATGGCGGAGGGTTTATGAAAATACGGTGACGAAAATGGACCAAATTTCTATTCTTGACTTTTCGGTCACCTTGCTGCCGCCATTTCAAGCGTGGCTGGGCCGCTTGCAGGATAAGATCAATCCAAGGATAAAGGCTTGACCCTGTCCACACATCCCCTGAGGACTGCCTCCAATCAGCCCACGCGGTAAGCCTCACTCATCTGCAAAGGCACCCCCTTGATGCCCGATCTCGCCTCCAGTTCCCGCTTGAACTCCAGCGGATTGGCCCTCAAGTGGTGTATGGGGATCACCGCCTCGGGGCTAATGGTTAGGGCTGCCTCCAGGGCCTCTCGGATGTTCATGGTGAAGATCCTGCCGATGGGCAGCAAGGCCACCTCGATCTTCCCCAGCGCCCTCATCTCCGGAATGAAATCTGTATCCCCGGCGTGATAGATGGCCTTGCCCTCCGCAGCAATGACATAACCCAGGCCAGATCCCTTCTTATGGAGCTTGCAGATCGAGCTCCCTTCCTTGGTGTTATAGGCCTCCACGGCCCTCACCTCGATATCCCCGACCGCTATCTCCTCGCCGGCCTCGAGGGCCTTGATCTCTTGGCCCAACTCCTTCATGACACCCTTCGGGGCTACCACCAAGGTATCCGGACGCCTGAGCCGATCCATCGTGACGCGCTTGCAATGATCCCTGTGTTTGTGGGTGACCAGGATCAGGTCCGCCTTCTCCAACTCCTCCGGCAGGCCGTCGATCGGTCCCGGCCACCTGCTGAATTCGACCTTCGTCGGGCACTTACGAAAATAGGTCCTCAGGTAGGCGGGGTCGACATAGAGGATCTTGTCCTCGGCCTTGATCTGGAGCCAGGAGGGAGGGAACCATTTGATCCACACGGACGACATCCCCTCAGAACGATGCAGCCCCTTGCCCCTGGTAAAGCGGGAAAAGGGTGCTGTCCTTATTCCCTTGTGTCACCTTCATAGTCCCGAAGATTCACGCCTCCAGCGTCGATAGCCAGCGACCGGCAGCGACGACCGAGACGCCCTTGATGCTCTCCTCCTGCCTTAAGTCCTGCACGAGTTGAAAAGAAGCGGCATCAGGAATTCTTCCATCAAAGTACATCAGGCCGGGAGAGGGCCTGTTCTCTGTCAGTTTGACTTCGATGAGTGTGGTAATCCGGTCTTCCCTGCACAGGGCGAAATCTACCTCCCGTCCGTCCCTAGTTCTCACGTAGCGGAGCGAAATATCCTCCCCGGCCGTGTCCTGAAGGTAATGTGTATGCTTCAGCAGACAAACCGCACAGGTATTCTCCAGCTTCAAGCCCTCGTCCCCCTTCACATAAGCGCTGTCGAAGAAGTAGGCCTTCGGCTCCTTCAATACGGCCCGGGCAATGTTGGCATGAAAAGGTCGAACCAGGAAGATGATGCAGAGGCTCTCCAGGATATCCACATATTTCCGTACGGTGTTCGGTGCGATCTGCAGGTCTTCCGCTATGGAGGTATAGGAAAGGGGCGACCCGACCCGCTCCCGCAAGAGTTCAACCAGAAGGCGGATGGCCTTGATCTCCTGAATTCTACTGAATTCGAGGATATCTTCCCGTATCAGGTCCGTATAATACTGGTTGCGCCAGCGCGCCGCCTCAGTCTCGGACCCTGAGAGGAATGGTTCGGGAAAACCGCCCAGGCGGTTCAAGAGGCTCAGGGCCTTCGGGGGAGGAACCGAATCCTTGATTTCCCTGACGGATATGGGATGGAGCCGGTAGGGGAAATAGCGGCCAGCGAGGGATTCGCCGGTCTGCCGGAAGGTGTCGAGCCTTGCGCTCCCGGTGATCAGGATCGACTGTCCCTTTCCTTTGGTATCGTAGACACCCTTGACGAATCCCTTCCAGCCTTTCATCTTGTGAACCTCATCCAGGACAAGCATATCGACATCGAGGGACCACCTCTGATCGCGGATGATACGGGCATCATCGAGATTATCGTAATTCAGGTACTGGGCAAGCTGGAATTCTTTCATTAATTCCTTGGCAAGCCAGGTCTTGCCGACCTGTCTCGGCCCGG
>Ga0315285_10003194_pt1 | contig 17161 bp, 13 predicted proteins | sample YL17G09_36_MG_FD_203698 | JGI IMG/M metagenome (GOLD analysis project Ga0315285, IMG submission 203698) | Sediment microbial communities from Yellowstone Lake, YNP, Wyoming, USA - YL17G09_36 | ecosystem: Environmental > Aquatic > Freshwater > Lake > Sediment | place: USA: Wyoming | collected... | reverse complement strand
TAGCCGGCACGCCTATGGCTGAGATAAATCAGGGATCGTGGCTGAATGATAATACACGTGACTTGAGGGCAGGGGTGTCGTCACGGGCGGAAAGGCCATTCCGGTGGTTCGAGGCTAAATGGAGAGTGTATTACCAGGAAAGCCGGCAGAGAAACGTCATTGATGAAATTCCGGCGGTACCTGAAGTTGTTCCTGCAGGCTAAAAGGCCACGCGACTATTGTCATTCTGAGGGAGCGAAGCGACCGAAGAATCTGACATAAGAAAAACTTTGCTAAGTTAAGAAGGTTTAGATTCTTCGCTTTGCTCAGAATGACAGACGGTCATTTAGTCCTCTATGCTCTTAACACTGCTCGAGCTTTAAGGAAGCGAAACAAGCGCTCCCTGGTGACCATGCCGACCAGCTTATCGTCTTGTGTTACCGGCATCTGGTCTATGTCGTAGTCATCCATCTGCTCCAGCAGGTCTACGGCCGGTTGGTCAGGTGGAGCTGTCTTGAGCAGGCCGGCGGGCGTCATTATGTCGCTGATACAGGCTGACTCCCAGAGTTTTGGCGATATCTGAGTATCACCCAGTGTGACTATTCCCTGCAGCTTGCCGTCCTCTACAACAACGAAACAGTTTTGGCCGGAGTTGATAATGTATTCCCGGACCAGCGCGAAAGTAAGTTGCTGTTTTATTGGCGTATAGTCATCGGTCATCATATCCTGCGCTGTCATACCACGTAGGGCGTCGCGTATCAGCGCCTGACGGTGGCAAACCGTGGCGGCATCTTCCAGGAACAAGCCAAACACCACCGTGGCGACACCGGCAAACCAATCCCGATCCAGTATAACTGCCAGTGCACCGGCAGCAATTAGCACGAAACCTATGACCTGTCCGGTCAGTGCAGCAGTTCGTGTTGCCCGGCTGTAATCCTTCATTGTAAGCTGCAGGATGGCTCTCAGAACCCAGCCTCCATCCAGTGGGAAAGCCGGAATAACATTAAACAGAGCTATCATTATATTGAAATAAAAAAGCCATTTCATTAGTTCGGCAAGCTGAAAGTTGCCAAAACTAGCCAGTACGTAGAATGCGTAGAATATTCCGCCTATCACCAAGCTAGCCAATAGACCGGTTATAGCCATTAGTATCTCGGGGGCCGGGCGGGTGTCCTGTTCCGTTACCCGGGGCATACCGCCAAAAACATACAGGGTAACGCTCTTTACCGGCATATGTCTGTTGGTGGCTACGGCATACTGTGCCAGCGCACGGGCGCACATAGAGCCGAAGAAGAGCAAGCTGGCAACGATGCCGAGGATTACGTTTTGCCACCAGGGATAAAGTCCGCGGAGTGTAATGGCCAGGGTTAAAATTATCAATGCCGAAGCGATGAACCAGGTGTTGTGCACCCGGACCGGTATACCGAAATATTCGCCTAGTTTTGTGGAACTCGTCATGCTCTTCAGACATAGTATAAACGCTGCGGACAAATGAAACAAGATTAAAAGTTAAAAATCGGTCAAGGTAACTCATGGTTGTTGCTATTCTGCCACGTCGGGGGGTAGAATAGAACCATCGTGGATTCTATTAGTAATACCATCAATTTTATATTACTTCTTGCCTCTATTGCATTACTCATACTTGGCGCAGTGTGGGGGCGGGTGTTAGGAAAACTATCTCATAGATGGGTAGTAGGTTTGTGGTCTTTTGGTATTGCATTGCTTTTCTTTTCAATCGCAAGTTTTATTTTAGTGTCAATTGGGAATAAGTTTTATACACAAATTTCAATTGCCATTGGGACAATTTGTGGTTTTTCAACATATATATTAGTGCGTGACAGGGATTTAACAATAGATGACTTGGAACTAACTCATAAAATACGTGAGCCATACCTAGCCCAGATTTTACCACTTTTTGGTGATATGCAGACATATTTGCAAAACCTTTCTGCAAACACCGAATTGAGTCCCAAAATAACCGAAGAACAACTAGATAGTATGATTAATGTAGTTATGAAGAGACTCGGTGGATGGCGAAAGATGATAGATAGCTCAATGGAAGGGCAGGTAAAATATGGTCTAATTTTAGGAGCTGCTATGGAGGCAATTGGAATTATACCTTTAGATAATCAATTAGAATGGAGAAACGAGAAACATAAACTTCAACAACTACGTGCCTATATTCCTGACAAGAAATTAAACCAACTTATAAGAGGGCATCTAATCTTGCTAGAGGGTATGTATTATAGCTATATATTTGGTAGATATGTAGACATGCACAATATAGATAAAATTGATGTCAATAAGAAAATCGCCGCCATAGTAGCAAATCGGGGAAGGGATGAGTTATTAAGCGAAAGTTTAGTTCGAATAGCTAGGCGGATTGAAGAACTGCGCATAGGTAAGAAAGCTATATGAACACATGTAAATACTGCAATTCCCAAAACATAATCAAATTTGGCACACACAATGGCATACAGCGTTATTACTGTAAGGACTGCCAGCGTAAGTTTACAGAACTTGATACCTTACCCAAAATGAAAACACCTATCAATGAGGTAGCGGCAGCACTCAATATGTACTATGGTGGTATGCCTATTGACGGCATACAAACACAGCTAAAGCTACAGTACGGCAAATATTTATCAGAGCCAGCAATCTACAAGTGGGTAGTCAGATTTACAAAAGAAGCTATCGCTAAATCAAAGGACTTTAAGCCAGAAGTTGGGAATGTCTGGCTTGCTGATGAGACGGGGTTAAACGTGGGAAACCGCAACGTATGGTTTTGGGATGTTATAGATGCGAAGTCAAGATATTTATTGGCGTCTCATATATCGGTACTAAGAACGACAGATGATGCTCAAATACTTATTGAGAAAGCAATTAGGCGAGCTGGCAAAATGCCGGATGTAGTGATTACCGATAAACTGAGAGCCTACATTGATGGGATAGACTTAGCAAGCGGTGGAAGGGTAAAGCATATCAGAAGTAAGCCATTTACAGATGAAAACAGCACCAATATTATTGAGCGGTTTCACGGCACGTTAAAACAGCGAACCGAAGTGATACATCATTTCAAAGACTTGAAGACCGCTCGGTTGCTTACCGAGGGCTGGCTTATTCACTACAATTTTTTCAAAGACCACGAATCGCTAGGCAATGTCTCACCTGTAGAGCATATGAAAGTGGATATGCCTTTTCATAACTGGGATGATATTGTAAGATATTCCAATGTGGCTGAGCCTACTGTTTATGTGTCTGCACCTTTAAGACCACTACATAGACCGCACACGATAAAGCAAAAGCGGAGTGCATACTATAGAAAAGCCATGCGGAAAAACAGAGCCAAAAAGAAACTGGCCGAGCCAATATACCCGCAGTTAAGTACGGTAAGGAGAAAGAAATGAATAGGTTGTATTATGGCGATAATCTGAGTTGGCTACAGAGACATGATGAATTTCCAAACGAATCAATAGACCTAATCTACTTAGACCCGCCATTCAACAGCAACACAGATTACAATATCATTTTCAATGAAAAAAGGGGGGATAAGTCACAAGCACAATTAAAAGCATTTGATGATACTTGGAAATGGGAAAGGGAATCAGCGCATCAGGCATTATTAGAGTTGACGGTTTCATCCCCTTCAATATCCGAATTTATTAGATGGCTGAGTAGACATGGTGATACTAAATGCACGAGTATGGCAGCATATCTATCCATGATGGCTGTACGGTTGATAGAGTTACATAGGGTACTGAAGCCGACAGGTTCAATATATTTACATTGTGATACTACGGCAAGTCACTATCTTAAAATACTATTTGATGCGGTATTTGGTACGGCGAATTTTAGGAATGAGATAAGTTGGAGACGTAGCCAAACCAGGTCATCAATCAGTCGTATATTCAAACGTTCGCACGATGTTTTACTATTCTATTCCAAGTCAGTGGATTATCAATTCAATTTACAGTATAAAGAGTTATCGGAGGCATCACTTGATTTGTATTCACGTGAAGATGCGAAAGGGTTGTATAGGTTAGTCCCATTGGTGGTAAGCGGAAAACGTAATGGCGAAACAGGGAAAATATGGCGTGAAATAGACCCTAACTTGTGCGGTAAAAGTGGTAGCCATTGGATTACAAAACCATTAAATCTGGAGATATACGATGAACAAGGATTAATTGTGTGGCCTATAAAAAAAGGGGGGTTGCCACAACTTAAATATTACTTAGCAGATAATAAGGGAGTGCCAGTTACAGATTTTTGGGATGATATAGATATTATTCCTTCATCTTCCAGCGAATCGATGGGCTACCCAACGCAGAAGCCAGAAGTCCTTTTGGAGCGTATTATCTCAGCCAGTAGTAATGAAGGCGACCTGATACTTGACCCATTTTGTGGTTGCGGTACTTCAATAGCAGTAGCAAATAAACTCAATCGAAAATGGATTGGTATTGACGTTACATATTTAGCCATTGACCTAATTGAAAAACGGCTTATAGATAGTTTTGGTATAGATATTAAGAAAACATATAAAATACGTGGCAATCCATTTGATTTCGCATCAGCCCAGATATTGTTTGAAAGGGACAATAAAGACAAACATGCCTTCGAACTATGGGCATTGTCATTAGTAGATGCCCGTTCCCGTATAAAAGATAGTGGGGTAGATGGCATTATTGGATTTACTGATGATGCTAACGAACCACGAAGGATAGTAGTGCAAGTCAAAGGCGGTTCTACTTTAACACCGAGCATAATACGTGATTTAGATGGTACAGTGAAAAATGAGAATGCAGTTATGGGCTTATTGATTACTTTACACCAACCAACTAAGGGAATGTATGAATATGCTAACCATGCTGGTGATTATAAGACTATTCAAAGAGACAAACCATTCCCATTACTACAAATAAGAACTGTTAGCCAATTATTAGAAGGGAAGTTGTTTGATTTACCAATTAGTAAGAAACCAGAGAGGATGCTATATACCGAATGTGAAAGAAATGGGTGATTTAGACCAACCAAGAGTTAACTTAACCAAAAAATCAAAATGACAGATTAAAATGCAGCCTTAATATACCGATTACAGAGATGTTTCCGATTACAACGATAATAAATGATTTCAGCGGTTTTGATTGGGATTTGGGTCGGGAAATTGACTTTTTAGACTGATGGTAGCAGAATTAATTTCTAGTCACGACGCAGGTAAAAAGGTCTGGTATATGGACCGGGAAGGGCAAAATCATGTTAACTGTTCAAGAGGCAATTCGACAACGCAGAAGTATACGCAGCTTTACGGACAAGCCGGTGCCCGACGATATTATTCGCGAGCTGCTGGAAGCAGCCCGCCTGGCTCCGTCGGCAAGTAATCGACAGCCGTGGCGTTTCATCGTGGTCACTGACTTAAAGGAAAGGGCAAAGCTGCGCCGGATATGCTGGGACCAGGCTTTCATCGAACAAGCGCCGGTAGTGTTTGTTTGTTGTGCCGACTTGACCTCGTATGCCCAACCCTCAAGATTGAAACGGTCACAGGAATTTGTTGACTACGGAGTCACCGAGACCTTATCCGGCCGTTTCGCCGACCCGGAGTTCCGGGCTGCACTACTAAAGATGCCTGACCCCGACCTTGGAATCTTCCTCGCGGCAGCAGTCGCCAACACGTATATTGCCATCGAGCACATGGTTCTCACCGCCACGGCTCATGGGTTAGGTAGCTGCTGGGTGGGGGCGCTGGGTGATGAAGGAGAAATAAATGCCATGTTTGGTCTGCCAAAGACTACGGTAGTTGTGGCCGTGTTGCCGGTGGGCTATCCTGCGGTGACTCCACCGCCGCGGCCACGCATTTCACTTTCGGAGATGCTGCTGCGTCCTCTGGAAGCAGTCGTCGAGTAGGGAGCGATGAAAATAATGGTAGAGGACAGAGACGTCAGGATAATCAAAATGGAGCTGGGCCCCTGGGGCACGAATGCTTATATAGTTGTGTGCCGGGCTACCGGCGACAGTATATTGGTGGATGCACCCGGTGACGCTGATAAGGTATTGAAGCGACTGGCCGGCACCAAGCCGAAGTACATCGTTCTAACCCATACCCACATCGACCACATCGGCGCGCTGGAAGAGCTTAAAACCAGGTTGAAAGTCCCCGTGGCGCTTCATCCTGAAGACGCTGTCAGACTATCGCTCCGTCCGGATATGGAGCTTAAGGATGGCGATACCATCCAGGTCGGCAAGCTAAAACTGAAAGTTCTACATACGCCGGGGCATACACCGGGAAGCCTGTGCTTTTTGGTGGGCAAATACTTGATATCGGGAGATACTATTTTCCCCGGCGGCCCGGGAAAGACAGGGACACCCGCCGACTTCAAACAGATAGTGAAGTCAATAGAGACCAGGCTATTCGTCCTGCCTGATGATACTGAGGTATACCCGGGGCACGGCGATGGAACGGTACTGGGCAAGGAAAAGAAGGAATTCGCTGTCTTTGCTTCGAAGCCGCACGACGCCAACTTATGCGGGGATGTTTTGTGGCTGTCGTCATGATTGCCATAGGCCGTGTATAGAAATGTAGGCCCGACCCTTCAGGGTCGGGTCCCCGAGGCTAAAGCCTCGGGGCTACATGTTAAGTGGGAGCCTACCACCAGATCTCGACGCGGTAAAAAGCCTCAGCCAGCTTGAACCCTTTGCCTTGAGCAAAGCCCTCGTATCTTTTTTTGAGAAAATCGCCCCATTCGCGGGAAAAGTGGCCCACCTGGCTGTGGTGACAGCGCAGGGCGGCTATCTTGGTGTCATAAGTGTCGGTAATGTCGCTGAAGTAATTCGGTTCTTCGGCACCCCAGAGCAGGACTTCTTTAACTTTGTGAGGCTCGAGCCCCTGTTCAATCAGGTCGGGATAAGCCAATCTATCCCGGGCATAAGGAAAGATGGCATCCAGCACCACCTGTCCGGTGATGCGGTGGTCGCGGTGCCAGATATAACGCCGGTAGGGGTCGCTGGTGGCTACGATGTCCGGTCGATAAAGTCTAATAAGGCGGACGATTTCCTTGCGAAATTCCGGTGTATCCTCCAGAGCCTGGTCGTCGTGCCGCAGGAAGACGACTTCGTCTACACCGGCTAACTTGGCTGCCGCCAGCTGTTCCTGCTCGCGAATCTCAACTAATTTCTCAGGCTTTATCTTTGGGTCATTGGTACCCTTGTTGCCGTTGGTGCAGACCACATATACCACTTTTTTGCCGTCGCGTACCCATTTGACCACAGTGCCGGCTACGCCGTATTCAGCATCGTCGGCGTGGGATGTAATCACCATTGCGTAAAATTTCTTCGCCATGTTTTCAAGCCTCCGGAGTAAAGGTGCTTCATAAAATTGTACGATACTATTCGCCCTGATACAATGGCGATGCTGGATAATATCGTTTTCCTATTCTTTTGAAAGACAGGTCTTTGGGCCTGCCGTAAAATGTAGCCCCGTCCCTTTAGGGGCGGGACCCCGAGGCTAAAGCCTCGGGGCTACATGTAAGATGTATACGGGTGATGGGACATAAATTGACGGTCAGGAATTGCCGTCCGCAGGACTCAGGTGATTCTGCCGCCTATGAACAACTCAAAGAAGGGGCGGTTTTTGCTCACCTGTTGAGCAAGCCTGATTATGGCGCGGACGAAAACCTTTTCTTCTCTGAAATGGATGGCGTAATCGTCGGCTTTGTTAATGTACTGCCGGAGTTGGGCATCGGGCGGGCAGTGCTCGATTATGCGGTTAATCCCTCATACAAGCTGGCGGCTTTACTCCCGGAGCTTATAAAATGCGCGCTGAAACGGGCAAGGCAACTGCGAGCAGCCGTGGCTCACCTGAACATTCCGTCGGTAGAAACGGCGCCGGCGGAGGTTCTGTCGAATCTGGGGTTCAAGCCGGTCCGACGTTTTTGTGAGATGAGGCTGAATATTTCCGGGATAGACCTTGGGGGTGCCGACCGTTTGGACTGGGCATATCGTTACTTCAAGGATGGTGACGAGGAGGTGCTTTCGGATATTCAGAACCGTTGTTTTGCCGGCACCTGGGGTTATAATCCGAATACAGTGGAAGATACAGCCTGGCAATTGAAAGTAAGAAACAGTTGTCCGGAAGATATTGTTCTGGCAATGGACAAGGGCGAAGTAATAGGCTATTGCTGGACGGAGTCGGAATGCGGTCAGGAACCGTCTACGGGCGAAAGGAAAGGGCGCGTCTATATGCTGGGTGTCGACAGCCGCTATCGAACCAGCGGTTTGGGCAAGCAACTTATCCGGATGGGTTTATTACATCTAAAGAAGCAGGGTCGCGAGCTAATAGACATAACCGTAGATACTCAGAATGTGGCCGCGGTTACACTTTACTGCTCGCTGGGATTTCAGCTGTACCGTGAAACCGTATGGTATGAGAAAGTCGTGCCTTAGCCTATTTTATTACCCGTTTATTGCCAGTCCCCACATATATAATCCACGTATTCATCTCTGACTGTCGCAAGTTGACAAAATTCCAAAACAAGACTATATTCAACCTGCGCAGTATCTGTAGTGCCATTTTAAGCGCAAAAATCGGGGGCAAAGAAAGATGGGGGTGAAGTCAGGGTACTAGAATCGCTGTTTTATAGCGATTACCAGTGCCCTTTTTTATTTAAGCTAGAGGGATCTTATTGCCAGTTCCCATGTAATTTGGTTCGCGCAACCTTTGTAACAGAGGATATTGAAAATGAAATGCTCAAAGTGCCAGGCGGAAAACCCTGAAACGAGGAAGTTCTGCCGAGAGTGCGGGGCAAAGCTTTCACTACCTTGCCCTCAGTGCGGATGTGAAAACAATCCCGGTGACAGGTTCTGCGGCGAATGTGGCCATGACTTAGCCGTTCCCGCGACACCACCACTCAAAGCCATCTCCTTTGAAGAGAAGCTGGAAAAGCTCCAGCGTTACCTGCCTGGAGGGCTGACCGAGAAGATACTGGCGCAGAGGGGAAAAATCGAGGGCGAGCACAGGCAGGTCACGGTCATGTTCTGCGACCTGAAGGGATTTACGCCTCTTTCCGAGAAGTTGGGCGAGGAGAAGGTGTACTCCATCATGGATGAGCTCTTCGAGATGATGATTCATAAAGTCCACGAGTACGGAGGCACGGTCAACAAGGGTACAGGTGACGGCATCATGGCTTTGTTCGGCGCACCAATCGCCGTAGAGGATGCTCCGCAGCGGGCTATCCGTTCGGCACTGGCCATTCAGCGTGAGATGGCAAAATTCAGCGGAACACTAAAGGGAGAGACCGAGATACCTCCGCTGAAGATGCGTATTGGCATCAACACCGGCCCCGTTGTGGTGGGCACGCTGGGTAACGACCTCAGGGTGGAGTTCACGGCAATGGGAGACACAGTGAACTTGGCCTCGAGGATGGAGGGACTGGCGGAGCCAGGCACGGTCTACGTCACCGAAGATACCTTCAAGCTAACCGAGGGCTTCTTCCGGTTTGAGGCGCTGGGTGAGAGACAGGTCAAAGGGAAGGAGAAGCCGGTCAAGGCATACCGGGTGATAGCTCCCAGCACCAGAAGGACGAGGTTTGATGTCAGCGCCGAGAGAGGGCTGACACCATTCGTGGGCAGGGATAAAGAGCTTGAACTGCTGCTGGATGGTCTCGAGAGAGCCAAGGCAGGCAGGGGCCAGGCCTTCTCCATCATAGGCGAGGCCGGCGTGGGCAAGTCCAGGTTCCTGTATGAGTTCAGGAAGGCCGCAGGTAGCGAGGATGTGAACTTTCTGGAAGGAAAATGCCTGTCTTTCAGCCAGAATGTTGCCTATCACCCGGTCATAGACATGCTCAAGTCGAACTTCGACATCAGGGAAGATGACGAGGACTATCACATTAGGGACAAGGTAAAAAAGGGGTTGAAGCAGTTAGGTGTGGACGAAACCTCCACGCTTCCCTATCTACTGGAGTTGTTGTCGGTCAAAGACAGCGGCATCGACAAGATACCCATGAGCCCTGAAGGCAAAAAAGACCGGATGATGGAGGCGATAAGGCGAATCGTCCTCAAGGGCTCGGAGATAAGTCCGCTGATTCTGGCTATCGAAGACCTGCACTGGACGGATAGAGGTTCTGAGGAGGCGATGAAATACCTGCTGGAGAGCATAGCAGGAGCCAGAGTACTCCTGATACTAACCTATCGTCCCGAGTTCGTGCACACCTGGGGCAGCAGGTCATATCATAGCCAGGTGACCCTGAACCGGCTGTCGAACCGCGAGAGCCTAGCCATGATAACCCACATTTTGGGTACAGAGGAAATAGAGACTGCACTTGAGGAGCTAGTACTGGAGAAGACGGAAGGAGTGCCTTTCTTTATCGAGGAGTTCATTAAGTCACTTAAAGACCTCAAGATAATCGAGAAAAAGGATGGCGTCTATCACCTGACCAGAGATATTCAGGACGTGACTATACCGGGCACGATTCAGGATATGATTATGGCCAGGGTTGACGCTCTGCCTGATGCTGCCAGAAGGGTGCTGCAGACAGGCTCGGCCATCGAGAGGGAGTTCAGTCACGCGTTGATAAAGAGGGTGATGGGTATACCAGAACAGGAATTGCTGTCTCACCTGTCGCTTCTGAAAGACGCAGAGCTTCTATACGAGAGGGGGATATATCCCCATTCGACCTATATTTTCAGGCATGCTCTGACCCGCGAGGTAGTATATAGCTCGATACTGGCGGATAGAAAAAAGAAGCTTCACCTGGGCATAGGCGATGCTATTGAAGATGTATATAAAGATAACCTGGATGAAAATTATGGAGCACTTGCCGAGCACTATATATCCGGAGAAAACTACGAAAAGGGATCAGAGTATTGTCGGCAGGCTGAAAAGAAATCTATGGTCACAGGCTCGATTAACGATGCCATCGCCTATGGTGAGAAAAGAGTTGCCTGTCTCGAAAGATTGCCATACACAGGCGAAGAGGAAAAAAGAATTATTGATGCTCGAGTTTCTCTGGGTCTTTATTATATCCAGATAAATCGTCATGTTAAGGCGAAAGAGGCTGTTGAGCCAGTAATCGAGCTGGCCTCGCAGCGTAATTACAAAAGGAGAATTTCCCAGATATACACCATACTAGGGACATATAGTTACTTGGTAGAGGAGGATTTCCCTAAAGCGTTTAAGTATTTAGAGGATGCTTTCACGATTGCAGAAGAATTGAATGATACCCTTTCGTTGGTAATGGCAGCGTACTGGTTAGGATGGGCACTAACTCTAGATTGCGAATATGAAAAGGCGTCTTACTACTTGGATAAGGCATTGGATTTCAGCATTGCAGCTAATGCCCTTTGGAGCATAGCCATATTTAAAAGCGTTATAAGTGTCTTCCTATATGATTTTCAAGGAAAGGTCGATCTCGGTCATCGAACCAGCGACGAAGCGTTGCGCATAGCTGAAGAGAGTGGTGACCCATATTCAAAAGCAACGGCGCATACTAGCTATGGTTGTTCCTGCTATTTTAAAGGGTTGCTTGATGAGGCTGAGCAGCATCTTTCTAAAGCATGCGAGTTTTGTGAAAGGGTGAACTGGTTTTCGTGGCATGCTTTGGCAAATTTGTATTTGGGCCTAGTTTACTTTGATAGGAGACAGTATCGAAAAGCCAAAGACTGCTACAGCAAAGCAATTTACCTCTACGAGAGCAATAGCTTTCTCCCTTCTTGCTCCTACTTTGTTAAAATGCTATCGACCGGAGCAAACGTGATGAACAATGAAAAGGATATAAATCTGAATCAGATATTCAGTTATTACCAAGATAATAGAGTCAAGATGCAACAAGGATGGATGGCCAAATTTATCGGAGAGATACTGCTCAATGTTGATGACCAGCACATTCGTGAGGCTGAGGACTGGGTCAGGAAGGCCATCGAAGCCGATGAGAAGAATGGCACGATATTTAACTTAGGAAGTGATTATGCCCTTTATGCTGAACTACTGCAGCGAAAGGGCGACCTGACGGAAGCCAAAGAGAAAATAAACAAGGCAATAGAAATCTACAGGGTATGCGGTGCCGACGGCTGGCTGAAAAAGGCACAGAAGGACTTAGCAACGATTGAAAAGCCTGTGCGGAAGCGACCTCGGCGGACGAAAGGCTAGAAGTACTATTTGCCGGCACCAAGCCTGGCGGTGAGGTCTGATTCATGCTGCTTAAGCCACTTCTTATGCTCCCGCCATCCGGGGCAGTATCGGGCTACCAGCTCCCAGAACCTCTTTGAATGATTCATCTCTTTAAGGTGAAGAAGCTCGTGGATGACGACGTATTCGACCACGGGTTCCGGTGCCATTATCAATTTCCAGTTAAAGCTGAGGTTTTTCTTACGCGAGCAGCTGCCCCAGCGTGTCTTTTGCCCCCGTATTAAAATTCGTTTGTAGTCGATGCCCATCTGAGAGCTAAGTTTAGTTGTCTTCTCGGTTATCAGCTTAGCCGCCTCGCTCCGATACCATTGCTCCAAAGCCAGCTCCAGGAGGCCGTTTTTGAATAAATCGGGACTTAGCGCCAGTTTATTCCTATCCAGTACTACACTCTCACCATGGTGGTTTTCTTGCTTCACCAGCTCCAGGTCTTGACCGAGATACGGAACGGTATCGCCATATTTAAGTTCCTTCCGGGCAGAAAGCGAATGGGAATTGCTAAATCGTTGCAGATTCCTCGATATCCATCGCTCCTTCGATTTTAGAAGTCCATATAGTTGGCTAATAGGGTAAGAACGAGGAACGATTACGGTGAGACCTGTTTGTTGCCTGACCTCGAGCCGGACACGCCGTGCCTTAAAGCTTCGCCTGACCGTATAGGTAATGGTCTGCCCATCAATATTGATTTCACGTTTCTCTATCAGTGCTGATTGACGCCGAGTTTTTGGCGGCATGTCTAAGAGCTTAATGAACCAAGTAGGCTAGGGTTTTATTATCACCTTTATCGACTGTTCCGGATTGGTCTGGACCTCAAAGGCTTCCATGATGTTGTCCAGCGGGAACTGGTGTGAGATTAAGGGTTTGGCGTTCACCTTGCCGCTGGCGAGCAACTTAATTGCCTCCATAATTTCCTGGCTTACCGGTTTTCGCCCCCGGCTGAACGAACTTATGAGACTGAGTTGCTTATGAATTATGCGATTTATATTTAGGGGCACATCCTCTTCGAATAGCCCGACCAGAACGATGCGTCCGCCCGTGCGCGTCATTTCGATTGCCTGCTGCAAAGCGATTGGTACTCCGGAACATTCCATGACGATATCGGCGCAGCCTCCACCCTTGCCGCTGAAGCTGCGGCCGGTGCCGGTAATTTCTATTACTTTTTGCAAAGGGTCCTCTTTGGTGGCGTCGATTATAACGTCGGCACCCAGCTCTTTAGCCAATTGTAAACGCTTTTGAGAGACCTCGGAAACTATTACCTTCGATACAAACTGTTTGAGCACCAGCATTACCGATAGACCGATGGTACCCAGCCCGGTGACAACGGCTGTCTCGTGAGGCTGAGGGTTTGCCATCATGACCCAGCGATAGGCTCCCCAGAGCGGTTCTATGATTGCTGCCTCCTCCCAACTGAGAGAGTCGGGTATCTTGAATACGTTGTTATTGAGCACTGCGTCCGGAACCAGCACATACTCGGCATAAGCGCCATTTCTGCCGTAGCCAATTAACATATGCCGTTGAATTTTATCACACATCCAGAATTGGCCGGACTTGCAGTAATTGCACTCGCCGCACGGCTTTAGCGCAATAGTCGGGCACCATTGCGGCTGTCCCCGAGTACACCAGAAGCATTGACCGCAGGCTCGAATAGCTTCACTGGATGGAACTATCATGGCAACCACGCGGTCACCGATGTTTATACCTTTAACTTTCTTGCTTACCTCTGCCACCTCGCCGGAAAATTCGTGGCCCATTACGAAACCAGGGCGGCTGAGAATGCCCTTTTTGTATGTATGAACATCAGAACCACAGATTCCGCAGGCCTTAACCCTGACCAAAACATCTGTCGGCTCCATCTTGGGGTCTTCAACGGTCTCTACTCTAATATCCTTGGCTCCATAAAATACGGCTGCCTTCATTTTTTCTCCTTACCGGGTCTTGCGTAAAACGTGAGGTGGGCCAGGCGACTCTTTATCTTATGCCTGCTCAATTGCCTTATGAGCTACAGAGCCGGTCTCTCTGGCACTGGTGGCCTTCTTGTTGAGCGCTGTTTTGCATTTGAGGAGTGCCTCGCAGATAAGCTCCTCCAGCCGTTCAGGAGCCACTGGCTTGACCAGATAATCAACGGCGCCCAGCTTCATCGCTTCGACTGCCAGTTCCACCGAGGGATAAGCTGTAATAACGATGCACTTAATATGCGGCTTGGTCTCCTTCACCTCTTTAAGCACCTCGAGGCCGCCTTTTTCAGGTAATCTCACGTCCACAATCAGAACATCGAAGTTGTTTTTCGCTATTAGTTCCAGTGCTTCTTCACCCGTCTCAGCTGTTGTCACCTGGTAGATATCTTTAAGCCAGTCCTTGAGTGACTCCCGTACAATTGCCTCGTCCTCTACAATGAGTATTGAACCCTCCACCACAGAATGCTGTCCCATGCTTTGAGCTATTAGTTTGAGTACGTAGTCTTGAATAGACGTGTCTTCATATACGCATCTGACCTTCAGCTTTTTATAGAGGTCCTCTGCTATCCTTATATGAATCTGTTTTGGTTCTTCATTCATGTCTTCGTTCTAGCATCGAAATTTCAAGTATGGTGTGTTTGTCTCTTTGTATAATATGCCAAAGCACAACCTGCATGTCAAGGTAACGTCCGTTGTAATCACGGCACTATACCAAACAGACGAGTTTAATTTAGCTAGCAAAGTGTGCCAAGTCCCATTACAGTTGTTACCCAGAGGCGAGCATGCTGCATGCCTTAATACCTTTTTGAACTCCACTCGAAAAAACGGCACTTGACAAATTGGCAGTAGTTGGGTATCTTAATACCTTAATACAATGATACCATTGGATGCCTGCTATTTCATTTCACTTATATTAGCTATATCTGTGCAAAAATTATCCTCTGAAACTTTACGGGAGTAGAAAATGGAACCTCGAATTGGCGTGTATATCTGTCATTGTGGCAGTAATATTGCCGGTACAGTTGATGTAGCGGAGGTTAGCCGTTTTGCTAAGGATTTAGATTCAGTGGTAGTGGCTCGCGACTACAAGTTCATGTGCTCCGAGCCGGGGCAAAACCTAATTAAAGAGGATATCAAAACAGCAGGTCTTAATCGTATAATTGTGGCTTCTTGCTCGCCGAAACTGCATGAGCCCACATTCCGCCATGTTTGCCAGGATGCCGGGATAAATCCCTACCTGTTTCAAATGGCGAATATTCGTGAACAGTGCTCATGGGTTACCGAAGACCATGATGGGGCTACGGGTAAAGCCAAGGCACTGGTGAGTGCTGCGGTAAGGCGGATTTATTATCATGATGCCCTGGAGGTTAGGCAGGTTCCCATTAATCCTGATACCCTGGTGGTAGGTGGTGGTATTGCCGGCATCCAGGCGGCACTGAAAATTGCTGATTCAGGACATAAGGTTTATCTGGTAGAAAGAACTCCTAGCATTGGTGGACACATGGCACAACTGGACAAGACGTTTCCTACTCTTGATTGCTCAGCCTGTATTCTTACTCCCAAGATGACGCTGGTGGGTTCTCACCCTCATATTGAGCTGATGACATATAGCGAAGTGGGCGAAGTCTCCGGGTATATTGGCAATTTCAAGGCTAAGATTAGAAAAAAGGCACGGTATGTCGATAAGGATAAATGTACCGGCTGCGGTTTATGCCAGGAAAAATGCCCGTGGAAGGCGCCGAGTGAGTTTGATCTTGGTCTAGGCACTAGAAAAGCTATCTATACTCCGTTTGCTCAGGCGGTACCTAACATACCTGTAATTGATACTGAGAGCTGCGCCTATTTTTTGAAAGGCACCTGCCGTGCCTGCGAGAAATTTTGCGAGGCAAAGGCTATCGATTTCGAGCAGAAAGACGAAGTAATCGAAGTCGACATCGGTAATATAATTCTGGCTACCGGCTATGATGTCTTTAAGCCTTCGGGTATTTATGAGTATGGCTATGGCAAATTGGCTAATGTTATCACCAGCCTTGAGTTTGAGCGGTTAGTTAATTCTGCGGGACCGACGCAAGGCGAAATTGTACTTAAAGATGGCTCTCATCCTGAGAGCGTTGCTATTATCCACTGTGCTGGTAGTAGAGATGAAAACTATCATGAGTATTGCTCCCGCGTTTGTTGCATGTATTCCATGAAGTTCAGCCACCTGATAAGAGAACACATTCGTGGAGCCAGGGTATACGAGTTTTATGCGGACATTAGGAGTTTTGGTAAGGGCTATGAGGAGTTTTACAATCGAGTTATTGACGAAGGGACAGTCTTTGTCAAGGCCCGACCCACTGCGATAACTAACGTACCTGAAAAACCAGAAGAGGAAGGCAAGCTTATCGTTCACTATACATTAAAGAATGGCTCGCAGCACCGCCAACCGGTAGATATGGTTATTATTAGCACCGCTTTGGAGCCACAACGAGATGTGGGAGCGGTTGGTCGCCAATTCGGTGTCAGCCGAAGTGCTGATGGCTTCTTCCTCGAAAGGCACCCGAAGATGGACCCAGTAGCTACGATGAGCGATGGGATATTTGTAGTGGGTTGTTGCCAAGGACCGAAGGACATACCGGACACTATTGCCCAAGCTTCAGCTGCCGCAGCTCGAGTCATGGCAATGATTAGTAAGGGTCAGGTAGAGGTTGAGGCAACTACGGCAGTTATTAATGAAGAGCGCTGTGCCGGCTGTCGTACTTGTGAAGGCCTTTGCCCCTTTAAAGCTATTTCCTTCGACACTGAAAAAAGCGTAAGCCAAGTTAATGAAGCTTTGTGCAAGGGGTGTGGGGTGTGCGTCGCCGCCTGCCCTAGTAATGCAATAACTGGCAAGCATTTCACCACCGAACAGATCATGGCTGAGATTGCGGGAATATTGCTTAGGTAACACAGGGGAGTAGAAAATGGAACCTCGAATTGGCGTGTATATCTGTCATTGTGGCAGTAATATTGCCGGTACAGTTGATGTAGCGGAGGTTAGCCGTTTTGCTAAGGATTTAGATTCAGTGGTAGTGGCTCG
>Ga0315285_10003193_pt1 | contig 17162 bp, 17 predicted proteins | sample YL17G09_36_MG_FD_203698 | JGI IMG/M metagenome (GOLD analysis project Ga0315285, IMG submission 203698) | Sediment microbial communities from Yellowstone Lake, YNP, Wyoming, USA - YL17G09_36 | ecosystem: Environmental > Aquatic > Freshwater > Lake > Sediment | place: USA: Wyoming | collected... | reverse complement strand
TATCTTTATTTTTCACATAATCGTGCATTGAAACCGATCCGCAATCTGTGCATACCAATTCAACAATCTTGTCTGACTCATCCAATAATCTTTCCTTCAATAACATGCTAGCTCCATAACCTATCAGGCAGTCTCGTTCCATTTCTCCGAATCTCAGACCTCCTTCCCTCACTCTTCCTTCTGTCGGCTGGCGTGTGAGAAGCTGCACAGGTCCTCTTGACCTTGCATGCATCTTGTTCGAGACCAAGTGATACAATCTTTGGTAATAAACTACTCCAAGAAATATTTCAACCTCGATTTTCTTTCCAGTCTCTCCATCATACAGAACTTCATGTCCTGCTGACTGGAATCCATGGCTTTTCAAAGTCTCTCTGGTTTCTTCTTCCTGATTCTTTGCGAATGTTGTGCCATCCATTTCTTCTCCAGTCAGGCATGATGCCTTTGCCCCGATCATTTCAAGCATGTGCCCAACAGTCATACGAGATGGGATTGCATGCGGGTTTAGGATTAGGTCTGGCACTATGCCGCTTGATGTGAATGGCAGGTCCTCCTGGGGAATGATTAGTCCGATAACTCCTTTTTGTGCATGCCTGCTTGCGACCTTGTCTCCATTTTCAGGTATTTTGATATCCCTGATTTTTATCTTCACCAATCTGTTTCCAGACGGACTTTGTGTGAGCATGACTGCATCAACTATTCCTTCTTCTTCAGCCTTGAGCGTGATTGATGATTCTCTTTTCTTTTCCTCAGCAATTCCGAATGCGCTGACTTCCTCAAGGAATCTTGGGGGTGATGTTTTTCCGATTAGGACATCTCTTCCCTTTACCTCTACATTTGGTACAATGATTCCATCCTCATCGAGATACTTGTATGCGGTCTCTTCCCTGTAACCATTTACTGTCGGGGCCGGGATTTCAAATTTGTCTTTCTGGCCGCCAGGATACCTTCTTTCCTCAGTTTCATATGTCCTGTATGACACAGCTCTGAGAAGCCCTCGGTCGACGGCGCTTTTGTTTATCACAATTCCATCTTCCATGTTGTATCCTTTGAAGCTTGCAATCGCAACAACAAGATTCTCTCCGCCGATTCTTTCATCTATCTTCAGGATCTTGTTTGGCCTTGTGTAAACCAATGCTTTTTGAGGATAATAGAGAAGGTATGTCCTTGTGTCCATTCTTATTCCAAAATTAGTTGCGTAAATGCCAATTGCCTGCTTTGCCATGGAGCAGGCCATAGGAACTCTGGATGAAAGATTGTATTCCTGCATCGGCAATGCAGCTGTAACAACGCTGAGGATTCCTGCAGGATCCATTTCTACATGCGTATGCTCTGGAGTGATTTCATTATCGCTCATTGCGACATATGAGAGCGTATCTTCCTCTCCAGGATCGAGGTATTCGATTATTCCCTGATTGATGAGGTCTTCCCATTCGATTTCCTTTTGTTTTATCTTTTCCTTGACTTCCTCAGTCAATCTTGATTTTCCATTTTCCACCACGACCAATGGCCTTCTGCTTCTTCCATCATCGCAGTTGATATAAAATTCTCCAAGATCCTTATAATATTCAATGTTTACTTCGTTGTTTATCTCCCCAGTCCTTCTCAATTTCAGCATTTCCTTGACTAATGCATCTCCATCAGCATGTTTTCCGATAATCCTACCATTAAGATAAACAAGCACTTCTATTTTTTCTTCAGCTTCTTTCTTTTTCTTAACCATCATCATCACCTGAACTTCTTCGACCGCAATGTGTCTACCGACACATGCGCATTTGCCAAAGGCAAATCGCGCTCATAAATGTCGCGGTCAAGAAGTTCAATCAAGAAACTAATCAATGCAACGGAGAGACGCCGAGCCTTTTTAGGAGGTTCTCAACATCCTTTTCCTTAATTCCAATTGCGATTTCATTTGTCAATGCCATATTCTTTACTAATGAACATGATGCTCCTTCAGGGGTCTCGTTCGGACATATTCTTCCGAACTGCGTTCCGTGCAAGTCACGCGCCTCGAAGTGCGGATGAACCCTGCTGAGAGGTGAACTAACTCTCCTCATATGCGAAAGCGTTGCAAGGAATGAGGCTCTATCAAGGAGCTGGCATACTCCAGTCTGGCCTGCAATCCAGTTTCCTGTTGCCATTGCATATCTTATTCTTTCACTGAATGTGTCAGGCCTGACGAATGTCTGGACGTCCTGCAGTCTCCTTCCTCTTGCAGCCGCCCTTTCAGCCTGGTAAACGATATCTCTTGTAAGGAATTGGAATGAATATCTGAACAATTCTTCTATCAGCCTGCCGCATAATTTGATTCTCTTGTTTGCATAATGGTCCTTGTCATCAGCAGGATATTTGTTGTTTGCAACCAATGTCGCCCTCTCAGCCATATGCGCAACAAATCTTGCCTTTATGTGTCTCACTGTCCTGTCCGTACCAAGGTGTGGCAATAAGTAAGTGTCCAGCAGCATTTCGACTCTTTTGTCCCTGAATTCCTTGGGCTGGCCTGGAACTGCCATCTTTCCAATTTCCTCAAATGCCGCCTCCTCAGTATCATGCAGGCATTCTTCGAAATTGAGCAAGGCATCATTTACCACATGCCTTTCATCTGCGAATAATTTGGTCTCAGTCCCCTTCTTGACTCCGAGAGCCCTGAGAAGGAGCGCGAATGTAAGCCTTGATGGGGCAGCTGGGAATTCGATTGTGAACATCCCATCCAGATTCCTGTTGAGCGCGCATCTGCTCCTGAAACCTGCGCGCGTTGAGAATATTTTTGCTGTGACAACTGTTCCGTCCTTCTCTTTTGTGACCATGATTCTGTTCGCCGCGAGATCTTCAATCCCAACTAAGGCTCTTTCAGTGCCGTTGACAATGAAATATCCTCCTGGATCGTTCGGGTCTTCGCCTGCCTTTATCAATTCGCCGCGAGACATCTTGTCCGTGTAGCATCCTGAAGAGCGCACCATGATCGGCAATTCTCCGACGAATGCCTGGCATGTCTTTCTCTCGATGTCGTTTATCACTGGAGTGAGTTCAAGATAAATTCTGCCAGAATAAGTGAGATTCCTCAATCTTGCCTCCATCGGCAAAATCGATCTTGTTGCGCTGTCTGATTCAACAACAATCGGCTTCTCGACAGTTATTCTTCCGAGTGCAAGCTTGTATCCAGGGATGTTCGGTTCTATCATCTTGACGGAATCTACAATCTCCTGCATTCCAACCTCGAGGAATCGATTGTAAGAATCAAGATGCTGCTTCACAAGCTTGTTTTCACGAAGATAAAGTTCAAGAATGTCAACTCCATCCATAAAATCACACATCACATGCTTCTCTATTGTATGTTCTCTACTTCCTTATCTATTTCCTCATTCGCTGTATTATCTGCTGTAAATTAAACACTGCAACTAACAATTATTTTTACTCTCGTGTAACAATCCTGTAATAGGGTGCTTCGCCAAATCTTTCTATTTTGACGACGTCTCCTTCCTTTGCACCGAGCTCGGCTATCGCTGGATCATATTGATCTATTCTTGGGAGCTGGTCTCGCGTTAATTTCATTTTTTCGAGCAATTCGAGCGCCTCTTCCTCTTTCATGATTTTGTGCGGCGGCACAAGGAAATGCTCGATCTTTAAGATTTCGCCTTTTGGTTTTCGTCTTCTTTTTTTGACCAACATCTCACCGAAACTTCTTAGGAAGAAGTTTCATCAAGAAACCTCCCCGACATCTCACCAAAATTTGCAAAGTCAAAACGTGCCACATCGATCATAGACAATTGTTATGAAGTATAATCAATCCTTTGGGGTATAACCGATCATTGTCACAAATTGTCACAAACCAGAAATCGAGATAGCTAGTTCTGACTCTAATCAATGCATTAAAAAGTACTCTAATTTACACACAAAAATTTATAAATACTTGCTAAGATTTGCAAACTCCTCATTCCTAGCAGCCTTTCAAATATTTGAGCATTTTGGGCATTCCTTATGCACTTGGACCTATTTCTACTGTATTTCTAATATTTTATAGTATCGTAATCTCTTTCATAATCTTTTTAAACACACCCACACAAACTTCTTCAATCAAACCCGATGTTTGATTAAGAAGTTTGATCAAGAAACGTTTCTTGATTAAACTTCTTGACCTGCGCGAAGCGCATGGTCGAAAGAAGGTTAAGTGATAATATGGCAGAAGTAAAGGAAAAATTAGAACTAATACTTGATGAATTAAGAAAGACAGGAGATATCGAGGCATCAGCCATAGTTCGCAGGGATGGGCTGATGATTGTTTCAGATCTTCCGCCCCGTGTGGAATCCAGGACAGTTGCGGCAATGACAGCAGCCTTGGTGGGGACGGCGGAGACGTGCGCAAGCGAGCTCAAGAGAGGTATCTTCAATGAGGTCGTGGTCGAAAGCGAAAAAGGCCGTATCGTAGCAATAGGTGCAGGTTCCCTTGCTCTCCTTGTCTGCCTAATGAGGGCTGAAGGAAATCTTGGTTTTGTTCTAATATCTATGGAAAGAGCAGCAAAGAAAATAGAAGAATCCTTGAAAGAATGAACCTTCTTCACTGAACCTTCTTCGCGAGCTCACCAGTTCGCTCGCAAGAAGCTTCACCAAGAAGGAATATCTATCTGGAATTCACCAAGAAGGAATATTATGTCTGAAAAAGAGATCAAGGAAATTATCTCAAAATTCGAGAAAATAATGGGTCCTGTTGCAAAAAGAATTGCAAAAGAGACAGCTGAAAAGATGAAAATTTTGAAAGGAAATGAAATTTCTCCATCCAACGAGGACGAGAAGAAAAAATTTCTGAAGATGCTTTCGGACGCTTATGCAGAAATTATTGGAAGAAAAGTTGTTGATACAATTATTCATTTATAGCATCATTTGTATGTATTTATAGCAGATATTTATAGAGGTGTTTATGTGGTCGAATTTAAATTAGGCGGAGAAGGCAGGATTACAACAGGAATTCCTGGTTTGGACGGGATGATGGAAGGGGGTTTTGTACCTGGGAACGTTGCTATCGTAGCAGGAACTGCAGGAACTGGAAAAAGCATTCTATCAACTCAATTTCTCGTGAATGGGGCAAGAAACAACGAAGTCGGGGTCCTTATCACATTCGAGGAAAAGAAAAAACAGATTTTCCGCAACATGAAGAGATTCGGCTGGGATATTGAAGATCTGGAAAAAAAGAAGCAGCTCTTTGTGTATGAATATTCTGCAAGTGAGATTGATAAATTCATAAATGAAGGTGGCTCGATTGAGAATATAATCAGGGATTACAAGGCCAAGAGGCTTGTATTCGATTCAATCACTTCTTTTGCAGCCTTGTACGAATCTGAAGCAAAAATGAGACAGGCAATGGTGCGCTTGATGGATATCCTAAGAAGATGGAACTGCACTACTCTCATGCCTTCAGAAGCAATAATTACTTCAGATGCAGGAGCGGAAGCGCAACTCCAGATAAGATACGGTTTGGAATATCTTGCAGACGCCTTGCTATCGATTTACGCTGTCAGGAAAGGGGACATAAGGGAATTGGCATTGGAAGTTGTGAAGATGAGAGGAACTGACCACAGCAAGAAGCTTGCCCCTATGAAGATAACAAAGGAAGGAATCCTACTTTATCCAGATCAGCCATTCTTCTCAAAGGGATTCTAGCCCGAGTTGTGACTAGCGATTGCTTTTTATAGTTTGCCTTCCACATATAATCAATATTCATACTAATTACTAATATTGCAATCGCATTGTTGCATAGCAATTTTTAGTAGCAAAAAATACCATGAATATTTAAATAAGCTAGAATTGCAATAATACTAAACATATCTTGTTGTAATTGGCGACGACGTAGTATATCGACAGATGAAACCCCAGCATAACTGGTCTAGGGTTGTCCATCAATAAATAATACTGGAAATAAATTTATTCGGAAATAAAATTGAAAGTAAGTTAAGTAAGTGATTATATATGGGAAGCAAAGTTAATGAAAAACAACATGAAATGCAAGATTCAAAGCATCAAAATGTGAACCGTTCAAATACAGATACAACTATTGGAGGGAAAGAATTCAATTCATCTTTAACACAGAAACCTACCAATAAGAAATCTTTTATTAAAAGAAAGGATGGTTCTGTAGTTATTCTAGATGAACCCATAATGACGTTGACCAAGGATATATTCGATGATGGAAAAGTGAAGGTCACTGCTCAAAAAAGAGATCTCTCCATCGTGTATTATCCCCTCGATGAATTGAAATTATTCCTTAACTCTTCATTTGGGTCTATAAAAGTAGGCAAAATAAAATTGAAGAATGGTGGAAAGATTCAGCCGGTTGATGACATTCATGTTAGTGAATATCACCCCGGAGAAGAAAAAGGGAATTGCTATATAGACTCACATATGATCCACGACGAAAGCATAAATGAGGTTTTGAACAGGATAAAAAGTGCAATAATTATATTAGAAGAGCACTTCCCAGAAATTCATACAATTTAAGGCGTAGGACTCTTTAGACTAATTAATAATTTATAATTAGGAATAATCGAATTAGGCGTATTTGGTTCAAACTCCTCTCACAACAACTTTTTTTACATATTTTTCTGTTATTCCCTTAAACCTCAGCATTTCTTCACTAGTGAAAGATCTAGTATCCTCAAATTTTGGATCAATTAGTTTCCCTTTCTGGGGCGGCACCATGAAACTTTGCAATGCATATTTTCTGGCCCCTTTGAGTGCTTTGGCAATATCTTCAATAGATTTCTCATCATGCATTCCAGGTACAATTGTTGTGCGGAATTCGTAATCGATTCCCGAATTCATTATTATAGATATGCTCTCCTTAACCTTGACCAGCAAATCGCAATTACCATTTAGCTTGTTATACTCTTTTTCGGTTAATGGGGCTTTGATATCCATTGCAACATAATCAATCAATTTCTTTTTTATCAGATCTTTCAGCATTTCAGGATTTGTTCCGTTCGTATCCAGCTTTACAAGAACTTCTAATTCCTTTAACTTCTTGCATAATTCAGGCAATCCTGTATGCATGGTAGGTTCTCCGCCAGTTATTACAACTCCGTCGATAAATTGCTTATATTCTTCAATATAGGACGCAACTTCATCAAACGGGATTGTTGGCATTTTTTTAGATTCCAGAACCAAATCACGAGCATAGCACCAGGGACACCTGAAAGTGCAGTATGGAAGGAAGATAACGCTGCTTATCTTTCCATCCCAATCCACCAAGGAATGTTTCTGAAAACCTTTGATTTCAATTTCCATAAGTTATACCCTCTGCAATATATCCTCTAATTGTTTCACCATGTATTCTTTATCTAGATTATAACCTAAGTTTTTATAATATTCTCTAACTCCGACTCCACTTATTATTTTTATGCTCTTGAGCTTATTTTTCCTTGCAATCTTTTCAGCTTCATGCATTAATTCTTTACCTAATCCCTTATGCTGCACTTTCAATTTTTCTTCTTCCCCGATCTCAACCTCAGGTCCATATACGTGCAATTCTCTGATGAGCAGTTCTTTACTCCCTGCAGTAATTCTTAATCTGCATAACGCAAAAATAATATTGTTTGAATCAACAAAACTAAGGAAAATCTCTTTTCCGCCGCTTGCCTTATATTCTAATCTCTTCAATTTCAGATTCTTTCCAACTTTCTCCCCTCTCCTCAATGCATATCCTACTTCTCTGCACCTTATGCAATTGCATTTGACACCAATCTCCAGCATCTTCTTTTTGACCTCGTTCCTAAGATCAATCCTGTGGGTTCCTGCAACAAGATAAGAAGGTGGAATTTCTCTCATCACTCTCATTATCCTGCAGTATTCTGGCACTTTTTTCTTAACAACAATCAAGAGCTCCATCAATTCTTCTTGAGTATAAGGTTCATATTTTCCTTTCTTCCAAATCTTTTCTAATTCACTTCCTTTTATCACTTGGCAAGGATAAATTTTGATCTGATCTGGTTTGAATCTTTCATCTGAAAATAGTCTTGCAAAAAGCGAAATATCCTTTTTCATATTTGACCCCGGCAATCCAGGCATCAAATGATAACCAACCTTGAATCCTGCGTCCTTCAGCCTTTTTGTTGCTTCAGCAACATCTTTCACTGTGTGCCCTCTCTTTATTTTCTTGTAAATCGCATCATCTAGGACTTGCACACCCAATTCGCAACGTGTTGCACCAAATTCCAGCATTCTTTCAATTTCCCCAGGTCCGCAATAATCAGGTCTTGTTTCGATGCACAATGCCACACATTTGTGCTTTGCAGTTTCATTGATTTTCTTTGCTTCTTCCAGATTCTTTGCGCCTTTGTAATCTCCTTCATCATCATTCAAGGCATCGTAGCATCTTTTGATGAATCTATATTGGTATTTTACAGGATAAGCAGGAAATGTCCCCCCCATAACAATAAGCTCTATTTTGTTTGTGGGATGCCCCATTGCATGAAATGCCTTTAACCTTGCTTTAACTTGCTTGTAGGGGTCATAATCCAGCATCTTTGCCCGCATTATTGCTGGACTTTCTGGAGTATAGCTTTGGGGCACGCCAAGAGTCGGACAATACACACACGTGCCGTGCGGGCATGGCCTTGGTTCTATAACTACTGCTAAGGGTGTCACGCCACTGATTGTCTTGTTTGGTTTTCGAGAAGCCATATATTTATTATCTCAGCAACTTTTAAATATCTAAAAGTCTAAGTAATATTATGGAAACTAAATTATTGGATAAAAACAAAGATAATGGAGTAAAATCACAAAAATCGACTGAAATACAAGAGCAGAAAACGATGCCCCCCAAAACTCCTCTTCCAGTTCAAAATTCAGTCTCAGTTCAGACCTCCGCACCAATTCCTGCCTCATCGCCTGCACCTTTAGTAGACAATATAGAAGGTACAGAAAAAATCATTGATACAAATACGGGCACCTCTATTGCTCCTGTTGCTGCCGTTACAAACAAAATCAAGAAAAAAAAGAGTAAATTGGAATTAAGAAATCCATTTGTTGCAAAAATAGCCCTCGAGTTTAATTTAGATCCTGAAGATCTTAAATATAATAGAGTAATAAGATTTGCAGAAAAAAGATTTGTGCCGACATGTGCATTTCTCATTGAAAAAATACCTCCAAGTTCTAGGAAATATGGGATTTTGAAAATAAAAGAAATGGTAAGAAAAGAAATGAAAAGAATGAAAAAGGATCCCCTAATGTCAAGCAATCTCCAACATTTTCTGTTAAGATATCTCAGTCAGTTTGAGGAATATCTTGCAAAATACAATAAAATGGCAGAGATTAATATTGCTAAGAAAGTGATCGATAAAGTAAACCTAGAAGATATTAATTATATCTTATCAAAATTCGAGTTTTACCCTTGGTAATTTTTTTACATGCTGCCAAAGTTGATTTGATTTATTTCAGATTTTTCAACCCATGCCAAGCATCTCATCCAAGGTATCTGCCCTGGTCGTCATAAGCATAATAAACAGTGGCTATCGACGAATCTGAAGCGTACTTCATTGCATCGATAGTCATTCTTCTAGCCACTGCAATCGCGGCTTTAGCTGTATCATATCTGCCAACTACTATTGGTGCGCCGTCTTCGTCCTCAGGGTCATGAAATTTGTCTATGCTGATGACCTTGAATTTCTTGGATATCTTTTTTCTCTTGCTTCTATCTAAAATCTTATTTATCTCACTGATTCCTTGTTTTGGTGTCTTAAACACAACTCCTTTCATTCCAAGTTTTATTGCAGTGTCAATGTTTCTTTCCTTGTCATCTATGAACACACATTCTTCGGGCTTAGCTCCAAGCCTTTCCAATGTGATTTGGTAAATCCTAGGTTCAGGTTTGATTTCTTTGACTTCGTGAGAGCTGACAATTACATCAAAGTATTGGTTGAGAGGATCATTCCTATCCCACTCTTCTATCCATTCTTTTACATTATTTGTGAGCAAAGCAGTCACATATCCTTTTGCCCTGAGCTTCTTTATCAAACTGACAACTTCCCAGTTGTATTTCTGATTCTCAAATATTATTTTCTTGAATTCATTTACATCAAATCTTGGATCGCGCTTTTTCACCAATTGCTCCAATGCTTTCCAGAAATCACCATCAGCAATTTCTCCCTTTTCCAATGATTTCCAGACAGATCTTACCTCCATGTACCATATCTTTTCGATGTCAATACCTGTTTTTTCTTTGTAGATTCTTCTTGCTGCCCTCATACCCTCTACAACTAGTACTCCGCCGAAATCAAAGACGACATACTTAATCTTTGAATCTAAATTTTGCCTAAGTGGACTCTCATTTAGCAGACTTCCAAATTTTTGTTTTCCCACATCTATTTTTTTCATCCTCTCCAAAACATTTTGCGTTTGTTTCATTTTGTCACCTTATTTAATTTTATTTTTGCATCAAATTTTCCCTTCAGTTTTCTGAGAGTGTTTTCCAGCTCTTCTAGTCCTGGCTGACTTCTCCAGTCCCATCTCTCTTGTTTGCCGATTTTCTCAGAAATAATTCGTCTGATATACTGTGAAGGAACCACATCTGGAATATCGAAAGAATATTTTCTCCCAAAATTGTCTTCCAAAAAGAAGTAAGGTTCTTCCCTCTCAAATTTAGTCTTCAGTCCGTTGTAGTCCCTGATTTTTTTATGTCCAAAAACTTTCGACAAATCTCCAAGTATCTCTACTTGAACCGGTACAGCGTGAATATGAGCATGCTCTATGCAGCAGCCTCCTCTTTTTTTTCTCGAAGTTGCTCCATGCTCGAAAAACAAAGGGCTCCCGTATGTTTCAGATAAAATAGTCTTTACTTTTCCCTGAACTTCTTCCAGTTCTTTATAATTCGCTCTTGGAATCTCACCGATTGCCAGATAATGCTTCTTGGGTGCAATTAGCAGATAACCTTCGACTATTTGTCCAAGAGTTGGAAAGACAACAAAGTTGTCCGTCTCTAATAAAATGCGATTTCCTAAACTCTTTCCATTCAGATCGAGATATCCTCTTTCAAATTCTTCGCAATACTGACAATCATTCATCATGTTTATCTGATGAAATCACGAGAAGACAGGATATATACTATTTTATTATATAGTATATATGCATATATACTAAGCCTTTTAAAATTATCTAACTAATTTATCTCATGAAAAGGAAAGTAGTGAAACAGGGAAGCGCGACATATACTCTCTCTCTTCCAGCCACTTGGGTAAAGAATTTTGGAGTGAAGGAAGGAGATATGCTTGATGTGGAAGAGATAGGAAAGGAATTGGTCATCAGCCCAGAACTAGTTAAAACTGAAAAGAAAAGTGAGATAGATGTGAGCGGATTTAGTCCTTCACTAATAAAGCGTCATATCTTATCCCTATATATCAGAGGGGTAGATGAAATCACAATCACTTTCTTAGATCCCAAGATTGCAAAATTAATACAAGAGATGACAGATTCGTTAATTGGCGTGGCCGTAGTTGAACAAAAGAAAAATGCTGTAATCATAAGAGAGGTATCTATCCCCAAGTATGAAGAATTTGATTCTTTATTAAGGAGAATTTTTTTCACAATCAAATCTTTTGGTGATGAAAGCCTTGAAAAGATAGAGGGCAAGGATTGGGAAGGCTTGAAAGAAATGAAGCACTTGGAGCATTACGGAACAAATAGGTTGTCATATTTCTGTATGAGGATTTTGAATAAGGAAGGCTACAAAGAATTTAGTAAGACCTCAGCAATATTCGATATAGTCAGATTTCTTGAAAATATAGGAGACGAATATTGGGCTGCCGATGAATATCTGATAGAAACAAAAGCAAAACCAAGCAATGAAACCTTAGAAGTATACAAGCAGGTTAATGGGCTTATAGATAATATTTATTTGGTTTTCTACAAATTTGATAGGGAAAAGTTAGATTCGACTTATGAGAAAGTGAGAAAGATCAGATCTGAAATTAAGAGTTTGCTTTCAAGGAAGCCGAAGGAAGAGACAATCATACTTTATCATCTTAGAAAAATATCTGAGCTGATGTCCTATATTTTAGAGTCGATAATGATTATTTCATTATAAACTTAGTGTTCTCTTGCTATCAAATACGAACTCACCAAGATAATTCCTGCTCCAACTAATTGTACAAAGTTAAGAGTATCTCCCAACCAGATATATGCAATTATCGCTCCAGGTATTGGTGCAAGCTGAAGCAATGAACTCACAATCCATTTCTTTGTGGTTTTCAATGCGGTATAAAAACAGAATAGAGCAAACACACTGAATAATATAGTATTCGCAAAGATCAATGGAATAACTGAAGAATTCAAATTCAAGGATTGAACATTAAAAATAGTAAAGGCTACTGGAATTAAAATCAGTCCTCCAACTAAGTTTGAGAATATAGCTAGAGTAGTTGAATTAGTTTTCTTTACAACATCCTGGGCCGGGATGTATGAGCATGCAAATAAGAAAACTGCAATTACTACAAATAGATCCCCTAATTGCGCAGTGCTGAAAATATCTAATCTGCCATTAGTTGAAAGCAAAAATGCACCAATAATCAAGATAATTATCAGAATTATCTGTTTACTTGAAAGTTTTTCTTTCAAGAAAATCACACTTGCTATTACAACGAATGCAGGCTCAAAACCCAATAAGAAAACTGCTTTTACAGCACTTGTCAGACTGAATCCAAGATATAAGAAGATATTTCCAAAAACAGTTCGTAAGAAGATACTTGCAAAGGTATTTCTACTATTTTTTCCTAATATTTCTTTTAGTTTGAGCTTTTCCCTTATAACAAAAGATAAGGGAACTAAAAAGACTACGGATAAAAGAAGTGTTACAAATGCGAATGCAACTGGGTTCATCTGCTTTGTGGCCTCTGCACTAAATACAATTGATGCTCCTATCAATGCCGCTGCAAAAATCGCAAAATAAGTTCCAGAAATTTTCATTCGGCCACATCACATTTAATTCTATTTCAGTTTCTTCAACCCATACCACCAGGCATGGGCTTTCATCTTTACTGCTTCTTTTGCAAGTTTCTTTGCAGAATCTGTTTTCAATGCAGCCATCACATTCTTTATCCAGTCCATAGCTTCAGTATAACCTATGTCATAGTACTCTTTAGCCTGAATCAAGCATTCCAAATAATCAGCATCCTTCGCCACTATCGCTTCCTTAGTTTCTTTTGCTTCCATCTCATTCAAAAGCTGGAGGAATTCGGGGCAATAAGGCAAATCCTTCAATTGATCGGTTCTTGATTTTTTCTCTGCTTCCTTGAAATCGATATATCTTGCCCCGACCTTATGGATATCACTAGTTCTTGTTTCTGGAACATCGTGAAGGATGCACATGAGTGCTGTTTTTTCAGGATTAACTCCTTCCATTTTTGCAAGAATATATGCAATTATCGAAGTTCTGGCATTGTGTTCAGCAATTGTTTCAGGATTTTCAACTCCAGCCAGCCACCAGCCGCTGCGCTTCACTCTTTTTAGCATGCCGAGCTCAAAAAGGAATTTAGCCAAATCCTTGATATCCTTATTTTTGTATTTTGGTTTCCTTGTCATGACCTTATTTTATAGAAATAGTTTAAAATTACTACTTTTTACGGTTTCCATGGTCGGTTTTATGATTTTATTTTTATAATTCCATTTCCATCCATTTCTTCATCATCTTGTCCAAAGAATTCATCATGAATAGCTCTCACAGCATTATCTGCATCATCATCTTTTACTACAAAAGTTATGTTGATTTCTGAAGCACCCTGAGAGATTGCTTCTACGCTTATTCCAGCTTTGCCTAGAGCTGAAAACAGTCTGCCAGATGTCCCGGGTTTGTGCTTCATACCCTCTCCCACAACACAAATAATTGATTTTCCTTCTTCAACTTTTATTGATATCTTTGGATCGAGGTATTTCAATTCATCAATTATTGCATCAATCAATTTTGCGTCATTAATTGTTAATGAAGCACTAGACTCAGAAGTTGAAACCATATCAATATCTGTTGCATTTATCTCAAATGCATCAAGCACCCGAGCTAGAAAACCAGGCTGTCCTATCATTTTTGGAGTGTTTATGTTGATTATGTAATTCTTTTTGTCACATGTGATTCCTTTTACAACCTCTGGGTGAACTTCTTTGTCATTTGTTATTATAGTATATTCCCCATCGGGATCAAATGTGTTCAGAATGTATACTGGGATATTATTTTCCATTGCAGGCAGAATTGTTTTGGGGTGAAGCTTTGCTCCGTAAAAGCTCAACTCCTTTGCCTCTTCAAAAGACATCCTCTTTATTGTACGGGCCCAAGGCACAATCTTTGGATTTGCTGATTTTATTCCATTCACATCAGTCCACAATTCAAGTCTTTCGGCATTCAATGCTGCAGCAAATATTGCAGCGCTGTAATCCGAACCTCCTCTGCCTAGAGTTGTGATATTACCCTCTGAGTCGCAGCCTATGAATCCTGTTATTATCGTTATCTCCTGTGCATTTTTCAGGGCTTTTTGTATACTGTCGTATACATCTGGCAGAGGAATAGCATGCCCAAAATCAGATGTTGTGACTAGCCCTGCATGATGCGCGCCGATTGCGCTGGCATTCACCCCTATTTTTCTCAATTGTGCTGCAACAATCTTTACGGACAATCTTTCCCCAAATGACTGGAATAGATCAAGATTTTTCGCAGATCTTTCAGGAATATCTATACAACCTTCCAATTCATTGAATTCAGGCCCCAATTTATTAACATCAAGGCCCAAATCCTCCATTATTCTGTAGTGTCTCGTTATAATTTTGTCAATTAATTTGTCCCTTTCTCCAAGCTCCGCATTGTATAACTGGATTAGCATATCAGTTACTTTCACCATTTCTCCTTTCTTCTCGTCAGTGCCAATTGCAGATTCGATTATCACATCGCTAGGCTTTGCTCTTTCTGCAATTAATTTGCAGGTATTTTTGATTTGTTCAGCACCGCCGACACTGCTTCCACCAAATTTCATTACTTTCATATCAGACACCTACGGTTTCTAACATTTTCCTCTAAACTATTTTTAGCTTTTGCTTTTGTGATCTGAACAATTCTCTTCTTTCATTTGAATATTTGTCATGCAAGGTCATGAGCACATTCTGAAAACTTTTCTTTTCTGTGAACTGGAGATTGTGCCTATTGATCAGTCTGATCGGCTTTTCAAGCTGGAAAGCTACGCCGATGTCAAACAATGTTCCTTGGCTTGTTGGATCAAAGAGTATATGGACTTCATCGCTATTTCTGATTGCCCCTCTATTATCGGTGCATATTCTTAATCCAATTGAGTCAACCTGGTTTGTATCTCTAGCAGGATAATGAATTTTATGGCCTAATCGCTCCACTCTTCTTACATACTTTGCAAGAAATTCTTGAGTTTTGGGATCCGCATTCCTGACAGGACATATCAAAAATATTTTTTTCTGCATTTTTATCTAATTTCTCACTCTTTTCAGATTTATATAAATTGCGGTAAATAACAAATCATGGGAATCAAAGAGGAACAGCAGAAAGTCTGGGATGAGATTGCCTCAGGATGGACTAATTGGAGGCAGAGACCCGAAGCAATTGCAGAAAGGCTTGCGGGAGAATGGAAACCAGGTAAAATTTTAGATGCAGGATGTGGGAATTGCAGGAATCTATTCCCATTTGCCAAGGCCGGATTTGAATGTTATGGAATTGATTTCAGCTCAAAGATGATTGAATTGGCAAAAGAAAATTGCAAGAGAAATAAAATTAAAGTGAATCTAGATGTTGCGGATGCTGATGCTCTCCCCTACAAGAATGCCTCATTTGATTATGTCATAAGCATTGCAGTGATCCATCATCTGGATACGAAAGAAAGCAGGGCAAATGCAATACAGGAAATAAAAAGAGTATTGAAACCTAGAGGAAAGGCATTGATTTCAGTATGGAATAAGCTGCAGTGGAAATTCGTATTCAAATCCAAAGATATATTCATGCCCTGGCACAGGAAAGGGATGGAATACAATAGATATTATCATTTCTTTACTCATTGGGAACTGCAGGAACAGATCAAGAAAGCTGGCCTTAAGATAGTTTGGTCTTCCGGACCTTTCGGAAGAAATCTACAAGCCATAGTTGAGAAAAGACAAAAATATTCTAAAATTACAGAAAATTCTTCAAAAAAAGAGAATGCAGTATGAACTTGAATTAGTCTCGCACACTAAATCAAGACATTAATTTTCTTATGGTTCCTCTAATTTTTGATGCAACTACTCTCCAGAAGTTTTCTCTGATCTCTGCCTTGGCTTTCTCAATCTCAGATTCTTGATTTCCAGTTTTTCCAATACCTTGTTGTTCACTTAGTTTTTCAGCTTGTGTGCATTCAAATGTTCCTTTTGCTATTATATCTCCGGGTTTGACATCTCCTGGTTTGGTTTGCAAGGCTTCCTGCACCTTAGTATCATTAGCTTTTTTGTTTTCCTGCAATTTCTCTTTCCAGATCCTCCTTTCCATCAGTTCTCTTCTTAACTCAAAAGTGCTTATCAATTGCCTTAGTCCTGATCCATTTGTACTGCCTTCAAAACATATATTGGCCAAACCAACGCTGTTCCTGAATCTTTCAGATTTGCTCTTATTCAGTGCAAAATACCAGATTCTCTTATATGAATAATCAAACATTATATATAAATCGCCATCAAAACTGATTATTCTGACATCTCTTTTGTTGAAGAACCCTTGATAAAAAGCGATTGCTAAAATATCTTTGTCAATTCTTGATACCCCCAAATCAGCATTTTCTTTGTGGAACTTATCGATTCTTTCGCGTATACTTACATATCTGTCGTCCTTTTCAAAATAATAGTTATTCAATACTCTATTATGCAATTTAAGTTTGCTTGACATCTCTTTTGTATTTTCTGCGAATTTTTTCTGCAGATACACTGCTTTCTCAAATAGATTGACGCTGCTGTTTTTATTTGAATTGTTATTCGTGTTTTTGTCTATACAATTGCTGGCCCCATGTTCGATGGCTGTTATTACTGCCATAACTTCTCCAATCACTCCTCTTGGTACAAATATATTCTCCTTTCTTTTGACCAAACTAAATATAGAATCAAAATATCTGTCAAAAGCATCGAATATTTCTGAAACTTCATTTATCTTTATCCTTCCAGTC
>Ga0315285_10003192_pt1 | contig 17162 bp, 15 predicted proteins | sample YL17G09_36_MG_FD_203698 | JGI IMG/M metagenome (GOLD analysis project Ga0315285, IMG submission 203698) | Sediment microbial communities from Yellowstone Lake, YNP, Wyoming, USA - YL17G09_36 | ecosystem: Environmental > Aquatic > Freshwater > Lake > Sediment | place: USA: Wyoming | collected... | reverse complement strand
CCTCCGGCAAGAACGACTTCCTGACCGTATCGCAGGCGATCGACCGCTACCCATCCGTCGGCGAGATCGACGTGCCACACATGATCTCCTGGGCAGACACCGAGCGGGACATCTCCGCCTGGCTCGGCAACTCCATGCAGGCCAACGCCCTGCACGACGTCTACGCCCTGGCCGACCAGATCCTCGCCAGCTCCGACGTGGCTCTCATCCACGATTGGCGAAGGCTCCAGACCTCCGACCACTTCTACTACATGTGTACCAAGTGGTTCGCCGACGGCGACGTGCACAAGTACTTCAACCCATACGAGTCGCCCTACGACGCGTACATCAACTACATGAACATCCTCGACAACCTCCGCAGCCGCCTGGCCGCCGGGGCCAAGGGCCTGACGGCCTGAGCACACCCCAGCCTTCCACCGGAGGCGCCTATTCTCCCCAGGCCGGCTCAACCCACCCCGCCGCCCGGCCGAGACCGACCTTGCGACTCTTGGCGCCGATTTTTTTTCATGGCGCCCTTTATGTTTGTTTGTTTTTGCGGGAAAATCAGAAAGTGGTAGAATACGCGCAAGGAGCCGTTGGTCCATGATGAACTTGCAGCGTGGAATCCTGGCGGCGGTGGTGCTGGCAGTCATTGGCGTCGGCATCATCGGTTGGTGGGCTGCCAACCGGGGTGATGCGGTCGGCATGTTGACATCCGGCGACCCGGGCCGGCAGGGCCGCGCCGTCGCCAACCTCAGTGCCTCGGCGGACACGCCGGACGGGCTTGAGCGCATCGCCGAGACCCTGCGGCACAAGGACCAGGCCGTGGCGCGCTCGGGCCTGCGGGCACTCGCGGCCACCGTCGTCGCCGACAGGCCGCTGCCGCCCCATGCCGTGAAGGTCGTCGAGTCCGCCGTTCATGACCCGCGCCCGGCCGTCCAGGTCGCGGCCATCCAGATCCTCGAAGCTTCCACGCCGCCGGCCCCGGAGGACCCCGCGGTCCCCAATATCGTGCTCAAGGCGTTCCTGACCGAGAAGGCGCCGGAGACTCGCGCGGTCGCGGCCAACGCGCTGGGCAAGTTCCAGCACTGGGACGCCATGGAGGGCCTGGTGGAGGCCCTGGAGGATGAGTCGGTCGAGGTGCGCAACTCAGCCGGCATGGCGATCCGCCGCATCCTGGGCCTGGACTACGGTTTCAGGGCCAAAGCCCCGCCGGCGGAACGTCAAGCCGCCATCGCCAGGATACGCAACGGGTGGAAGCTCCAGTTGATTTTCCACCTGGACAACGTAAGGCGCATCAGGGAAAAGAGGAGCACTCAGCCATGATTCGCCTTGGCCGAAGAGGTTTCACGCTGGCGGAGCTCATGGTGGTGATAGCCATCGTTGCCCTGCTGGTGGCAATGCTGACACCTTTATTATCGAGCGTGTATGCCGTCGCTCGCCAGAGCCTGTGTGCCAACAACCTCCGGAATATCCGCGTGGCGGTGGCAACTCTGGCGGCCAGGGACAAGATAGCCCGCACCGGCGCCCTTGCGGTCGATGGATGGCGGAGCCAGCTCTCGGCCTACGACGCCAACAGCCTGGAAGTCATGATTTGCCCGGAGGGCTACACCCTCTCCGCCGACTGGGACAGGCCCGATGTGCTGGGCAAGTACGCTCTGAAAACCCTGAATGGGACAACCTTCATCTACAACATGCCGTTGATTGAAGGCCCGGCCTGCCGCAAGGAGAACATTACCAATGGCGGGCGCAAGTACGACCTGAGCTTCGAGGACCAGCGAACCAGCACCGGAGCCCCCACCGGAGACTTCAGCTTCAACAACCCCAGCTTGACCATTGAGCTTATCGGCTCCAACGCGAAGGTTACCGTAAAGGGCGGCGGAGGGGGGTATCACTGGTCGCTGGTAGACACGGACGACAAGGTCTACCTGGCCGACCTACTCAAGGCCGCCGGCGCGATGGCGGGCGATTCGGTCCTTCTCAAGGGCGCCGTCCCGCTTGGCGGCAAGTTCAGCTATGGCATGAACTCCATCGTCAACGACATATCCCCGACGGAATCCCGGATCCTGGCCTTGGACTACCCCGCGGAAATAGCCCGCATAGCCGGAGCGGACGAAGTCCACGACAACTGGATGACCTGGGTGGGCACAGACGGCATCTATAAGTTCGCAAGGCACAAAGACCGATGCAACGTCGCCATGGTCGATGGCAGCGTCGTGCCGATGTACCCCAAGGACATAGACCCCACGGTGCCGGAACTGCTCAAGAAGTACTGGAAGCCGTGACGGCGGGCATTTTTCGCGAATGGGTCAAACGGCGCGGACGGCGGGGCCGGCCCCAAGTGCGGTTCGCGGGTTGTCAGCGCTGTTGACCATGCCTTGGCAAAAGGATAAGATAAGAAATATGGCCACGGGCGCGTTGCTGTGCGCGGACGATTTTGGAGATGTCGTTCATGCTTGACGGACGCAAACGACTGTTGATCCTGGCCGGCGTTGGTGTGTTGTTGGCGGTGGTGCTGGCATTCCAGCACCTGTGGCCGCGGGGCGATGAATCGCGGGACAAAGTGCCCCGCATGGCGCCGGCCGGAGTCCCGGACGCCAGGCAGGCCCCTGCCGCCGCCAGTGGCGCCGCGGCGGAATCCGAAGCGCAGTACGCCAAGCTGTTTGCCATTTCCCAGCAGCCCAGCCCGCAAGATGTGCCAGTCTTGAAGAAGGCGATCCAAAGCCCGTCGTGGGAGGACCGCCATGCCGCCGTGGTGGGCCTTGGCCGGCTTAAGGACAAGGGCGACCCCGCGGCCCTGCTGGCCGTGCTGACCAACGCCCAGGAAAAAGCCGAGGTCCGCGCCGCGGCGGCCGAGCAACTCGGGGCCATGAGGTACGCCGAGGCCGGATCGGCGCTTATCGACGCGATGTCGGATGAGTCGGAGATTGTCCGCACCGCCGCCGGTGTGGCGATCTCCGCGATCATGGGCATGCGGTTCGAATTCTCGGCTCGCGATCCGGCCGGCAAACGGGAAGAGGCTGTCGCGCGGGCCAGGAATTGCTGGCAGCGTTTCTACCCGGAACTCCAGCGAATGCGTAGTCGAGGAGGCTGACACATGAACAGATTCGCAAAACGCGGGTTCACGCTTGCCGAGCTGTTGGTGGTCATCGCGGTCATCGCCCTGCTGGTGGCTGTGATCATGCCCACCCTGAACAGCGCATTTGCATACCAGAGGTACATCAACTGCGCGCACAACCTCAGTGAACTGGGCATCGCCTACGGGACGATGTACTCCAGCCGGCGGATGAACCGCGAGACCGGCATCGGCTCGCTGGACTCCGGCTGGCCAAAGCAGTTCGAGACCTTTGTCTCGGGCTCCAAGTCGGTCTTCTGGTGCCCGGCCGCCGGAGGCGAGAACGTCATGGAAAAGGCGTCGCTGGACCAGTACTACAACGAGGTCTACATCGGGGGCAACTACCAGGGGGCAATGTCGCTCAGCGAAAGCGCCAGCATCTGGGTCTGGCGGCTCTCGCAGACCCAGTTCGACGTGTTCCTGAGCAGCCCCGGCAAGGGCCAGGGCTACCCCTACACCGGCTACAAGCCCGACAGCAACCCGAACCTCTACTACTACCTCCTGGAGGACAATGCCTGGGCCGGCGGCGGGGACAAGGACTACTGGGACATTATGTATAAGGTCGAGACCGACGGCATCAATTACAAGCTCACCGTCACGCGCGGCTACACTGTATACATGCACAACCTCACCCTCGGAACGGGACCCGGCAAGAAGATTCTCATCGCCGACTGCTATAACAACAACGGCAAGACCGTCGAGGTCAAGGGCAAAGGCGTCGCCAGTTACGGCGTCAACACGGTGGCCGACCAGGTCCTGCCCGGCAAGGGCGGCAAGATACTCATCCTGGACTACGACGTTATCACCGCGGCCGGGTCGCCGTACGACGAGACCGGCGACCGCGCCAAACAGCTTGCCAAGGACTGGCAGCCCGACCCCAACAACCCCGCCAACGGGCCGCGGTTCGCCCGGCACATGCGCAAGGCCGACGTGCTGTTCACCGACGGCTCCGTCCACCTCATGCCCATTGCGGACATCCACCCCGGCATCCCCAAAAACTGCGCCCAGTACTGGGACCCCAAATAGCCCGACACATGAAAGACCGATGCATGAACAGGTTCACAAAGCGCGGGTTTACGCTTGCCGAACTGTTGGTGGTCATCGCGGTCATCGCCCTGCTGGTGGCTGTGATCATGCCCACCCTGAACAGCGCATTTGCATACCAGAGGTACATCAACTGCGCGCACAACCTCAGTGAACTGGGCATCGCCTACGGGACGATGTACTCCAGCCGGCGGATGAACCGCGAGACCGGAATCGGCTCGCTGGACTCCGGCTGGCCGAAACAGTTCGAGCCTTATGTCTCGGGTTCCCAGTCGGTTTTCTGGTGTCCGGCCTCCGGAGCCGAGAACGTCATGGAACAGGCGTCGCTGAAAAACTACTACAATGAGGTCTACATCGGGACAACCTACCAGGGGGCAATGTCGCTCAGCGAAACCGCCAGCATCTGGGTCTGGCGGCTCTCGCAGACGCAGTACGACGTGTTCATCAACTCTCCCGGCCACGGCCAGAGCTACCCCTACACGGGCTACAAGCCCGACAGCAATCCGAACCTCTACTACTACCTGCTGGAAGACAATGCCTGGGCCGGCGGCGGGGACAAGGACTACTGGGACGTCATTTACAAAATCGAGACCGACGGCGTCAACTACAAGATCACTGCCGGTACCGGCTATACCGGGTATCACCATAACCTGACGCTGGGCACCGGGCCCGGAAAGAAAATCCTCATAGCGGAGGCCCAGGATCACCGCGGCCAGAGCGTCGAGGTCAAGGGCAAAGGCGTCGCCAGCTACGGCGTCAACACGGTGGCCGACCAGGTTCTGCCCGGCAAGGGCGGCAAGATACTCATCCTGGACTACGACGTTATCACCGCGGCCGGGTCGCCGTACGACGAGACCGGCGACCGCGCCAAACAGCTTGCCAAGGACTGGCAGCCCGACCCCAACAACCCCGCCAACGGGCCACGGTTCGCCCGGCACATGCGCAAGGCCGACGTGCTGTTCACCGACGGCTCCGTCAAGCTTATGCCAATTGCGGACATCCACCCAGGCATCCCCCAAAACTGCGCCCAGTACTGGGACCCCAAATAGCCCGACACATGACATCCAGCAAAACCACTTCCGCGATGCCTCCGCCGATCGTCATACCATGCGCGGGCAGAGCCATCGAGGAACTGCTGGCCTCCGAGTGGCTTGCCACCAACCAGATCGGCGCGTATGCCTCACAGTCCGTCACCGGGTGCAACACGCGGCGGTACCACGGGCTGCTCGTCGCGGCGACCAAGCCGCCGGTCGGGCGGCTGGCGGCGCTTAGCCAGCTTCACGAGCAACTGACCGTCGGCGCCGCCACGTACGATCTGTCGACCTTCGAGTTTCCAAACACGATCCACCCGCGCGGGGCGTCGAGCCTGCACGAGTTCGTCAACGACGTCGTGCCACGGCTGGTCTTTCGCCTGGGGGCACTCACGCTGACGAAGGAGATTATCCTGGCCCAGGCCGCCAACGCGGTGGCCGTCCGCTATACCCTCCGGGGCGCCTCCGGCAAGCTTCGCGTTCGCCCGCTGGTAGCCCTTCGCGACTTTCATGGCCTGCGCAAGGCCCACGAACCGCACCTGCTGACCTTCGAGCGGACCGACTCGGGCGCAGTGGTCAGCGACCGCATGCACCCAGCGGGGCCGCTGTTCCTGGCCGCACAGGGCGCCGCGTTCGAGCCGGACCCGCAATGGTGGTATCGCTTCCACTATCGCGCCGAACTGGCCCGCGGGCAGGACGCCGACGAGGACCTCTACTCCCCCGGCTGCTTCGTCATGCGGCTTGCCGACGGCAAACCCGCCCAGTGTACCGCGAGCCTCGGCGACCCGCGGCGGGTGGACTTCGACGACACCGCAGGCCGGCGGCTCAGCCACTTGCAGGAACTGGTCGCCAGCCTGGGAAGCGATGCCGATGACTTCAGCCGGCACCTGGCCGTGGCGAGCGACGCGTTTGTCGTCCGCAGACATTTTCCGAACCTGCCGCCGTCGTGGACGATCCTGGCTGGGTATCACTGGTTCGCCGACTGGGGACGCGACGCGTTCATCGCGCTGCCGGGACTGCTGCTGTGCACCAAGCGGTTCGCCCAGGCCCGCGAGGTCTTCCGCACCTTCGCCGGCAACATCTCGCAAGGCATGGTGCCAAACCGGTTCGACGACTACTCCACGCTTGCCCACTACAACTCCATCGACGCCTCGCTGTGGTTCATAATCGCCTGCGAGCGCTACGTCCTGGCCACGGGCGACACGGCCTTCTGGCGCCGCACCCTGCTGCCCGCCGTCCAGAGAATCATGGACAGCTACCAGGATGGTACGCGGTTCGACATCCATGCCGACGCCGACGGGCTGATAATGGGCGGCAGCTACGACACGCAGCTTACCTGGATGGATGTCAAGCTCGGCGATGAGGCCATCACGCCGCGACACGGCAAGTGCGTGGAAATCAACGCACTCTGGCACAGCGCGCACCGAATCCTCGCCCACCGCTGCCGCGAGATAGACCCGCGGCTTGCCGAACGAAGCGCCGCCAAGGCCGAGATGATCGCCCGGGCCTTCAACAGGGCCTTCTGGTACGACCGGGGCGGATACCTCTACGACTGCCTGCCGGATGGGGCGCCCGACGCGTCGATCCGCCCCAACCAGATCCTGGCCGTCTCGCTGCCGTATAGCCCGCTGACGGCAAAACGCCAGGCCGCCGTCGTGCGACTCGTCGCCGACCGCCTGCTGACGCCCATGGGCCTGCGAACCCTCGACCAGGCCGCCCCGCGATACCGACGCGGATACGGCGGGTCGCGCGAGTCGTGCGACCGCGCCTACCACCAGGGCACGGTCTGGGCCTGGCTGATCGGGCCGTTCATCGAGGCATACCTCAAGGTCGAGAACTTCAAGCCCTTCGCCCTGGCACAGGCGAGCAAGTGGCTCGACGGATTCAACGAACACCTCCGCGCCGCCGGCGTCGGATACATAAGCGAGATATTCGACGGCGACGCGCCTCACGGCCCGCGAGGATGCATCGCCCAGGCATGGTCCGTCGGCGAAGTCCTCCGCGCACGCCGCCTGATCGACGCGGCCAGGGGGGACCAACAGAATCGGGTGACAAATACCGGACCAGTCTTGACGAAATCAGACTGACCGCTATACTACCAGGTAGTATAATATGAAGATGACTTTTATCGAGATGACTTGGTTTACCAAGCGTCTCAAGAGCAGGCTTGAGGACGCGGAATACCAAGCGTTCCAGCAGGAATTGCTTGTGAATCCGGAGCTTGGAGATGTCATGCCGGGTTGCGGGGGCTTGCGCAAGGCCCGGTGGGCCGAAGCCGGGCGAGGCAAGGGCAAGCGATCCGGAGTGCGAATCATATACTTGGCAATACCCGAGGCCAAGCGGATCGATCTGTTCGACATCTATGGCAAGGACGAGAAGGACGACCTGTCTGCCCAAGAGAAAGGCGAATTAGCCGCGATGGTCAAGGAAGTGAAGAAACAAGCAATTGCGGCCTACAAGCGATCGCGAGGTGAGAAATGAGCGAACACGAGAAAGCAAGTCCGTTTGACCGACTACGGAGGGGGTTGACGGAGAGTATCGCATACTCCAAGGGTGAGTTGACTCTCGTTACAACGGAGCTACCGGTACCGCCCCCCAAGCCTGGGCCCGAGGAGATACTGTCTCTGCGCAAGGAGTATCATATGTCGCAAGCGGTGTTTGCCGCTGTCGTGAATGTCTCCGTCAAGACGGTGCAGAGCTGGGAGCAGGGACAGCGGGAACCGAGCGACGCGGCGCTTCGGATGCTGCAAGTACTGCGGCGAGAGCCCAATATCGTCTGTAAGATACTCACCTGGGTGCCTGACAAAGGCACATTCTCGCGACGTCGCGGGAAGAAGCAAGAGGTGGGTTGAATCAGAATTATCTCCTGAAGGCTCTTGGGAGAGGAGTCCTGATGCTATTGCCCTGTTAGCGGATTCCCGCCAAACTGGCCCACCGCAAGGAAACGATATTCTCCAACTGAAGATGAAGCAGGTCGCCGCCGTCATACTAGTGCTCATCTCTCTAACCTCGGCCTCCCACGCCGCCGTCGAGGTGCGCCTGACCCCCCTGCCCGCCGCGGCCGTGACGGCCGAGGGATTTGTCCCGGCAGAACTCACCGTCGCGGACCCCAATGGCGAGTTGCCCCGTGCGGCCCGCGCGGTGGCGATCCGCCGCGCAGCCGGCGGGCCGATTATGTTCTACGAAACCTCCATGGCCCCGGGCGCCACGGGCAGCTTCCGCGTGCTGCTGCCGATGGTCTCGGTCCGTGAGACGTACGTGGTGCGCCTGCTGGCCGAGGCCTCGCCGACTGCCCCGTCCGTCTTGCGGCGCGACGTGACTGCCGAGACCGACAACGTCGCCGCCGTCGAGGCCGCACGCGACAAGCTGATCGATCCACCTGCCTACGACGCCTACATCGAGGACCTGCCCCGCTGGCCCACGTGGGTCACGCGGAGCATCTTCCTGGCCGCTGCGCTGCTGCTGGTGGCGATGGGCGCCGCACTCCTGATCCGCCGCCGGGGCTGGCGCCTCGTGGCCGCGGGCGCCGCCGTCGCCGTCGCCTCGGCAGGCATGTACATCAGCCTTGCCCAATGCCCATCGGTCCTGGCGCGCCGCAACGGCGACATCCTGGCCGTGTCGTGCCGCCGAACCGCCGCGTGGTCCGCGCCCGCCAAGGGCGTCGGCCCCGTTTACTGGCGGCCGCAACAAATGAACCAGGACGATATGGTCTACCAGCCCGACGCCGCGCTGACGGTAACCCTCCACCCCGCCGAGGTCCGCCTCTTCCGCTGCCGGGCCGCAAAGTAGCATGGCCAACGGGGGTAGCCACGCAACGGAGCCAAAATCTCAAGGCCCGTAGGGCCGACAGCGCATAGCCGCGGGTGGGCGAACTGGCGCTGGGGGTTGTTGGTGCCGGCCTTTGGAGCCCCCTGGGCGACTGCTGATAGCCACGGGCGCAAGCCCGTGGAACCGCGGACGTTATGGAGAGAGCCCCCGTAGCGGGGCGATTGAAACGATCAATCGCCCCGCTACGGGGGCTCTGGATCAAAGAATGCGGCAGTCCACGGGCTTGCGCCCGTGGCTATCAGCAAACGCCCCGCTCCGGGGGCTAAGAACCCAGGCCAACTTCTATGCGAAGGAAGCACGGGGACTGATTTGTCAACCATCGAGATGTGGGTAATGACAAGGGCTTACGCCACCGGCTATGCGCCATCGCCCCATTCGGGGCTTTCAAGATCGGTCAGTTTGAGTTTTGAGTAATTAACCGGGGCAGATGGCGTTGTACTCGCACCATTTGCACAGGTAGGACGGGCAGGTGGGGAACCCGGCCTCATCCTGGCCGCGGGACTCGATGTCGTCGATCGTGGCGATGCACTGCCGGCGGACGGCGTCGAGCTGCTCGCCGGTGCGGCGCGAAACGATCTCCTGGTCGAACCGCAGGTAGTGCCAGATCAGGTGTACCTGCCGCGCTTCCGGCCATGTTGCCTGCACGCCGATCTGGTATAGGGCCAGTTGGCGGTCCGCGTCGGCCTCGGCCTGCGTAGGCATGCTGTTGGCGGTCTTGTAGTCGTGAATCTCGTAGGCGCCGTCCGCCCGCTGGGCCAGGCGGTCGATGTAGCCTTGCAGGCGATACCTGCCGGCGGGGTCGAGGCCGATGAGCACATGTGCTTCCAGCTTGAGCGTGCGCCCCTGGTCGAACGGCTGGTAACGCAGGTAGTAGGCCGTGAGCGATTCCCGCCCGGCCTCGCGGTAGTCATTGGCCTTCAGTGTCTTGCTGACCACCCGCACGCCGTCATGCCACTGCCGGTCCCACTCGCCGTCGTACCAGCCCAGCACTTCCTCATGGCTCATCTGCCGGCCGCCCATGAGCCGCTTGTATAGCTCCTCCAGGGCCTCATGCACACGACTGCCCAGAAACGCCTCCACCGTATCGAACCGCTCGATCTCCGGCTTGCCGATGTAGGCGTACCAATACTTCCGCGGGCAGGACTCGAAGGCCCCGAGACGGCTATGGGAGTAGACGGGCATCGCGGTCTCCACGTGGCGTCATGTTCATGGTACAGGCCAGAGGACCATATCTTGGGTCTGGTGACCATGTTCGAACAAGTATCCGCTGACTTTACTAACAATGCCGTGATGCCAGTCGGTTCCGTGCCGAAGTTCGATATCAGGCACAAGTTGGGCATCAGACTGGAAGGTTTTGTCAATCGTTATGAGCATGAAAGGAGCGAGATTTGAGACTTCTTGTGCCCTTTCGAAGACATCATCCATCGGCTCAAGGATACGAGCACCGTCTTGAAAGCAGAAGTGTCGTTGTCCCTTCCTGCTGGAGCCCCTCACAGCGTAAGGGTACAGAATACAGAGCCCTTTCTTGCCGTATTGGCCTTCCATATCAGGATGAAGATACAACGAGAACTTCGCTAATGCCTTGAGACAATGGCCTCCCTCAACTTCGAGGACTATCTCTGGAGACGAGTTGACGGTGAGAATGGCGTCGCTCTTAAGCGATTGCCGCCCGGCATCGCCCGTTGAAGGTGCCGCCTCAAGGGCAAAATGCTTTCCCTTGCCCATCCTGACCCAGTCCGCGACAGCCATGCCGATCACCGTGTTGTGAAAATTGCCGAATGTTTTCGACAAGACTCCCCATTCAATCGCCGTGGCAAGTTCAATTAGACACATTTGTTACCTCTATCTGGTATCTATGCCCACGAACTACTTCTTCCGTCCCATCCAATAATGGCAGTATCCAGGGGCCGGGTCCAACACGCTACGATATCGGCTATGCAACGAACTCGGCAGGCTTTGGGTCTTTGTATATGATGCCCGTGAAATGCAGAAAACTGCGTTTGAAAGCTTCCTGTACCCCCGAGTTCCGCAACCTCTTGGAGATCTGGCGTTCAAGAACGCTATGGTCTAACCCATAGCAATAATTCTTCCCGACGGCTGCGAATATCCAGGCAGTGCGACAATCCAGTGTGTATTCCGGCTTCTCGAAGTCCGTGGAGCATGGGTTGATCCGGAGCCAATCCTTATCCGGCTGCTTGCTCTTAACCTTCTCATACCAACCCATGAGTTTGTCCAAGTCACGTTGGTATACTATTCCCCGATTCCCTTTGACCATCTTCAACTCCATGACTGCCTCAACGTGGAGATCCTTGGCAACGATGATATCCGGAATCCCGGGACTGTTAAGGAAGCTCTTGATCCCCAAGAAGACCTCGACGCCATCCCGAGCCCTTCTTCGAATATGGTGATACAGGGCTGACTGGAGGCAAGCCTCGTTTGATATCAGACCCTTCTTGTATTCGTCTTGGATCTGGGTTTCCCAGATGGAACGAAGGAGTGTGACCGTCTTGTTCAAGTCCCCGGAGCGCTTGGTTGCCATGTGATGCCCTTTCATGCTCGCGTCTGGGCACGAGCCATATTTCACGCCGCGTGGAAGCCCATCTTGGCCTTACGTTCCACGCGCATTTCTTCCAGTGCGGCGTCGATGAGTTGGCGGCTGACGGAGATCGTCGAGGGGGCGGGGCCGCACGCCACCTCATCGGCCGCGACGGACACACAGCGCCAGGCATTATCGCCGTCCACACCGAGGATGTAAAGCGTGTTGGCCAATTCCTCGACCTGGGCTCCGGTGTAATCCAGTGTGGCGTCAACCAGGTAGTTCATGTCCTCCGTCGAAACCTCGGCCTTCGCCGTCAGCTTGAGCAGAAGCTTACGCCGGCAGAGATCGTCCATCGCGTTCATCTCAATGACGCGATCGAAGCGGCCGGGACGGTTGCGCAGGGCCTTCTCGATGACCTCCAGCCGGTTCGTGGTGGCTATGGTGATCAGGTCTTCATTGTCCACGGCCCCGTCCAGTTCGTTCATGAGCTGTCCCAGGCACATCCCGCCGCCGCTGTCCCGCTCCTCCGCGAAGAGGTCCAGGTCCTCCAGGAAGACTACCGTAGGGGCCGTGAAGCGGGCCACCTCCAGGATTTCCTGGAACGATGCTGGGTTCCTCACGTGCCGGGGCGATACCCACATGAACGACGCGCCCTCCAGCGTGTCGGCCAACACCTTGCCCAGGAGCGTTTTGCCCGTCCCCGGCGGGCCGGAGAGGATCAGGCCGCGACGGGCCTTCACGCCACAGGACCGCAGAGCCTCCCGGTTACGGAGGAACCCCTCCACGTGGACGCGAATGAGCCGTCGGGCCGTTTCCGCCAGAAGGATGTTGTCCCACGTGTACTTGCGGGCACGCTCGATGATCTGACCATCCGCGAAGAATGCCTGGCCGCGGAGATAGCTGTGCTTGCGGGCATATTTCTCCCACTCCAGCCAGAAGGAGGCCGAGTCGCGGCTGGACCGGACCGTGGTCTGTGAGCCGAGCCCAGAGTGCGTGGCCAGGGCCTCCGTTGAGATCACGACCTTCTCGTCCGGGAAGTAGACAAACAGGAAACCCCACTCGAGGTAAAGGCGGGGCCCTGACCGGGAACTCACCATAGACTGAACCGCGTTGATGACCTCGCCGCGGTCGCCCAGGCGGATGGCATAGGCCACTTGGCCACCCCGGTGATGGACGAAGGCCGCCAGGCATTCCATGAGGAGCTTACTCATCAGCTCGCTCTTGATCTGCTGGACCTTCTGGTAGTCGTCGCTCTCCAGGAAGACCGCCACGGCCCGCCGGACGACGGAGTCGATAAGGCAAATCTCCGTCAGCCGGCCAGCGCGAGCCGCCTCAGGCGTGAGGTCCGGGTCAACCAGGCCGGCGGGAAGGTCGCGCCTCTCCGATTCAGCGTCCAGGTCCCGTCTGACCAGCATCATCGTCTCCAACCGTTGATCTTGAACCATCTTCATGCTCCTAAGAACGACGATTCACCCGGTAATTCCGGAGTGTGCCTTTAGCTTGTTCTGCTATCACGTCCGCAAGCTCCTTGGGCGCGATTGCCTTGGCCATCGACCCCCAACTCAACACCCACGGCCAGATGTCGTCCAGGTGCGAGACCTCGACCTCCAGCCGCAGGCGCCCGCCTGGCAGGTCCTTGAGCTTCTGAGAGGCATGCCACTTCCTTTCGCGGACCAGTTGGGCCGCCACGTCCGAGAACTCCACGACGACCCGGTAAAGCTCCGACGTCTGGTAGGTGCCGAAGGTGCCCTTGAAGTACTCCTTGGGGTCGAAGTCGGCCGCGTGGTAGTTGAAGGTCGCCCCGGTGGCGCTGGCACTGCGGATGCGGCTGACGTTGAACAGCGGCACCTGGCCGCTGCGATGATCCCTCGCGGCAAGGTACCAGGCGCCCCGCATATGCCGCAGCACGTAGGGGTCGAGGACGTACTCCCGCTCGGCGCGGCCAAGCGGGGCGTAGCGGATTCGCAGCGTCTGATCGCCGCGCAGGGCCGACTCGACGACTTGGATGACGGCCGGGTCCACGATTGCGGTGGCGGAGCCGTCGAATTCCAGGCGCGGCAGAAGCTCACGCGGGTGAACCTCCACCCGGTCGGGCAGGGCGGCCGTCATCCGCTCGAAGACCTGGCGGAGCTTGGCTGCCCACGGCGTGCCGGCGTAGGCGTCGAGGGCCTTCTCGGCCACCATCAGGGCCAGCAGTTCGCCCTCGGTGATCAGCACACTGGGCATGGTCCAGTTGGGCTCGGTGTACACGTAGCCGCCCTTGGCCGGGTCGTACTCGATTGGCGCGTTCAGATCGTAGCGCATGAAGTCCACGTCCCGCAGCACGGTCCGCCGGCTGACCTCAAGCTCCTCGGCCAGCCGCCGGCAGTTAGGCGCCCGCCCGGAGCGGACCTGCTGGTCAATCAGAATCACATGCCGCCAGCGGACCCGGAACTTCGAATAGCTCTCGCTTGGCCCCTTGCTCTTGGCCTGGCGAAGTTGATCTTTCATGGCGATGTCTCCTGCTATCCTGCCCTTCATTATCCAAGGAGGGTGTGACAGATGGTGTCACAGGCAGGAAAATAATTCAAGATTCACATTCCTATGGCCCGTAGATAAGATCAAAGACGTTGTTCTTGGACAAGCCTGAAGGGCTCGCAGCGGCTTGGCTGCACCGCAGGGGTAGTCAAGCCGCGCAGCCCAGGGCAGAGCGAAGCGCCGCCCTGGGTGGTGGACGTTTTTTGAAACGAGCCCTGAAAGGGCGGCACAACCCGTTGCCGTAGCCAATGTTACGCCCTTTCAGGGCTTGGTCTATTATATGCGTTTGCTACCCAGGGCGGCGCGTCGCTCTGCCCTGGGCTGGGCCGCCCGCCACCCGCCTTACGGCGGGGGCCGGCGGCTTTGAGCCTTTCAGGCTCCGGAAAAAACACCCCAAAGGCTTATCTACGGACCATTGGATTCACATTCCTGATTACAGGTGAATCGCAACCCCATTATGGCCTTGCCCTACCGCCAGCGGTCTTTCGGGCGTGGGCCTTGCTCTTCATCATCATCGTCGTCGTCGTCATCGTCATCGCTGAGGTAGTCGGGGTCTTCGGGCTCGTTGTCCTCGTTGAGCTGGAACCGCTTGCCGGCAATCTCCCAGGCGTTGACATACTGGGAAGGCTCCGCGGGGGGCGGCACACTGTCGCGCAGGCGGTGGCGGACATATCGCAGGAGAACCCACATCGTCATCAGCCCCGCAAGGCACAGCAGGACCAGCGACAGCCAGGACAGTCTGGCAAGCAGCTTCCTGGCGGCAAGGTCGGTGGTGGTCGAGGCCGCGTCGATGGTGATGAACATCATGGCGCCCAGACCGACGCAGATTATGACCAGGCCGACAAGAATGACGGTAAAGCTTGCGGAACGGGATGCGGTGTTGGTTTCTATCGCCATGGGCAGTTGGCTCGCGGGTCGAAGGCGAGCAGGCTATGCAGTTGGGTCAGCAGTTGCTTTTCCCGCTCGCCCAGGCTTGGCGGCGGGGCGATCTGGATCACCACGTACAGGTCCCCCGCCTGAGCCGCTCCGCGGCGCACGCCCTTGCCGCGCAGGCGCAGCTTTCGCCCGCCGCCTGTTCCCGGCGGGACGGTCACGGTGCTCGTGCCGTCGAGCGTGGGCACATCCACCTTGGCGCCCAAGGCGGCCTCGGTGATGCTGATGGGCACGGAAACGTAGATGTCATCGCCCTCGCGGCGGAAGTATTCGTGCGGCCGGACATCGACGATGATGTACAGGTCGCCCGGCGAGCCGTCGCCGAGTGCGCCCTTGCCGCGGATGCGGACCTTCGAGCCGTCCTTCACGCCCGGGGGAATCTTGACCTCGATGGTCTCCTGCTGCGTCGAGCCGTCGGACGCCTGGCGCGAGATGCGTATGCGGGTACACGTGCCGGCAACGGCCTGGAGAAAGTCCAGCATCAGGTGCGTCTCGCTGTCGCTGCCGCGCAGCGGCGGCTGCTGGCGCTGCTCGCGCCGCCGGCCTCGCCGAGCGCTCCCGCCAAGGGCCTGGAGGATGTCGTCCAGGCTCATGCCTGAAAAACCGCTGCCGCCACGGCCGCCGCCGCCGCCGAAAAACTCGCTGAAATCGAACGCCGCGCCCTGTCCGCCCCGTTGGGGTCCGCCCCGCCCGGCCTGGCCGGCGCCGGGATAGCCCGCGCCGAAACCGGCTCTTGGCCCGGCGTGCCCGAACTGGTCGTATGCCTTCCTCTTCTCGGCATCCGAAAGCACATCGTACGCCTCGGTGGCTTCGCGAAACTTCTCCGCCGCGCCCGTGGCCTTGTTCGCGTCCGGGTGATACTTGCGCGCAAGCTTGCGATAGGCCGTCTTGATCTCGTCGGCCGCGGCGCTGCGCTTGACTCCCAGAACTTCGTAATAATCCCGCTTGGCCATAATCACATTCTATCGGCCGGGACTGTGGACCACCAGAGGCCAGTGCCGGCGCCGGGTTGGTGCAGCGCACCGAACATATTGCGGATTGTCGTGAGGTAAAGCCCGAATCTCGAAGCACGAAATCCTAAACAAATCCAAATCACCAAATTCAAATGCTCAAAACGGCAGTGAGCGGCACAATACTCGCAAAGGACTCGCGCGTCTCTTTGGATGTTTCCTGTTTGGGATTTTGCATTTTGGATTTGTTTCGTATTTCGTGCTTCGGGATTCGGATTTCCTGGGGCGGCAGAATGTTCATCCGGCCTAAATCGTTCGCTGCCCTGCGGCTGCGTCTCTGGTCACCCCAAAAAAGTGCCCCCGCCGCGGGGCAACCGGCAAGCCGGCCGCACACGCCACGACAGGGGCTGGGAAGGAACTACGCGCCGCCGGGGCAAACTCGCACCAGCGGCAAGAACCTCTCTTTACTTTTCAATGAGCGATCTTGGACATACTGAACACCGGCAGCAGCAGGGCCATTGCTATGCCGCCGATGACGATGCCCATAATGATAATCATCATGGGTTCGACCAGGCTCGTGACGCTCTTGACGGAGATCTTGACGTCCTCCTCGCAGAAGTCCGCCACGCGGTTCATCACGCTGGCAAGCTGGCCCGTGCGTTCGCCGGCCGAGATCATGTGCGTGATCGTGCCGGGCACCAGCGGATGCTGGATCAGTTCTTCGGTGATGCTGCCGCCCTGCTTGACGCGCTCGGCCACCGCTTCCCAGATGGCCTGGAAGTGCTTGTTGCCGGTGACCCGCGAGGTGATCTCCAGCCCCTCCAGAAGGGCCACGCCGGTGGAGATCATCGTCCCAAGCATCCGCAGGCTGCGTGCCAGGTAAGCCTTTCGGTACATCACGCCCACCATCGGCAGGCGGATGCGGACCGTGTCCATGAAGCGTTTGCCGACCTCACTGCGGCAGAAGAAGTAGAAACCCGTCAGAAGCCCCGCCGCGCCCGGAAGCACCAGGAACCAGTAGTCGGTCATGCCGTGGCTAAGCGCCAGCAGGAACCGCGTCGGGGCGGGCAGCACGGCCCCCTTGCCGGAGTAAATCTTCTCGAAGCGCGGCAGGATGAAGATCAGCAGCCCGATGACCACCAGCGTACAGAAGACCATCATGCATACCGGGTAGATCATCGCGCCGCGGATCTTCTTGAGCGTCTCGCGTTCCTGGCCCATGTAGT
>Ga0315285_10003190_pt1 | contig 17167 bp, 23 predicted proteins | sample YL17G09_36_MG_FD_203698 | JGI IMG/M metagenome (GOLD analysis project Ga0315285, IMG submission 203698) | Sediment microbial communities from Yellowstone Lake, YNP, Wyoming, USA - YL17G09_36 | ecosystem: Environmental > Aquatic > Freshwater > Lake > Sediment | place: USA: Wyoming | collected... | reverse complement strand
CCGTGAACCTCTTGATGGCCAGGAGGTGCGCGGGGCTTTTCGCCTGCCCCTCGTCGGCGGCGCAGGTCTCCGCCTCCGCCTTGATGGCCTGGACAGCATCGAGGTTCCCGGCCCGGGTGGCGCGGTCAAGTTCCGCCTCCAGGACCGCCCGGTAACGCTCCTGGGCGGCCAGGGTGTCCGTCACGTAGACCGTCCGCAGGGGCTTGGCGAGCTCGGCCGCCTTCTCGTCGGCGGCCTGGGCGATGGCCCATGACGGGATCAACAGGACCAGTAGCGTCGCGAGCGTCTTCATGGGGTCCTCCTGTCTGGCCGTTTCAGGCTTCCTTCCAGGATGCGGGCGGCCTCGAGCTGCATCCCCGAGGATTCCGAAACATATCTTGCCGGAGTGTTGTAGTTCGACCAGTTCCCGGCCGTCCGCAGGATCTCCACGTTGCCGCTCAATCGGGCCAAGGCTGTCGCGCCGCTATGCCGGAGGCTGTGGGGATGCAGCCCCTTGATCCCGGCCGCCTCTCCGCGCGCCCGCACCACGCGGAATATCTGCCAGCTCGACAGGGCGGAGCCGGGCCCCACCTTTCCACGGAGACCGACGAAGAGGGGGCCGGTCTTGGGATTCATCCGGGCGGCGAGGTAGTCGCGCAGGGCCTCGCGCACGATCGCCGGAAGGGTCTTGACCGTGCGCTCGCCGGGCCGCCCCTTCAGCATGACGGAAATCCGCCCTTGCTTCTCGTCGATGTCCTCCAGGCGGAGACCCTCGACGCTCCCGCGGCGCAGCATCAGCACGAAGCAGAGAAGGATTATCAGCCGGTCGCGCTTCGCCTGTAGTCCCGTCCCGCGGATGCAGTCGAGCACCTCCTGGATCTTGTCGGGCGGGGGGCCGTCCACATTCTGCGGGCGCGGCGTCTTCAGGTACCGGACGTGAACCGCCCACGTAATCGCCTGGGCGCGGAGGCAGAAGCGCAGGAAGCTGATAATCGACGAGGCCCGACGGTTGACGGTCGATCGGGCGCATGTGTGCTCCAGCAGGAACGCGCGGAAGGCCAGGACCTTCTCCGTCGCGATCGCGGGGCCGCCCCGGATCAATTCTTCGAGCGATCCGAGGACGTCGTCGGTATGGCGCCAGTGCCGCACGAAGAAAACAAGATCCTCTTGGTACGCCTTTCGCGTCCAGTGTGAGAGTTCGGACAACCAGGCGTTCAGGTATATCGCGATCTTCCGGCGCGGGATCTCTGGCGTGATGGGCACCGGGACCGCGTGCTTGATGCGCGGCACGTAGGCGATGCCCCGCCAGCCGATCCTCGCAAGGCCGTTATTCACCGTCCACCTCCGTGTGAACCCCCGCAGCGACAACCCGCACGGCGCGCCCGGTGCGGCTCGGGTTCGGGCCGAACACGCGCACCAGCGCCGCGGCGACAAGACAACGCGAGCACGTCCAGCCGGCAGGCGTCTCCGCCCCGTACTTCACCGGCTCGCCACACTCGATGCATTCGCGCCTCGTCTCGGCCACGTTCCCCTCCTCCGATAAAAAGACCCCGCGAGGACGTCCACCGCCGGCCGACACCAGCGATTCGCGCCCCCGCGGGGCTGCTACGGGATTCGTTCCGCCCGGGTGTCGGCCCGGGTCGCGTTGTCACATCGTCCGCGTCCGCCCCTCCGCCAAGGGTGCCACAGGTTCGTGTTTCAGCCGCCGGATCTCCCCGAGGGCCTCGGCGAGCCGGCGCGCCAGGTCGTTCCGCTCCCGCTCCAACCGCTCGACGTCCCGGCGCGCGTCCTCGAGTACGGATCGCGTCCCGATCTCGACGGCGGCCTCCGTCCAGTCCGTTTCTGTGCGCCCGTCGGGCCGCGCCGCGATCTCCGCGACGAGGGCGGCGGGCTTCTGGCGCCGGACGCTCATGTCGTCGGGCCCTCCACGACCCGTTGCTCGACCTCCCGGCGCAGGCGCGCGACGTCCACCCCGGCCGCCCGGATCGCCTCGGCTGCCGGCCCGTCGCGCTCGGCGAGGATGCCCAGGAGGAGGGCGGCGTCGCCCACTTCATGCCGGCCCACGCGCCGGGATTCCCGTTCGGCGAAGCCCATGACGCGCGAGGCCCTGTCCGTCATCCGTATCCGCCAAGCGCGCGCCTCGTCGCGCTCCTTGACGACGCGATCCAGTTCCCGCCCCTGCTCCTCCATCGCCCGGCGCATCGCGCAGGCTTCGCACTTGCAGGAATCGGCGCGCGCCTCTTCTTCGGGCGTCATGGCGTTCTCCTCATGGTCCAGGACTGGTCAGAAACCGTGCTCCGTTCGGCCGTTTAGATGCTGTTTACGAGGCCCTCGCGCGGGGGTGCGTGTCTATCCACACCCCGCGTCTTCCGTAGGCCGTCCGCCAGGAGGGGGCTGGGACCTCAGAATCACCGTGCCGCGTCCTACCCTCGACGCTCGGGAGGTCCCGGAGCACCTCGCCTTCAAGGATGCCCCGCCCTTGCGTTTGGCTGGAACCTCTCCATAACAAGAAAAACGCACTTCGCGCGGGAGGTCTCAGAGCACCAACCGTGCGTGAATGCCCCGCCGTTGCGCCAGGATTGCTCAGGAACGCATCGGCGGCGGGGGTTGGATGCTCAGGACGTCCGGGAAATGGAGACGCGTCTATTGTGTAATACGTCAGGGGTGTTAGACGGGGTGTTAAGCGGGGTGCGCGTGTATGCGCGTAAGGCGGGGCGGCTGGTCGTAAGTGCGCGTAAGAAATTCGCGCAAGTCCTTGGCGGGACGCGATCTTACAGGGAAAAACGGGTGTAGGCCCGGGCAGACTTGAACTGCCGGCCTGCGGTTTAGGAAACCGCTGTTTTCCTGTATTAGTGCTTACCATGCTTGCACTTATGAAGAGGCCTTGAGTTTTGGGGTGTTCGGCGGGGTGTCCAGGACCCCCGCGACCGTGCCGGCGGGGGCGTCCATCGTCAACTTGATCGCCCTCCCCCGGGCCCGGGCCGCCTTCTGGAGGTCGGACGCCAGGACGTGACCGTAGCGGGCCATGATCATGTCCGTTGACCCGTGCCCCACGATCCGCGCCGTCCTGAAAACGTCCCCCGTCGTAGACAACCAGTAGGATGTCCCGGTGTGCCGCGTGTCGTGGAAGCGCAGCTCGTCGAGGATCTCCCCCGGCAGCGTGTTCTTGCCCTCCCGGCAGTTATCCAGCGTCCGGGCGAATCGGGACCGGATGACCCCCACGGAGAGCGGCCGGCCGTCCTTCCGAGTGAACACCGCGCCGTCAAGGATGGGGTCCTTCGGCATGGCGTCGGTCAGGGCCTTCGACAGGGCCGGGGTCAGGGGAACGTCCCGCCGGTGCCGAGACTTCGTGGTCCCGGCCTCGAACGTGATGACGCCGGCCGGGAGGTTCACGTTGCGCCAGCGGAGGGCGAGGAGCTCCCCCCGGCGGGCGCCCGTCTCGAGGGCGGCCAGGAGGAAGAAGCGGAAGTGATCGTCCGGGGCGGCGGCGAGGAGCTTCCGGGACTGGTCGGGGGTCAGACATAGCCCCTTCTCGCGGCCGGCCTCGGAGTACCGCGGGATCATGCGGCAGGGGTTTTCAGTCGCCCACCCCCGGGACACGGCGAACCGGAAGACGGTGGAACAGGCCGAAAGGTAGCGGTTTGCGGTCGCAACGCTGGTGCCGTCGTTCTTGATGCGGCCGGACATCCAGTCGGTGACGTCCACGCGCGAGACCTTGCCGATCCTCTTCCCCGCCCAGGGCGCGGTTGCCTTGAGGAGGCTGTAAAGGCGCTCCGCCCCGGAGAGGGTGGACGGCTTCAGGGTCCCGGCCGTCTCGGCGTGCGCGAGGTACTCGTCCGTGATCTCCGCGAAGCTCGACCGGGCCCCCCCGGGATCCCCGAAGACGGACGCCAAGACCTCGGCGACGGGGCGGCCGTGCTCGAGGGCGTACTGCGCCGCGGACAGCTTCTTCCCGGCATCCTTCGCGTCGGGACAGGCGCGCCGGAACCGGCGGCCTTCCCACCAGAAGAGGGCGTTGACGCGATCGGGGGCGGGGTGCTCGATCTGCCCGAAGTCGCGGCGGGTCTTGCGGGGGCGTGCTTCCGGGGCGCTGTCGGGCGCGGGATCCACGTCATCACCTTTCCTTGGCGAGTCCCTTCTCCAGCAACGTGCGGACGACGTCGGAGACGGTCACGCCCTCGCGGGCGGCCCGGGCCTTCAGGGCGCGCAACAGGACGGCAGGAACGCGCACCAGGAGGACGGGGCTTGCCCCGCTCCCTCCCGTGATCGACTTCCGGCCGGCCTTTGCTCTCTTCATTGCGCTCATTGTGTAATACGTTATCCGTAGAGTCACGCAGAGTCAAGGAAGACGCGCGGAATTCTTCACGAATTCGCGGCCTTCCTCATATCGGAAGTGTGTATTTCCGCTCCGGACCCGGGGGTGGACGCGCGAACAAGGCGCCGGCGGAGGAGGCCCCCGCACGCGGGGTGCGCCGGCGTCTCCATGGCGGCCAGGGCCTCGAAGAACGCGGCCCGCTGGACGAAGTGCCGGCGGCCGAGCTTGAAGTGACGGCCGAGGCGCCCCCCGGCGATCAAGCGCCTCGACTCGGACAGGGAGACGTGGAACAGCCGGGCGACATCCTCGGCGGCGAGGATCTCGGGGATCGTCGTCACGTCGATTCCCTTTTCCATGACATCACCAACCCCAAACCCCCTCCGCCCCGGATACAACCCATCCGCCCGTCACGCCTACTCCGCGAGGATTTGCTCTACCAAGGCGATCCGCTCACTGTCCGGCCGGTCGTTCGTGATGTTCCAGACGCGCGCGTCGCCAAACAGGTTGAACTCCCCCGCCCGGGCCATCTCTTTCCGCGTCACGATGACGGAGGGCGTCGAAGTGCAGAGGACGGCGAACCAACTCGGCCCGCTGTCCATGCCGACGTACACGCGCGCCCCCTCGATCAAAGCCGCGGAGACGCGAACGGGCAGGCCGTGACAGGGGATCGTCCCATCAAGCGGGGCGGTACCCTTGGCGGCCAAGCCGAACACGCGGAGACCCCGCCCGCGCAAGTAGGCGATGACGGGCGCGCGCGTTTCGGGAGGCCAGACCCAGTAGGCGCTCCGGCCGGGCCCGGACATGGTGACGGCGTAGGGTTCCTCGCCGGCGATCTCCGCGGCGCGGGCGCGGTCCTCGTCCGTGATCTCCAAGACGTCGTGGCAATCCTCCGCCGTGACCTCGATGCCGAGGCCGGGGACGCGGCCGAGAAATATCGGGAGCGGAACCCAACCGACGCGCCAGCCGGTCTCGGTGTACTCCGCATCCCAAATCGTCGAGGAGATGACCTGGTCGTATCCCGGGGGAGGGGGCGGGACGTGACGAATGAAGCGGCGGTCGTTCCCTCCGGTGATGACGGCTCGAGGGGCGGACAATCCCGCGAACCCGTCGAGACGTTTGAGCCAATCCCCTCGCGCCTTGGGCGCCGCGGCGGCGAACGCCCCGTTGTTCGCACCACCCCCGACGTCCACGATCGAGTACGCGCGCGCCCAGGAAGGGCAGACCTCGGGATAGTAGGAGACGTAGCCGAACTCGCTCCCGAGATTCAGGCGGCGAAGCGCCCGAAGGACGGTCACACCACACAGGGCGTCACCGATGCCACCTTGACCGCACGCGAAAAGGATTCTCTTCACGGCTTCGCCTCCTTCCGCTTGATCCCGATCACACAGATTTGGGCGAGCGTCGCCGGGCGCCTCGTCTGGTCCACGTTCCACGCTTCGGCGTAATCGTACCCGTCGGCTTCCAGGATGCGGGCGAGGATGCGAATGCCGAGCCGGCCCACCACGGGGGCGAGGTCCTCGTAGACGTGCCAGTGGTTCGAGCGCCCGACGTGCTCGCGCGTGAACTCCAGGGAGAACGTATGCCGGTGCGTCTGGTTGAAGCGCGGAGGCCAGGCGCGCTTTTCGTACAGCTCGAAGTCAGGCACGACCAGGTACAGGTACCCGCCCGGGCGCAGGATGCGCGCCCAGTTCCGCGAGGCCTCCTGGACGGAGCGGAGATGCTCCAGGCAATGCGAGCTGTAGACGAAGTCGAAGGACTCGTCCGCGATGCCGGCCATGTACTGGGCGTCGCCCTGCGCCGTGTCCCATCGCGTCACGCTCCCGCGCGGCACGCGCAGGGGGTCCGGGCCGGCGCCGATGTCGATGCCCTTGCCGTGGAGGTAGCGGGCGAAGTCTCCGCGACGTCGGCGCATCGCCAGGGCCTTCGAGGTTTCGTTCATGGTCGCGCCTCGTCTCCGTGTCACACGGCCGCACTAACCTCAGTTAGTATCACTCGCGAACGTCGCCCCCGCAGGCCGGCGGGGGGCGAGTGGGAAGGCCCGCCCCCGCGCCGGCTGGCGCGCGCCTCGCCCAGAGGACGCGCGCCGATTCTTCGACCTCCGCAAGGCCGGCCGGGTGGCGAGGCGATGGGCTCCTCACCAACCCAGCCGGCCGGCCGAGCCGAGGCGCGGACTACAGGCCCGCGGTGGTCCCCCGGCCCGATCCGTGCGCGGGTGTCCGGCGCACGGAAGGCGGAGAAAGGATCATCACCAGGTCTTGTCGCCGAACCTGACCAGCCCCTCCCTCGTCGGCGGCTCGGAATCGAGGATCTCCCACTCGCGGCGCGCCCCCTTCCTCAGGGCGGACGTGAGCCAGGCCGGGCGGTTCTTCAGGATCGCCCCCAGCTCGTCGCCGACGACGCGCACGAAACCGCTCGCAGTCATCCGTTCGATCGCGAAGGCGGGAGTGTGCGAGGAGGACGCGCACTCGGATCCGCCGGAGTAGACCACGATATCGTGAGCGACGATCCGCATCTCCCCGATCTCCGCGTCCAGCTTCGCCGGCTTCGGCTCCAAGTTCTCGACCGGCGCCTCGATCGTCTTCGTCTTCGTCGTCATGTCACGGCCTCCCAAGAAAACGGGTTCCGAAATCGCCGGCTCCGGCCGGCGGTCTACTTCTTGGCGGTCAGCTCCTCGGCCGGGCGGCCCTGCGCCGTCCGCATGGCCTTGGTGCCGCGCGTGGCGAGGTCCTCGGGCGACCGCTTCCCGACGACCTTCCGCATCGCCGAGAGGTCCAGCGGCGGGCGCCCCTGCGCCTTGTTCATCGCCGCGGCGCCCTTCAGGGCGCGGACGTCGCCGAGGGAGAGGTCGCCGCCGATCTTCTTCAGGATCTCGTCCAGCTCCTGCGCCTCGCCCATCGTGGCGAACTCGGCCACTTGCGCCCCCTTGGCGTTGATGACCTGGTAGACCGTCCGATTGCCCTTGGCCGTGACGGTGACGCTCATGGTCCTACCCTCGAAAAAGAAACCCTACATCGCCCGCTCGGAAAGTCCGGACGGCGCGTTTTCCTGTTCTCGCCCCACCTCCATCAGCACGGCGGCCAGCACTCCGCGCCCCTTTTTCCACAGGCCGAGATCCTCGACGGGCGGCGCCTCTTCACGCGCGCGGGCGGAGGCGAGTCTCGCGAGCAAGACGTTTCGGCGGATGCGCTTGGACGTCATGGCTTCCACCTAAAAGATCCGCCGATGTTGAAGCGCGAATAACCGCGGACTCTGCCCGGCGTTCGAGGGGCCGGTGACGACGGGGACCGCGTATTGAGTGATCCAGTTGAATCCGTGCGCCGCGGCGTCCACCTGGTCCAGGTACTCGCCATGCGGGAAGACCTCTAGTTCGTCGAGGAACTCGGCGTTCCACTCGCCCCGCACGATCTTGATTCTGCCGATGCCCGCCTGACTGGCCATCGCGTCGGCCCGGATCACCTTGTCTCCCGTCGCCGCGATCGGGTGGACGGCCCAGCCTTCGAGCATACGCGTGATCGCGGCGATCTGGGCAATGCCGCCGCTCCCGGGTTCCTGCTCGACGAGGACGGGCACGCCTCGCCCATCCTCGATCGCCATCTGGTGGATGACCTGGTCGCGCTCTGTCGGTTGCCACTTGCCCTTGACGACGTGGGCGATGAAGAGGGTCCCCTTGTCGTCGCGAAGCCACTTCACGCCGGCTGTCCGCTTGCCCTTCAGGGATGCGGCGAGGTCCCACGCGCGGCAGGACGCGGCGATCTCTGCCGGCGCCCGCTCGACGATCTCGAAGGCGTTGCGCTTGAACATCCCGCCCCCGCGGGGGGCCGGCCGTTGCTGGAGTTGCCCCGCGGCGCCGTAGAGGCCGAGCGGCTTTTTCAGTTCCTCGATCTCCTTCGCGCCGAACCGCTCCGGCCAGAGGAGGGCGCCCTCTTCCGTCCGGGTCTCGGCGTCGCGAAGGACTGTCACCGATCGGCGGCCGTCGTACTCGGCAGGCAGACAGAGGTGCTCCCAGCCGCCCAACTCGAGGACGTGACCGGACAAGTCCTTCTGGTGGAGACGCTGCATCACGATCACCATTGACGATTCCTTGGGATCGTTGCGTCGCGTCACCCAAACTTGGTCAAACCAACCAAGGACGCCTTCCCGAACTGTCTCCGATTCCGCCTCGCGGATGTTGTGCGGGTCGTCGATCACCAGCACGTCCCCGCCCTCCCCCGTCCCGCCCCCGCAGGCCGTGGCGATCCTGTAGCCTCCCTGGTCGTTGTCGTACCGCGACTTCATGTTCTGGTCGCCGGAGAGTTTGAAGACATCGCCCCACAGCCCCCTGTACCAGGGCGAGTCAAGCAGGCGCCGGGTCTTCAGCGCATCCCGGATCGTGAGGGCCTGCGAGTACGAGCCGAAAAGCCAGCGCACGGGGGGCTTCGTCGTCCAGGTCCACGCGGGCCAGAAGACGCCGACTTGTAGGGACTTCATGTGACGGGGCGGAATGTTTACCAGGAGTTTCTTGATCGTCCCGTCCGTCACGGCTTCGAGGTGCTCCGAAATCGCGTCGATGTGCCAGCCGGGGACGTAGGATGTCGCGGGCTCGACCCAGCGCCAGGCATCGGCGATGAAGTCGCGGAGGTGCTTCTCGCACTGGATCCGGCGGGCTCGCACTGACAGCCCCTTCGGTGTCGATGCAGACCGGACCGCGTCGGCGGTCTCGGCTGCGGCCTTTTCCAGTTTCGAGATTCTGCGAAGCATCGAATCTGACATGGTCGCTCCCTTCACGCGCGTTTCGATTTCGGTTTGCTCATTCCGCCCAGCGCCTCGAGGTGCGCGACGCGCTCCTCGAGCTCCTGCTTGTCACGGGTCCTGCCGAACGTCCGGAACAGTTCCGACACGGCGCGGAGCTTGATCTCCGGATCCGGGTGCCGCGTGAGAGCGACCAAGGTACGGGCGGCGCCGTCGAGTCCGGCGGCCAGGCGGCGGACGGCGCGGGCCATGATCTCGGTCTGGCGAGCGTGCAGCTCGGCGGCGAAGAGGGGAACATGATTGACCCAGGCGGAGGCCGTCTGCCGCGAGACGCGCGCGGACCGGGCCGCGGCCTCGATGCTGGCACCGGCGAGCAGGCGCACAAGGCAGCGCTCTTGCTGCGCCGTCAAATTCCGTCGCGTTTCGTCGCTCATGGTCTACCTCGAGGAATCGCGGGCGGCTCGGGGGAGGCCCCCGCCCGAGCCGCGCCGCGACCCATCACGTCTCGCGAAAAAAGACCGTCCCCGGTTCGGACGAGAACCTCACGAAGACCAACCCGCGCTCCCGCGTGACCTCGCGCAGCGTGCCCACGGGGGCGCCGTGCGCGATCTCGTATTCCCATTCGAGAGCCGAGGGCGCGCGCCACTCGCCGGCATCCACGCCCCCGGGGACGTTGTACTCGAGGACCGCCTTGACGGGACCGGGGGATCCCGAGGGCGCGTCATAGAGCTGGACGCGCCGCTCGATCGCGGGTTCGTGCGCATCGTCGAGGCCGAGGCTTACGGTTTCGGATTCCATGGTCGTCTCCTTCAAGATCGAGGCCACTAACGGACAATAGAACCACTCACGATTTCCGCGTCCCCCGGCGTAGCAGACGCGAAGCAAGCGCCTTCAGCTTCCCCCAGGGACGGCGGGCAGCCTCGGCAGCGGCGGCCCGGTCGCGCGCGTCGAATACCTCCTCGACGGCTCGGCGAACTTTCGTCTTGCTGATCGACCCCTGCACCGGGTGCGAATTCTTGTAAGTCATGCTCGGCCTCCTACCGATCCCGCCAATCCGCCGGCGTTTCCTGTCCCGGGGGCGCGGCGTAATTCTCGAAGCGGCAGAAGTCGAGGAGGGTTGTCAGCCGGACCACCCCCGTCCGGCCGCGCCGTTGCTTCGCGACGTGGACCTCGCAGACGTGCTTTGCCGTGGTCTCGCGGTTGTAATACTCGTCTCGGTAGAGCAGGAGGACGAGGTCCGCGTCCTGCTCGATCGAGCCTGACTCGCGAAGATCGGACAGGCGCGGCCTCCGGTCCTCTCGGCCTTCGGACTGCCGATTGAGCTGGCAGACGGCGATGATCGGGATTCGAAGATCGGCCGCCAGATTCTTCAGCCGACGGGAGATTGATGCCACCTCCGATTGCCGATTCTCGAATCCCCGGCCGCGGGCCTCGCGGCACTCGAGGAGGTTGAGATAGTCGACGATCGCGAAGTCGATCCCCTTCCGCTCGCGATAGTCGCGGATCGTGGCGATGGCGGCGGACACGTCGGGATTCTTGGGCCGGACGATGTGGAACGCGTTCGAGTCCGCCAACGCGCCGGCGGCGAGTACAACGCGCTCGACGAGGTCCCGGCCCAGCTTCCCCTTTCGCATGGCTTCGAGGCTCACGTGCGCGTCGACGCACAGGATCGCCTCGAAGATCGAATCGGCGTCCATCTCGTAGGACTGAATCAGGCCGCGCTTGCCCGATTGCCCCGCGCGGTGAAGCACGTTGAACGCCAGGGTTGACTTCCCCATGCTCGGCCGGCCGGCGACGATGACGAAGGCGCCGGCGCCCAGCCCCCCGGTCAGGTCGTCCAGGTCCCGGAACCCGAAGGGGACGGCGCCGGCGGCCGGCTTCCCGTCCTGCCGCGCCTGGATCTCGTCGAGGACGCGCGCGGCGAGGTCCGCCATCGTCGCGTCCGTCGAGTCATCCAACCTGCGGATGGCGTCCTGGACGGCCTTGTCCACCTGGTCCAGGACGGCGGCGAGCTCGCCCCCGGGATCCGCAGCCGCCTCGGCAGTCTTCATGCATTGCATAATCGCGGCGCGTCGAATGGAGAGGTTGCGCACCAGCTTCGCGTAATGAAATCCGTTCCGGGGGACCTCGACCTCGACCGCCAGGCCGACGATGAAATCTCCGTCGAGCTTCTGGGACTTCCCCTTCACCCACGCGACCAGGAGCGTCAGGTCGACGGGCTTCCCCTCGTCGTCCATCGCGTAGATGGCGGAGCAGGTCTCCCGGTTCCGGTCGCTGTAGAAGTCTTCCGGTTTCAGGATCCGCTTGATCGACGAGATTATCCGGTTGTCCCGGATCATGGCGCCGAGGGTCGCGCGTTCGGCCTCTTCGTTCCACGGCAAGGGGTTCATGCTTTTTCTCCCAGCGAGCACTTCGCGACCCCCGCGGCGATCGCCGAGCGCAGCTCAGGCGACGAGGTCCTCGCGGGTCGGGCTTCGTGGTATTCCGGATCCGGAGCGGGCGCGGGAATCTCGACCTCGTCCGCCCAACGGTGCTGATTGAGCCAGGTGCTCGGGTGCGGGACGTACTGGCCGGCGTCCTTTACCCATTGAGGCAGACGACGGTGCCCGTCCAGGATGGCGAGGAGCTGCTCGATCGGGGGGCGGGCGGACCGGGTCGCGTTCCAGGCGCGCAGGGCCGCCGGCTTCCCGACCTTCCGGGGGTAGGCGGTCCAGAAGGCGGCGAAGGCGTCACCGTTGGCGGAGGTCTTCCCGACACCCCCCGGCGCTGGTAGTTGGTCTGTTGTAGAGCTGAATACAGTTGATTGGGGAGAACCGCCGTTCTCCCTTTCGGTCGTCGCCGTTCTCCCTTTCGGCCTATTGGGAGAACCGCCGTTCTCCCTTTCCGAGGATTGGGAGAACGGGCGTTCTCCCAATTTCAGCCCGGAGACCCGGTACTCGGACGTGGTCCCCCGGAAGCCGCCGGCGACGCGCCGGAGTAGCCCGGCGTCCGCCAGTTGCACGAGGGCATTCTGGACGGCCCGGGGCGTGACCTCGAGGATCCCGGCCAGGTCCTCACGTCTCGCGGATGTGCATCGACCTGTCACGTTGTCCGTCCTCTCGGCGATGTGGACGTATACGAGAATCGCAATCCAGCTTCGGAGTTTCCCGAGCCGAAGCCACGTTGACGGCGCGATCGGCGGGATCCAACTCGTCACAGACCAGCCTCCTCCCGTCGTCGACGCTCGACGGCCTTCTCGATCGCGTCATCGACGGCCTTCCGGATCAACGGCCCGATCGGAACTGCCCCCGCCTCCGACGGTGGGGCAGCGGATGCGGGGGCAGTCGAGGGCGCCGGGACCGGGGCATGGTAGAGCGGGAGCGGCTCTCGGACCCCCATCCGGTCTCCAGCCCACAACTCCCGGAACAGTTCGACGGCCTCGACGGGGTAAACGCGGAGGATTCCGACCCTCTCGGGACGAGGCAGCCGATCAGCGTATTTTTCGGCGAGGCGGTCGATCTTGCGCAACGTCGTGCCGAGTTCCCGCGCGACCTGCCCGAGCGTCCGGTGTTGGCTTGGTGCCAGAGAGTCCACGACTTTCTCCCCCAAATACAATCTGGGGCAAAGTGTTGCAGGGAAACGAGAGGGGGGGATCGCTAAACCGTGTGGTGGGCGGTAGTTAAAAAATGATAATTCTTGGGAGTGTTGCGGGAAGTGTTGCGCAATGCGGGCGCAATTATTCGGCTTCGGCCTCCGAGGGAATGTCTCGTTTGTTGCGGCGCGCGGGGCGATGACGGGCCTTGATGACCTTCCCGCAGTGGTCATCCCGATAAAGCGTCGATGGGACCACGCCTACCAGTTTGGCAACCTTCCTCACCTTCAACTTCCCGTTGGTATCCCCCAACAGCAACCTGGTGGCTTCCTCTACGGCTTCTTTTTTGGATTCAAATTTATTGCCCTTCTCGGCCTTCGCCTTCCGGATCTCCTCCAGCGTCGTCCCCTCCGGGAATATCCCTCTCTGGATCGCATCGCGTAGGATTCTCTTGGGTGCCTCGCCGGCGCCGGCGGCGGCCAGCATCCGCAGGCAGTCCCGGGCGCGCTTCCTCTCGTCCAGTAGGCCGTGCCGGATGCACGACTCGACGTTGAAGCACAATTGCTTCCGGGCCTCGAGGGGGTCGCCACGATGGCGCAGGATCATGGGTATAAACTGGAGATTCTCTTTGCACCGCATGATTGCGACGATGGACACGGCCAGGGGATTCTTGAGGCCGGCGTCCGTGATGTCGGCAACGGCGATCTCCGCAACCTCGACGGCCTGGGCGCGGAGTGCGGCCTCTCGAACTTCGCGAGCCTCCCGGGCGATCCGGTTGGCCTCGATGCGGGGGGAGGTCTTGACCGGATCCGGCGGGGGCGTCTTCGTCGTGCTCATCGTGGCGCACTCCTTTCGAGGAGGGCCAGCCCCGGGGGTCGGGTGGGGAGTGCTCCACCGTCGCCCCGGGGCCGTTCGCAGGGAGCTACCCTGCTACCCGTTCGTAATGATGACGTACTCCCACGGCGTGTCAAATGCGATCCGCGGAGACGCACAGTTTTCTTTCCGGGCGATCCCCCATCAACCGCTCCGCCCCGCTCGTGCAGGGCGCGATCGTCCGGACGGCCCGGGCGGCGGCCTTGCGGCACTGGTGCCTGTACGTCTTCAGGGCGCCCCGCTCGTCGCCGGCCTCGCACGCTGCATCGTATGCCGCGAACGCCTCGCCGGCGATCGCGTTCATCTCTAAATTTAAGTTCTCGACGGTGCGCGCGGCGAGGTCTAGATCGACGTCGGGGAGGTAGCGGGTCTGCGCCGGATAGATGGCGTCGGCGAGGCGCAGGAGCTCGGCCGCGGTCTCTGTCGCCTCGCGGGTCCCCAGGGCGGTCAGTTCTTGGCGGTTCATCATGGCGCGTCCCCTCAGAATCCGACCTTCGGCGCCGGGTTCTCGCGGATGTACGACTTCAAGGCCGCCGTCACCGCGTCGCCCTGTGTCTGCCGCACGGAGACCGCATAGACGCGCAGGGCTTGAAGCGTCTCGGGGCTCAGCCGCACCGTTGTCACGATCGTCTCGGTCTTCTCGGGCTTGCTCATACGGGTCTCCCTTCACCCTTAAATATACACGTATTGCTTGTATTAGTCAAGGCATTCTTGCGAATTCTCGCCCCCGCCAGGCGCCCGGGGGCGGCGTACTAAGGGACAATAGCGCAATTCGCGCCGGCGGGCTGGAGCGGCCGGCGGTCCTTCCGGCGCGCACTCGCCTCCCGTATTTCCTCGATGACATCCCGGACCTTCCCCACGGCCATCGTTACGAGCTGGTCCCGAGCCTTGAGCAGCTCGCGGATCCGCTTCACGGCGCCCAGGATCGTCGAGTGGTCCTTGTCCAAGAACTGCCCCGCCTCCGTCGCGGTGTAGTGCGGGCCGAGGATCTCGACGACCGCGAAGGAGGCGACACCCCGCGCGACCGAGAGGCGCCGCGTCTGCTTCGTCGACGAGAGGTCGGTGACGTCGAGACCGAAGGCATCGGCGACCGCGGCGAAGACCTCCCGGACCTCCGCCGGCAGGCGCTCCGGCCGGGCGGCCTCGGCGCGCAGCTCGGCGGGGATGATCGCCCGCGGCTCCGGCGGCCTGGCCGGCGGGGGCGGGGGTGGGGCCGGCAACCGCTCCGGGCCCTTCCGCTTTCCGAACTCCCCCACGGCGGAGACGGATTCCGCATCCTGGCTCGGGTGAAGGTACGTCAGCGTGGAGCGCAGGGAACTGTGGCCGAGCCTTTGGCCGATTGTCAACAGCATGTCGAGCGGCGATTTGCCCGGGATCTTCTGGAGCTTGTCCATCCAGGCGAGCGCGTTCGCGTGGCGGAGGGCGTGCAGGCCGTTCCCCTTCCTGCCCGGCGCACTCCAGACCTTGAGGCCCGCAGAGGCCGCGACCAGGGTAAAGAGCTGGGCTGCGCGATTCTTGGAGAGCGGGCGCCCACGAGACTGTCGGCCCTGGAAGAGGTAGTCGCCCGGCTGCATCCGGTACCGGCGGGTCCACTCCCGGATCGTTTCGGCGACGTTGTCCGGGAGGCGAAGCTCCCGGATCGGGCGCCCGTGCCGCTTCATCGTCACGAGCTGGACGATCGGCTCCGTGGGGTGGATGTCTCCGGCCTTCATGTTCAGGACCTCGGCCGTCCGCCCTCCCGTGTTCGCGGTCACATAGCACAGCATCCAGATTCGCGGGTCAGGCATCCGGCGCGCCGCGTCGAGCAGCTTCTCGACCTCCTCGGGGGTCAAGTACCTCTCCCGCTTCAAGGACCACTGCTTCCAGTCGGCGGCCTTCCCGTTCGCGCCGTTTGATTGCCCCGGTACCACGTCGACCACCTTCCGGACGATCGCTTTCGTTGTCATGGTCTCTCCTCCTGAATGGGTTTCGCCTTCGCCACCCCGATCGCCTCCGCCACTCCCGCCCAGCCCCGATCCTCCTCCCCTTCGAGGCGCGCCAGGTACCTCGACGTGGTCGAAAGCGAAGCGTGCCCGAGCTGGGCCTGGACGTCCTCGAGCGTCGCGCCGGCATCCCTCCGCAGCTTCGCGCAGGTGTGCCGGAGGACGTGCGGCGAGAAGTCCGGGATCTTGGCCTTCCGCGCGTACCGCTTCATGTTCGAGTAGACGCCCTGGACGGAGACCTTGAACAGCCTCGCCTCCGCTGGCAGCTTCCCGAGGGGGACGCCGTCCGCCTCCAGGTACGCGCGCAAGGCCGCGGCTGCCGGCTCGGGGATCTCCCGCATCCGCATCTTGCCCCCCTTCGCCCTCCATGACAGGACGGGCCGGCCGTTCTGGTGGATGTCGCCGGCGCGAATCCCCATGACCTCCGATCGCCGGAGGCCCATGAGCACGCACAGGAGCACGATCGCCCTGTCCCGTTGCCCTACCAGCGTCCGCGGGACCGCCCGCAGGAGGCGCATGACCTCCTCGGCGTCGAGCCCGCGGGGGACGGGGGGCGAGGCCCGGGGGCGCCGGACGTCGTCTGCCGGGTTCGACGTGACCAGGCCGGCGCGCCTCGCGAAATCGTAGAAGCTCCGGACGGCCGCCAGGCGTACCAAGATCGTCGCGGGGGACGGCGTCTTCCCGGAGGGGCCGACGCTGTAGCCGAAGCTGTGGGCGGCCGGCATCCCCGCCCGGGCGGGATCCCCCGCCAGGCCGTGCTCGTCCAGGAACCGCCGGACGTGGCGCCGGTACTCCCCGGGGGTCCGGACGCTCCCGGTCCTCTGCCGCAGCTCCTCGAGCCAGGCGGCTTCAAGTCCCGCCCAGCTCGCCGGCCTCGCGCGCGCGGCCCAGCCCGGGACGATCTCCGGCACGGCGGCCGGGGACACGATCGCAAGCGCGGTTGATGCCGTCATGGGGTGCCTCCTCCCGAATGACGCCAACAGAAGTTAGCGAAAGCCCCGTCTACCGTGCCAGCCTCGACACGGAAAGGGCCTTCACGTCCACGATCGACGCGGGCCCGGGCGGCATCCCCCCGCTTATCATCACGGGCCGGGAGGCCGACAGGTCATACTTGCCCCGCTCCTCGAAAACGCGCTTCCCGTCAACCGATACCGTCATCCCGTCTCCGTCGATGCGCCAGGTCAGGGCGTACCACACGCCAGGGCGTAGCGGCGTGACCTTGGCCGTCGCGACGCTCGCCCGCTCCGGGTCCACGTTCTCCGGTCGGTGGACGCGCAGCTCGTCCAGCTTGCTCTCCCAATTCAGGATCACGCGCGCCGATTGGTAGGCGTGTAGGCGGAGGTTGGTCCCGTCCGTCCGCGCGATCGCCCGGACCTCGATGGGGCCCGCGAAGGCCTCCCGCGTTGAAATCGTCGCCCGGGGCGGCAGCCTGTAGAACCCGTCCTCCCTCACGGCCCGCGACACGTCGAGCCGCAGCTCGTCGCGGATCTGCCGCAGCCTCTCGGCCGTCTCGATCTCCTTCCGCCGGACGGCGCCGGCCGCCAGGGCGTCGAGGCCCGCCTCGTACTTCCTCACCGCGGCGTCCCGCTCGGCCGTGAACCTCTTGATGGCCAGGAGGTGCGCGGGGCTTTTCGCCTGCCCCTCGTCGGCGGCGCAGGTCTCCGCCTCCGCCTTGATGGCCTGGACAGCATCGAGGTTCCCGGCCCGGGTGGCGCGGTC
>Ga0315285_10003187_pt1 | contig 17172 bp, 13 predicted proteins | sample YL17G09_36_MG_FD_203698 | JGI IMG/M metagenome (GOLD analysis project Ga0315285, IMG submission 203698) | Sediment microbial communities from Yellowstone Lake, YNP, Wyoming, USA - YL17G09_36 | ecosystem: Environmental > Aquatic > Freshwater > Lake > Sediment | place: USA: Wyoming | collected... | reverse complement strand
CTGCCGTTGCAGCGCCCGGACCCCCCCCCCCCCCCTCCCTCCTCTCACGAGTGTTCGATCACCAGCTTGGCCGCGACAAAGAGGGCGACCCAGAAGGCGGCCGCCTTGGCGCCGTCAGCGACCGACGCGGCGACAGACGCGGCGCGCGCCTTGGCGCCCGCGACCGCGGCCCGCACGCCGAGCACGCCGCCCAACGCGGCCACACCGGCCGCGCCGGCGACGAGCGCGGCGCGTGTCGTGGGGTCGGCGGGCAGGGCGGGGGCCGACGGCAGCGCGGCGCCGCCCGCCGCGATCGTCTCCACTTCCACGACCCCCGTGTTGAGCAGCACGCCACCGCCCGCGGCGACGACGGCCAGGCCAAAGGCAAAGGCGAGGGGGGAGAACTGGGGGCGGCCGACGCCGGGGGGGGCGATGTCGAGCGACCCCGACGCCGCAAACGCCTTGACGCCGCGCTCGCCGCCCGCGAAGCCGCCCGTCACGTTGGTGAAGGCGCCCAGCGTCTCTTTGTCGGCGTACTTGCTGGGGTCGTCGTTGATGAAGCGCCCGTTGCCGACATAGATCGACCCCTGCGCCTTTGCGGGCGCCTTTTCGGGGGCGGCCGCCGCCCGCGCGGCGCCCGCGTCGACCCCGGTCGCGGCCTCGGCAGCAAACTGTTTCAACCCCACCTCGCCGCCCGCCCACCCGCCGGTGAGCTCGGTGCGGTCGGGGTAGAGGGACGGGTCGTCGACGACGGTGCGCCCTTTGCCCAGGTAGAGCCGCGCCTTGCCCTCCGGCACGGGCGGCGGGGGCGGCAGCGGCGGCGGCGGCGGGTCGGCGGCGGCGGGCGCCTCGACCTTGGCCTCCTGGAGGCCGGGGGTCGGGGTGGTGCGAGGGTCGGGCGCGGGCGGCGCGGGCGAGGGGGGGGCTGACCGCCGGCGCCCCGCACACAGCGCGATTGGCGCCTCTGCTGCCGTCGCATGGGGGCGCGCGAGGCCCTGGCGAGGCCGGGGCCGTCGGCAGCGCCGCGCCGCGGCGCCGCCCGCCTCCCGCTGTCCCCACCTGGGCCGCGATGCGCGTCCGCCGGTGGACGACGGACGCGCGAGGGCGCGCGCTGGACGCCCGCATGGCGGCAGGGGTCTCCGGCCCGCGGGAGGAGTGGCGCGGACTGCTTGCTCTCTTGGCCGGCGTCGGCCGCGCCTCCACACCCGCCCGCGATGCAGGCCTTCCTCACCGCCCCGCGCGCGCCGCGCGCCGCCCGGCCGGCGGCCGGCCTCGTCGTGGAGGCCAAGTGGAAGGTGGGAGAGAGGGAGGAGGGTGGCGGCGGCGCGGGCGGCGATGCGGGGGCGCCCGGGGCGGCCTTGCCCGCCGCGCGCCGCGCACGGCGCGCCCGTCGTGGCACGCATCCGTTCGGGGGCGGCGGTGGCGCGCCGCCGCCCGCCCGCGGCTGGCGCGCCACGCGCCGGCCGGCCGCCGCGCGCCTGCGCCGCGCCCGCGCCCCCGGTGCCCCCTCCCGCCCACGCACCGCGGCCAGTGGCCCCCAATGCGGGCTCCTGGAGGGAGCTTGGGCCCGCCCCGAGCCCGCCCCACCCCAACCACCGACCCCCCCCTGTCCCCTCACCAGGCCGTCAAGCTCAAGACCAAGAAGCGGCCCAAGAAGACGACCCCCTCGGACAAGAAGCACGTGGGGGCCACCTACCCAGCGCTGCCGCCGCCGCCGCCGGCGTACACGGTGCTGGCCACGAAATGAGACAGAGTGGGGGTTGGATGAGGGGGGCGGCCGAGTGGCGCCGCCGTGGCCCTGGCCTGTTTTTTGGGGTGGGGCGTGGCGTGCAAGCGCGGCGGCGCCCATTTTTGAGCGGGGAGAAACGGGGTGGGAAACGGCGCGCGACCGACCGACACACAGTCGCCCCCGCCACTTCTTCCCGCCGCCTGGCGGCGCGCCCCAATATACCACACCGCACACGAAGCCCTCCCTTTTCCTTCCTTCACAGCCCCTTGGTCGGCGGCGCCGCGCGGTCGACGCCGCGGTAGAGGTCTTGGATGGCGCCCCCGTATTTCTGGCGCAGCTGGGGCCGCTTCAGCTTAAACGTGGGGGTGGCCAGGCCGGTCTCCACGGTCCAGGGCGCCGGGTCGAGGAGCAGGGCGCGCGGGAGCTCGAACGCGCGCAGGCCGGCGGCCTTGCCCCCGGCGGTCAACTCCGCGAGGGCGGCCGCGACGACGGCGGGGGAGGCGCACAAGTCGGCGAGGCTCGCCTTGGCGGCGGGCGCGCCGGGCGTGCGGGACGCGAGGGACCGGAGCGCGGGCTCGGCGGGCACCCCGATCGCGACGGGCGCCGCGCGCAGCGAGTCGCCGGTGACCCACAGTTGGTCGACCAGGGGCGACGCCAGGAGGGCGCCCTCGACGCGCTCCGGCGACACGTACTCCCCCTGCGCCAGCTTGAAGAGGCTCTTCTTGCGGTCGACGATTTTGAGCGACCCGTCGGCCGCGAGCTCGCCGATGTCGCCCGTCCGAAACCAGCCGTCCGCGTCGAGCACTTCCGCCGTCTGGACGGCATCCTTGTAGTACCCCGCAAACACCGGGGGGCCGCGGACGAGGACCTCGCCGCGCGGGGGCGTGGCCAGCGCGTCGCACGCCATCTCCGGCACCGACTCAACGCGGTAGTGCAGGCAGGCCAGCGCGCCGCCCACCCGCCCCGTGTGCGACGGCACGGGCATGGCGCAAAACGAGGCGCCGCACGTCTCGGTGAGGCCGTACCCCTGCACGACGGGGCAGCACATCGCGACTTTGAGAAACCGCTCGACGTGCGGCGCGAGCGGGGCCGACCCCGACGCGACGAGCTTGACCCGCCCACCCAGCCGCGCCTTGACCTTGCCAAACACAAAGCGGTCGGCGAGGGGGGACGCGTGGTCCCACCGCACGCCCGCGTCCATCGCGCGCGCCTTGTGCCACATGGCCAGGCCGAAGACGGCGCGGCGGATGGGGGAGGCGGCGTTGAGCTGGGCCAGGACGCCGGCGTACACGCGGTCGAAGACGCGGGGGACGCCGATGAACATGGTGGGGCGGAGCGCGCCTATGTCCGCGAGCACGCCGTCGATCCGCCCGCGCCAATAGCCGATGCTCGCCCCGACGTGCAGGAACAGTTCCTCGAGCGCGCGGTCGAAGATGTGGGCGAGGGGGAGGTAGGAGAGCATGACGTCCGAGGGGCCGAGCGCTTGGCCGACGCGCTCGCCGATTTGCCGAAACCCGCGCGCTTGGCCGGCCACGGTCGCCAGCAGGCCGCCGTGCGTGATCATGACGCCTTTGGGGTTGCCGGTGGTACCGGAGGTGTACATGACGGTGCAGACGTCGGCAGGGGTTGCGGCGGCGGGGGGGGTCGCGGCGCCGGCCGCGCCTGACGCCTCAAAGTCGGAGAAGCGGACGACCGCCGCCCCCGTCGCCGCCCTGGCGTCGGCCAGCGCTTCATCGGTCACGTCGCCCCACACGACGACGGTGGCGACGGCGGCGGGATCCGCCCCCGGCGGCGCGCGCGCCGCGAGCGCAGCCGCGAGCGGCGCCAGCTTGTCCCCCGCGCACGCCACCACCGTGACCGCCGCGTGACCCAGCACGTAGCGCACCGCGTCGTCGCCCAGGGTGTCGTACAGCGGGACGCACCAGGCGGCCTGGCGGTTGCACGCCTGGAGGGAGAGACAAAAGGGGGGCGCGTCGGTCGCAGCTTTCGGCCCCCGAATCAACCTCGGACCCGCCCCACCCCCTCTCTCACACCTGCATCGTGATCATCCACTCCGGCGAGTTGACGCCGTAGACGCCGACGCGGCCGCCCGCCCCGACGCGCGCGCGCGCGAGCGCGGTGCCGACCGCGTCGACCCTCGCCCCCACCTCGGCGTACGTCTGCCACTCGTACGGGCCGGCTTCGCCATCGGGCAGGAGCGTGCGGGCGCCGAGGCAGGGGCGGGGGCCGTGCGTGGCGACCGAGGCGGCGAACATCTCGTGGAGGTTTTTAGGGCCCCCGTCCGCCTCCGGAAACGCGGCCGCGGCGTCCACGTTGGACCAGACGGCGGACGCGGACGGGGTGGCGCCGTCGGCGGGGCGGGGCGGGGCTGGAGGGAGGGGAGAGGGGGTCGCGGGGGGCGCACCGAGGCAAAGCACCGTCTCCCCCGCCTCGCGCCCTCTCGACCCTCTCTCCTCCCCTCACCGATTTGCGTCAGCACGTCCTCATAGTTGGGCACCTTGACCGGGGCCATCAGGGGCGCGGGCCGGCGGCGCGCGGGGGGCGCGGGCGCAGGAACTCGAAAGAAACGGTTGCGCGGCGCGCGCGACTGTGGATGGGGGCGGATGCGGTGTGGGATGTGCGCCGGGGGCGGGTGGAGGCTGTGCGCGCGGGCAGCGGCGGCGGCGCCGGGGGCCTGTCGTGCATTGGGCGCGGCGCGCGTGAGGTTGCGCACGCGAGCCCGCCATCGATGCGGCGTCGCGGCGCCACACGCCAGCCGCACCTGGGCGGCGCGGGGCGGCGGGGAGGAGGGGGCGGGGAGTGAGAGCGAGAGGGGCTGAGCGCCGGCGCTCGCAGGCGCTCACTCAGGGTCGGTCGCACCATGCCATCCCTCGGCCGGCCGCGCCTGCACCGCCTGCAGCCTCTGCCTCTGCGCCGGCCGGCCGCGCGGCCGCGCCTCGCCCCGGCCGCGGCGGCGCGCGGCGACGACGCGGGCGCACGCCTCGCGCGCGCCGCCGAACAGCTGCTGCAAGACAGGTGGGACGCGGTTCGAGACATGGACGCTGCGGGCGGTGGTGGAGGCCGGGGTCGGCCGACGGCAGACGCCGCCGACCCGCTGTCCCCTCTCTCCCTCCAGCGTCGCCGCCGCTTCGCGCTTTTCGTCCGACCTGGACGCCCGCTTCCGCCTGCGCTCGCGCGTGCGGTCGGCGGCCGACACGGTCGACGGCCGGCTGGGCGTGCGCCGCCGTGCGCGCGCGCTCGCGGCCGACGCCAAGCGCCTCGGCCCGCTGTATGCCCGCCGCACAGCGGCCTTCTTCAGGTCAGAGGCAGGCGGCCCCACGCTGATAGCTATACTTTTCGTCCTGGCCGCCACCGGCCTGCTGGGCCGCGTGCTGCGCTTCGCGCTCCTCCTCTGGTGGCTCGCCCCGATGCTCCTCCTGCCGCTCGCCGCGGCCGATGCGCGGCGCGCGGCCGACGCGCAGCAGCGGGAAGCCGCCCGAACCGCCGCGCGCGCAAAGTGGGGGCCGGCGGCGGCGGCGGCAGAGTGGTTTGGCGGCGCGGCGCGCGGCGGGCGGCCCGGCGGCGCCAAGGGGGGCGCGAGCGGGAGTGAGGACGCCATTGACGTCGAATGGCAGAGCCTGGATTAGGGAGGAGGGGGTGAAGCGGGGGTGGCTAGCTCGAGAGCGCGCGCGAGAGAGGGGTCGGGGCGCTGTTTTCCGCGCCCCGCCCTGTGTGTGAGTCGAGTGCGCACACCTACAAAACATGGGCCGGCCGGCAGCGCAGCGGGCGGCGTCTCTGCAGCGTCACGCGGTCGGCGGGGCGAGCGCTGGCGGGGCGCGCCGTTTTTGGGCGCCAACCCAGTACCCAATGACAAGTCCAGCCACGGCTAGAGCGCCCAGGGCCAGAGCGGCCAGCCAGCGCCACGCCGAGCGGTCCCGCGGTGGCGGAGATCGGCCGCGCTTGCGCGGCGCTCCGCCGCCCTCGCCCGCCCGACGGCGCAGGCCACCCTCCCGGTGCGCTGGCGACCGGCCGGCGGACCGGCACGACGCCGCGGGGCCGACCGTCGAGTCGCTCAACCGGGAGCTGCCCGCCGACTCGTCGCCCGACGCGGGCGCGCACGAGGCGACGAGCTCCCAGTCGTCCTCCTCCATTGTCCAAAATGGGGGGGGAGAGGGAGACAGCGGGAGTGAGGGACAGCGGGAGTGAGAGCGTGCGCGGCCGACGGCACTGCTTGCATGCCCCACCACGCCCTCCCTCTCCACCCTCTCTCACCGCTTGCCCCGCGCCTTGAGCCCGAGCGCCACCACGCCTCCGGTCGCCAAGTTGTAGTGGGCCAGCGTGTGGCGGTCCGCGAGGACCCCCGCGCCGGGCGTCGACAGTTTCTGCTTGTTCACCGCGAGGCCGACCGCCGGCGCGAGCGCGGCCTTGAGGTCGGCCACGGTGGCCAGAATCGAGTCGAGCGTCGCGGTCACCTTGGTGCCGCCCGCGGTCCCCGCGCCGGCCGCGACGTCGGCAGTCAGTTCGACGGGCCCCGGGTGCGCCGCCGCAAACTCGTCCGCCGGCACCAGGACAAAGGGCGCGGGCGCGTCGGGGCGCGGGCGCTTGGGCGCCGGCTCGTCGGCGGGCGGCGGCGGCGGCGGCGGCAGCGGCACGACGAAAGGGAACGGCGGGCGCGCGCCGGGCGGGAAAAAGGGCGGCCGCGCAAACGGCATGCCGGGCGGCGGCGCTGCCGGCGCGACGCCCGGCGGGAGCACGTCGACGCCGGGCGGCGCCTCGGGGAGGCCCGCGCCGGGCGGCGGCGGCTGCGGCGCGCCCCACCCGGGCGGCGGCCCTCCACCCCACCCCAGCGGCGGCGGCCTCCCATAATAAGCCGACCCCGCGGGCGGCTGCGCCGGCCCCGCGGGCGCCGGCAGCGCGCCGGGCGCGGGCGGCCCCGCTCGCGGGCCGGGCGGCGGCAAGTTTATCGACGCGTTGATGAATGCAGCGGCGGCCGCCACAGCAGTGTCGCCACTGGCCTCGCCAAACACGTCCGGGCGGCGCTTCGCGAGGGAGATGAGGTTGCCCACGATTTCTTCGTCCGACGCTTTCGCGGTGACCCGCACCTTGGCCAGCATCGCGTCCCGCTGCGTGCGCCATTTGGGGTCGAGCAACGCGACCCGCATGTGCTCCGCCATGGCGTCGACGGGGACGAGCTCGCCGGTGAAGGGCGAGACGGCGACGCGCGCCGCGTCGGCCGCGCGCGCGGCGGCGGCGGCAGCGACGCCGGGGCGCACGTAGTCCTTGACGACGCGCACGGGGGCACCGTCGTCGTCCACGGTGACGACGGCGCCGGTGGTTGAGGGAGGCGGGGCGGGCGCGGAGTCGAACGCGACCGCCGCCGCGCCGGCCACGACCATCGCGCGCTCCTCGGCCGTCATGCTCGACGGAGCAGGCGGCGGCGGTGGCGGCTTCGCCCCGGTCGCGGCCGGCGGCGGCGGCGGCGGTTTGGCGGCCGGCGCGCCCCCTGCCGCTGCGGCTTCCGCCGCCGACGCCTTGCTCGCCGCCACCACTTCCGCCAGCGTCTTCGGCGGCGGCAGCTCCCCTTCCTCCCCCTCGTAAAACGCGATCGTCTCGACGACGACGAAATCGTGCCAGTCGATTGACGCCATCGCCTCGCGTTCCGCGGTCGCCGCCGCGTCGCGCGCGGCGGCGTCGGCGCGCGTCACTTTCTCCCACTCGAGCCGGCGCAACACGCGCGCCAGCACGCCCGCCCGGTCGTCCGCGTCCCGGCGCAGGGTGGCGAGAACGTCGGAGGAGGGGGCCAGGACGCGGGCGTAGGCCGCAACGAGGGCGGTGAAAAAAGGGTGGAGCGAGTGGGTCGCCCTCAAAAACGCAAACGCCGGGTTGGCCGCCTCGCGGTCGGCCAGGCCGGCCGCGAAGGAGCCCCCGTTGCGCGCGACACAGGCGGCGGTGAGGCGCAGGGCGTCGAGCTCGTGGGGGGTGAGGCCGGCGGGGACGGGCACGGCGTACGCGTCCGGCGGGGGTGGCGCGATCGGCTCCGCCTTGCCGCCGTCGCCCCCTCCCGCCCCGACCGAGCTCACCACCGTCATTTTCGACGCCGCGGCCGCCGCTTTGGCCTTGTCCGACGCCGATGCGTTGGCCGCGGGCGCGGCGGGCGCGAGTGTGGTGGTCGACAGGTCGACGCCCGCCGCGGCCGCCTTCACGCGTTCGCGGTAGTAGGTGTGGTACGGGTCGTCGTCCTTGAGGAAGCCGAACTTGGCGGACGACGCCTCGTTGGCGAGGATCTTCTGAGCAAACGACTCGCCTAGGGACAGGAGAGGGTCGGAAAGAGGGGGGGCGGCGCGAGCACGCTTTGCCGCCGCCTCCTCCCTCTCCCCCTCCCCTCTCTTTACCATTCTTGGCCACAAACTGGGCCGTCTTGTCCACGATGGCGCGCACGTCGGGCGGCGGCACGATGACGCCGACGACGCGCGTCTGCGACGGGATGACGCCCCGGCGGGAGGCGCGCGCGCCGGAGCCGGGGACGACGGCCAGGGTGGTGGCCGGGGTGGCGTCCATGGGTTCGGTCATGGCCGGCGGCCGCCGCGCGGGCGGCGCCGCGAATCGGCGGCGGCGGCGCGCCGGCGGCCTCGCCTCGCGGCGCGGGCGCGGCGGCGGTGGCGCGGCGACGAAGCCGCAAGCGGCGCTCTGCCCGGGCGGCGGGACGGAGAGTGGAGGAGGGCGGCGACGGGCTCGCCGCTGCGCACACATTCCCCGTCGCGCGCTGCCGCCGGCCGGCGAGCCGCGCGCGGCGCGAACGGCCTGCACCACTAGATTGCATTCCATCGCCTCTAATGGCCACCCCGCCGTCCTCCCTGCTCTCGCGAGCCCTCGCGCGCCTCTTCCCGCGCGCCCGCCTCTGCGTCGGCGGCGACGCGTCCGGCAACCTGTACTACGCGCGCACGGAGCGGGACGACGAGGGCGGCCCGGTGGAGCGGCGGGAGGTGCGCCCGCCGTCGAGCCGCCCGTCGGACTTTGACTCGCGCACCGTGCCGGCCGAGTGGTCGGCCTGGCTGCGCGCCACGCGGGCCGATCCCCCGACGCCCGAAGAGATTGCGTCCAACGAGGCGCGCCGGGAGCGGACGCGGGAGCTGGCGGCGTCGGTCGACGCGCGCGCGGCGGCGGCGCGCGCGGCGCGGCTCGCGGCAGGGGCACCGGAGCGGGAGGCTCCGAGGCTCGAGGCGGGTGAATTCGCGGCGGGCGAGTGGGAGCCGCCGGCCAGGGGGGGGGGAGGAGGGTGAGCGGGGGTGTGTTTGGCGCCTCGTGCTTTTTACTGCCCTCCGTTCCATTCTCCTCCTCACGCCAGCGCCAGCACGCCCACCGCCACCGCCTGCACCGCTGCCAACGCGAGCACGGCGCACGCGCGGCGGGCGGAAGGGAGGCGCGGGGCCGCTGCGCGCTCGCGGTCCGCCACGAGCGCCGCGGTCAGCTCCGCCACCGCCTCGCGCGCCTCGGCCAGCGCCTGGACCGCCCCCTGGTCCGTCGGGCTCGGCGTGAGACTCGACGCGACCGCGGTCTGCACCGCGCTCGCCGCGCCGCGCAGCGCCCCCCCCCCGCGCAGCGACGCGACCGTCTCCCCCGCGTCGCGCGCCGCGGGCGACGCGCACACGACAAACACGGGGCGCGTGCCGCTCGCGAGCGTGGGTTGCAGGACGCGGGTGAGGGCCGAGTCGCGGTAGGGGATGTGCGGGGCGTCGGCGGCGAGCGCGGCGACCGCGCGGCCGAGGACGGCGAGGGACGCGTTAATGGACCGCGCTTCCGCCACGGTGGCACCCGTCGCATTGGTGCGGGACGCGCGCTCGGAGCCGGCGAGGTCGACGAGGGCGAGGGTGGCGGGCAAACGCCAGGCCGGCCGCGACACGCGCACCACCAGCACCGCGTGCGACCGGGACGACACCTGGTTGGCGTCCGTCGCCGCCGTCGCGCGCGCGGCCATGGCGCGCGCCATGAGGCGGGCGAGGGCGGCGCCGTCGGGCGCGGCGCGGGTCGCGGCGCCGGCAAGCGCGGCGCCGCCGCGGCCGACGGCCACGCTGTCGGAGCCGCCCAGCAAGCAGCGCACCTTGTCCAGGTGGATCTCGACCGCGGTCAGCGACAGGGACGCGTCGGGAGGCATCGCGGCCGCGAGCGCGGCGGCGGCGCGCGGCGCAACGCCGGGGTCGACCGGCGTGCCCAGCATCGTGTGCGTCTTGCCCGAGCCGGTTTGACCTAAAGATAGTGGGATGTGTGGTGGTGATAAGCCGCCCGAGGGCGAACGAGGCCCCCCAACCCCCCATTCTCTTCTCACCCGTCGCGAGCACGGCGGCCGGCGTCCCCGCCGCCACGCCCGCCACCACGCCCGCGCACGCCGCCCACACGGCGTCTTGACTCGCGCCACCGTCCAGGACGGCATCAAAGCCGGAGAATTCGGCGGCGGGGACGGTGGGCGGCACGGCAGCGACGGACACGCGCGCGCCGTCGCCGCTCGCCGTCGTCGCCGCGGGGCCGTCGACCTCCGTCAGCGGACGCAGGCGCACGATGACGGTGGAGCCAGGGGCGGGGAGAGGAGGGCTGGCGCGCGGCGTGGCGGGAGGAGACATGGTGGGTCGAGGGGACGAGTGGGGCGGCGCCTTCTTGTCGTGCCTATGTCGCGCGTTTCAATTTCGTCACTCGCTCGCCTTCCCCCCCTTGCGCGCCCTCCCCCCCGCCCGCGCGCCCGCGGCCGCGCCCGCGGCGACGACGCAGAAGACGCCGACGCCGACGAGCGGGGAGCCGGCGCCGGAGCGGGCAGATTCCCCGCTGAAGCCGCCGCCGCCGCGGCGGCCGCCGAGGGCGGTGGTGGCGCGCGGCGAGGGCGGCACCCCCGGCGCTAGATAATAAGACGTGAGAAACGCCGCGACCGCGCTTTCGTCCCACTGCACCGCCCCCCCCGCGCCCCGCGCGGGCGCGGAGCAGGTCGGACACAGCGTCGCGGGCGGCCAGGGCTCCTTGGGGTGGGCCGCGTCGCCGCCGCCGGCCGCGGCTTCGACCGCGGCGAGGCGGTCGTTGACCTCGTTGTGCGCACGCCACGCCCACAGCCGGGCGTCCGCGCCGGAACGGACGGCAGATGCGCCAGGTGAAGACGCCATGGCCGCAAAGTGCGACGCACACTCGGCGCACTGGAAAAAGTGGGCGACCCACGCGGCGACCGCGCCGACCCACCCGGCCCCGGCGTTCTCCCCGTCGCCCACGCCGGCCGCCGTAGCGTGAAACAGGGTCCACAGGCCGCACGTGTAGCCGCGCTTGCCGGACGCGGGGTCGGAGGGCGCGCACGCGTGCCAGTGGGGGGGTTCGGGCGCGGCGCCGCAGATAGGGACGGCCGCCAGCGCGGCCGCGGCGCCGGGCGGGGGAGGGGCATCAGTCGGCCACACGCGGTCGAGTTCGGCGACAAAGGCGGAGCCGCCGGCCCGGCAGGGGGCGACGGGGTGGGCGGCCGCCGCGAGCGCGGCGAACGCGCGCAGCGCGCCGCGCGCGCCCGGCTGCTCCAGGGACGCGCCGCCCTGCAGCGCGTACTTGAAGGCGAGCATGGTGGCTTTGTGCGCGTCCGAGGCGTCCATGGTCTGGAGAGCGGGGAGGGAGGAGGGACCGCGTAAGCGCGAGGGCGCGCGCCGCCCGCTCTCCCACCTCCCACCCTCTCTCCCTCGCACCGCGGCCGGCAGGGCTAGTTTGACTGGCTCCGGCGTCGCCCCCCCCGCCGCCGCGCCCGCCTCGGTCGGCGCCGGCGTCGCCGGCGGCGCGTCGCCCGCGCCCCGCGCCCACGCCGCCAGCGCCGCCCCGTCGTGCGCCCCTTCGTACGTGACCAGCCCCGGCTGCTTCTTGGCGTCCAGGAAGCCGGCGGCAGGGCCGAGGCGGATCGTGGGGTACCCCCGCACGCCGAACCGCGCGCACACCGCGCCGTCGTCCGCGCAGTCGACGCGCGCGACCACGATGCCGGACCCGGCCAGAGCGGCCGCCGCCTTTTCAAACTCGGGCTGAAAGCGTTGGCACGCGGGGCACCAGTGCGCGTAAAACTCGAGGAGCACGGTCGTCGTCGGGGGCAGCCCCCGCAGCGCGGCGTCCAGCGTGCCCCGAGACCAGGCGGCTGGTTGGGTGTCAGCCTCGGGCGAGGCGGCGGCGGCGGCGAGGAGGAGCAGCGCGGCCGCGGCGCGCAATCGCCGCGCGGGCATGGGCGCGGGAGGGGGGGGCAATGCGCGCGAGGTGGTGAGCGTGGGCGCCGCGCGCGCTGGGCGGGCTGCGGGGATTCGGGAGCGGCGCCGCGAGGCGCGGGAGTGGAGAGACGAGCGCGGAGCGCGAGAGCGCGGGCCGGCTGCCGTCTGATCAGACGGCAGCTGATCGCTTAAGCCATCGCGCTGCCCCGCTGCCTCACGCACGACCGGAGCACAACGACGGACGGGCACGACTGACAACAGTCGGATAAGATAACTGCCCAGAGAAACAACCGACACCCCTCTCTCCCTTTTCTACCCGCGCCGCCGCTTCTTGCCGGTAGCCGGCGCCTCCGCCGGCGCGCTCAGCGGCTCCCCCCGCGCGCCGTCGGGCAGCGCCCACGCGCCCGGCTCGAGCGCGAGCGCTGCCGCCAGCGCGCCCGCGTCGGGCGGCGGCCGCGGGCCGGGGCCGACTGCCGGCGGCGGGCCAGACGCGAGCGATGCGAGGCCCGTGTCGGCGGCGCGCCACAGGCGGGCGTCGGTCGCGAGCGCCGCGAGGTAGTCTGTCGGCGGCGCGCCCGCCTGCGTGAAGTCGTGCAGGCGGCGCAGGTTGTAAAAGGCGAGCAAATCGTCTGTCGGGGCGGGCTCGTCGGGCGGGCCTGGGTGAAGGAGGGAGAGGTGGGCGGGCGCGCGCAGCGATGCCCGCCATCGCGCCCCTCTCTCCCCTCTCCCCGCGCTCACGCGGGCCGGGCTCCAGCGCCAGGAAGGCGGGCGGCCCGGGCGCCGCGTCGATGCCGGCCATGGGCGCGGAGTGGGGCGCGCTGGCGACGCGCTGCCCCCACTCCCGCCCTCTTTCCTGGGCGGTTGGCGCCCGCCGCCCGCGCGAGAGCTTGTTCGCCCTCTCCACGCGACCCCATGTCGGCCACCTCGTCCCCGCCCCCCGCTGGCCGCCCGCTCTCCGCGCACCCCCTGCTCGACGCGCGCGGCCGCCCGCGCACGTCGACCGACATGCTGGTGGATGACGGTGAGCCGCAGACCCGGCACGTCTGCCGGCGCGGGGTGGCGACGCACGCGCTGGCCGCGGTCGCCGCAGCGTCGACGCCGAGCCAACACTCCCCACCCGCCGCCCGCCGCCCGCCGCGTGGGCCCGCGCGCCCGCCGCCCCGCCTCTCCGCCCGCCCAGGGACGCGTCGGGTGCGCGGGCGGGGTGTGGGGTTGCGCGCCGGGCGCCGCCCACGGGGCCCACCCGGCGCCTCTCCGCGGCGCCGGCGGCGCCTCCTCCCGCCTCGCCGATGGCCACGAGGCGGTTGGTCGACACCCGTCTCGGGGCGGGCGGGCCGTACTAGGGCGGGTCCCCGCCGGAAGGCGCGCGCGATGCCCGGGCGCGGGGAGCAGGAGAGGCTCACCTCTCTTGACCCTCTTGCCCATCAGGCGCGCGGTCTGCCGGCTACACACGACCCTCCTCCTCGAGTAAGTGACCGGAAAGAGGGGCGGGTTTGGGGAGGGGGAGAGGGGGTCGACGCGCGAGCGGGCGTGCGCCGCGACCACCGCCGACGCCGCCACTTCCACAGGCGCAAGTTTTTTCCGAGATGGACGGCGGCGGCACCGCGGAGGGGAGCGACCCGGCGCGCGCGGGGGGGGGGGGGGGGGGGGGGGGGGGGGGGGGGGGGGGGGGGGGGGGGGGGGGGGGGGGGGGGGGGCGGCCCCGGGGCCCCGGGGCCCCCCCCCCCCCCCCCCCCCCCGCCCCGGCTGCCGTTGGCGCGCCCCAACGTCCCCGTGCCCGACAACGAGGACGAACTCCTCCAATTTGTCGAAGCCTGGACCATCGGCGACGTGGCGGAATGCGTCTACGCGGCTGGCGTCATGGTCGTCAAGGAGTTGTGCGCGTTGCAGGCCAAGCGCGACGCCTTGTTCTTAGAGCTCTTCCAGGGCGCCAACGGGCCCGAGGAGCGGGACGTGCTCGTGCGCATGGCTCCTGGCGCCGCGTGTGCCGGCGGCACCGCCGCCGCCACCTTGCGCGCGGCCGGCGGGGCCGCCGCCGTCGCCGGGCGCGCTGCCGTCTCCGCCATGATTGCCTGTGGCCGTATCGAGTACGCGAACGCGGCCACCCTCTACCGCCGCGCCCCCCGTGGCAAGTTTCCTTGGTCACTCGCCAACTTCGCGGCCGGACTGTCCCAGTTCGTCGCCGAGCGTCGGCCGGACTCGTGCCCCGTCGTGCGCGAATTGGTCTCCGACGAGCCGATGTACGCGCTGGCCGAGTGGACGGACGACGAGCGGCGCTGCGCGCGGGACGTCGTGCGCGCCGCCGCGGTGCTGCCGCCGTACGCCGCCGCCGGCCTCGCTGCCGCCGCGGCGGCCATGCTGTCCCATCGCAAGGTTGAGTACGCGACGCGTCGCACGCTCTACGGCTGCATCCCTGACGACGGCGAGTATGTGGCGTCCGAGGACGCCTTCGGTTCCGCATTGTGCGCCGCACTTGCCCGCCTTGCGCCGCACGAGTGCCCCCTCGTGCGCAAGTGGGTCGATGGCGTGTGGTGGTACGCCCTGCGAGCGCGGGGCGAGGTCGATCTGGCCGCCGCGCTCGCCGCCGCGCGTGCCGCCGCCGCCGCCGCCGCCGCTGGGCAGCCGCGCGCCGTCGCCGCCGCCCTGACCGCCGCCGTGAAGGCCTTGCAGGCGCACGGCTCGCCCGAGTACTTGCGCCCGCGCGCGCTCTACGACCGCGTCCCGGGCGACGCGGGGTACACGGCGACCTACCAGTCGTTCGAGAGCGCGCTGACCCGCCTCTTCGACCGGTACTTGTGGGACGGGTGCCCCATCGTGCGCGAGAAGGTCGAAGGCGTGTGGCGGTACGCCCTGCGAGCGCGGGGCGAGGTCGATCTGGCTGCCGCGCTCGCCGCTGCGCGCGCCGCCGCCGCCGCCGCCGCCGCTGGGCCGCCGCCCGCCGTCGCCGCCGCCCTGGCCGCCGCCGTGAAGGCCTTGCAGGCGCGCGGCGTGGCCGAGTACGTGGGCTTGGGCGCGCTCTACGACCGCGTCCCGGGCGACGCGGGGTACACGGCGACCTACCAGTCGTTCGAGAGCGCGCTGACCCGCCTCTTCGACCGGTACTTGTGGGACGGGTGCCCCATCGTGCGCGAGAAGGTCGAAGGCGTGTGGCGGTACGCCCTGCGAGCGCGGGGCGAGGTCGATCTGGCTGCCGCGCTCGCCGCTGCGCGCGCCGCCGCCGCCGCCGCCGCCGCTGGGCCGCCGCCCGCCGTCGCCGCCGCCCTGGCCGCCGCCGTGAAGGCCTTGCAGGCGCGCGGCGTGGCCGAGTACGTGGGCTTGGGCGCGCTCTACGACCGCATCCCGGGCGACGCGGGGTACACGGCGACCTACCAGTCGTTCAAAAGCTCGCTGGCCAATCTCTTCGGCCTCTACTTGTGGGACGGGTGCCCCATCGTGCGCGAGAAGGTCGACGGCGTGTGGTGGTACGCCCTGCGAGCGCGGGGCGAGGTCGATCTGGCCGCCGCGCTCGCCGCCGCGCGCGCCGCCGCCGCCGCCGCCGCCGCCGCCGCCGCTGGGCCGCCGCCCAGCGTCGCCGCCGCCCTGGCCGCCGCCGTGAAGGCCTTGCAGGCGCGCGGCGTGGCCGAGTACGTGGGCTTGGGCGCGCTCTACAACCGCATCCCGGGTGACGCGGGGTACACGGCGACCTACCAGTCGTTCAAAAGCTCGCTGGCCAACCTCTTCGGCCTCTACTGGTGGGACGGGTGCCCCATCGTGCGCGAGAAGGTCGACGGCGTGTTGCGGTACGCCCTGCGAGCGCGGGGCGAGGTCGATCTGGCCGCCGCGCTCGCCGCCGCGCGCGCCGCCGCCGCCGCCGCCGCCGCCGCCGCCGCCGCCGCTGGGCCGCCGCCCAGCGTCGCCGCCGCCCTGGCCGCCGCCGTGAAGGCCTTGCAGGCGCGCGGCGTGGCCGAGTACTTGCGCCCGCGCGCGCTCTACGACCTCGTCCCGGGCGACGCGGGGTACACGGCGACCTACGGTGCGTTCAATATCGCGCTGTGCAAGCTCTTCGACCGGTACTTGTGGGACGGGTGCCCCATCGTGCGCGAGAAGGTCGACGGCGTGTGGCGGTACGCCCTGCGAGCGCGGGGCGAGGCTTGGCCGGCCGCAGCCCCCGCCACCACGAGCGGCGGGCCCACCCCTGCTGTCGCCGTCGACGCACCCGCGCCCGTCGCGTCGCAGCCCGCGCCCGTCATGTCGCCTCCCACGCGTGCCGCGTCGCCGCCCGCGCCGGGCGACGAGCGCGCCTCAACGCGGCGGCGCACCACCTAGTCGCCGACGCCGGGCACCGTCGCGTAGGCCGCGACGGCGGCCAGCCTGGCCGCCGCGGCGCGCGTGCTCACGCCCGCGCGCATCAGGTGGTCGGTGAGGGAGGGGAAGTAGGTGCTGGGGATGCAGGAGGGGAGAGAGGGGAGGGGTGGGCTTTTTCTTGAGCTGGTCGGTCCGCGCACCGCTCGAGTGGGACATCCTCGCTGTGCAGTGTTGCCCTGTTTCATCGGCCATGTAACACGTTGACGCGGGGGCTTGGGCGGCGCGTCGAGGTCTGCCGCGTGCGCCGCTCTCCGCGCGACCCATCGTCCGGGCGCCGCCGCCGCGTCCCCTCGAGGGTTGCGCATCTGAAAGCGGCTGTCGTGGCTGGACCAACGCAAGCACCCTTCGGCGTCGGCGCCGTGGTCGTCCGCCGCCGCCGAGCGCGGCGCGCGCCGGCCCCGGCCATCCCCGGGTCACGGCGTCATCGCGACCGCGGCACGATGCAACCTCTTGCTTGCAGTGCGGGGCATGGGCGCGGCCGAGCCCGGCGAGGTTGGCCGGGCAAGAGGCCGGCGGCGGCGCGCGCGCGCGCACGGCGCCTGGCGGCGGCGGACGACCCAATCCCTCCTGCCCCCCACACCGATCCCCGCGCACGACGCCTGACGGTCTACCGCCTGGTCCACGAGCAGGCGGGAGCGTCGAGTCGGCACGTGCGGTGAAGAAGAGAGAGAGAGAGAAGAGAAAGATAGAGAGGAGGCGTGGCGCGCGCTCGGCGTCTCCCGTTCCCGCCGGCTCCGCCGTTTCCGTGCCCACCGGGTCCAGCCACGCATCCGTATGGTGGCCGGAAGCCGGTCGCGGGCCGCCAGAGTTGTTGGCACCGGGGGGGGGGGGGGGGGGGGGGGGGGCTCAGGGAGGTCAAGCCAAAGGCGCTCGTCGAGGCGGAGCTGGTAGGTCTGGGTGCCTTCCTCCTGCTTGCCTTCCTGAGGTTGTCGGCCATGG
>Ga0315285_10003186_pt1 | contig 17180 bp, 8 predicted proteins | sample YL17G09_36_MG_FD_203698 | JGI IMG/M metagenome (GOLD analysis project Ga0315285, IMG submission 203698) | Sediment microbial communities from Yellowstone Lake, YNP, Wyoming, USA - YL17G09_36 | ecosystem: Environmental > Aquatic > Freshwater > Lake > Sediment | place: USA: Wyoming | collected... | reverse complement strand
AAATCTCGGGCACGCCCACCCCGAGCCAGCGGAGATAGCGGAGATCGTAGTAATACTGCTCGATGTAGCTGATATTAACCGAGGGGAGCAGGCCGCCGCTGTTGACCCCCACCGCCAGGGAAACCCAGGTCCCCGGGTGGCCGAAGGCAATTTCCGGGTTGTCCAGGACGAAAATCTCCCAGGGCGCGGAGGATCCCAGGCGCCGGGCATACTTCAGTTGCTGGTTGGTCGCGTCAAAATAGGCAATATGAGGGTTATTGTCCCGATCCAGTTTCAAAGAAGCGTACCTGCCTACATCCCCATTCGCGTCCACCACCTCGTTCGTAAAAATTCCCCCGCTCGGGCGCCAGGCGTATTTCAGTCGCCCGTTGGAAAAATCGTAGTAGGCGATGTGGGGATTGCCGTCCGAATCGTAGGCGAGGCTCGCGAACTGCCCCACCACCTGGGTCAGATTGGCGCCGTCATCCACGACGGAAAGCCGGGCGTCCAGGGTGATCAGCTGGATCGGCGCCGCGCCCGGGGTGCCCACTCCGGGCGGGTTGGCCCGTTCGCACCCAAAAGCGGGGAGCAGGGCGCAGAGAGCAAAGAGGATAATAAAAACCCTCAGTGACCGATAATGGTTGTTTCCCTTTTTCAATTCTTACTTTCCTGCCCGGCTTTTTCCTTTGATTAATTATGTATCCGCCCAGCGATAGGCATTCCGCAATCGTCAATCGTCAATCTACAATCGTCAATTTGTTTGGTTTCCATTCCGCAATCCGCATTTTTCTAGTTGAACCCAATCCAGTAAAACTTAAGCCCCTCGATGGAAAAATCGTAGTAAGAAACCCCGACATTCCCGGAACCGGCGACCTTGATGTCCGACCATTGCCCGGTGGCCAGGGAATAATCCGCCGACCAGATGTCCCAGCGCATCCGGGCCGGATCCCGGAGGTAAGCGATCTTGAGATCGTTGTTGGTGGAGTCCAGGTAACTGATCAGGGGCCGGCCGGAAGCATCCAGGGTGATCGAGCAGGCCGCGCCGGTCAGCCCCTCGCTGTCCACGATGCTTCGCTGCCAGCTCGAGCCGTTGAAATGGTTATACCAGAGTTCGCTCTGGGCCCTCGCCCAGCGGAAATAGCAGAGGTGCGGCAAGCCCAGGGAGTCGACCGCCAGGTGGACGTACCGCCCGATATCCTCGGTGTACTGCCAGGGTTCCACCGTCGTAATCTGCCAGGTTCCGGGGTTGGGAGGAGCCGAACTTCTCTGGGCCACCCAGAGCTCGGCCCCCGGATGATGAAGAGCGATTATGGGAACCGCTCCGGGGGTCACGCCGACCGAGGTCTGCACGTCTTCCAGGTTATACCCCGCCAGGCTGAGCACGGTCTCGATGCTGGTGTTGGTTCCGTCGTAATAAATATACTCCAGGTTCTTCGTCTGGGTATTGAGGGTGGAGAGATGGAAAAAGCGATCCGGGCCCAGGACCATGGAGGTGCTTAGACCCCGGACCCCGCTGTCATCCAGGTTGGCGGTCTGCCAGGAATAGGCCTGGTCGGCCGGGGCCTCAGGATTATAGATTCTTTGGGCGAACCGGATCTGGTAATGAATCCCCTGCAAGGCATCCGTGCTCCAGGACAGGTAAGCTACCCGGGGCTGGTTATCTTCCGCGATCACGATCGTGGGAAATAGCCCGGCATCCTGCCCCTGCTCGTCCACCAGGTCAATTTTCCATCCGCAACTGGACGAGCTGGTTACCGCCTGGGCATATTTCAGGGAGTGGTTGGACAAATCGTAATAGGCGATGTGGGGGATATTATTTTGATCGAAAGCCAGGGAGCTGAATTGACCCACCTTGCCCGGCTGATCCACGATCCTCGGGTAGTCGGTACAGGACTCGGGGACAACCCCGCCGCCGGCGCGGTAGCCGGTGCGTCCGCAGCCGGAATCCAGGAGGAAAAAAGAAAAAATGAAAATTGAAATTATTATCGAGGCCGTCAGAACGCCCCGCGACGGGGTAAATCCGGAGATACTCCCCCGCTTAATATCGCCCGCGAGCCTGCCCCTGCTTTTACCGATCATTTTAATGAGCTTTGAATTGATAGTATTTAGAGTTCCAAGTTTCGAAATTATAGAAGAATTTTGTCTTTAAAATATTAATTTGTCAACAAAAATTATGATCAAGGCAAATAGCTTCCGTCAGTTACCTTCCGTCGGCAATTCATCCCCGGGAAATTTCCCCTCGCCCGGCGCCCGGGATATTCGAAGGATTAGAGCCCGACGGCTTTCCCGCCTTCCGAAAATAACAAAACCTATCAGGCTCAATATATAACTTACACAATATATATTCAACAATTATTTTTTCACCCCTCCTGGTCCGCCCGGATTAGGTAGTTTAACTTGTAATTCCCCGTGGTCTGGCCACGGGGTTCCCTTATTTCTGTCATTCCGCACTTGATGCGGAATCCAGTTATTTAGTTTTTCTGGATTCCTGCTTCCCTCCGGGCAGTAGGCCCTACTGGGCCGGAGGCCGCAGGAATGACGATAGACAACATAAGAGTCTTTTTGATTTAGATACCCCGCGGTCTTGCCGCGGGGAGTTTCATTCCTCTCGCATTTCCTTTCCGCTTAAGCGCGCCCTGCCGGGCGCACATGAAAAAAGGGGGGGCTTTTCAGCCCCCCCTGCGGGAATTCATTCGCGCAATCCCTTACCGGCTAATTCTCCGTCGGAGAACGAGGAATCCCGGAACCAGGAGCAGGAGGAAGAGAGCGCTGCCCGAGGTCGGAACCGTGGAGCACCCGAAGGTGGTCTCCGGGGTCACGTTGAAGGCCTGGGTCGCAATCCCTTCGTTCCCACTCTTGTCCATCGCCTTCACGCTCAGGGTGTGGGTTCCATCGGAGAGGTAGGCGAGCTCGATCTTCTTCGAGGCGGAGTAATCGCTCCAGGAACCTTCATCCAGGCGGTAGGCAATCTGGACTTCCTCCGGCTTGGTCTGGAAGTCGCGGACATCCGCCACGAAAGTCGCGGAGGAGCCGTGGACGCTTCCGGAGAGAGAAATGGTCGGCGGGATGGAATCCACCTGGAAGACCATCTGGGCCGGGGTCGGTTCGATGTTGTTGTCGGTGTCGACCGACCGAACCTCGAACAGGTGCTTGCCTTCCAGGAGCCCCTTCAGCACCGCGTAGCGCTGCGCGCTCCAGGGCGACCAGAAGCCGTGATCCAGCCGGTAGCTGAAGCCGATCTTACCGTCGGAATCCTTGTCGTCGGTAGCGTCGAAGCTGATCAAGGTCCCGCGGGCGTCGACCGCGCTGGGCTGGTTGATCGTGGTTTCCGGCGGATAGTAGTTGGACATGATTTCCCAGTAAGCCGGGCTGAACGGCGAGCACGGCGAGTAGGAGTAGGGAGGATTGTCGATGTTGGTGGCCGGGACGTCGTCGAAGGCCGAGCAGGCCGGCCGCGTGCCGAGGCCGATGAGACTGCCGATTCCGCCGAGGGACGCGCCCAGGGCTCCGAGGACATCACCCACGTTGAGGTTCATGACGCTCATAGTCGTCCCGCTCGAGCCTAAGCTGAACATGCTCGTGAGCGAGCTGGTGCCGCCTCCGGTGGTAAGGCCGGAGAGCAGCGGGGCCGCGATCGCCAGAAGGGCCTTGGCCGAGAGCTTTCCATTCAGGCTGATGAAGGTGCCCAGCCAGTCGGGATCGTTCAACCCGAGGTTGCCCGCCGGCCAGATCGGGGTAGTCGCCAGCTTGTCCGTGTTCGGACCGGCCGGGAAGATACCCGCACCTTTGTCCAGGCCGTATTTCAACGGAGCCGATGTCGGGTCGATCGTGAACGGGGTGTTCAGGATTCTCCCGATGTCGAGCCCGAGGGAAAGGTCGACCGAGGTCAGACCGGACAGGAGCGTGGGCAGGAGGTTGCCGAGTACGTCTTCATAGAAGTCGGCATACTTGGTGCTGGCCGAATTCCAGTCCGGAATCGCCTCGTAATATTCGAGGTAATACCGGATATCAGGATCGATAATGGCGCCCACGTCGATCACCCGGCCGGTTCTCATCTCAATGCTGCCCGGATAGGTGTAGACCGGGAAGCGGTACTTGCGGGTGCCGGCGTTAAACCCGGCATCTCCGTCCGCCCCGGTTCCTTTGTGATACCCGGGGACCATGTCGCCGCCCGGAAGCGGCCGGCGCGGGAAGGTCGAGGGTGTGCCGGTACCACCGGTGTAGAAGTCGAAGACATACTCGGTGGTGCCCAGATTGAGCAGGTTGAGGTCGATTCCGATGGTCGCGCCCAGGTCCAGGCCGAAGGCCCGCATCGGCTTCCCCAGCGGGGTGCCGGAGTAGCGTTTGCCGTCGTACGGGTTTAACCCAGTCTTGTTGCCGTAATCGCTCGTGAAAGTGTAAAGCTGAGTAGTAGTGGACTTATCGTAAATATAGAAATTGAGGTTCAGGTGCGGGATTACGATGGTGAGGTCGTTCGTGGTAAGAGTGGGAGCGCCCATGTAAGTGATCTCCGACCCCATCACCTGCCCGGGCACAACATACTGGTAATCCAATTCCAATTTCCCGACCTTGGCGTACGGAGGCTCGTTCGTGATCGGTTCGGCATACCCGGCCAGGGGCGCCGGACCTTTTTGGCCGTTCGCCTTGGCTCTCGGATAGGTAACCGCCGGGATCACCTCGATCGCCATATCGGCGCTGGGCCAATACAGGGAAAGATCCGGCACCATCAGGGCGAAGATGTCGGTTTTGAATACCTGGCCCAGGATAGAATCGATGCTCAGGGAGCCGCCGCCGACACTCCCCATCATGCTGGTGATATCCACGCCGGAACCGGAGACCTTTTCCAGGTCGCGCTTGATTACCTCTTTATCGAGCCAGAGGCAGAGCAGGCCGGTGGTGATGGCGTCGTAAATTACCGTGGAAATCAGGTTCTGGTGAACCCCGATCCCGATATGGTAATCCGCGCTGGCGGGAGACCCGTTGCAGAACTGCCCGAGCGTGCCGGGGCAGACCCCCATCATCGGGCAGTTGGTATCGCCGGAAGAACAGGCGCCGACGCCGATGATCTCTCTCCCGTAGTTGATGAAGTCGTCGCAGGCTGTGCTTGGCGCGCAGGCGGCCTTGGCCATGCTGGTGACCGGTTCGGAGTTACCCCGGATTTCCACGCACGAGGTCATTGCCGAGGTGAAGTTCGAGCTTAACTTGCCCCGGTTATCGCCGTTCTGGTCCTCGTAATACTGGAAATCGAGAGCGAAGTCGCCGGGGATAATCAACCCGGCCGAGTCGGCCCAGAACTCGGTGTTGAACCCGAGATTTATCATGATAAGGTCGGTTTCAATCGTCAGCGGGTTGTCGATCGAGATACATTCCATCAACGGGTTGAGACTGAGAAGCCGGGTGGGGCCGATGTACCAATCCAGATAGGGCCAGGGCTGGTTGCCCGTGAAGAGGTTCGAGGCCACCATCATCATATGAGTGTCCAGGAAGGGAATGATGTCGGCGATCATTTCCGAGTTGGGCAGAACCGGGTCGTCGCAGTTGGTCTTGGGCTTGACGCTGGGCCAGGTCGCGTCGATGTTGGCCCGGTTACAGCCGTTGGTCTCACCCGCGGTGTCGCCGGGGTCGCCTTCGACGTTGGGCAGAGGGCAGGAAGCGCAGGTTGGTTGGCAATTGTTGATATTCTGCTCAGTGGAATCCGCGCAGGGGCGGCCGCACTTAAGCGACCAATCCCACGCGAGACTGTTTTCATCGGTGAAATTATTGCAATACGGCCCCGGAACCATGACGTATTCCAGGCCCAGGTCCATATAGAGGCCGAAGAGATCCAGCCCGAGGTCACGCAGATGCGGGGCCTTTAAGCTATCAACGCCGTAATCGTCGTACCGTCCCAGGGTCCGGACGGAAAGGGCGATTTCCACCGAGGGAATCGTGATCCGGCCCCAGGCCTTTACGTAATTGGAATAGTCGACAGAAGCGTCATAATTCTTATACGCGCTCCCATCCGAGTGGAGGGGATAGGTATCGGTCAATCCGAAGGGCGGCTCCACCCTGATATCCACCTGGATGGAATCCAGGTGAACCAGGATGTCCATGGTGTCGTCTTCGGTGTGAGGCGTGCCTTTGTTCAGGGCGCGCATCCTAAGATAAGGAGTGCCTTCGACCCCCACTCCGCCCACGATCTGGCGGAAGTCGATGATTTTTGTATCACCGGAACCCGCCGGATCGATATTGGCGAGCTTGACCGCGAGGCAGATGGTACCGACCATCGGGATCGCGATCGCTCCCAGGGTTTCACAGCTGTTGAATAGGAACTTGGCCTCGTAAGGCCCCGCTCCTGATCCGCTCGGCCAATATGCGTACTCGTGGCCTTCTGTGCATTCAACCGCGGTTTTCGTTGCGAGAGCCGTGCATCCCATCCTCCCCTGCGCTCCGCAGGACCGCTCGACAACGTTGGCGTCCAGTATCTGGCGCATCATGCAGTCCACGTAATTCGTCAGGACCTTGTCCTGAAGAATATTGCCAACCAGGTCTTCGATGTAGTTCAGACCGGTGGTGGTGATCCGGACTGCCAGGACGTTCGCCGTTGAATGGGTCACGGCGTTCGCCGTGGTCCAGTTGACTCCCGAAAATCTTTTCTGCTGGAGAGCCAGTGTCCTTTTCGCCGAGGCTATGGTCGGAACCAGCATCATAGCCGCGGTCACCAGTGCCACGAATAATTTTGTTTTTCTACTCATCCTTGTTCCTCCTCCTATTTATGAATAATTTCCGGCTTCACTTCGGCCGGAAAGCCAGAATCCATCTCATCTCGCTTCCCGGCTTCAGCAAAGCTTTGTCTAATTCTTCATAATCATTTTTGCCGCCCCTACCACCTCCTTCCTCGTCGAAGAAATTAAATTATTAAATTTATCCATAAAAATTAATTAAACCCCACTTCAACGATATGCTGCGGAAAGTTTTCCCATCCCTCCAACGTACAGTTTTCATTTTACCCTTTTAATAATGGCTGTCAAGAGTTTTTTTACCTCCCCCGATAAACCCAGATCAAGGTGTCGGTGTCAGTGTCGGGTTTAATTTGATCCCTCAATTCCTCGGGCCACGGAAACCGTTTTTTCCATACTGCAATCCGACTTCGCCAATCCAGCCTTCGCCAAGGCTTCCAACTCCGCCGAGGCTACGTCGGACAGGTCCGCATTCCGCATTTCTTAGGAGCCTGTTGCACAAATGGCAAAATTGTCACTCCTGCGGAAGCAGGAGTCCAGGAACTTATTAATATTACTGGATTCCGGCTTTCGCCGGAATGACGTCACGTCCGGTTTTCGTCGTTTGTGCAACAGGCTCTTAGCAAGGCTAAAGCCTTGCCCTACATTCCGGTTCATTTGGTTTCTTTGGTTTCTCTGGTTTCTTTAATTTAACTCGAAACTATAAACTTGAAACTTTTTTCTTTCGTCATTCGTCAATCGTCATTTTTCTTCTTTCAGCGTCTCCAGCGCTTCCTCCAGCAGTTTCCGCAATCTGCGGATTTTCTCCTCGCTCACCACGCCATCTTTCAATTTCTTTTCCAGCTCTCCGATTTTTTTCTGGGCCTTGTTCAGCTCCAGGAACTGCCCGGCGGTCTGGCCGAGCTTTTCTTCCAAAATTTTGGTCTCTTCGTCCTTTTCCGCCAGCCGCCGCTCCAGGGCCTGCTGCTCCTGGAGAAAAGCGTGCATCTGCATCTCGAGCTTGCCGTACTGGTCGTCCTCCACCTCCCCGAAGGCGGTAAAGCCGATCAGGTTGTGAACCCGGGTAATAAATTCTTCGTCGGTGAAAGGCTTCTTCAGGTAACTGTCGGCCCGGACTTTTAATTTCTGATGGCGCTCGAAGTCCGCCTCGTTGCCTTCCTTGGAGATCAGCATCAGGGGGATCTCATTCAGGTCCTGGTTGCTCTTGATCTTCTTGCAGATTACGTAACCGTTTTCGTCGGGAAGCTCCACCGCCAGGATGATAAAATCCGGCCGGTTTTTCGACGCCAGGGTTATCCCTTCCGCCCCACCCGCCGCCTGGGTCACCCGTCCTCCCCGGCGGGAAACCAGCCCGCCCAACAGGTCCCGCCAGGCCGCGTCATTGTCGATAATCAAAAAATTAAGCTGTTTTTTCTTTTCTTCAGGCATAAACTAAAAAAAGTTCAAGGTTCAAGGTTCAAGGTTCAAAGTTCAGGGTTCCTGGTTTTGTTGATTTTCATTCGTCAATCGTTTTATCCCCTTTGGGGGACATTCGTCAATCGTCAATTGATTTTACTATTGCCTGGAAACCAGTCAACGGGGATAATAAAAATATAAGGAAAAAACGCTCGAAGGCGAGAAAGTTGGAAAGCCGGACAGTCTTGAGGAAATGAGCCGAAATCCAATTTATTTGACGGTGATCGTCGGGCGGCGAAACACCGCCCTGACCAGAATACGTCATTCCCGCCCTTCGACGGAGTTTACACTGAGAGAAACGAACGTGCTCAGGATAAACTCCAGCGGGAATCCGGAAAGTCGAGCAATCCTTCGCTTCGCTCGAGGACAAGGCTCGACCACTACTTTTAGGCTCTTAGGCTTCCTGGCTTCCTATCTTTTGTTCGCTGCTTTCTTCGCCGGCGGCTGCAGCAAGATGCTGGAATTCTCCAACCTGCCGCCCCGGGCCATTGCCGTCTCGAGCTATGCCGAAGCCGAGGCCGGAACCGCTATAATCCTCGACGGCGGAAACAGCTACGACCCCGACGGCGACCCGGTCGGTTGCGTCTGGCAGGAATCCCCGATCAACCCGGAGGCCAACCTGATCCCCGACGAGATCGAGACCTCGTATTCCCCCGATCATTGCCTGATCAACATTACCCCTTCCCGGGAAGGCGATTATGTTTTTTTCCTCCGGGTCTCCGACGGGCATCGGGACAGCCGGCCCGACCTGGTTTATCTCCAGATCACCCCTCCCCCCCCGCCGCCCAATCCCCCGCCGGTGGCGATCGCCAAGTCCGACCTCACCCTGGCCCTGGTGGATGAAAGCGTGCTTCTCACCGGAGAGGAAAGCTTTGACCCTTCCGGGGGCGGCCTGACTTATTTTTGGACCGAGTATCCCCAGAACCCGGTCACCGGACTGGTCAGCCCGGAGGCGGTAACCCAAACCATTACTTTCACCCAGCCCGGCGGATACCGTTTCGAGCTGACCGTCTTTAACGGCCTGGCCTGGAGCCGGCCCAATTCGGTCCGCGTCAACATCAATACCCGACTCAATCAAGTGCCTACCGCCGACGCCGGGGTGGACCGGAACGCGGGTTACCTGGAGGAAGTCCGCCTCTCCGGGTCCCGGAGCTATGATCCCGACGGCGACCCTATCTCTTACCACTGGTCCCAGCTAACCGGCCCGCCGGTCCAGCTTTCTTCCCCTGACGCGAAAGAAATCTCCTTCACGGTCCCGGATGAAATCCTTAACTATTCCTTTTGTCTCGTAGTGGATGACGGCCGGCTCACGAGCGCCCCGGACACCGTGACCGTCCGGGTCTGGGAACACTCCACCAATAACGTCCCGGACGCGGTCTGGGTGGACCGCTTTTATCCCTATCTCGATTCCAACGGGACCAGGATCAAACCCTACCGGAAAATTCAGGACGGCGTCAATGCCGCGGCCGCCTACCCCGGAGCCATCAGCGACGTTTACATCGCCCGGGGGAGCTATTATGAAAAAATCACCGCCGCCAGCGGTGTCAGCCTTTACGGGGGTTTTGAACCGACCCGGGGCTGGGAACACGATCCCCAGGCGTGGTCGACTTATCTCCACGCCGTTCAGACCACAGCCCTGGAAATCCCGCAAACCGTCACGGCCACGGTTTACGTAGACGGATTGAAGATAAACGGCCTCCCGAAAACCAGTTCATATTCCTGGGGAGTCGATTGTTATTCCGACAGCGTGATCCTGAGAAGGAATGTCATTAACGGCGGCGGGGGAGCAGGGATTGGCCCCTACGGCGCCAACGGCTCCACCGCGCTCCGGATCACCTCGGCCTCCCCCAAGGTGATCAACAACGTTATTTCGGGAGGGGACAGCGCGCAAAGCTGCACCGGGATTTACCTCTGGAATTATTTAAGCCTGAACAAAACCGGGGTTGAGCCCTTCCTGGCCCATAACTACATCAACGGGGGAGGAAAAGCGGACGGGACCTCCCAGCAGACCGTGGGAATCCATATCGGCACCGACTCCCGGGCAGTCATGGTGAACAACATCATCGACCCGGGACTGGGCTCGGTCTCCCCCGTCCACAATCGTTTTGGAATCTGGGAATGCACCGGTCCAACCCAATGCCAGCCCCATGCCAACATGTGCTCCGACCTCGAATGTAACCCCGCCCTATTTAATAATTCAATTATTAAAAATGACGCGAAGGCCATTCTTTTTTACGACGGGAATGGAGAACTCAAGGATCAATTCAACCAACCCATAATCTCGCTTTACTCCCTGTCCCAGGTGAATCAGCTGGGGGATAACAAACCCCCGGGGCAGGACTATAGCAAGAACAATCTGGATGTAGATCCGATATTCGTCGGGAAGGAAAACGGCGACTACCATCTTTCCGTTCAGTTTGATTACCCCGGAGGCCCAACCGAGCCGGTGGGAACCTCACCCCTGATCGATGCCGGAATTGACGCCGGGGTCAGGTTTGACTTCGACCTCGAACCCCGGCCGAACTGCCTGCTTAACGGTGTGACCAATTGTTTTGACATCGGCCCGGATGAAGTATACGTTAATTATTAAAATCAATTATTCGGAATTTTCATAAGAACAATTCTTTGATTGTCATTCCTGCGAAAGCAGGAATCCAGTATTTTTTTTGGAGGAATCTAATAAAAATCCTTTTTTCTGGATTCCCGTTTTCACGGGAATGACAGGCAGAAGATGGATAATATCTAAGGAGGCTGAGATGAAAAACCGTCTGTTTTTTGTTCCTGTTCTTACGCTTTTCACTTTTTACCTTTCACTTTTTACCCTTTCCTGCGGCGGCAGCGGCACCTCCTCCTCCAACACCTCGATCGCCAATCTCCCCCCCGCCGCGGCCATCCTGGTCAACCAGGTGGAGGTTACCGAGGGCACCGAGCTGGTGCTGGACGGAACCCGGAGCTTCGATCCCGAGGGGAGCGCGCTTACCTACCGCTGGTATGAATGCGACGATTACCTGAGCTGGCTGAACCAGATGGGATACACGGATGACTCCAGTCCTTATTACTTTGACTGCGGGGGAAACGCCCAGACCGGCCTGCTGGATCTTATCCCCACCGGAGCGGGCCCGGCGCCGGAGCTGGGCGTATACGCCGAAAACCCGACCCAGGCGGTGCTGTTTCCCACCGACGGAGAATACACCTACATCCTGGTCGTTAATGACGGCCGGCTCGACAGCCCTCCCGACACGGTAACCATCAACGTCAACCCGGCCCCCTCGCCTTCCAGCCCGATCGCGGTGGCCGCCGCGGACCTGACCGGCGGGGCGCCCGGCACCCGGATCATCGTCAACGGCTCCAAAAGCAAGGCCACGGCCGCCGGCCGCGCTATCTCCGAATATCAATGGTATGAAAACACTAACAATCCCCAGACCAATCTCATCCATAAGCTTCCCGGCCTGCCCTACGCCTCCGGGGTAACCCAGGCGGTCTGGCCCAATATAGTGGGAACCTACCGCTTTACCCTGATCGTAATTGACACCGGCGGCGCCTATTCCTCGCCCAATAATAATGATGAGATCCAGGTTGTCATCCACGCCCAGAACCACGCCCCCGCGGCTTCCGCCGGGATCGGACAGACGGTGAAAAGAAACGACCTGGTCACCCTGACCGGAGCGGGGAGCTCCGACCCGGACAACGACACTCTCCATTATTCCTGGTTCCTTTCCTCTCGGCCCTCAGTCAGTTCCGCTTCTCTCAGCAACCCAACCACCCAACAACCTTCTTTTACACCTGATGTCTCCGGTAATTATTTCGCCACCCTGGTGGTAGACGACGGCGAGCTTTCCAGCCCGCCGGCCTCGGTGAAAATCCGATGCAATTATCCCCCCTACCCCAATGCCGGTACCGACCAGGCCGTTTCGATCGGGGAACTGGTGATCCTGGACGGATCGGGAAGTTTCGACTCCGATCTCGATCCCATCACCTATGCCTGGAACCTTTATTCCCGGCCCGCCGGCAGTGTCGCCGCCCTGAACTCCTTGATCGTCATCTGGCCCACTTTCGTCCCGGACCGGGAAGGGAATTATGTCTTCCGGCTCGCCCTGAATGACGGCCTGGAAAATTCCGATTACCCGGCCTGGATCACCGTGACCACGATCAACCGCCGTCCGGTCGCCGTCGCCAAGGCCTCGCCCAACCCGGTCTCGCTCGCCAATACCGTCCAGCTTAACGGCTCTTCCAGCTCCGACCCCGAAGGCTATCCGGTCAAGTGGGCCTGGACCCTGCGTTCCCGGCCGGCTGGAAGCTCGGCGATGATAATCTATCCCAACGCCGTCACCCCCACGTTCGTGGCCGACCGGGTGGGTGACTTCCTCGTCAGGCTGGTCGTAAACGACGGGTTCATCGACAGCTACGCGGACTGGGTCACGGTCACCGCCACCAACCTCCGGCCCAAGGCCGTCGCCAAGGCCAGCCCGGATCAGCTTCAACTCAGTCAGAATACCGTTCTAAATGGCTCCCAAAGCTACGATCCAGATGGAAATATCATTTCTTACTCATGGCAGCAGATCCAGCCTTCCTCTCCCTCAGTCAATATCAAGTATCCCAACACCGTTACAGCGGTTGCCGGATTCAAATCCGTTGGGACTTACGTCTTTAAACTAACCGTTACCGATAATGGCTTACCTGCCGGGCTAACATACTCCGACTGGGTAACCGTCACGGTCACCAACCTTCAGCCGAAAGCGGTAGCTGTAGTTAATCCGGTCAAAATAAATATCGGTCAAAATACGAATCTGTATGGGAATAATAGTTACGATCCAGACGGAACAATTTCCAATTATTTATGGGAAAGAATCTCCGGCTCCGATCCGAATCCAAAGTATTCAACAAGTATTACCACCATAGTCGGCACTTTTAACACTTCCGGAAATCATGAATACAAACTCACCGTCACCGATAACGGCGGGCTTACTTACCACGATCACGTTACGTTAACCGTAGTTAATCAACCTCCCAGAGCCATTGCCAAGGCAAATCCTGTTGATCCTACTAATAAATTATCGACCACAACTCTTATAGGCGAAGACAGTTATGACCCAGAAGGATATCAAATTACATATCTGTGGGACCAACATCCTGACAACCCCAGCTACCCGAACGGGGTTACAATAAATAGCCCAACCCAGCCAAATTCAACTACAACCCTCTTTTATCAACCTGGAAAATATATTTTCAAATTAATTGTCACCGATTACTACGAGGCGATCACCTCATGCGATTGGGTTACAGTGGAGGTCCAAATTCCTGGAGGAGCTTTTAATAATCGACCTACGGCCGTCGCCAAGGCAAACGGCCAAGACCCCGCGAATGTTGGATTTTATGATGAGGTTACTCTTAGTGGGCAATCCAGTTCCGATTCGGATGGATCTGTAGTAGATTATTTCTGGCATCAGATTTCTGGCCTCCCGGTCAACCTGGAAATGACCGAATGGCCCAAGGCGGTCACCTTCATCGCTCCCGACGAACTCGGCACCCTCGTGTTTTCTCTTGTTGTTAGCGACAATGCGTACGCCATTTCTTATCCGGATTATGTGACCGTCTCCGTGTGGAGAAATGTCCGAGGCACCGAACCGGCAGGTATTTTTGTATCCAAACGTATGAAAGATGACCCCGTATGGGGTGCCACCTTTAATAGCGGGTGCCCATGGTGGGGAGGATCGGTAACCGCTCCTTGTGTAAAAATAATGGATGCAATTGGCAAGTTCCCTGATAACGTCACAGATGATGTTTATGTTGGGACCTGGACCGCCTGGGGTAAATATTCTGACGCTGCCACCGGAACTTATCAGGAAAATGTGGTGCTCTATGATTCCGCCGCTAAGCGTGGCGTCAGTATCTTCGGCGGATTCTTTGAGGATGGAACCGGGGACTGGTGGAGAAACCTGGACAGCTACCCGACGGCGGTGACCATTACTACTGTTACGGAAGTCTTCCAGACCGGCGTCGTATCCTGCGACCTAACATCCCCAGGGATACTGATTATGAACTCAACATATATTGACGGGTTTAAAATTAAATGTAACCCGGCCGGAGCGGTTCTCCATTACGGGATTCTCTGCGATAGCTCAATGGTAACAATAAGGAATAACACTATTTACGGGAACAATGGCAATGGCACCGACAATTGGGGGATTTATGTTTATGACTCCAACAGCGGAGCCGGCTCACCCACCATCGTCAATAATTATATCAATGGAGGGACGGCTGGAGGCGGCCCTCCCAATCAAACCTACGGCATATACTTCAATCGTTCCGGAATTGACTCCCTCGTAGCCCACAACCTGATTTTTGCAGGAAATCCAAATCCTGGTAACAGTTACGCTATTGTTGTGCAATCGCAATCATCCAGTATCATGCCGCCGCTGCCGGGACTGCCTTCAACGCCGATCATTATCAACAACATCATTAACGGAGGGAGTGGATCCACCGGACAATACGGCATTTATGAAAACGGGGCTTATGCCGATCCTAAAATTTACAACAATGACATACTCCTTAACGGCGGTGCAGCAACCATGTGCCTGTATTACGATTCCGATGGGGGAGTCTGCCGGAGCACGATTGACAGCGTCAACTCCATGATAAACTCCGGCAATAACATCTCGGTTAATCCCAAGTTTGAATACATGGACTGGGGTGATCCTCTCGGCAAGCATTTAAGAAAAGAATCCCAGTGCATTGACGCGGGGACGGACGCGGGGATCAGGGCGGACAAGGGCGGCAACAAGCGGCCGGTGGATGTCAGGCTTCCCGATGGGACTGACGTTGACAATAATCCCACGGATGCCGAGCGGAACATTTTCGACATCGGGCCATACGAATACCCGAACGCGGTGAGTCAATAGTCACGAGAAGAAAAACATGGTTGTTAGGTTGCTGGGTGGCTAGGAGCAGACCAGAAGCAACGGCCCACAAATAGCAGCCGGAAGCCGGTAGCCGCAAGCTTCAGCTTGCGATATTGCGTAGGGGAGCCATTCCATGGGCTCCCGCGGGAGGGCGTAGAAGCCCTCCCCTACGAAAAACAAACCCTGGGCGGCAATTGAATGCCGCCCCATGAAAGGAGTATGACAAATGAACAATCAATTGCCGTTCAAATCAATTTTATTCTCAATCATGGTTTCTTTATTATTTTCCTGCGGCGGTGGTGATGAAAATAATCCGAGTCCGAATATCGTGGACAACCGAATCCTTTTAACCGCCAAAGAGGCCGTTGCGTTGGCGGAGCCGGTAAGGGACGCGGAATTACCCGATGGGGTTTTGAGCTTTATTATGGTCCTTTTCAACAAGGAGGATGATTTTATTGGAAGGCAGCATGGTTGGTCAATCTATTTTACAGATCATCAAACCAACTACGCAATCGAAGTATCGGTTGATAGTGAAAAACAACATGCCTCGGCCCCCTTCACCGGCTCCGGGGTTCCAAACGGATCCATTCCCGGAGAATGGGTGGATAGCGACCAAGCGATGGAAGCAGTATTGTCAAACGGCGGCGATTCGGAAGATTTACCCTACGGAACAATGACTTTATTCGGCGATCCCCAATATCCAGCGTACAAGTCCAATGAGTACGCATGGGTTGTGAATTATGGCGATATGGACGCCTCGACAATTCACAACTACTTCGTAGGATTGGATGGAACATTTTTAGGTAAAGATTTTGATTAACCCGGGCGGCCGTTGAAGGCCGCCCCTACGAGAGTACGTCATTCCCGCGGAAGCGGGAATCCAGTTATATTTTTCTGGAAATGTAGGGGAGCCCTTATCCGATATCAAGATAAACTGGGAGATATATAAAAAGAGGTTCTTAGGGAGCTTCCAATGAACAGCGATGAACTCTTTCAAAAAAATGTAAATTTAAGCCTGGAGTTCAGCCGCTATCTTTTCGAACACCCCGAGATCGAAGATAAAATTCCCCGGGGAGCGCAAATTGTTCTTCTGCCTGAATTTGATGAAGAGCTTAAAGATTCTAATTTAAAAATTGCCCGGCAACAGCGCCAAGAAGGACAACCGGTTGTCTATGTCAGGATAAAAGAACCTCTTCTCAAAAAGGTCTCACAGATAACCGAACTTGAGCTTCAACTGACAAACTAACTTTAACTTGCAATTCCCCGTGGTCTTGCCACGGGGTCACCTTATTTCCGTCATTCCGCACTTGATTTAGCCTGCCCCGGACTTGATCCGGGGGAATCCAGTTATTTTCTTTTTCTGGATTCCCGCTGGAGTTTATCCCGCACTCTGATGCGGGACTGGAATGACAACCTTGAGTCAAAGCGCTGTTTTGAGAAAGATACCCCGCGGTCTTGCCGCGGGGAGCTTCATTCCTAAAAATATCTTTGACCTTCTCGCCCTCCCCCCTTCCCGCCCTTGACGGGGCAAGCGAAGGGGGAGGGATATAATAGGCGGCAATTGAATGCCGCCCCTACTCAATGGAGAGGGATATAAATCTCTTGCGAATGCCGTTCCCGCGCCATATCATAAAAATATCATGGTCAAAACCGGTTCCAAAATATCCCCAGCCAACGAAGAAAAGTACCTCGTAGGAATCCGCAAATTGAGCGCGGGGGATAAAGTCAGAATCGCCTCGGAGCTCTCCGAATTAACCCGGGAATTGACCCGGACCGGGATCCGGCTGAGAAATCCGGGCCTTTCCAAGCTGGGGGTGGAAAAGGAGTTGTGGAGAATTATCGATGAATCAAGAAGAAGTTCTTATATTCGTCCTTTGAAAAAAAGTAGCCGGGATAAAACGATATAAAAAAAGTAGACCCTTAAAAGCCTGATAAATCAGGCAACTACAGGACGATCTCGGAACCCCATCCCGCAGATTTTGAAAAATAAATCCCTCATTAATAATTTAATTTATCTCCTCCCGGCCCTGGGGCTTTTTATCTATCTTTTTCATCCCCTCTTTTGGAGCTCGGTCATCGATAACGACATGACCACGTATTTTTACTACTTCTATAAAAAACTGTTCTT
>Ga0315285_10003183_pt1 | contig 17189 bp, 18 predicted proteins | sample YL17G09_36_MG_FD_203698 | JGI IMG/M metagenome (GOLD analysis project Ga0315285, IMG submission 203698) | Sediment microbial communities from Yellowstone Lake, YNP, Wyoming, USA - YL17G09_36 | ecosystem: Environmental > Aquatic > Freshwater > Lake > Sediment | place: USA: Wyoming | collected... | reverse complement strand
TCCTGCTTTCACCGCGCACGCCGCTGCCGAGCCATCCCCGCGCCGGGAAAACGGCACGCGGCGCCGAAGCGGCGGTGCCCTGGGAGGTGGCGGAGCTTTCCTCGCTGGAGGGGCCCGAGGGGGTCTCCGCCCCCGAGGGGGTCTTCGCCCCCGAGGGCATCTTCGCGCTCGAACTGGGCGGATCGCCCATCGGGGAGTTCCCCTTCCCCGCGCGCGGCATCGTGCTCGTCGGCTCCGAGGAGCTCGGGCTGAGCCCCGAGGCGCTGCGCCTCGCCGACGGGAGCCTCGGCCGGGTAAGCATCCCGCAGGCGGGCGCGAAGCGCTCGCTGAACGTCGCGGTCGCCTTCGGTATCCTGATGCAGAGGTGGTTTTCCGTCCTCGCTGGGGGCGGCAGCGTTCCTACGGGATCGGCAAATGCCTACTCGAGACCGACGGAAATGGCCAGCGAATGATCCAATTCGGCCGTTTTCAATCGTATGCGGAATAGATGGGAGCGCAGACGACCGTCGAGAACCTGGAGTCGAGAAGGGCTTGGCGGCTGACGACGACGAATACCCGGGATCGCTTCGGATCGGTGCGGGAACCCTTGAACACCCTGTAGAGCTCAGCCCTCTTCAACCGTGAAGCTCCGCCTGATACCCGAGAACATCCCGCGCTTCCCTGTTCAGTCCAGCGGACAGGCGGTTGATTGCCCGAACATCTTCGTTGTCGCGCCTCTTCCGCTTGATCAATTCGAGATACGTCCGGATGGCCAGTTCGATGAAAGCCGACCGGTTGCGTTCCCCATCGGCATGCTGATCGATGAGGGCAAGAACATCCTGAGAAAGGCGTATCGATGTCTTCACCTTCATACCACCATTGTGCTACTCAAGGGACGAGCAGTCAAAGGGAGGGGTGAGCGTCGTTCAGCTGTCGCTGTCGGGCAGGAACCGCACTCCCCTCCAGGGCTGGAACGAGAAGAACTTCTGGTCCTTGTACTCCCAGACCCGCACCGCTCTGCCCTCGCTCATGCGCGCGAGGATGGGCGCGATCGTGTCCAGGAGCGTCAAAGGCGCCTTCGTGCCGGTGCCCAGAAGGATCGAGCGGGGCACGATTGCCGAGACCTCTCTGTCGGGCATGCCGGCATCGAGCAGCTCGCCGCCCTCCGTCCTGATCTGCGCAACCACGCGCAGGCGGTCCGCCCGGATCACCGGCCGCACCGCAACGACGGTTCCCTTCATCCGCTTCATTGTCGTGACCTCCCCCACGATCAATGACGGGGAGTTGTTCCTGCTGATTGAGGTGCTCGGGAGACGCGGGCGGACACTACCGCTTCAGCGCTTTCTCGATCGCGCCGCGGTTGAACCCGACGATGATCTTCCCGTGCACATCGATGACGGGCACTCCCATCTGGCCGGATTTCCTCACCATCTCCTCGGCCTTGCGTTGGTCGTCGGCAACGTTGTACTCGGTGTAGGGAACATGCTGCGTCTTGAAGTAGTCCTTCGCGACCCTGCAGTAGCCGCAGCTCGGCGTGGTGTAGATCGTCACTGCCATCGGTTGCCTCCGCTCGTTATATATAGAAAATAATATATATCGATCTAAGCGTCAAGGGAGGGAGATGCGGGGTGGGGATGCCCGGAGGAGGCGGGCGCCTACTGGAACTTTGCCCTCTGGTCCTCGAAGACCCGGGCCAGCTTCTCCTGGATCTTGTTCAGCTGGTCCTCGGTCTCGATGCCGAAGTCCTTCAGCACGAGGGTCTGGATCTGGTCGAAGCCCATCCTCTCGCGCTCCAGGTCGCAGATCGCATTCGCGAGGTACACGCTGTAGACGATGTCCCTCCCCTGCGCCGGGCTCTGGGAGGGTTCGTGGTGGTAGCGGATCGCGTTGACCAGCTGCTCGGGGAAGTTCCACTTGCGCGCGATGAGCGCTCCGACCTCTGCGTGGTTCAGGCCGACGGAGAAGTTCTCGAGCATCCCCGCGGGGATGCCCTTTTCCTTGCACACCCGCGTGATCCTCTCCAAGAGGTCGGGGTGGAGCGAGGCGATGACGATCTGGCCGAGGTCGTGGAGGATGCCCCCGACGTACACATCGTCGAGGATCTCCTTCCGGCGCTTGAAGCCCTTGGCGAGGAAGTACGCGTAGAAGGCGCAGCGGTAGGAGTGCTGCCACAGCGAGCGCATCTCGCTGTACTTCTCGCCCAGCACCTTCTGCGTGCCGTAGGAGTACAGGAGATTGCGCACGCCCTTGGTGCCGACGAGCTTCACCGCCTCGACGATGTTGTCTACCCGCTTGGGGAGCATGAACTGGGCCGAATTGACCAGCTTCAGCAGGTCGGCGGTGAGCGAGGGATCGACGCTGATCTCGCGGGCGATGTCGGAAATCTCGGAGTCGCGGTCCGCGATCAGCCTCTGGAGATTCACGATGTTGTCGGGGAACTGGGGGAGGGTCTCGATTTCCTTCACGAGGGTCTGGGTGAGGGTCTCCAGCTGCTCGAGGTGCACCTCGGAGAAGGGGATGGTGATGCTTGCGATCGTCTCCCCCTCCTCGGTGTCGATCGAGAAGCAGTCCTCGGTGAGACCGATCTTCTTCATCATGAGGACCAGGATCACGATGCCCAGCCCCGCCCCCTCGGAGCTGTCCAGAACGGTGGCGAAGGCCTCTTCCAGCGAGGTGAAGGCCCGCGAGCGCGCGAGGCGGTCGAAGACCCGGATCTGCTCCTTGCGGGTGATCTCGACGTTGTTCCTCACCATGATGGTGAGCGTCTTGCCCTTGGTCTGGAAGATGACCTTGATGTACAGTTGCAGCTCCTTCTGCTTCTGTAAATAGTACTGGATGTTGTCGAAGGTCTCCGTCTTGAAGTTCTTCATCCCGGCCTCGTAGTCCCTGTCGTTGTTCAGGTCGAGGCCCTTCTCGAGGAAGTAGACGCGTTTGGTGTTCGCCTTCTTCGCGTTCACCGCAAGCTCGCGCAGGCAGTAGGAGAGCGGTTCCTTCAGCTTCACCTGGCCGAGCTCCGCGAGGAAGCTCTCCAGGACCTTGTCCAGGTAGATCTCGGTCTCGTGGGGGAGCGTGTAAGTCTTGAACGCGAGAGGGATCGAGTTGTGCGCCGCCCTTTTGATCTGAGTGACGTCGATTTCAGTGGACATGTGTCCCCCGTGCCGCCTTGGTATCCAATGGTCTTAATGTAGAAGCGTAGCGATCGGGGGGGCCGGTGTCAAGAAGCGCCGGGTGCGCCGGACGATCCAGGGGAACGCGCGCCGGAGGCCAGAGGCGCGGCGCGCCCGAGCAGCGCGCGCAGGATGTCGATGTGCTCCTTCTCCATATGCGCCAGCACCTCGAAGGCCCTCTTCACGACCGGGATCTTGCTCATGCGCCTCAGGTTGGAATAGAAGATGTAGGTCTTCTCCTCCTGCGCGAGTGCTTCCGAGAGCTCCCCGGCCCAGCGCGCGAGCCCCTCCCCCGCCAGCGGCAGGATCCCGCCGATCCCCGCGTACAGGTGCCCGTCGAGGATCTGCTCCAGTTCCTCGACGCCCAGTTTTCCAGCCGAGGCGTCGGTGAGGATCTTCCAGTGCTGCTGCTCCTCCTCCAAAAGGTGGCAGAGGCTGTCCGCCAGGTGTGCGGCGCAGGATCGTCCAGCCTCCAGGCCCTCCTGGAGCCGACGGTAGGTCTCGATCGCCTCGGTTTCAAACACGAGGGCGCTTTTGAGGACGCGGGCGAAAATCCAGCGCGCGAGCGGGCCCGCCATGCCTACCCCCTTATGGCCTGGACGAACGTCCAGACGCCGAAGCCGAGGAACACGAGGGCCGCGAGGAACTTCATGATCCGCTCGGGAACGAACCGCCCCAGCACGCCGCCGAGCACGACGCCGAGCAGCGAGGTGCACACCAGCGCGAGGGAGGCGCCCAGGAATACCGACAGGGGCGAGCGGGACTGGGAGGCGAAGGCGAAGGTGGACAGCTGCGTCTTGTCGCCGAGCTCGGCAAGAAAGATCATGAGGAACGTGGAACCGAGGATCTGAAAATTGATTGCCACTGCCGACACCTCCCATCGTCGAGGACGGAGACAGTGTACCCAGGAGCCCGACGAAACGCCAGAGCAGCGCCGCGCCGGGTGCACCCCTGTATCGGGGGCGCTACCCGCGCTATGATCCCGCCCAGATGAGCATCGTTGACTTCCACGTCCACGCGTTTCCCGATTCGCTCGCCGAGCGCGCGACAGCACGGGTCGAGCGGGCCGCAGGCGTGCGCTCCTTTCAGAACGGGACGATCGCCTCCCTCCTCGCCTCCATGGACAAGGCCGGCATCGGGAGGAGCGTCATCCTCTCGATCGCGACCAGGCCGTCGCAGTTCGAGCCCATCCTCGAATGGTCGCAGACGATCCGCTCCCCGCGCATCGTGCCCTTCCTCTCCGTGCATCCGGCAGACCCGCAGGCAGCGGAAAAAATCCAGCTCGCGGCATCCATGGGGTTCAAGGGCTTCAAGTTCCAGCCCTACTACCAGGAGTTCTCCCTCGACGAGGAGCGGATGTTCCCGATCTACGAGGCGATGCAGGAGACGGGGCTCATCTGCGTGTCGCACACCGGCTTCGACACCTCCCACCCGTACGTACGCGTGGCGGACCCCCCGCGCATCCTGAGGGTTCTCGAGCGCTTCCCGGGCCTGACCTTTGTCGCGACACATCTGGGCGCATGGCAGGACTGGGACCTCGTCGCCGAGCTTCTCCCGAAGGCGCGGCTGTGGACGGACATCTCCTACACCCTCCCCTTCCTGCCGGCAGAGAGAGCGCGCTCTCTCATCACAGCCTTCCCGACGGACCGCCTGCTCTTCGGGTCCGACTCGCCTTGGGCAGATCAGGCTGAATCGATCCGCATGCTCCGCGGCCTCGGGCTCGGCCCGACGCTCGAAAAAGCGATTCTCGGCGGCAACGCGGAAAAGCTGCTGGACCGCTGAAGCTGGCCTTGTCCAAGGGCTCGAGGGCCGCTATTGTTCCGCCCATGCTGCGAAAACCCGCAGTTCTCGCCAACGATGCGCTGCTCCTGCTGACGGCGGCGATCTGGGGGTTCGCCTTCGTCGCTCAACGCGCGGGAATGGAGCACGTGGGCCCCTTCTGGTTCACTTCCGTGCGCTTCGCCCTCGGATCGCTCTCGCTCGTGCCGCTGGCGCTCCTGCGGCAAAGGACGGCGCGCAGGGCGGCGGGGAAGACAGCAGCGGCGGGTCTTGCGCCAGCGGGGGGCCTTGCGCCAGCGGCGGGTCTTGCGCCCGCGGCAGCGCGCCCGCCTCGGCTCAGAGTCCTGCCCGCAGGCCTGCTCGCCGGAGCGGTGCTCTTCGGAGGCGCGGCGCTCCAGCAGGTCGGCATGGTCTGGACGACGGCGGGCAAGGCAGGATTCATCACCGGTCTGTACGTCGTTCTCGTGCCCCTCGCGGGACTGCTCTGGGGAGAGCGCGCGGGATGGGCCCGCTGGGTCGCTGCGCTCCTCGCCGCGGCTGGGCTGTTCTTCCTCACCGTGACCCGGTCGCTCACCCTCGATCGCGGCGACCTCCTCGTGCTGGCAGGGGCGCTGTTCTGGACCGCGCACGTGCGCCTCCTCGGCTGGCTTTCGCCCCGCACGGACCCCGTCGCCCTCTCCTGCGTCCAGTTCGCTGTCTGCGCGCTCCTGAGCGGGACCGCGGCGGCGCTGAGCGAGCCGCTCGCACTGGAGGGGCTCCTGGCGGCGGGCATCCCGATCCTCTACGGGGGGCTGCTCTCGGTGGGTGTGGCCTACACCCTCCAGGTCGTCGCGCAGCGGCATGCGCCTCCCGCTCACGCCGCGGTCCTGCTCAGCCTCGAGACGGTCTTCGCCGCCCTCGGCGGCGCGCTGGTCCTCGGCGAGCGGCTCCCGCCTCGCGGACTCCTCGGCTGCGCCCTCATGTTCACGGGCATGATCTGCTCGCAGCTGCCGCTCCTGATCGGCGCGCGCCGGGCCGCCCGATGGCGCCTCGTCGCTCCGCCTCGCGAATAGCGCCCCTTCCAGCTTCTCCGGCCATGGCAGATGCGCCGGGCGCATTTCGGATATACTGGTCGGGAGGGTTCGCATGAGTGCCGGCCCCGGGAGGACTTCCATGCCTGGTCGAGAGGACAAAAAAGCGGTACGGGATCGGCGCGAAAAGGCTTTCCTCTACGAGCAGAGAAGGTTCCAGAGCATCTTCAGGTATTCCGCCGTCTCCCTGTGGGAGGAGGACATCTCCGAGCTCCGCGCCGAACTGAAGAGACTGAAGTCGCGGGGAGTCACCGACATCCGGCGGCACCTCCAGGAGCACCCGGGGTTCCTTGCCGAGGCTGCCCGCATGATCACCGTGGTCGACGTCAATGACGCGACCCTCGCCCTGTACGAGGTGCGCGACCGCGCCGAGCTGCTGGGCCCCCTCTCGACGACCCTCGACCTCGCGGATCCCGTGATGGCCGCGGGGCTCACGGCCGACATCCTTCTCATCGCGGAAGGCGCGCGGTACGCCGAGAGAGAATCGAGGGCAGTGACGCCTTCCGGCAAGAGACTGGATGTCGAGATCAAACTGTCCATCCCCGACGAATCCGATCCCTACCACTGCATGCTCGTGAACGTCGTGGACATCACCGACCGAAAGCGGGCGGATGAGGAGCTGCACCACTCCCAGCAGCTGCTCCAGCTCGTGCTGGACCACATCCCGCAGAGGGTCTTCTGGAAGGACAGGAACCTGCGCTACATGGGATGCAACGCGCATTTCGCAGAGGACGCGGGCCTGCGGGGACCGGAGGAGATCGCGGGCATGGACGATTTCCATCTGTCCTGGGGAGAGAACGCCGAGCTGTACCGCCGGGACGACAGCGCCGTGATCGAGACCGGAACGTCCAAGATCAACTACGAGGAGCCCCTGCCGCGCTCGGGAGGAAGCCTTCTGTGGCTGCGCACGAGCAAGGTGCCGCTTCGGGACCGGAATGGCAAGGTGTTCGGCGTGCTGGGGACCTACGAGGACATCACCGAGCGTAAGCAGGCCGAGGAGGCGCTGCTGGAGAGCGAGCGCCACTACAGGGAGTTGTTCGCGGCTGCCCAGCGCCAGGCGCAGGAGCTGGAGCTGCTCAACCAGGTCCGCACGGCCCTCGCTCGGGAGCTGGAGCTGCCCGTCGTTTTCCGAACGGTCGTCGAGGGCATCGCGGGAACGTTCGGCTACACCCAGGTCAGCCTCTACCTCCTGCGGGGAGAGACGCTGGTGTGCCAGCACCAGGTCGGCTACGATAAGATCATCTCTGAGATCTCGATTTCCAAGGGGATCAGCGGGAGGGTCGCGCGCACGGGCAAACCCCTCCTGCTCCCCGACGTGCGCTCCGATCCCGAGTTCCTGGGAGCGATGGACGGCATCGTCTCCGAGCTGTGCATCCCGCTCTTCGACCAGGGCCGGGTCGTCGGGACGCTCAACGTCGAGAGCACGAATGGCGTCGCGATGGGGGAAGCCGACCTGCACCTGATGACGGCGCTCGGCGAGCACGTCAATATTGCGATCGCGAAGGCGAGGCTATACGCGGAGGCGCGCGAAAGCGAGGAGCGCTACCGGACCCTCGTCGAGAACCTCGACGAAGGGGTCGCCATCGTCGACCCGACCGAGCGGTTCCTCTTCGCCAATCCTGCCGCGGAGGCGATATTCGGCGTCCCGCCCGGCGGGCTTGTAGGGCGCGGTCTGGAGGATTTCCTCAGCAAGGAGGAGTTCACGCGCGCGCTGACCGAGACCGAGAGACGGATGCGAGGCGAGAAAACCACGTACGAGCAGGACGTCATCCGCCCCGATGGCACCATCCGCCGCATCGAGCTCGCCGCCACGCCGCAGTTCAACACGGGCGGAGAGTTCTCGTGGACCTTCGGCGTCTTCCACGACATCACGGAGGCCCGCCGGACCGAGGAAGCCCTTCGCAGGAGCGAGGAGCGCCTCGTCCAGGCGCAGAAAATGGAGGCGGTCGGTCGGCTGGCGGGCGGGATCGCCCACGATTTCAACAACCTCCTCACGGTCATCAGGGGGTATGCCGACCTCATGGAGGAAGGCATGGCGGACACGCACCCGATGAAGGAGGACCTGAAGGAGATCAAGAGGGCCGCGGACAGGGCCGCGGGGCTGACCGCGCAGCTGCTCGCCTTCAGCCGCAAGCAGGTCATGCGCGCGAGCATCCTCGACCTGAACGAGGTCGTCCGCAGCATGGAGAAGATGCTCCCCCGAATCCTCGGAGAGGACATCGAGCTCGTCACGTCCCTCTCCCCCGAGCTGGGGGCGACCCGGGCGGACCAGGGGCAGCTCGAGCAGGTCATCATGAACCTCGCGGCCAACGCGCGGGATGCGATGCCCAACGGCGGCACCCTCACCCTCACCACCGCGAACCGCTCCTTCAAGAACGACAACGACCGCGAGCACTCCGAGGTGGCGCTCGGGGAGTACGTCACCCTCGCGGTGAACGACACCGGCGCGGGGATCGACAGGGAGATCCTCCCCCGCATCTTCGAGCCCTTCTTCACGACAAAGGCTCTGGGAAAGGGGACCGGCCTCGGCCTGGCGACCGTCTACGGGATCATCAAGCAGAGCGAGGGATACATCTACTGTGCGAGCGAGCCGGGGGCGGGAACCACCTTCACGATCTATCTCCCGCGCGTGCATGGGGAAAGCGTCGAAACAAAGAAACCGTCAAGGGAGCACGGCAGCCTGACGGGGAGCGAGACCGTCCTCGTCGTGGAGGATGAGGACGCCATCCGCGGCCTGGTCCTCTCGATCCTCGGCAAGAGCGGCTACAGGGCCACGGGAGCCCGCAACGGCGAGGAAGCGCTGGCGGCCGCCTCTTCGAGTGCGGGGGCGATCCACCTCCTGCTCACCGACGTAGTGATGCCGCAGATGAGCGGCCCGGATCTCGGGCGGAAGCTCCAGGAAAAGTACTCCGGCATCCGGATCCTCTACATGTCCGGATTCGCGGATCACCCCGCGGTCCAGCAGGGGGCGCGCGACCGCCTCATCGACATGATCCGCAAGCCCTTCACGGCCGAGGCGCTGCTCGCGAAGATCCGCGACGTCCTCGACGGGGAAGGGGTGCCGGGGTAGCGGGGGCGAGGGAAGTGCGCGCCCCCGGTGCGGTGCATCACTTCCAGAGAGCGAACAGGACCCCCTCCCCCGCGTACACCATCAGCTGGTAGAAAAAGAAGATCGACCAGAGGCTGCCCGGTCGGCCCTCGAACACGCTCGTGTATGCCGTCGCGGTGGCCCCCACGCCGATCCACACGGCCGCGCCGGCGATCAGCCCCATCCACCAGGTGCTCACGCCGAAAGCGATGATGATGAGGTCGAGGATGAGCGCCGAGGCGAAGCCTCCGACGAGGGGGAACACCATCGGGCCGACGCTCATCTTCATGTTCGAGGTGTCCTTGCCCAGCCTCGCCATGCCCGCCCTCCAGGCCTTGCCGAGAATGGGCCCGTACCACAGGAAACCGAGAGCCATGTACGCCGCTGTTCCGATCGCCACCGCGAACCAGTTGATCTGGGAGAACTGCATGCGCTCCTCCTCCGTTGAGAGAAAGGCAGCCAAACGGGGAGACTGGAGAATGAAAAATCCGCGGTGCGGAAGCCCTCGGAAGGCTTATCGATTCGGCGCGGCAGGCCCTTGACAGGGGCGCTCCGATGTGCTAATTTATTGGCATGGTGAGGGCGACGTGAGCACCGGTCCACACGCGGGGCTGAGCAGGCGGGAGCGGCAGATCATCGAGATCCTCTACCGAAAGAAGCGGGGATCCGTGAAGGACATCCGCGGCGAGATGCCCGATCCCCCCAGCTATTCGGCCGTGCGCACCCTCGTGAACATCCTGGAGCGCAAGGGGTACCTCACTCACACCGCGAACGGAAACAGGTACATCTACGCCCCGAAGACCTCGCGGCAGAAGGCGAGGAAGGGCGCGCTGAAACATCTGTTGAGCACCTATTTCGACAACTCTTTGGAAAAAGCGGTGATAGCCATGCTCGAGCTGCACGCGGGAGACCTCACCGAGGCCGATCTCAAACGGCTCTCCGCGATGATAAGAAAAGGAAGATAAGGGGAATGTGCCATGAATGCATCCATCGTGTTTGCGGTCCTCCGTGACAGCGCCGCGCGCCTTCCCGCTATCCTTCTGAGCGTCGCATTCAAGGGCTCTGTCATCTTCGTCACCGTCTGCGCGGGAGCCCTCGCGTTGAAGAAGGCCCACCCCCGGCTGCGGTCTTTGCTATGGCTGTTTGCGATCGCCAGTTATCTCCTCCTCCTCGCACAGACCCTCGGCAGGCCCCTCCTTTCCTTCGAGGTGACAAACCCGTTCCGCCGCGCTTCGCTGCGCACGACCTTCTCGGCCATCATCGCGCAAGAGCAGGCCGTTTCCACCTCGAACAGCCTGCGTGCAGTGAGCTCCCTGGCAGCGGCTTCTTCCGCCGCGGGTTCCCCGGCAGCCGACCTGTGGTTTCTGGCAGCAACCGGCATCTGGGCAGCGGGCGCCGTCCTGAGCCACCTGCGCGTCATGCTGGGCTGGCGTCAGCTGGGAATCCGCAGCCGAGTCTCTGTCGTGACGGATGAGCGGTGTGCGGTCCCCTTCACGTGGCGCTCGCGGCGCCCGATCATCATGCCTCCAGGCCTGGCATGATCCGCTGACGCGGACCGCTGCCCGGGCGGTGTGCTCGCTGTTCTGGTTCGTGCCCTTCATCTGGATCTCCTATGAGCTTCTCACGGTCGAGCAGGAAAAGGCGTGCGATCGGGAGGTCGTCGAGCGCGGGGCGGAGCCTCGGCAGTACGCTTCCTGCGTGCTTGATATCGCGCGAGCATCCCGCAGGCCCGCGCTCTTCGAGAGCGTGAGCCTCGCGGGTCAGAGAAAGAGAGTGCTGGAGAACAGGATCCGTTCGATCGTCAGAGGAGGAAGTACTATGAAAAAGGGCGTGCTTGTCTTTGTCGCGGCCTCAGTCATCGTCGCGAGCCTGATCGTGCTGGGCGCCGCGGCATCCCGGGAGAAGCTCACCGCGGAGTCGGCCTGGGCCAGGTTCGTCGGCTCGTGGGTGAACATGGAGTATGCGGGCGCCCAGCCCTACGTCCAGATGCTCGTAGTGAAGCCGGCCTTCACCGGCGAGGACTGGGTGCACCCGACCGATCCCAAGCCCGACGGGACTTGGAGCGGCAAGCCCAAGAAGGTCTGGACAGACCGGGAGGGAAATACCTTCCTGCAGTTCTTCAACAGCTATACGGAGCCAATCACGGCGAGCGGTGTGCCGACGGGCACGGCCCGTGTCCTCATCAGGATGGACAGAAAGGGCGAAGTCCTGGAGTTCATCGGCACGATCGGTGCCGAAGAAGGCGTATACCCGGAAAAGATCGATCCGGACGCGAAGATCGAATACTTCTCGGTCTACTACATTTACCACCGAAAGTCATAGCGCGGAGCCTGAGAAAGCGGCCACCCTGCTGTCAGCTCCATTCCTTCTTGCAGACGAGGGGTATCTCCATGCGCGCGCCCCTCGCACCCGCCCACCCGATCATGCGCCGGTCGCGCGCGGCGGGCGTGAACAGCAGCTCGGGCCTGATCTGCTGGCCGACCCGAGGAATATCCAATCGATCGGCGTCCAGGCAGGTCTGCACCGTGATGTCAGCCCCGGGCCGGGGCCCCCGCGTGTGGCAGTCGCACGCTTCGAGCAGGAGGGCGAAGCCGACATCATCCAGTTCGATCTCTCGCCGGTGAGTTCGCGCGAGGGCTGCCCCGCGGGGGCCATGCTCGGGATCAAAGCCATCGTTGAGCCGGCAGGCGTCGTGGAAGATCGCGAACAGCTCCACCACCCGCAGGTCGGCTCCCGTGAGCGGGGCGAGCCGTCTGCCGTTTTCCAGCACCCTGCCCCAGTGGGCGATGCCATGGATGCCACGCACCCAGATCTGATACTGCTCGGTGACGACCTGGACGAGCCTCCGCATGCTGGCGTGCTCCTCGCGCCCCGCTTCCGCTGCCATGGCGCAATGGGGATACAAGACTCCGGAAGAATCAAGACTGCCCGGCGACTGTTGATGCTTGACATCTGATGCGTGATGCGAAATCATATCAGGCATGAGAACAACCGTGAATCTGGATCCTGAGGCGTTGTCGCGGGCGAAGATGCTCTCTCGGCAGAGAGGCATCCCCCTTGGGAAGATCGTTTCAGAGCTCATTCTGAAGGCTACACAGACTCGCGGTTCGGATGAACAGCGAAACGGTGTCCCGGTTTTCCCCCGGCGTGCAGGCGCCTCTCCTGACCTCGGTCTCGTCTACTCATTGAGAGACTAAGGGAATGACCTTTCTCCTCGACATCAACGTCCTCGTGGCGCTATTCGACAGTTCCCACGTGAATCACGACGCGGCTCACGACTGGTTCGGCCGCGCGGGTTCGCTCTCCTGGGCGACCTGCCCGGTCACGGAGAACGGTTTCATCGTGGTCCTCTCCAGCCCCGCCTACCCGTCGGTCCAGGCAACTCCGAACGATATCATGGAGCGTCTGGCGCGCTTCTGTGCGCTTCCTGGTCATGTGTTCTGGTCAGATGATATCTCGCTCACGACCGCTCTGGATGCCGACGCGCGTGCGCGACTGCAGGGCTGCCAACAGCTGACGGATTTCTATCTCGCGGCGTTGGCCGCACACAAGGGAGGAAAGCTCGCGACCTTCGACGGTTCGTTCGCCAGATCCTTGAACGAGACTCCCCTCACACGCGCGCTTCAGTTGTTGCGCTGATCGGCAGCGGCTCCAAGAAGATCCTTCAGGGACAGCCGATACCTCTTCCCGCACCGTAGGGAGCGTCCAGTCTCTGATGACCGCCGTGCGCTCTGGGATCACATGGGTGGTGTGCATGGGCCGGATCTCCCGCTCGACAGGACCATCCAGGGCACAAGCGCGCCTCTTCGAGGCGCGACGGCGGCATTGACGCCGTTCGCGACCGCCGCTACTCTCGCGGTATGGACAACGAGCGCCTGCGCGAGCATGTGGACACCATCCGCGAGGTCTTCAGCTACCTGCGGCAGTTCCGCGGGAAGACCTTCGTGGTCAAGATCAACTGCGCCGTCCTGGCGAGCCCGCTGTTCTCCGTGCTGGTGAAGGACCTTTCCCTGCTCCACCAGGCCGGCATCCGCATCGTGATCGCGCCCAGCGCCAAGGAGCGCATCGACGAGGTCCTGGCCACCTACGAGGTCCCCTACCAGGTCATCAACGGAATCAGGGTCACGAGCGAGGAGGCCATCCCCTTCATCAAGATGGCGGCCTTCGACGTGTCCAACAGGGTCATGACCATGCTCTCGGCGAACGGGATCACCGCGGTGATCGGCAACTGGGTGAGGGCGCGCGGCATCGGCGTCATCGATGGGATCGACTTCCAGAGCGCGGGCGTTGTGGAGAACGTGCGCGTGGACACCGTGCGCGCCGTCCTCGACAACGGAGTGATCCCCATCTTTCCCTGCATCGGCTGGAGCTCCGTGGGCAAACCCTACAACATCTCATCGAACGAGCTTGCCGTCGTGGTGGCCACCACTCTCGGGGCCGAGAAGCTGTTCTTCATCACGGCGCGCGAAGGCTATAGCGCTGAATCCTACCACGTTCCCGAGTCCGTGCCCGTGGCCCCCGGAGGCAGGCTCGCGAACTTCAGCCTTTCCGATCTGGACGAGTTCTTCGCGGCCAATCCGGGCCGGGAGCCCGACCTCGAGCTTCTCTCGCGCGCGCGACGGGCCTGCGCCGCCGGTGTCGAGCGCGTGCACATCCTCGACGGCCGCGCCGAGGGGGTCATCCTGCGCGAGATCTTCTCCAACCTCGGCTCGGGAACCATGGTGTACTCCAACCGCTACGGCGGCATCCGCGCCATGAGCCTGGGCGACGCCTCCGACGTGCTCCGCATCATGCAGCCCTTCGTGGAGCGGGGCATCCTCCTGCCGCGCACCGAGGCCCAGCTGGAGGAGGCGTGGCAGGACTTCATCGTCTTCGAGGTTGACGGCTCGGTGCACGCCTGCGCGGCGCTGCACGAGTTCCCCGAGCGCGTCGCCGAGATCGCGGCGGTGGCCGTGGACGAGCACTACCTTCACCTCGGCGTGGGGCCGAAGCTGGTCGACTACCTGTGCGAGCAGGCCCGGCGGCGCGGACTTTCCGCCGTGTTCGCCCTCACCACGCAGACCGGCGACTGGTTCCAGAAGCTCGGATTCACGGAGGCCGATCCCGCGGCCCTGCCCGAGAAGAAACGGGTGTCCTACAACCTGCAGCGCAAGTCGCACATCTTCTTCAAGAGCCTCGCCGCGGGCTGAACGCGGAGGGGCTGAATGCGGAGGGATCGATGAAAGCCTGCCGACTGGTCCGGCGCCTCTCCACTCTGATCCTACTCGCGGCCCTGTTCCTGCCGCTCTCCCGCTGCTCTGAGCAGACAGGGGGCAGCGCACCGGATGCCGCGGCAGCCGACGCTGCCGGGCCGGCGCAGGCGCCGAGCACCGCGGCGTCGTACAAGTACTACTACGCGTGGACGGATTTCGATGCTTCAGAGCCCTGGAGCTGGCTGATCTTCGTCGCGTTTCTCTGGCCCCTGCCCTTCCTCGCGCATGAGCTGCTCGCGCGGGGCAGGGCCGTCCCCGTCTGGGTGAACGCAATTCAGATCCCTCTCGGGGCTGGCTCGATAACACTCGTATACTATCGCACCTTTCTCCATGAGCTGTGGATCGGGGGATACCTCGCCTACATCGCCCTGGGCGCCTTTTCACTTGCCCTGGCTGTGGAGATCATCCTCGGCATCCTGAGACAGGCGAGGTCGCGCCCGGCCGCCCGCCCCCCGGCCGCGGGGCCATGAGCGGGGTCCTGAGGTCGTGAACGACTGCGACGACCAAGGCGATTTCTGGAACAGGGTGGCGTGGGAGAAATCCTTTTCTCTTCCGGTGAATATGGACCTGCTCCGCGCGCACCTCGCTCCCGAAAGCCGGATCCTCGATTCCGGGTGCGGGTACGGCCGCACCTGCGATGAGCTCACCCGGGCCGGGTACGCGAACGTGGTTGGGGTCGATTCATCGACAGAGATGATACGGCGCGGCCGCCAGATGCATTCCGACCTGCGGCTCCAGGCGCTGCCGGCCTCTAGCCTGATCGGCCCGGACAACACGTACGACGCGGTCCTCCTCGTCGCGGTGCTGACTGGAGTCCCCTCCGATCGGGGGCAGCGCACCCTCGTCGCGGCTATGACGCAGCTGCTCCGCCCCAGCGGGATCCTCCATATCTGCGATTACCTTCTACAAGACGATGAGCGCAACCAGCGCCGCTACCGGGAGAGCGTCGGCGAGTTCGGCACCTTCGGAGTGTTCCGCCTGCCCGAGGGCGCGGTGATGCGCCACCATTCCCCCGACTGGATCGAGGCCCTGACAGCCGGCCTCGAAACGCTGGACATGCGGCGCGCCGACGCCGTAACAATGAACGGGCACGCGGCGAGGATGTTCCAATACCTGGGGCAAAGGAGGGCGGCCGGCGCGCTGATCGCCGGCCGGGCTCCCCTCTAGCGATCCACCACGATCATCACCTTCATGGCCCGGTCCCTGTTGGCGTCGATGTACTGGTAAGCCTTGCTGTAGTCGGCGAAGGCGAAGTGGTCCGTGATGAGCGGGGCGAGTGTGATCTTCCCGGCACCGAGCAGCTCGATCGCCTTCCGCCAGTCCGGCTCGCGGTACATCAGCGTGCCGATCAGCCGAAGCTCCCGGTCCTGCACGGTCCCCAGGTCCACCACGGGCTTCTCGCCGAATACCCCCACCACGATGATGTCCGTGCCCTTCCGCGCCACCGCCACCGCCTGCTCGATGGTCGTGCGGCTGCCCACGCACTCGAGGATCAGGTCGGCCTTGTCGGCGCCGAAATGCTTCGCAATCGCCGCGGCCAGGTCGGAGGAGCCTGTGTTGACCCCCAGCGCGATCCCGCACTTCGCCGCGATGCCCAGGCGATAGTCGCTCAGGTCCGTGATCATGACCTTCGCCGCCCCGAGAGCCCGGGCGGTCTGCGCGACCAGGTTGCCGATGGTGCCCGCGCCGAGCACGATCACCGACTTGCCGGCAATGTCCCCTCCCCGGGCCAGGGCGTGCACGGCCACGGCCAGCGGCTCGACCATGGCGCCGTGCTCGAGGTCCATGCCGGGTGGAAGCTTCAGGACCTTGGACCCCTCGACGGCGAACAACTCGGAACCGGCGCCCGTGGTCTGGAAGCCCATGACCTTGAGGCTGTCGCAGATGTGGTAGGCGCCATGCGTGCAGGGGTAGCATATTCCGCAGGTCACCTGGGGCTGGATGGTCACCTTGTCACCCGGGGCGAACCCTCGCACAGCCGCCCCGACGCTCTCGACCACACCCGAGACCTCGTGACCCTGCACGACGGGATAGGGCGTGAGGGCGTGCTTCCCGTGCCAGACGTGGATGTCCGACCCGCAGACGCCGATCCGTTTCATGCGGATGAGCACCTCGGCGGGGCCGGGCGCCGGGGCGGGCACTTCGCGGAACTCGATCCGCCCGGGAGATCTCATGACAGCCTGCTTCATGCGCGCTTCCTCCTTCGGTCCAAACGTCTGTCCAAACGTGCAGCCGGGAATCAGGATCATGATCTCGGCAGGTGAAACTTCACACGATTGGCGAAGTAGTCATCCAGAACGAACGCAGCCCCGCCAATGACCCCCCGTTCCTCGCCCAACCGTGAATACTCGATTCTGACCCGCTTTTCCACCTCGGGGAGGCCGATCTGCTTCATGCCGTTGCGGACCCGGGCAAGGAAACACTCTCCCGCCTTGACGTATTGCCCTTGAATGACCACGAGCTCGGGATCGTTCACCATGATGATGTTTCCAAGGCCGATGGCGAACCAGTGGGCCACGTCGTCAATGAGATGCGTGCACACACGGTCCTCCTGCCGAGCGCCTTCGCATACGGTCTCCAGAGAAACGTGCTCGGGCTCTCCATCCTTGAACAGGACCGATTGCTCCCCTCGCGCGTATGCGTCGAGCGCCATCCGCCTGATGCGTTTTGCCGACACCATGGCTTCGAAGCAGCCGTTTTTTCCGCATATGCAGGGGGGGCCGTCGATGGGATTGAGGGTCATGTGCCCGATCTCTCCCGAGAGGCTCTGGCTGCCCCTGAGCAGCTCGCCGTGCAGGACGATGCCCGCCCCCAGGCCTTCGGTGAGAGCATCGATGATCATGAAATTGGAGAC